>Ga0310695_10015123_pt1 | contig 10327 bp, 6 predicted proteins | sample RumenRJG_04DNA_FD_203882 | JGI IMG/M metagenome (GOLD analysis project Ga0310695, IMG submission 203882) | Bovine rumen microbial communities from Lethbridge, Alberta, Canada - RJG_04 (v2) (version 2) | ecosystem: Host-associated > Mammals > Digestive system > Stomach > Rumen | place: Canada... | reverse complement strand
AAGGAAATCCCCTCCGGGGGCCCGGAGGGGATCGTTTTTGACGGAGTCTATCTCGTCAGTTTACTCATCTTCGTTTTCGTAGGCAATAAACGCCTTGCAGGTAGCCTCCTTGTCATCAGGCACAATCAGGTTCACATGGTCGTCGTCGAGGACATAGTAGTTGTACACTACGCCTTCATCGTCCGTGCAGCTGTAGAGAGCCTTGGACTTGACTTCGGAACAGTGGTCGAGATCGCGCACCTGGTCAGTCCCGGTCAAACCGGCATCGACAAGCGCCTGAATCTGGCCGCACAAGGTCTTGACCCTCTTTGCGCCCTTGCCAGACGCTTCCATGCAGCCTTCGAAGGACTCGCCCGGATCTTCCTCGTCGGCATACCTGTAGTAGCACGCCGCAGATTCGCCCACGTCGGCATCGTCGGTTTTCGAGCCCGTTTCAATCGCGAGGCACTCGGCGGCCTGAACCATCATGGCGAGCCCGAAATCGAGTTCCAAGTCTTCCGGCTCACCCGTCGAGACGACCGTAATCTTGTCGCCTTCACACTTGACGTCGTCGCCGTCCATTTCGGAACATTCGGCCGCCACCATGGAATACGGGGCATCCTTGTAAGTACTGACGCTTATGAGAGAATCGCCCTTGAGCCTTGTTTCGCGAACCACGGTGATCCCGTCTTCGACGGACTCTATCTTATAATAGCTAGTGGAATCCGTCGTGAAGGAACAGGTGTTCTTGGCGGCAGCCGGGGTTTCAGGAACCGACGCAACGCTGGACGAATCGTTGCCACAGGCAACGAGGGCGGAAGCGACAGCCATGCAGGAAACGGCAGCGGCGAGGGAGATTTTCTTGGAAGCATTCTTTTTCATTTGATAGACTCCTTAATGGGGTTGAAGTTTTTTCTTTACGCCCTAAATATACCCGTCAAAACCTATAACGTCAAATACATTATTTCTTTGTTTTTTATCATTCCAAAAGTACGGTATTTGCGGTACGCAATCAGACTCCCCTTACGGGAAAGCCCCGCCAGAGGGCGGGGCTTCTTAAACAGGGAGAACCAATAAAGAAAAAAGATTATCAATCTTTGCTTATAATATAACTCCGCAAACCCATTACGTCAAATACATTATTTCTTTGTTATTAATCATTAAAATTTATCAATACAGAAACCGCGCAAGCGCTGCCCGAGAATCAAATGGACTTCGCCTCCCAGCCATAATCCTTGTACCTGGTGACAGCGAGGTCGTGCGCCTTCACATATCTGGCGATCGTCTCCGCACGAGCCCTCTCGCGATTTTCCGTATCGGCTTCGACATCCCTGAAGGCGTCGTAGAATTTCCCGAAAATTTTCTTGGCACTCTTGGTGTACCGCGAACCGTCGGCCACCATTTCGAACGACTTGACCTCGTAACCGTCGCCCGTATGTTCCAGGCGGAAGAGCCCCGGATGCTCGCCGCCCGACGTGCAGACGAGCGTATCGCCCGCCAATTCGTAATTGAACACCCAGAACGAGCCCCAGACAAGCGTCTCGTCCGCATCTCCGTAATCGACGGCAATCACGTTCACCACAGGAATCGAGACGTCGGCAGGAGCGTATTCCGGAGCGAACTCGCTCAGCACGTAATCGGAAACGGCTCCCTCGATAACATCGGCGCCGTCATAACGGTATGCCGGAATTTTCGCACCGTCCCCGTCGGAGGCAAACGCGGAAGAAGCCGCCAGGGCACAAGCTATCGCAATTTTAGAAAACGTTTTCATCTTTCGCTCCTTTCGTTATAAATTGGACCTTTCCTGTTTACAAAAAAAATACTCCAAAGAGCTCATAAATCCCAATACATAATTTTAAGTAATTCAATCATTATTTTTTATATAACGCTCTTCAAGCCAAGCCACATCTATATTTCATACAAACTAAATACCACAAAGCATTGACAACAGAAAGGGAAGTTTTTATTCAGCAATACCCACCGCCTATATATAGTTACACGATTTTCTTCCATAAACAGAATTGATTAATTCAATGAAAATTATGCATTTGACAATATGAATCCACGGAGGTAAATTATGGGAGTAACAGAAACTTGAACCCTTCACAAAGGAGTCTATCATGAAAACGCTGGCTTACATCAACACTCAGGCACTCACCGCGAAGAGCCTGCTTTCCATCGCCACCCTGATTGCAGGGGGCATCTTCTCCACCGCCTGCTCCGACGACACCACGGGCTCTCCCCTGGGCGGCACAGTCAAGTCGTCAGTACAGGCCGATGACGGCACCATGGTCTTCGAGATGCAGGACGGCACCTACGAACTGAACGTCACCGCCGAGGGCCCCTGGCACATCGAGGACAGCACCCACTTCGTCCAGTCCATCAGCCAGATCGAAGGCACGGGCCCCGCGACGGTCGAGCTCAAGGTTCTCACCAACGACCTCGACGAACGCCTCGAAGGCAACCTCTTCATCGTGGCCGATGACCCGAACCAGGGCAAGACCGTCAAGGTCGTGCAGAAGTACTACGGCGACTACGGCGAAAACGCTCCTTCCGACATCGGCAGGAGCAACAAGATCTACGCCGTGGGCTACGGCTACAACGCCATTACCGGCGCCTACGCCGACCACAGCAGCCTGAAGGCGGAAATCTTCAACACGAAGAGCCTCATCGAGGAATTCAACGGCATCACGCTGAGCCCGACCTCGGTCGACTACCACGAAAAGACCTTCACCGGCTCGACCATCGCCGACATCAGCTACGAATTGGGCAGCCGGGCGGGCGTCAGCGGTAAGATCTCCAAGTTCGAAGCCGAGATGAAGTCCTCCTACGACCTGAAGGTGGCCGCCCAGGACACCTTCGAGTTCGCCATGACCTACCTCAACATGGTCACGCAGACCGTCGGGCTCGATATCGGCGTCGACGACATCAAGAGCGACCCTGAAAACTTCATGAAAAAGTCGGCCTACGACGCCATCAACGGCCTCAACAAGAACTACAAGACCAGCAATGAGGGCTTCAAGAAGCTGATCCGTACCTACGGCACCCACGTCGTGGTGGGCGCGGCACTCGGTGGACGCATCCGTCAGTCCATGACGGCCAACGTTGCAAACATCAGCACGCAGTTCGACATGAAGACCTTCGCGAGGGCGGCCTACAGCGGCGCCATCGCAAAGACGAAAGACACGGTCGACTCCAAGCTGAGCATGAGCCTGAAGGCGAACCTCGAAAACATGGATATCAAGGTGAACGTGAAGGGCGGTGACAACCTCCTGGCCGTCAAGCTCACCGACTCCAAGGTCCTGAATCCCGAGGACGTCAAGAACTGGAAGGAATCCGTCACCAAGACCGAAAATGCATCCTTCATTGATCTCGCCGGCGACGGAGTGCTGCCGATCTACGAACTCATCGACGAGGACCTCGGCCCCGAAGCGAAGGAACGTAAGCAGAAACTCAAAGAATACATGGAAGGCAAGGACGTAATCGCCGACTTCAGCACCTACGAATGCGGCACCGTGACCGTGATTGATGTTCCGAAGATCGAGGACAGGGAAAAGAACACGCTCGTGAAGGACATCTACTCCAGCGGACAGCTCATCGCAAAGGCCGTGCTCGAATACATCCCGAACCAGAACTACAAGGAAAAGATCATGGTGATCTACCCGGTGATCAACAACAAGGTCCGCTTCAACATGGGATTCTTCATCGGCGACAAGACCCACAAGCCCGCCCGCGTCAGCTGGGACGGAACCGACGTGGCCATCATCGAAGACGCAGACCTCGACTTCGGCGCGGTAAGCAAGCTCTACATCCGCGGATCCTCCGTCACGGCCGAAGCCCCGAACGGCACCACGCCATTCGCAGGCCGCGTAGAGGACTCCTACCTGAAGGCTAATAAATCCACATTCCGCAGAGCAAGCGATTTGGTAACTGCCGTCGACACCTACGATTACAACTACCCGGTAGTCAAGATATTCAACCACATCTGGACCCGCGAGGATTATGTATCCTACTCTGACAGATACGGAAACCTTTTGCGCGTGCAGGACTTCATCTTAATACCCTGGGATAACGACCTATACAAAGCCGAACTTAAAACAAACATTGCGAAGAAAAAGGATTACGCCCCCGCAGGCTGGAGCATCCCCGATGCCACGGCGTTCAAGGAAATCGCGGACAAGCTCGAGGCTAACGGACTTACAAAGATTACCAATGCCATGTGGAGCAAGAACGAATGCTTGATTGCCCGCGAAACGACCGATTGCGGACTGCTTGGTTTGAGCCTCAACGCTAGGGAGGGGAGAAAGGAGAGATACTACGCGACTAACTCAGACACAACCGTAATTGAAATGGTTCGCGCCGCCAGCAACATCAGGATCAAAAAAATTGATTCCAAATCTGATCCCGTAGCTCAAGTCCGTCTGATCCAGGACTAACCTGAATAAAGGAGAAAAAACAGCCCGCCCCGGACTAAAAAGTCCGGGGCTTGTTTTTATAGATTAATCTCTCCGGCTTTCAACTCATAATAATATTTGATTAAAATAATGAAAATTATGCATTTGACATTATGAATATCCATAGGTATATTATAGGCGTAAAACAAAAAAACAACAAAAAAATCACAAAGGAGTCTATCATGAATACAATCCGCACTATCTTGAACGCAGCCCTGCTCACCGGCATTTTCACCGCAGCTACCGCCGCCACCACAACCACCGATGAAAGCGCCGAGAAAGCCGCTCCCGCGGCTGAAAAGAGCTGGACCAACACGGGCAGCGTCGGCCTCACCATCCCGGTTTCGAAATACGAGGTGCACGGCCATGACGTGCAGACGACCGGCTTCGGCGTTGACCTCAACTACATCGGCATCGGCAGCAACGGTTTCTCCATCGAGGCATCCTTCACGGGCGGCGCTACCGGCACGAACGACGTCAAGCTCGAAGGTTCCAAGGACGACACGCAGATCGGCCGCTTCTCGACAATCGATTTCGGCCTCGGTTACACCCTCAACATCGGCAAGAATTCCAGTCTGTCGGTGTTCAGCACCATCGGTTTTGAATTCGCCTATTTCGAAGGCGAAAAGAACGAATTCGAGCACGAAGAGCTGGGCAAGGTCGACAGATACTTCTCGAAGACCTACGGCGGGCTCACCCTGGGCGGCGACGTTGTCTACTACAAGGGCCTCACGGATCGCACAGGCTTCTATGCAAGCCTCGCCGGCCGCTGGATGGCGGAGACCGTAACGCTCTCCACGGTAAACTACGAAAAGGACGACGACACCCGCACCGATTCCCATGCCGAAAGCGCCGTCGGGCACTACAGCATCGTGCCCGCCGCAGGCGCCATGTTCAAGTTCTAATCCACGCACAAGGAAAGGGACCCCTCCGGGGTCCCTTTTTTATGCGTTGTTAGAGCCTTGTTCGTTCAATAATAATAATTGATTGTTTTAATGTAAATTATGCATTTGACAATATGAATTGTCAAAAATATATTATAGTCGTATAAAGACGTTTTTGACTGGAGAGGTTTGACTATGCTTTTCAAAAAATACATTGGTGAATTCGGCCTGCTGACGCTTTCCGCCCTTGCGGGCGCCTGCAGCAACTTCGCAGAAACCGAAGACAGCTCGGTCGCGCTATCCGCCGCTGTCCGCAACGACACGCTCTGGGCGGGCAACCAGGACAGTACCTACAAAATCGACATCTCGACCGATGGCGACTGGAAAATCGTCAACGAGACCGACTTCGCTAGCGTCAGCGAAGAATCCGGAACAGGGAGCGCTACGGTCGATCTCGACGTGCTCTACAACGACTACGACCTGCGCCGCTACGGGAAAGTGACGGTGCAGCTCCCCGACAGAGAACGGACCATCGTCGTCGCCCAACAGGGCCGCGCCGACCTGGACGAAAACGACGCGAGCCAAATCGAGGCAACCAACAAGATCTTTGCCGCGGGCTACAGCTACGACGCCATCAAGGGCGGCTACGCCGATCACAACTCCGTAAAGAAGGAAATCTTCGACACCAAGAAGCTGATCGAGTCGGGCATGTTCTCCGTGGGCTCCCCGAACATCAACTATACCGAAAAGTCCTTCACGGGGATAACGGTCGCCGAAGTCGGCTACAAGATGGCCCAAAGCATGGGCATCACGGGCGAGCAGGACAACTTCCAGGCCGAAATCGAGAACTCGCTCAACCTGGAAGTTTCCGCCAACACTTCCTACGAATTCGCGCTCGCCTACATCAACATGGGAATCGTGGACGTCTCGAGCGAAATTTCGCTTGACGAGCTCAAGGAAGACTACATGATTCCCTATGTCAAGAAGGACATCAACGGACTCTCGGACGCCTACTCCAGCAAGAACAAGAACTGGAAGCGCGACCTAGTGCGCGATTACGGCAGCCACGTCGTCTTGAAATCGACCCTGGGCGGGCGAATCCGCTTTGCCATGAGCGCAAACACCGCCAACATCAAAGGCAGCATGGACATGAACCAGATGTCCACGGCGGCGCTCAAGTCGGGCGACGCCAGTGCCACCGACACGGCATCCCAAAAGCTGGTGGCTTCGCTCAAGCAGAACCTTGCCGCAGCCAACCTGAAAGTCAAAGTCGAAGGCGGCCGCGAGAGCAAGGCAAGAATCGCCGCCGCGGACGGACTCCCCGACAAGAGCGCCATTCAGGACTGGAAAAAAGAACTACTCGGATATAGGGAAAATATTCACGACGATGTGTCATACCACTTCAAGAACTGCAACCCTAACCCCCGGGTTAACAACAACTATCGCAGAAATAAATATCTGCAGTTCAAACCCGAAAATAAAAAGAAGGACGAATGCAAGATTGTCGAAGTAAAGCAAACGGTGCATGAATGGATCCAAGAAATCCATTACGACGAACTGTCTCTGGTCGTTTTCCCGCAAGAAGGCCTGGAGCCCATCTACGAGCTGATTGACCGCAGCCTCACGCTGGAACATGACGGCGTCGACGGCGAGGCCCGTTACCGCGAACTCAAGGCCTATTTCGAAGGTAACGAGATCGTTTCGGATTTCCGGTCGAAATTCGACAACGGCGCCGTGGCAGAAATCGCCTTGCCCAAGTATGTTGAAAGCGACACGGAGACGCTCATCTACGACGTGTTCCTGGGCGGGCAGCTCACGGCCAAGGTCGTCCAGGAATTCATTCCGGAACTGAGCACCAAGAACCGCGTGACGGTGGTGTACCCGGTACAGAACAACAAGATGAACCTGAAGAAGGGCTACTTTGTCGGAGACGCCACCCACCGCCCCGCAAGGGTATCCTGGAACGGTTCCGACGTCACCTTGACCGAAGACTCGCAGAACAACGCGGGCGAACCGAAAAAAGTCTACATTCGCGGAACGGCAATCACTCTCGCTCCGCCGAAGGGTGCCACCGTCTTCAGCGGGAGCGTCGAAGGCGCATACCTGAAGGCGAAAAAGGCTACAGCCTATACACCCGGCGACAAAGGCAAAACCGACTACACCACCGACACGGACTACAAGTATCCGCTCGTCAAGATTTTCGACAAGATCTGGCTCCGCGAAAACTACATGAGTTCCCACGACAGGACAGGGAAAGCCCTCGATTCCAAGCAATGGCTTTGGACAAGCAGAACGCCCAATCCCCAAAAGCACGGCAAGGTCCTGTTCTTCAAGAAAGAGGCCGCCCAGAACACAAGCTTCGCTCCGAAGGGCTGGCGCGTAGCAAAAAGCAGCGATTTCGAACAGTTCAACAAGATTTTCGCCGCCAAGTCGTTAGGGTCTTCGGTGGCGGAGCTCAAGGCGGGCGGCGTCACAGGCTTCAACGGAGACTACAGTTCCAGGCGCCTTAACAATCTGGACTACGGAGAAAAGGAGGTACTCTTCAACCTGGCCGACAACAAGTACGCAACAATCGCCGATAACGCAAGCGTTATCAGAGTCGATAGCCACTCCGGCAAGAGCAACGACGTATGGAGGAGCATCCGACTCATCATGGAATAATTTATATTTCTGCCCGGCGATTCCGCCGGAGCAGAATTGACATTCAGGGATAAACTTCTTTTTGGAGCGTTTCTTTTAGTTTCGTTTTGGGGCTGTTCCCAAGACGAAACTTCTGTCGCACCTGGCGAAAACGAGCCCGAGGAAAGCGGCACGTGCGTTGAAAATCTCGACACGGCCTTTTTCAGCCACTCCGCCACGATGTCGTACCCAATGCTTGGTGATCGTTGGGCGCTCCTGGTCGCAGGCTCTACGGGCTGGGGCAACTACCGCTACGAGGCCGATGTCTTTGAAATGTACCAGAGGCTCAAGGAGTACGGCTACGACGACGACCACATTGTACTCATTGCCGAAGACGAAATCGCCTACAACGTCCACAACAAGGAACCGGGAATCTTGAGGACAAGCCCCGACGGCGAAAACGTATACGATTCCAGCGCCATCGACTACAGCCTGAGCGAACTCTCCGCGATAGACTTGGGCAATATATTGAAAGGGAACAAGAGCAGCCGCCTTCCGCAGGTGATTGGCGCAAGCTCCGAAGACAACATCATCATTTACTGGAGCAGCCACGGCACGCAGGGGAATCTCGAATTCGGCTACATCGACATTGCTTACGAGCAGATGGCGGACATCCTGAAGGATACACCCCACCGCAAGATGATGTTCGTACTGGAGGCATGCTACTCCGGCGGAATGGGCGAAGCGGGAGCGGGGATTCCGGGCGTTGTCTACCTGACGGCGGCCGACCCCGACGAAACAAGCCACGCGACCGAAAAAGACGACAATCTCGACGTTTTCCGGACCAACAGCTTCACGCAGGGCTTCCAGGAAATCATCGGCAATGCCCCAAACGTCTCCTTGCGGGATACGTATCTGGACCTCGCCTGCAAGGTCACGGATTCCCATGTGCACCTATATAATACGGAAAATTACGGCAGCGTCTACACGGAAGATTTGAGCGATTTCTTTGGCTCCTTCTAAACCGGTAGGGCGCTCGCCCTATTCAAAAATTTCTAAATTTGCACACTTCGCGTGCATATAGCACGGCTCGGTCATGTCAGAACGCAAGCGTTCTGCCGCGACGCTCGCCTTTTGCTATATTTCCGCCGAAACAAATACCCGCGTGTAGCGGAAAGGATTAATCTATGTCGAAACTGACTGATTCTCAGGAATGGAAGGCCCTCGAGGCCCACGCCGAAGTCGCAAAGACTTGGCACATGAAGGAACTCTTCGCGAAGGACCCGGCCCGCGCCGAGAAGTTCAGCCTGGAAGCCTGCGGACTCTTCCTGGACTACTCCAAGAACATCATCACCGACGAGACCATGGCGAAGCTCCAGGACCTGCTCAAGTCCGCGAACTTCGAAGACATGCGCAAGAAGTACTTCGCCGGCGAAAAGATTAACACCACCGAAAAGCGCGCCGTGCTCCACACCGCGCTCCGCTACAAGGGTAATGACCCGATTTGCGTCGACGGCAAGGACGTTATGCCCGAAGTCCGCGCGGTCCTCAAGCACATGGAAGACTTCACCCACCTCGTCCGCAGCGGCAAGTGGAAGGGCCACACCGGCAAGTCCATCAAGTACGTGGTGAACATCGGTATCGGCGGTTCTGACCTGGGCCCCGTGATGGTCACCGAAGCCCTCAAGCCGTATGCCGACAAGCCGATTGCCGGCGAGACCTCCCCGGAAGTCTACTTCGTTTCTAACATCGACGGCACCCACATGGCCGAGACGCTCAAGAAGGTGAACATCGAGGAGACGCTCTTCATCGTCGCTTCCAAGACGTTCACGACGCTTGAGACCATGACGAACGCCGAAACCGCGAAGGCCGCCGTCCTCAAGGCCTTCAATGGCGACGAGAAGTCCATCGCCAAGCACTTCGTGGCGCTTTCCACCAACACCGAGGCCGTCGCCGCCTTCGGTATCGACACCGCGAACATGTTCGAATTCTGGAACTGGGTCGGCGGCCGCTACTCCCTGTGGTCTGCCATCGGCCTCTCCATCGCGCTCCGCATCGGCTTCGAAAACTACATGAAGCTCCACCAGGGCGCTTACGAAATGGATCAGCACTTCAAGACCGCTCCGGCCGACAAGAACATGCCGGTAATCCTCGCCCTCATCGGCGTGTGGTACAACAACTTCTTCGGCGCTTCCAGCTACGCGATGCTCCCGTACGACCAGTACCTGCACCGCCTGGCCGCCTACTTCCAGCAGGCCGACATGGAATCCAACGGCAAGACCGTTGACCGCGACTCCAAGCGCGTGAACTACCAGACGGGTCCGATCCTCTGGGGCGAACCGGGTACGAACGGCCAGCACGCCTTCTACCAGCTGATCCACCAGGGCACCA
>Ga0310695_10015122_pt1 | contig 10327 bp, 7 predicted proteins | sample RumenRJG_04DNA_FD_203882 | JGI IMG/M metagenome (GOLD analysis project Ga0310695, IMG submission 203882) | Bovine rumen microbial communities from Lethbridge, Alberta, Canada - RJG_04 (v2) (version 2) | ecosystem: Host-associated > Mammals > Digestive system > Stomach > Rumen | place: Canada... | reverse complement strand
TGGGAGTTGGAAGAGCTTATAGGACTCAAGAATTCTTCTTGCTGCAATAATAAGAATGATATACTGACGGATATTAACAATCTTAGCAGCTTGAGGATCATCGAATTCTTTAAAGAACAGATAGGTTACCAATGTCTTCTGCAATGCATTGACGATATTACCATCATCATTCTTAAGTTGCTCATAATAGAATCTGATCTCATCTTCAGAAAATGGACCATATTCAAGCTCTATTCTATCCATAGTAGTAGAACAATTGACTATGGTCTGAACAAGAATTGCTTCATTCAGTTTAGCTGCATGTGCTTCAAACTTATCACATTCAGAGTTGTTATCATCATCTCTAACAGAGGAAGAAAGAACAACGAAAGAATACTCATATGGAACATCAGTTACTCTAAACTTAATATCTCTATTGATAGCATTGTAGTTAAAGTGGATGATGTTCTTATCATAAGTATATTTAGGAATGATCTGCATGATAATATTATCTACAGTTTCCATAGAATGCGTATTAGCATTACGACCACGAATGTTTTGCATATCCCAAAGAATCTGATTGCTATTGGTATTCTTTGTAACATTAGATACTGTAGTCTCAATGATTTTAGCAGCTAAGTCTACGTTGTACAACTTCTTGGACATTTGGAGCAAAATATCAAAAGCCTGCATAAGGGTTGGCTTTACTTTGTCTGCCGGAATCTTCTTCTTGAGAATATAATGAGTGATAAGAGGAATCATCATATTCTCCATGACAGAGATCTTTAACAAGATCTTTGCATGAGCATCAGTATATTCCAATACTGGGCTTTTGTTATTCTTGTAATTAAGCTCAAGATCATACTGTTCATTATTCATTACATCCAGCTGGTAGTTGAGATACTCGGCTTGATAAGAAGCAGCTGGATCGATGAATTGAGTTCTAAGATCATACAGAAATGCTTTTAATGGATAAATATTAATCTGGCAATCCATCATATATTTAATATGAGCGTAAAGATTGAGAAGCATATGATCTTTATCATAATACTTTTCAAAATAGTTCATATAGTTAGTACAATGATCTCTAAAGCCAATAGAGATATTCCCATCTTTGATTCTAGTATCAGAATTATAACATCTCTTTGCTGTCACATAGAAATAGTCTATCATGAGATTGGCAGCATCATTATCATCCATTCCGAAGATCTTATGCACTGGAGCAATAATAGCTCCTCTGATATGAGAAAAGATTCTATCTTCTGGTCCAGGAACCCATTGATCAATTGGCGGCTTGTTAAGCATTGGGCTCTGCACTTCTGATAATGCGTTACTGATAAGATTATTATGGTTCACCATCTTATTCTTATCGAGAAAAAGATTAAGATCGGATAGCACCATAACTTGTTTTAAAGGTCTGTTGTCATTCTTCTTTTCAGTAGCTATTCCTTTACTCATAAATAAAAAACCCTCCTTCGTAAGAAAAAATAAATGGCGCTTTGGTAAACCATTTATTTTCACTCACTTTCCTAGCTGTGAATGCTGATATTCCATAACTATAGTAACCAATCAAAATATATATTGAATATTATTTCCTCTTTCTACGGGAGATAATATGAGAAGTGTTGGTTCTATGTGAATATGCCGACCTCTTTGTATTGCCAGCATATATTTTGTCTTGCACTCTTCGAGAGATGTTTCTATTCTTTGCTTGTGCTGTTGCTAAAGAGAGATCAACATGATCTGGATCAGAGAAAGACATAGAGCCTTTCTTAGTAGCAGATTGTATAGTCTTCATCTGCCTAGCTTGTTCAAGCTTTCTATCAGATGAAGCTATTAATCCAGAGAAGGATGAAAAGTTTACTTTAGGAGCTCCAATCCAAGCTAGCTTATTATTCAATCCCTTCATCTTCCAGAATAAATAAGCAAAGTAAAGTGATTTCACATAACCAACTGATGTGGTAGGATTTGTTTTCTTAGGAGCTTCTTTTAATGCAGATTCGGAGATCTTACCAGACAATTCTTTTATGAGTAAACCATTCTTCTTAAAAGTATATGCATAAGTAAATATAAAGTTTGGGTCATTAGAGAAGAACTTCACATAGTATTTATCCAATCTATTGAAATTCTTTTCTACCACATCTTTAGTATAGAATTCAATGACTACATCATAAAATAACCCAGTAACCGATTCTGATGGTATTTTGATATATAAAACATACCTGCTAGGTGGATCTGCATAGATCCACCATCTAAATGCTCCAGCAGTCTTCATCATTATCTTATTAAACTTATCAGTGTATACAGCTTTAGCAGCATCTCTTTCACCAACCATATGGCTTCTACCACCAGTAGGATTCTTTACATAATCATCAAATGTAATTTCCATTTTCATCCCTCCTTTTTACTGAAAAATTGTGAGTATGCCTAGTGGCATACCCACTTTTTGCTGCAAAGTATGATTATATCGAACCTATTAAAAATGTCATGTATTTTTTATTTTATTACTTCTGCTGATCATCTGTAGCAGAATCATCAGTAGTTTTATCTTCTTTAGCAGGATCAGCAGTCTCTTCATCTGCTTCCTCGACTACCTCAGTCTCTGGTTCAGACTCTTCATCCTCATTCTCGGATTCATCTTGGATAAACTGAGCCGCCATGTTCTCATTATCCTCTCTAACCTGCTCATAGATATTAAATCTAGCATCAGGTACAAGGAACTGATTCGTATTGAAGAGAAGAGAGATGATCTTAGCAATAGCATCAAGCATAACAGGCTCTGTCTTGATGGACGTAAGAACAGTTCCATCGAACTCACCAGTGATTACGTTATATGGGCAATGTTTGTTAGTAAGACCAACTGCCATTACCTTCTGTGCGATATCGGTATTATCATTAAATGCTGGCTTATAGAGAAGTGTGATAAGATCAGCATATGCATTCAGAATAACTGCAGATACAGCGAAGTTCACAGTAGCTGTATACTTAGTCTTTTCATCTGCTTCCTGATCCTCATGAAGTTTGGTTCTCTCATCGCCATACTTCTTATTGATCTTATTGAATGCAGTGATACCCTCAAAGTTGCCACCATATCCAACACCTTCCTTAGCTGCAGAACGGCAGTTAAGCACAGCATCCTCAACAGAGTCACGAAGAGCATCTCTATCAGAAATACCAATACCACCAACATAGAAGTCTACCATGTTAGCCTTGAGAATATTGATTCTTCTCTTCAGGCTGCCAATCTTAACAAGCTCTTCCTTAGTCTCATTGTACTTATCAAGAGTGACCTGAAGAGTATTGAGATAGTTGTTGAAGAACTCTGTATAGGTTTCTCCATCTGCCTCAAACATCATCTTTGGATCGATGATACGAGTGCTAAGAGCATCAATGATGACTTTCTTAGCAGTACCAGCAAAGGAAGTGATATTCTTCATAGTAGGAGCAAGATTAGCAACCTTATCCTTCTTAAGATTATTATGATCAATATACTTCTTGATGAACTTAGCCCCAGTCATAGCCTGGATATCAGCAAGATACTGATTCATGTTATCAATGTTGGTAACAATGCAAAGTGGGAGACGACGAGCAGGCTCCACACTGTTGAATGTATTGATAAGCTGATCAATATAGCTGTTAGCATCACGAGAGATGAATGGGCAAATGATAACAGTAGGCTGCGCACGAACTGTAACATCCTCGCCATTCTGCTGCTGGATAAGACCACGACGGTTCTTCTCTACGATCTCCTTCTCAATGATTGTTTTTACAGTATCAATCATATCAGGAGTATCAATAGGAGACTCGAATACATAGATATGTGGATTCTCCAACTCACAAGTGGAATCCTTGGCATTGTTGATGAATGCTGGATCAATGTACCCAGAATCATAAGTCATGCCAGTATAGGAGTTCCAAGTGGTCTCTGTTGTATTAGAAACAGCAACATCGATGAATACATCCATGCCCTCTTTCTTATAGATCTTCTTGATCTCATTAGCAATCTCTTCATTACCATCAAGAGAAGTAAGAGCAATATTGAAGATATCATCAATGGTGGCAACATGACCATTAGCTTCAATTTCTTTGATACCATCTGCAATGATAGTCTTGAAAGCTTTGATGATATCTCTCTTACCAACGCCATTGTCTTTAAGTCTCATAAGACCGTCAAAGATGAAATATGAGAGTAGTACTGCCGATGTAGTACCATCACCAACCTTCTTGATAACCTGTACACAAATATCGCGAATCTCATCTTTAAGAAGAGCTTCTACTGGTTTATCTACGTCAACGTTCTTAAGAACAGTGAATCCATCTTTAGTGTAGTTGGAGATAATAGCCTTAAGATTAGAGTTTGGATCTTTCATGCTATAAGCAGTATATCCACCCATAGGACCATAGGTGCATGATACGGCATCAGCAAAGATCTTAAGAGCTCTCAACTGAGCTGATCTAAGATCATCCTCTTTGACAATATTGGTGCACACATGCACTTCTTTCTCCGGAAGAATATCAGCTTTTGATAACGTACTGTTTGCCATTTAATTTTACCTCCACGTCGTTAATAGTTATCCCATCTGGCAATTGCAGATCAGAATACGCCGAAATATCACTGACCACATTAGTTGGCGGTAAAAGCATAACTGATTCATTCAATATATGCTTCTTGAAATTATAATAGTTCGGCTTTATATAAAGAACATAAATAGATTTTCCATTTATATTCTTGATAGAGGAAAAGCTCTTCTTGCAGTCATATACATACAGTATACCAAATCTTCTGCAATCAGAGCATTCTATATCAACACTCCATCCTTTAACTTTGGATTCTACAAAGACTTGTTCTTTTACATTACGACAATTTACAGTTACGAAATACCCTGTATCTTTGCAGGCTAATTTAAGTACATTAGCAACCTTAGTAAGTGGAGTGATGTTTAATACCTCATCCCAATGTTCGTCCAATATTTCTTTATATAAGGAATCAGCTTGATCTTTATATTCATCTTTAAGAAGTATTGATATTGGATTTATATTATCCCTAGTTACTAATAAGCATCTAGTATAGTAATCCGTCCATTCGTGAGCATATTGGATAAAGTACTTAGAATGGGGGTATAGATTCAATAGATACTCGATAACGGCATAATCTGTATCAAATAGAAAAGAGAAGTCAGCTAATATGTTTCTCCCAATAGCATTATCCAATACAATCACCTCACAAAAAAAAAAGAGAGCAGAGATGATTCTCTGCTCTATTGTAAAAAGGAGAGTATTAGAGCAGCAAATTACTCACCACTCATGAGCCCCTCAAGCCCACCACTGAACTGATTATTGGGGCTATTTGCAAAGCCATTCGTATATCCATTCTGAGAATTACCAGCATCCTGCTGAATGGAATTGGATGACTGATTGCCACCAAAGCTACTTGAATTGGAGAAGAATCCACTGTTGCTATTGCGATGGAAAGTATTCTTGAGATCAGCACCAACTCTCTCACCAATGCTAGCAAGATAAGGATACACAGCATCAAGAGTTGCAAATGCCTGAGTATTGGTCATAGCAGCATAATACTGATTAAGAATGTTCACAAATGCATTGATCTCAGCATATTTGAACTTTTCCATATCAGCAGAAAAATCAGAAGTTTTCTCATTAAATCCGCTAATAGCTGGATACTTTCCAGTAGCAAATTCATACATGATAGAAACCTTTACTGCATGAGTATCTCTATCCACTTCGACAATACGAAGAACAATAGAATCGTCTCCAGCATTTTCATTGAAATCTTTACCATTACTGATAGTAATAATACGGTTATTATTACCTCCAGCAGGGATACCGATATTGCTCTTAGTACGATCAGCCATGAACTCAGTAATGAGGTCTGCAAGCATCTTAGCCTTTATCGGCACCAAGAAAACTGCCACTGTATCTTTGTTGCTTACAGTATTTCCTTCACCATTAGAAGATTCAATAATCGGAGCAATACCAATTTTCAATGTGGTTTTCCACATTGAAATGCTCATGCTTGTTTTGTCGATAATTGAGTTTGGATTAAAGAATGACCCATTGGCATAAAGAGTCGGGGAGTAGTTTGAACCATACGTTCCATACATAGTGTATATCCTCCTTCTGGATAATAAAAAATAGAGTATAAGAATGTAATAATAGATGTAACCATCTACTCTATTTGAGTAGGATTCCATCTATATATTCATTATTATTGTATACAACCGATAAGTATTTTTGCATAAAAACCGAGGCTACCATAATTGGCAGCCTCTTTTGAGTAAGGAATATTTCTAGCGTAAACAAATTAGAGGGTTAGCCACACCACCAACGATTACAAAAGAATGCCCAAATTCCGTAAACGTTAATGTACCAAAGCATTAGGGATAAACGTAATCCCTACTAATATGTCTTGTCTGAATCATTTTATACAATATCTTTGTTATTGTATTTCTTGCGAAGATAACTATTTCTATCAGACGGGAATAAGGATGGTTTATTTGAACTTATATTTCGTCTAAGAATATCATAATTCTTAAACATAGTTTTCCATCTAGTGAGATCAGATTTGGTTAATCCTCCAGCGCAATCCACATAATCCTGAATACAAGACATTTTCTTATTTATCTCATTTACAAGATCCGGAATAGCATCAGGTTCATTAGCACTAGCTTGTTCTGCCTTATTCATGAGAATAAGATAATCATCTTCAGCATCATCAAGATCATCAAATGAGTTATGGAAAGAGATGAATGAATCCCTCATATTTTTAAGCATATCTTCATCTATGGTGTTATTATATTCCACTGCACTCTCTGTAAGCAGATCTTCATCATCTATACGAGAGATTCTAGCAGCAAAGTTCTTTAACTCTCTTCTTTCTATCTTAGATGCGCTGATTTCAATGCATTTCTTAATTCCCATAATACCAGGAATTCTATTAAGAGCAATATTATTATAGATTCTGAGTACCCACTTCATGGTGATAAACTTATCGGTATTCTCTCTATTGTAATTTGCCCCCATACGATCTATCTTATTGAAAGCTGATATAATATCTTTGGAGAATACTTGTTCTAAATTATCTCCAAGATATTCATCAATCATTCGTACCTCTTCTCCATCTGTGTAATGATCTTTTTCAAAGATAGAGGTGACCTTTCTCATGCTTTCTGCAAAACCATATGCAAGAATATTACGATAATGAACCAATTCAGGAATCTTTAATACCTCATTCTTTTCAATGAGATAATTATCTAACCAATTGCGTACTTTCATTGCAGGAGATGCATCTGATACCATAGCAAATACATCATGGAATATGAGTGCTGTGATTTCATTGGCAGTCAATCCAAGAGCAGGATCAAACAACTTAGAATCGAGCTCAATATCATATTTTTTAACAATAAGCTTTTTCCCATCAAACAGCACTTTCTTCACATCATCCCCATCAATATGAGGAAATACGAATACATAAAATCCAAGCTTATCTATATTCTGAGTGTATACCGCTTTTACTGGAGTGGCATCTGGAAATAATTTAGCCAAACAATTCTTGAAATCCTCCATAGTAGCATTGTTTGGGCTCTTCTTAATCATATAAATACAATTTGTAAGATCATCATACAAATTGAGCATTTGTCTCCGTTCTATATCCATTTATAGAAGCTCCTTTCGAGATAATTTATTCAAATGTCGCAGAAGGATATTTTTTAGTCTTCTATTGGTATTTCTCTATTGTGATGTGGATCTCTCTTTTCTCCAGGAGATATGGAAGATATAGTGAAATTAACTTTTCTTGGTTGTATCCAATCTTCTTTATTGTACTCTTTCTCATTCATACTGGTATATTCGTTTAAAGCTCTATGAGTTGAAACAAATAAATCTCTCATGAAAAATCACCTCTATTTATATACTATAGTAATGAAAGGAGAGTGCATATTATGTGCAAGAAAATCGTCGTTGTATTGGCTATGGTTATTGGAGTATTAACCCCAATAGGAGAAGTATCTGCAACAGAATATCTCTATTGCGGAGATGGATTCTATGTAGATGCAAAGTCTATCTCCATCAATGAATCGTCTAACGATTCTTTTGATGGAACTGCAGATATCTTTTATATGAAGAAAGATAACAAAGAATCTTCTCATATAAAAGTATCTGTTAAGTATTCCAATGGGATGTATTTCCTCAAAGATTCCAATGAGGAAGAATACAGATATATTGGAAATGCTGGAGAAGAGAATGATTATGATAAACCCACTACTTACAGAATATGTGAGAATATCGTAGATTATTCTATTCTCTAAAATCTACAGGGCTGGATTCTCCAGCCCATTTTTTTTTTGATAAGAAACCCCGTAGGGATAAAACCCTACGGGATTAGTTCCGTTTAATAGAATGAATCTATTAGCCGTTACTCTTGTTCTTTGGATCTGGATCCGTGACTGCATAGTCAGGAGCATATGCATACTTCTCATTGTGGATATCCACATGCTGACCAGGAGCAATCTCGGAAGGATTGATAACACTATGAGCTGCGCCAGGAAGTGCCTGAGTCTCAAGGTACTTCTTGTTCTCGCGATCATAGTCATGATCCATGGAGCTATACTCGTTAAGAGCGCGCTTATCGGAAACAAAGTTCTGATCAGCGGAATCTGGCTCATGCTGCAGACCAGAAACGTTTACGCAACGAATACGACCCTGAACTGGCTGATAGCTGATCATGAGCCAACGCTCAAATGCAGTTACAGCTGGGAGCTGGTAGTTCACCGTATCACGGATCTCATTACCTACGTACATCTGATAATCGAAGATCTTGTACATGACACGCGTCGAATTACGAGGATTGAGGATGACGATAAGCGTATTGTCGTTACGAAGCTTGTTGGAGCTTACGAACTGATATACACGGTTATCGGAAGTCGTAATCGTCTTCTTGTAGTCGAGCATAACAGGACCAATGTTGCTAGGTGTAGCATAGTTGTAGTTGGTCGGTGTGAGACGGCGAATCAGAGCAGGGCTACCAAAGATTGTGAACGTAACGTTCTCATCATTGAGGACCTGAAGCATATACGTAGCCTTCAGATCGAAGTAGTCCATGAACGTCTCATAACGCCATGCAACATGCGAACCCATATAGTTGTTCTCAGGAACAAAGTCAAAGATACCAGAGATCTTAGACGTTGTCGGCAGATTCTCCCAGCTCTCATCGAGCTTCTCAAGAATCTTGTCATCCTTGTAGTTAACAAGCGTAAGCTTCATCATCGAGAGGAGCTTCGTAAGCTGGTTAACGTTATACATAGCCTGGATATCTCTCGTCTCTTCAGGGCTGATGGTCACAGTGATATGTGGAGCATCAGGAATCTCGAAGAAGTCCGAACGAGCAGACCATTTAACCTTTGGAGTCTCATAAACTGCCGTAGACATATCAAGCGTAGCAGAGAGAACAACAGCCTTAACGTCAGCAGAGCTGCAGAGGAACGTGAACTTATCCTTATGCATCGAACCTGCAATCTGGAACTGCTCTTCAGTCTCAACGCCAGCCTTTACGACTCTAATAGCGATTCTCTTCTGGAACGTGCGGTCATACTGACCATAGGAAGCAGCGAAACGGATTGGCTCAACAGCAATAACTGCATCACCAGTACCAGCAGCATCTGCAACCTTAATCGTCTTTGTAGCCTCGTCATAATACTCTTCGCCCTTCTGGTAATCAACGCCAGCGATGATGAGCTTTGTAACACGAGTAGAACGAGAGATATGCTCAATATTGGATGTAGCACCAAGAAGCTGAAGAACGTTAGTGGACTGATCCTCAGGAAGTGTAATAACAATATCCTTACGAGGAACAGCGCTCTCCACTACGTCCTTGATCTGATCCTGCTGAAGGAACATATCAATCTCACGGCCATCTGGAGCAACAAGTGTACGAGTCTCCATAGTGAGAGTGAAAGTTGGCGCAGCGGCAACATCCTTTGGAATAGCTCCCTTGTCGAAGATCGTCGTCATAAGAAGATTCTTATGCATTGGGAACGTAAGACCAACAACTGGGTTCATAGCTCCCAGTGGAGCAGCCTCCATAAGACCCTTCATATCGTTCTCAAAGAGCTGACCATAGTTATCTACATGCTCCTGGATAGCCTCTCTAGACTGCATGTTAGGATCTTTGGGATCATAAGATTCATTAACGAAGAAATTCTTCATCTGACGCTTAAGCGACGGAGTCATGAAGAACTTCGAAGGCTCACTAAAAATCTCAACCCCTTCCTGACGACCAGCCTCTGCAATACCAGCAAACTGCTCAGCGAGACCATGCATTGGATCTCTGCTG
>Ga0310695_10015121_pt1 | contig 10327 bp, 3 predicted proteins | sample RumenRJG_04DNA_FD_203882 | JGI IMG/M metagenome (GOLD analysis project Ga0310695, IMG submission 203882) | Bovine rumen microbial communities from Lethbridge, Alberta, Canada - RJG_04 (v2) (version 2) | ecosystem: Host-associated > Mammals > Digestive system > Stomach > Rumen | place: Canada... | reverse complement strand
CAATCCCCAATCCCCAATCCCCAATCCCCATATTTTTTTAATTTAATTTTTATTTATCTTATTATTTTAAATATTTAAATATATATTTATTTTTATCAATAATATGGTTTTTATTATTTATTATATATTATTTTTTTCCATTATGATATATTATTATTAATATTTTTATAATTACTTATTTTTTGCTATTTTTTTATAATTTTTATTTTTTGTTTTTTTTAATTTATATTCTTAATTTTTTATTATATTTTAACTAGATTTTATTATTTCCATTTTAATTTATTAACTAACTTCATTATATTAATGTTTATAAATATTTAAATTTAAATTTTTTTGCATTTTTTCATATTTAAATTCTCACACTCTTAAAATTAAAATAATTATTAGGAAAATATTAAATATAGACAACAGAATTATTTTCATCTTGGAATAATTATAAAATTTTTATAATTTGGAAATTGATTATTAAAAATATTTTTCCAGTTTTTTCAATTATTTCTATTCTTCCTTAAAATTTTTTCGAAAATTTGATGTTTTTTTTTTTCATTTATTATTTTTTAGTTGTTTATTGTTTTTAAAAAAAGGTTTTATTAATAATATTTAAATTTATGATTAATAAAATAAAAAAAATTTAAAAAAAACAATAATAAAACTATTTAATTGTCTTTAAAAAAATCTTGAAAAAAACATATTAAAAAAATGGATAATAATCAAAGAAATAATACAGATATTGTTAATTTGCATAAAAATAAATCTTTCTTAAATTTATTTATAAATGCATTTTATAATTTAAGAAATCATTTCTATTTATTACTAAAAGATTTTTATTGTAATGACAAAAAAGGAATAGAATATAATTTTAATAAAATATATGGAATATTAAGATATATAGAAAGAATTAGTTCACAATATAAAATTTTTTATGAAAATACAATTCAAAGAGGTCCTAATTTTACTATTCAAAAAGAAGATATATCAAATTGTTTTAAAGGAGAACAATTATTTAATAATACTATTTTAACTTCTTATTCTGGATTCTGGATACTGTTTTTATTTGGAAATGTTTATATTGAATTTTTTAAAGAAATTTCAAAAAAAAAATTTTCTACTTATATTGAATATATGAATAATGATTTTCAATCAAAAATAAGAGATATTCAAAAAAGAATACAAAAAGAAAAAGAAGAAACTTGTTATACCGAAATATATATAAATGATAAATCAATTATAAAAAAAAGTATAAAAGAATATTTTAAAGATATAATGACCATTGAGTTTTTAAATAATAATCCAAATGATATATATACTAAAATTTTAATATCTATTAAAAATTTATTTAATATTGTTTTATATTATGATTCAAAAAATATTAAAATTATTTTAGGAGGAAAAAAAGAACATTATTCTTTTCATAATAATAAATATTCATTTTTAGAATCAAAAAAAATTCATAAAATTGATCATGCAAAAAGTAAATTTTTAATATATAGAAAATTTAAAAAAATATTATTAGAAAAATTTAAATCTCAAAATAAAATACCAAAAATATTTTATTTTTGTAAAATAATTTCGATTTATTCTAAAATATACAAAGAAAAATGTATTATTTGTAATAAAATTGTTAAATTTCATCCTATTGATAAAAATTTTTATCCTCCTCTAATTTATGATAATGAAAACTCAAATTATAATGAAAAAATTAATTATTTTCATGAAGAATGTTATTCAATTTTTATAAATGAATAAAATTATGATTTGCAATTATTAAAATTTATAAATTATATTTTTTTATTTAAAAAAATATATTACTTTTTTTATCATAAAATATAATATTTATATTATTTCATTATCTTTCTCTAATAATTTTTTTTTATTTTAAATAAAGTAATATTATTTAAAAATCTTTTTTTATTATTTCTTATTAAATAGAATTTTTAATATTATTTGTGAGCTCATTTATATTTGACATTAACATCTTCAATATGCTTTTTTTCTATTTTTTTATTTACTCTTGCTTCTGTATTGAAATATTTTCTCATTTGATGAAATATAATATTTTTTAAAGATGGTATAATTTAATAATTTTTAAGTCTTTTTTATTATTAATTAATCATATATTATATATATCATTTAAAGTAAAATATTTTTTTTAATGTAATCTTAATTTGTTTTATTTGAATTTATTTACAAAATTAGAAATTAAATTATATAAATAGGAAATATATAAAAGGAAAAATTTTTGAAAATAGAGATAATTAGTATAATGAACTAATAAAATATATAATAATGAAATGGAATCCAATTTACTTCAAAAATAAATGAATAAGAAAAAAATGATCTAAAATAATTGAGAAGATAAATTTGATTTACTTTGTTATTAAAATAGAATTAAATTACTTAAAAAATAAAAATAAATATGAAAAAAAATAAAATATATAAAAAAGAATTTATTATATTTAGATTTATTATAATATATAATTTTTAATATTTATATCTTTAAAAAAATATTTATTTAAAAATTTATAGTTTGCTGAAAAAAAGCATAATTAAAAAGATTTGCTCCATCATTAACTAAATATTCTTTTCTTTTCATATAAACTTCAATTCCAAAAGTCATAATACAAATAACAATAATTTCAAAGAAGAAAAAAACAATATTTAATAAAATAGTTAAATTATGCAAATTATGTCTTATAGTAGAATAATCTTCATTAAAAGAAACATAAAATTGATGTTGAATTTGACTAAAAACAAATTCAATATTTTCTTGTACTCTATTAAAAATATTAGTCATGATATAATTTTTAATATCATTTTTTGAAATATTTCCATTACCATTTTCTAAAATATTTATATAATCTCCTATTATTTGATTAAATTTTTGAGCTATTAATTCGTATCCTAAAATAATTCCTTCTGAGCAATAGCCATTATTTATTTTAATATAATTTTTACAAATCATATAATTATTACATAAGTAATCTAAATTTGTTTTTGAATTATTCATTATTAAATTTACTTGTTCCCAAAAATATTTTATTTTTGTAAAAATATTAAAATCTGTACTTGATGTTATTTCATTTATTGTTTTTTCATATGTTGTTATATCCATATTATAGTTTAATAAATCATTTGGAATTGAACTTTGAGTTAATATTAATTTTCTTACTGAAGTTATTATTGAAGGTAAAGTTGAAAAATAAGTTGCAAAAGAGTTAAAAGAATTTAATAATATTTTGTTTCTATTATTAAATTTTATTGTATTTTCTAAATGAAGATAAAATATAATAAAACAATTAATAAAAAATATTAAAACAATAATATTCATAAAATGAGAAATTGTTATTTGTTTTTGATTTAATAATTTTAATAATTTTTCATTTGTTATTGCAGTTTCTTTATTTGTCATTTTTTTTTCTTCAAATTGAACATTTTTTTTATTAATTAATAAAGAAGCATTTGATTTATTTATTATAGAAGAATTATTTATATTTGAACTTCCTAAAATACTTCTTGTGTTAATTGATGTATTTACTGAAGAATTTATATTTGAGCTTGTATTTAGTAAATTTGAAAGATTATTTAAACTTGAATTATCAAAATGTTTTTTTTTTCCTTTTAAAAAATTTTCTCGAAAATTTTGAAAAGCCATTTTATTTTCCATTGTAAAATTATGTACTAAAATAATAAAAAGACGAATTTTTTGTCTTATATAAAAATTTTCAGGCTTATTTTTAAAAGTACCTTTTTCATTTTTTTCTTCATTTAAAAACATTTCAATAATTTTTTTAAATAACCTTCTATTAAATTTACTAAAAAGAAAAAAAGTAATTAAAAAAAAAGATAAATTTGAAATTAGCCATAAAATTTCTAATATAATAACTAATTTTTGACTATCTTTTAAATAAGAATAATAATAATCAGTAACTTCATTTAAAAAATTTTTAATAATAACTAAAATTGGTTCATTAAAATTATTAACTGAAAAAAATAAAACTTTTATAAAAGAACTTAAAACCTCTTGCTTTAGATTTTTTCTATAATCATTAAAAAAATAATTTTCAATATCTTCATAAATATTATTTTTAATATCATCTTTAATAGCATCATTAGTCAAATAAATAGAATAATATAATTCTTTAAATATTTGTGAATCATAAGTATAATTTTCCCAAGTTTTACTTATTTTCATAAAATTTCCATAAATTCTACTCATACAATTTTTCCCTATTTTTTTATCATATTTTATCATTTCTAAATAAAATTCACTTATTGAATCTTGTAAATTTAAAATTGACATTTTTAAATATTCAAGCATTTGTTCTTCTGTTATTTCCATATTTGAAAATTTTCCAAATTGATACATTTCAGTTAATAATGCACTTTGGAAATATATTATTTTATCTTTTATTCTTGATATTGCATAAAGAAATAATCCAATTATTGATATTTGATTCATTCTTATTAATTGAAATATTACGTTTAATGCAGAAAGACAAAAACAAATAAACATTAATAAAATATTTAATTTTTCTAATTTGAATAATTTTTTAAATTTTGATTTTTTAATATGTTGATGCATATGCTCTTTTTTTATTTTATCTTTTTCTTTATTTAAATTTTTATCTAAATTCTTATTTAAGGAATGAGAAATTGAAGAAATAACTGAACTTGTTGAAAATAAATTTTTTGAAGGAAATTTATTTGTAAAAATAGAATATGAATTTTTATTGTTTGATAAATTTAGATTATCATTATTTTTCATATTTTTATGTTCAATTCCTTTATCACCTTCTTCATTATTCATTATATCCCTAAATCTAAAAATATAAATTGGTATATCATAAATTTTTTTTATATTTCCTTTAAATAATAATTGTAATGTTTCATTTGAATTTACTAATTCTTCATTATTTAAGATTATTTCAGAACCATTTAAATTAATAATTCTATTATTTAAATTATTATCATAATTGGATTTTTTTTTTATTTGATAAATATAATCAAGTAAATTTCTAATATTTTCATCTTTTTCACTAGAATCTGTTAATTTATTTAAAGCTTTAATAATATTTTGAATTATTAAAGCCTTACTTCTTATAAATTCCATATTTTCTTTTTTAAATAAATTTTTATATTCAATAATATCAGAATTTGAAATTTCTAAAATTTTCTTGTTTGGAATAAATGGTTTGTCATCATTATTTAAATCATTATTTAAATGAAATAAATTTTTACTATAATTTTCAATATCATTATATTTCATTTCAACTTTTATTTTATTAATGATATCTAAACTTTGACTAAATTTATTTTGAATATCTTTAATATTAATATCAAATAAATCAATTATTTCAACATCACATTTTCTCAATAAATTCAAATTAAAAAAATAATTTTTTTCAATTTCTTTACTAATACTTAAACAATTAAAATTATTATCTAAAATAAAACTATGAGTATTATTTTTCTTAATTAAAATTTGTAATATCATAATTAAAGATTTACCAAAATGTGGAATTGTACAAGCCCTTATTTCACAAGGTAAAAAATGTTCATTTGAATCAAAAATATAAGTTGATTTTTGTAAAAAATAATTTTGATTAACCATTAAATAATGTAAAATTGATTTTGTATGACTTCTTCTTAAATTCTTAGGAAAAATATTAGAAAAATCTTTTCCCAAAATTTGACTTTGATTAAAATTTAATTGATTACAAAAATTTGACGAACAATATTTTATTTTTATTCCTTTTGAAAATTTAATTATTAATTGATTCATTGCACTTTCTGATAAAATATATTTATCAATATATTTATTGAATTTTATTGCAATATCTTCATTACTTAATCCTTTAAAAGAAATTGATCCTAAAGAAATATTATCAAAAGTTTTTAAAATATCATTTGGAATATTTTTTGAAAACATTGAATAAAATAAGAAAGTTAAATAATAAAATTCAGTTCCTTTTTTTTCAGATGAATATTTTATTAAATTTTTTTTTATTTTTTTTGATATTTTACTCATTTTTGTTAATTTTTTTATTGTATCTAAAATTATTTCTCTTTTTAAAAACATTGAATCAATTGATAATATTTCATTTGTATCTTGATCACTTTCAAATTTTAAAGAATTTTCAAAATTCATTTTTATTCCTATTAAATTATCAAATGATGTACAATAATTGACAATATTTTTATTAAATTCCATTCTTTCAAATATATTATCATATATTTTATAAAATTTTAAAGCTGAAGATGAATTTTTAAATTTATTCTTAAATTTTTCATTATAGAAATTTATATAACTAAATATTTGAAAACTTTGAATAAAATCTATTTTCTTTATATTTTGAATTAAACAATTTTGTAAAATTGAATAAGCTAAAATTAAATTTTCTTTAATATTAAAAAAATATTCTGATAAAAATATAGTATAAGATATATTAATATATGTATTACCATTTGCAAAACAAGTTTCCATTAAAAAACCAAAACCTTTTATTAACTTATTAGAAAATATTTTATTATCTCTTATTCCACATATTGGAATTGGTTTTATTTCTTTACATTTACATTTTTCATTTGTACATTTTTTTTGATGCAATATTATAACATTTATTATTTCATTTGCATTATTTTTTCCTATTTTAATATCAATTAATATATCTAATAAATAATTAAAACATTCTAATATTTGATTTAATTTACTTTCTACTAAAATATCAAATAAATAATTTTTTGATAATTTTAACATATAATGTGACCTAATAAAAATTAAACAATAAAAAGTTGAGATTGTTAAAAAAAATTTAAACAATAAAAAAATAAATGTTTCTTTTAATGAAAAATGAAAATCTTCTATTACTGAAATAAATTCAAAAAAAATTGAAGTTAAATTATAATTATTTAAAAAACCCATTATTATAAAAAAAAAATTATTTTTTTCATAAGTCCTAATATTTGTAATATTATCAATAATGAGAATAATAAAAAGAAAACAATGTAATAAACTATTAAATTTAAATCTTCCATTTTCAGTTAAAAAAATTTCATAATATTCAATTGCACTTAAATCAGTAAATAAAACAAAAAAATAAAATTTATATAAATGAGTTATTCTCAAAGTTGGTTTTTCTGTTCTAAAAGAAGAATTAATTATAACTAGACTATAAAAAATAAAAATATTCATAATTATTAAAAAAAAACCATGAATAAAAGAAAGTATACCAATTAATATATTATTATAATTACTATTTGATAATATTATTGAAATTTTTAAATAATCTTTATATATTAAATTTGTTGGTAAAGTTAATTTATCTTTAATACAAATTACAAAAGTAAAAGAATAAAATTCAATTATATATTGAGAAAATAATGTATTTAAATAAAACATTAATTTTGGATACCAATGTAAACTTAAATGAGCTGATTTTTTTTTTCTAATTTTTAAATAATATTGAATTAAAAATAAAAAAAAAGTAAATTCTATAATGAATAAAATAATAGAAATAAAATAAAAAGATTTCATTGTTAAATTTGGTAAAATATTTACTAATTCTATTTTTCTTAAATAATTACTTATATAAAAATCATTTTTTGTTTCTTCATCTAATTTCCAAGTTAAATGAGAAGTTATTATTAATATTGGAATATATTTTGGAACTATAGTTAAAAATATAAATAAAGGAGATTTATTTATTGAAAAACTAATTAATAATAACAGTTGTGAAAAATGAGGAATTTTATTTCTAACTGTTCTTAAAACATTTTTATTTTTAGTAATCATTTTTTTTTATTTTTAAATGAATTTTTTAAATTTTATGTTATTTTTTAAAAAAATATTTATCATTAAATAGAATGTAAAAAATAAATTTATTTCTGATTATTTTAGATTTTATTAAAAAAATTAAATAGAATATTTATATTTATTTTGTTTGATTTTTGATAATAAACTTTTAATAATTATAATCTATATTAAATAATCTTTTTTACATTTATATATATTTACCTTATTAAAAGTAATTTAAGGTATTATCTTAATTATACTTAAATAATGATAATTCTTATTAAATATTTTTCATAAAATCATCATTTAAATATTTTAATGTTATAAACTCCAAAATATTAAATTCTTGAAGTTTAATTTCTTCAATTTTCACATAATAATCATTTTTATAAATATAATCTTCATTATATTTTATTGTTAAAATACAACCAATTATAAAATGTGATATATATTTATTTTTTGGACAATAATATTATAAATATATTTTATCAATATATATATTATAATATTAATGAAGAATTATATTTTTGTATTCTTTAATTCTTTCTAAATATTTTATTAATGATTGGATTTTTAAAAGAAGTAAATGGATTTTTTTACATGATTTTTCATTTAAAATTTATGAATTTTAATTAATAAATTTGGAATTTGTATATGAAAAAAAATAATCAGATATAATATACATAATAAATAAATTTTAAAAATTAAAATAAATAAAACAATTATAAAATGATATTCATCAAATTAAAATTAAGAAATAAAAATATTATCATTATTAACTTTTTCATTTCTTCCATTTTTTAAATATAAATAAGTAATTTTCTTTATAAAAATACTTATAATTAAACAATAAAATAATAATAAAAATGACATAAGGAAATATTTTTATATATTTAATTTTTTTCTTGATGTGAATGTTTATTCCAATACTATTATATTGAATTTAATTTTTAAAGTTGATAATAATCATTTTCCAATTCAGTTTAAAAATAAAAACATTTGTTATTATTATATTTGATAATTATACTTCATTTCCTATTAATAATCAGAGGAATATTTTCTTTTTGAAAAAGATTAAATCTAAAAAAATTGTATTTTTAAATTTTGAATTTAAGTTGATTTAAGGAAATTTTTGAAAGTAATAATATGAAAAATTTGAAAATCAATAATAAATACATTTAAATTATTCTTAATACAATTTTTATTCTTTATTTTACTATAATTAAAAAATAATAATTAAAATAAATATAAAAAAATGTATTCCAAAATTTAAAAAATTAATTTAAATTTTTAATTTTTTATTATCTTTAATTTTAATTTAAATTTAGTTTTAGATTGAATAATATAATTTGAATTAAATAAATCATCTGTAAATTCAATAAAATTTAATTGATTTAATAAATTTGAATTTTCAAAATTTACATCACTTATATTTTCTATATTTATAGATTTTTTTTGTTATTTCTTTTTCTTCATTAACATCTTCATTTTCAAATATTATTTCTTTTCATATTAATTAAATGTAATTTGGAATTTCGTTTTTTTATTGCATTATTTAAATTTTCAATTCTGTTTTCAACATTCCGTTAATTTTATATTTTTATTCTAGTAAATAGGATATTTTTATAATATTAATTATGACATTTTTTTATGATTGTTATTTATTTTATTTTAAAATAAATTTTATTTTTCAAAATATTTTAAGTAAGGTAACAAATTATTTTATATATTATAATTATTTTTAATTAATAAATTATTTATGAGGAAATTTCTTTTTCTTTATTTATTTAAATATATTGTTATTCAAGAAATTTTTGATAAATCAAAACAAATTTATATATTAAATGAAAAAAGTTATAAAGGAAATTGGGAATATATTAATAATAATACTATAAATAAGTCAAATAAAATAAATATTTCTTTATTTAAAGATTTTGAAAATGAAAAAGGAACATTTTATTTAAACATAAAATTTAAAAATAATAAATTAATATCAATAAATATATATTTATATGATGGATTTTATCAAGAAAATTGGATAATAATAAATGTAAATTATTATATTAATCTATCAGATTTTTATAATTCAAAAGATATAAAAATTGATTTCCCAAATAATTACAGATTTGATTATTTTATAATAAGAAATAAAAATATAAATACTACTTTATTTAAACAATTTAAATTATTTCAAGTTAAAAAAATATATAATGAAAATTTAACAAATTTTGAAATTTTATTCAGTTCAAAATTTAGTTTATATAATTCAATAAATGGAAATATAAAAGCAGAAAAATTAAATTTAAATATAAATTTTTATGGAACATTAAAAGGAAATTATCAAAAAAATTATAAAAAAAATTTTTTTTTCTTTTTTCTTTCAATTATTAATATTTATCATTTATTTAAAATTTATTTAGTTATTCGAAAAAGACATAGAGAAAGTCCTTTATATTTTAAAAATTTTTCTTCTACTTTAATAGGATTAGATATTATTTATAATTGTTTAATATATTTAATTATTACTTCAAAAAA
>Ga0310695_10015120_pt1 | contig 10328 bp, 8 predicted proteins | sample RumenRJG_04DNA_FD_203882 | JGI IMG/M metagenome (GOLD analysis project Ga0310695, IMG submission 203882) | Bovine rumen microbial communities from Lethbridge, Alberta, Canada - RJG_04 (v2) (version 2) | ecosystem: Host-associated > Mammals > Digestive system > Stomach > Rumen | place: Canada... | reverse complement strand
AAGCGAGCTGCCGCCGTATTCAGCTCAGATATGGAAAATGGAAAGATAGATCAAACAGCTGGCTTCACTGTTTAGTGAGGCCGGCTGTTTTTTACAGCTCTATCTCTTTGAGATCCAGTCCGTTTATCCTGCAAATCTTTTTAAGCCTTTTTACAGTTCTGTTTCCGCCACCGTCGTTGATATATACGTCATACTGTCCCTTGATACTGCCGAAAGTTATGACATCTTCCGCCTTTGCATACTCCTTGAGTTTCTCCATCATATTCTGTTTTGTAGCCAGCGGCGAAAAAACTTTCAGATACATGAAGCCTTCAAATTCTGACTCGGAAATGCTTATTCTTATACGCTCTCCGAGCTGTTTCCGCAGTTTCCCTTCGAGAGTAAAAATGCTCATTCTGTCAGAAAGTACAGTCAGATACAGCACACGTTCCTTATCATCTTTTCTGCGGTATTCTGAACTGATATAATTTCTGTATACAGACTGTCGGCAAGACTCAAAAAGCTCCTTTTCAGCGTCGTTTCTGAACTCGCCGGAATATATCAGCAGCGTCGAATCGAGCATTGCGTTCACAAAGCAGTGAAAACCGCAGTCAGCGATGATCTTCTCCGCCTCTGACGATACATCGAACGGAAGAAAGACTGTTTCAAGATACCGCTTTTCCTTTACATCATAAAGCGCCGCTCCGTCCATAACGATAACGGGCAATTGCAGCTCCACGCCTTTCATAATGTCCATAAGCACGGCGGGCGTGCGAACGGTGGATATGGTGAATTTTACGCCGCTGCGGATAAGCCTGTTCAGCTCGACTTTGCTGTATGCGGCAGAATGTCCTGCGGAAACAAGCACATCGTCAATACCGCTGACGTAAAGATTATCGGTATCGTGTTTTATCGGCAGACGGAAATCGTTGACTGTTACACCGATAATTATTCCAATAAAGGTATCAATAACTCTGTTCAGCACGAAAATATATGGATTGCTGTCGAATGAGTGTGTCAATGCAATACTGAGAAATACCACGCAGGAGAAAAAAGAAGCGTTTCGTTTATTCAGAACAACAGTTGTATATATCACCGGGATTATCACTGCACTTGCCGATATATATACTATCATCGGAACAGTAACATTTATCCGACGGAACAGCAATAAAAATACAAGTCCGTATAACGCACCGATAAGTGTTCCAACAGAACGCTGTACCGCATTTGTCTTTGTTGTGTCGTTGTACTGCTGCATACACCACAAAGCTGCTAATGCACCATAAAACGGTATGCCGTTTTCAATTGGCAGAAGTGTCCTTACGAAATATACAAGCATACATAACCCGACTGCAATTGCAGATTTCATGATTCTTGCCCCTATGGGCGGAAATACAAGTTTCAATGTTTTCACTCCAAAATATAAGGAGCTCCACAAAAGTGAAGCTCCATTGCTTTAAATAGTAATAAGTAAATGCTCGTTTTTGATATCGTTATAAAGTTCACATTTGCATCTGCTCACATCGTAAACCTTTATAACTTCATCAAGTCCGCTGTTTTCGTCAATGTCCTCAAGCATATTCCGCAGACCTCTGAACTTTTCGGGAGCAAAATGCAGAGTTTTGCTGTTGTTGAACACGGCGGTGTAGAGTATCTCAGCTTCAACTAAATCCTGAAAGATGTGGCTGCCGTAGGAAAGCTCAGGATTATAGCCTGCCCGTACTTCTTCCATTTCGCATACGACGTCAAACTCGCTTATATCAGAAAACGCCGTAGGTACGCCAAGCTCGGGAGATGATGTTCCTACTCTGCCGGGAACCATCAACATCATGTGTTTGCCCTGATTGCGGTAATGCCAGTTTATCTTACCTATCATTTTTACAACGGAATTTTTATCGTTGTAGGGCATATTGTAGTACACAACAGGATCAACATAGACGATAATATCCAGCTTTGAAGTTTTTGAAAGTCCCATTGAAGCACTCTTGCTTTCAAGGAGGATATGCTCCTGCGGTACGTCGGGTACGGTAACTCCTGTTTTGTCCTTCAGCACCTGCAACGGTCTGCACTGCAGCAGGTCAATGGAGTATTCGCCGCTGTCGGAAACATTTATGGTAAACTCCGTATCAACAGGATATTCGTACTCGTCCTGTATGCAGCGGAGCATTCTCTGCATCTGCGACATGAGCGTTTTATTGCTGACAAGTCCCTTGCAGGAGATGAATGTCGAGGACACTCTCCGTCCCATTTCACGCAGCCTGCTCTCAGCGTCGTAGTCGTGTTCGAGGAGGATATTTTGCAGATATTCTGGCATAACAGGTTCAATATCACGGAGCGGCAGCCGCTCCATATCGTGAATGGAAGTATTTATTACTTCGACCTTGCCCTGCGAAAATCTGTGTCTGTCAGCATAAGTCGAATACACTGTTTTTTCGGGCATATCAAGGCTTACAAGACGGGGATATGAGCCCTCTGTCCTGTCAACGGCTGATGTACCAAGTCCCATGACAAGACGCAGCATTCCTGCGGACTGGTCGGAGCTTTTGAGAAAGCTATACGGACTGTATGAATATCCCACACCTGCTGCACACGGCATATAATATGCTCCGTAGTAAGAACCCGATACACGCTGTATCAGCAGTGACATCTGCTCGTCACGTTTATCAAGTCCGCGGCGTTTGCGGTAATCGAGCGCGGAAAGGCTCATGGTGCTTGCATAGACAGTTTTTATCGCCTTTTCAAACTCTTCAAGGCGTTCTTCAGGAGTTCCTCTGTTGGCGCAGAAAACCGACTCATACTTGCCTGCGAATGCATTGCCGAAGCCGTCCTCAAGGATACTGCTTGAACGGACGATATAGGGATCTTGTCCGTAATATTCGATAATGCGATTGAGCTGATCGCGCATTTCATCAGAGAATTGACCATTCATAAGGTGCTGTGCGAACTCATCAGCAAGTGAGAAATATCCCTCCTCGGTACGTTGTTTTATACGCAGATCCCAGAAATTATTGTCAACAATGTAGGTGTAATAAACATCTGAGCCGACATAAAAGGAATCGTGAGGTTCGAGGACTTCATCAATATCAGGCTCGGTGTTTCTGATTATTGCTCTTGCAAGGAGCATACCGCAGGCTTTTCCGCCTATCATACCTGTGCCTATCATGTGGTCGCGGACGCTGAAATAGTCCTCAGGTTTGAAGTGCTTCTTGACCATTTCACGCATTTTCTTATCGCGCGTCATCATGATATTGCACATATTATTGCACTGTTCCGAAATATCAACGCCGTTTTCATAAAGCACTTTAGCTTTTTTGAAAGACCTGTCCCATGAGTCCATGAACTGCTCGTCTGCGGAGCGCTGAGCGTTGCCGAGGACCTGATAGAAACGGCTCGATTTTACGCCGTCAAGGATAGGTCGGAAATGTCCTGTTTCAGGCTCATAGGTGTGCGGCAGGAACATGGTATCTGAGCTTCTGTTCCATACCTTTTCGGGACGTACATAAACATTCTTTTTATCGGAATAAACATCAAAGAAAAGCTGCGTGGTATTCAGTATCTTATTAATTGCGTGAACTGAGTGCTTGCCCCGAATTATAGGGAAAAATGCAACTGTATCAAGTATAAACAGAAACGGACAGGTGACTCTGAAAAAGTTGCCCATCATAAGATCGGTAGCCCACATTGCCTGCAACTCGGAAAGGCAGTCGAATATGTAAAAAGCATCCCTGCCTGCCTTTTCGATCTCGTTGTGTATATCAACAGTAAACGTTTCAAATCTGTGTGAAAGCGGCACTTCTATGGTCTTGACCTCGGGGCAGTTCTCAACAAGTGGCTCATGGCTTGCAAAGCGGAAATATATTATATTTCTGCCGTCGGCAATAGCCTGCCTGAGATATGGCTCCATAAAAAGTTTGAATTCCGAGAGTTCGGAAACTCTCCACACAACATTGTCGCCGAGCCTTATATTATCAAGTGCCGTGTCCATTTCGGTAATTCCCGAGCAAATCCTGTCAAATGCAGCCATAGTGACGCCTCCTTTTATTTACAGGTCTTTCGCATAGCATACCGCGCCTTCAAGTTTGTCATAGGGCGGATAGTTTTTTATACGATAATAACCAAGTTTCTCATAAAGTGATACAGCTTCTGCCATTGCTTCGCGCGTCTGGAGAATCGTTCTTGTGAAATGCTGTTCTTTTGCTTTATTCTCTATCATTTGCATCATATCAACAGCAATATGCCTACGGCGGTAAACAGGCTCTACCCATACGCGCTTTATCTCTGCATCTGTATCAGAATAGGACTTCAGCCCTGCACAGCCAACAGCAATATCGTCAATATACGCTATGACAACTATGCCGATATTCTGTGAAATATTGTAAGGAATAAAGCCTTTTCTGTTCTTTTCACCGCCGACTATACTGCTGTAGTATTCCTCTGTAGCTAAGTAGAAGCGTTGAAAATCGCTGTTATTGCCGTCTGTCCATTCATATCGTATCTGCTCCATAAAAAGTCTCCTAATACAAAAAGGCGCTCCTCAAAATGAGAAGCGCCTTTGCTCTTTACTTGCATTATATCACGAACAGGCAGTTTTGTCAAGAACTAATAATGCTTGACAAAGAGAACTATATAGTATATAATTACTATGTTAAGCAAAGGAGCTGTTTGTCAGCTCCTTTTTGTCTTTTTTTGGAGGTAAACATGAAAGACGGATTCATAAAAATTGCCTGTGCTACGCCTGATGTAAGAGTTGCCGACTGCTTTTACAATGCAGACAGGATAATAGAAATGATAACGGAAGCCCATAATAAGGGTGTGAAAATAGTCTGCTTTCCCGAACTTTCTATAACAGGCTATACCTGCGGCGATCTGTTTCTGCAGGATGCACTTTTAAGCGCAGCAAAAAGCGAAATTGCACGGATAATCAAAGAAACTGCTGATCTTGACATTGTTTCGATAGTAGGCGTTCCCCTTGCTGTATGCGGTAAACTCTACAACTGCGCTGTCGTAATCAATAAGGGAACGGCTGTCGGCGCTGTGGCAAAGAAAAATATTCCCAATTACAGCGAATTCTATGAAGCGCGTCATTTCACAGCTTCCAATGACGGACTTAGTGCAGATATACAGCTGAATGATGAATATTCCGTTCACCTCGTAGAAACTGTATTCACCTGCAAGGAGCTCCCGGACCTGACATTCGGTATCGAGATATGTGAGGATATGTGGGTAAGCTCTCCCCCATCGGAGCAGCTCGCCAGATCGGGCGCAGTTATTATATTCAATTTATCCACAAGCGACGAAGTAATAGGAAAAGCAGATTACCGCAGAACTCTCATAAAAGCACGGTCAGGCTCTCTTGCCTGCACCTATGCATATGCAGATTCAGGCATCGGCGAATCCACGCAGGATATGGTCTTTGCGGGACATGATATCATTGCTGAAAACGGCTCTGTTATCGCGGAATCCAAGCTCTTTTCAAAGGGACTTGTCATTGCGGATACTGATATTAAAAAGCAAGCTTATGAGCGACGTAGAATGAATACATTTACCGCTTCTCCAACTATTCAAAGCACTTATTTCAGCCTTGATATCACTCAAACTCACCTTGACAGGCATTTCCCGAAAACGCCTTTTGTACCGTCTGACAAGAAGCTGCTTGACAGCAGATGTGAGGAGATACTCACTATGCAGGCAGTAGGTCTTATGACAAGACTGCGGCATATTGGCTGTAAAACTGCTGTTCTTGGCCTTTCGGGAGGCCTCGACTCAACGCTTGCACTTATTGTTGCTGTCCACGCATTTGATATGCTGGGACTTGACAGGAACGGCATACACACAATAACGATGCCCTGCTTCGGAACAACAGACAGGACTTATAATAATGCCTGTACCCTTGCAGAAACCTACGGAAGTACTCTTACAGAGATAGATATACGAAACAGCGTTATGCAGCATTTTGCTGATATTGGACAGTCATCCGATATACATGACGTGACCTACGAAAACTCTCAGGCAAGGGAGCGCACACAGATACTCATGGACAAGGCTAATCAGCTCGGCGGTATCGTTATCGGTACGGGCGACCTTTCCGAACTCGCTCTCGGTTGGGCTACATACAATGGCGACCATATGTCTATGTATGCCGTGAACGCTTCAATACCAAAGACTCTTGTGCGCTGGCTGGTAAGCTACGAAGCAGATACCTCTGACGGCAAGCTGAAAAGCGCCCTGCTCGATATACTTGATACGCCTGTAAGTCCCGAACTGCTTCCGCCTGAGAACGACGGTACTATATCACAGAAAACCGAGGATATAGTCGGACCCTATGAGCTTCACGATTTCTTCATGTACTATATGCTGAGATACGGATTTTCACCGTCAAAGATATTCCGCATAGCGTGCATTGCATTTGAAGAAGATTATTCAAAAGAAGTCATAATGAAATGGCTGAAAACATTTTATAAGCGCTTCTTTACACAGCAGTTCAAGCGTTCATGCCTGCCCGACGGTCCGAAGGTCGGTACAGTTACGCTGTCTCCAAGAGGCGACTGGCGTATGCCAAGTGACGCTTCTGCCAATATATGGCTCAAAGAGCTTGAAGAGATACTCTAATATTATGAAGATAAAATAAAAAACAGGAGAAAAAACTATGAAAAAAACACCTTTTATAACAAAAGAACAGGCAGAGGAGATCGCTCAGAAATTTCCGACTCCTTTCCATATCTATGATGAAAAAGGTATCCGAGAGAATGCACGCCTTGTAAAAAAGGCTTTTGCATGGAATAAAGGATTCAAGGAATATTTTGCTGTAAAGGCAACTCCGAACCCGTTTATTCTCAAAATATTGCAGGAAGAAGGCTGCGGAGTTGACTGTTCCTCCCTCACCGAGCTTGAACTGTCAGATGCCTGCGGTTTCTCAGGCAGTGACATTATGTTTTCATCAAATGTTACGCCTGCGGCAGATTACGAACTTGCATACAAGCTTGGAGCATATATAAATCTTGATGATATCACTCACATTGATTATCTTGAAAAGCTTACAGGTATTCCCGAGACTATATGCTGCCGCTTCAATGCAGGCGGTAACTTTACCATTTCAACTTTTGTCATGGACAAGCCTCAGGATGCAAAGTACGGTTTTACCCGTGAGCAGATGTTTGAAGGCTTCAGACTTCTTATGCAGAAGGGTGCAAAACATTTCGGTATACATGCATTTCTTGCTTCCAATACCGTAACAAATGACTACTATCCGACGCTTGCAAAGCAGATGTTCCAACTTGCCGCCGATCTGAAAAAGGAAACAGGCGCGGATATAAAGTTCATCAATCTCTCAGGCGGCGTTGGAGTAGCATACAGACCCGAACAGACGCCGAATGACATTATTGCCATCGGAGAAGGAGTCCGCAGGGCCTTTGAGGAAATACTTGTTCCTGCAGGACTTGGAGACATTGCTATATTTACAGAAATGGGAAGATTTATGCTTGCACCTTACGGAGCGCTTGTAACCAGGGTACTGCATAAAAAACACATATATAAAGAATATGTGGGCTGCGACGCCTGCGCTGCAAATCTGATGCGTCCGGCAATGTACGGAGCGTACCACCATATCACCGTACTCGGAAAAGAGGACGAACCGTGTACTTATATGTGCGACGTAACTGGAGGACTATGCGAGAATAACGATAAATTTGCAATTGACCGTATGCTTCCTCCTATCGATATCGGTGATCTGATATATATCCACGATACAGGAGCTCACGGTTTCTCAATGGGATACAATTACAATGGCAAGCTGCGCTCTGCCGAACTTCTTCTCTGCGAGGACAACAGTATAAAAATGATACGCCGTGCTGAAACGCCTGCCGACTATTTTGCAACATTTGACTTTTGCAATATACTTGATAAGTATCTTAAGCCGTAATAATATCATCCTTCTGTGATTATTTCATGTACTAAAGAAGGTTGTTTCCTTTATCATATCCTAATCAACCTCTGATACTCTTCAATCTCCAGCTCGCCGTCAGCAGCTTTTGTACGAAGCTCAATAGCGTAGTCGCCCCACTCTGCGAATTGGGACTTGCTCATCTTCTTTTTCATAAAACGAGCGTAGTGCTGCTTGTAGGCACGGTTGTATATCTCCCACACAGGATTATTCTTGAGCTTGTCCTTGAAGGTGTGACGCATGGAGATGTCACGGCAGGATTTGGGGGGATTGCTGCTTATAAGCCGCTTGCAGTAGTGCGAAAAGGTGGTGTGCTTCATGATAAACCACCGTCCGCAGTTGCGGCACTTGACAGGCATGAACTTTTCTTCGATGCACTTGAACAATTCAAAATACAGAAAGGCTCCCAGCGATGTGAAACGATAAGTCTCACAGAGTATGGGATCTTTTTTCGTTTCGAGAATTGTATGTCCCATGCACATACTACCACTGGATTCCAGATTCATATACGAATTGCTGATATTATGTGTTGCGGTAAACTTCTGAAATACTTCGATGACTTTTTCGGTTGAAGGATAGTTGTTGTGGTCGCAGAGTTCGTCTGCAAATGGCATAAAAACATTTTTTACTCGCAGCAGGTCTGCAACAAATGTTTCAAATTCATCAGCTATCATTCTGATATGTGCAATGAATTCTATCGCATACTGTTTTTTCTCAGAATCATTCAACGCTTTCTCATCATCAAGATGATAGTCAGGAAGTCGTTTGAGCTCGTTGAGATTTTCACTGATATATCCGTCATCTATTCCTTCTGACCTGTCTACGAAATAATAATCGTCATCCTCTTCATTGTTTTTCTGTCCTCTATAATAATTCACAAACAAGTCATCATAATAAGCAAACAAGTTTTGCAGAACACCTCTGCGGAAGTGTTGCTTGTCATACGGCGGAAGCTTCTTTGCAATATCAAAGATACGCTCATAAGCATCTTCGACCTTTTGTGCTCGCTCACCGATCGCATAAGGTTGATACTCAGAACTGATGTTCAGATGTGATTTTGCGCGTTTACAAATATCATAAATATCTTCCAGATCCTTTATATTCGCTGAAAAATAGCGCAGAAGTATTTCTCCGAGCGGGTACTCTCTTCCGTCTGACAAATAAATTTTTCGGTCGTGGTAGTGCGCTTCTATCTCAAACATAGCTTCTCCTTTCAGAATTTGTGTTCGCAGTAGTTGATACAACTATCAGAACACTTGCAATCAATAATCATCTGCATAACGCTTTATAATTTGATTGTTCACAAAAAGTTTACAATTAATAGATAATAAATCGAAACTGATAGAGTTATTATACAACATCTATTGACTTATGTCAAGGTCTGGTGTATACTGAACACAGTTAAGACGTCCGGACAACTCTTGACATCATTCGTTCAAACGCTATCGTTAATTTGAAAGGAAGATGTAAATGAAAAACAATATCAACTGCACAGCGTACTCCAACGGTATCAACTCTCCGCTGGAGTATCTCAACATCACTACGCCTGCCGAGTTCAAGGTGGTGATGGATTTACTCTGCTACTACGACAGCGAAAAGAAAACCTCGACCATTAGCTGCACAGGTATCGCAAGAGATACTGCAATGTCGGTGAGCAATGTTGAGCGCGCACTGAAAACTCTTGCGCAGAAGGATATCATTCGCATACATAACAACTATGCTGACAACGGTCGTCAGGTCGAGAACTCTTATGAGGTAGCGTTCCTCAACTATGAAATGGATGAGGACAAACTTCACGACGCAGAGTTGGCATTGAAATTTAAAAGTTAATTGTCATAGGGGCTGTGTCATGATGTCATACGCTTATATATTAAGTATACAAGATAATAGATACTTAATACAGAGAAGGAAGATATATATTACTTGATAGTTATATAAACTATGCGCCTTCTTTTCTTTGCAATGATAATTATGACAGGTATTGGCAGCTGAAACACGCGCAGAAAGCCCGCAAAAAGCCGTCCTCAGAGTGAAAATGGTATAGCTACCCCACCGCTCCCGTTGAATGCGGTTGTCGCGCAACGTGGAGCGAGTTGGGGGATATATCAGAGGGAGAAAAACGGACAGTGCAGGGGGACAAAAGTCGGTCCGCAAGACCGGCAAGCATAGCAAACGGCGTTCCGTTTGCCGCTGAAAACGGGAGAACCCGTGCCCCTTTTTGGTTTGCAGGAAAAAGGCTGGCGTCAAACCGCCAGCCAATTCACATCGGACGGGCAGTGCCCGCCGATTTTTCGGCATTTGCTGTGACGTAAGCAGAGGCGTCTTTCCTTGGGAATTTCAAAAAAGCAGGCGTCTTTTTTGAGAAAAAAGCCGGATAAAGGCTATGATCAGGGAGATATGGGAGGCGTCT
>Ga0310695_10015117_pt1 | contig 10329 bp, 10 predicted proteins | sample RumenRJG_04DNA_FD_203882 | JGI IMG/M metagenome (GOLD analysis project Ga0310695, IMG submission 203882) | Bovine rumen microbial communities from Lethbridge, Alberta, Canada - RJG_04 (v2) (version 2) | ecosystem: Host-associated > Mammals > Digestive system > Stomach > Rumen | place: Canada... | reverse complement strand
GTGCTTTGAGCCTTCGGGTGCAAGGGTACGAAAATTTTGAGTAAGTGAGGGCAGAATAAATGATTTTATTCTGCCGAACGCAAGAAATTTATACAATAAGCGAGGACAAAAGAAAATAAAACTTGTTTTAATTTGTTTTGTCGAGCGTGAGTAGCTTATTAATAAAGTATAAAAGAATGAAGAGTGAAAAATTTACTAAAAATCGATGCCGTAGCCGAGGGTAAGCACGAAGGAGCGGTTGTGGCCCTTATCGAAGAAATCACCCAGCGAGGTGAGACCATAGTTATAACGGAGGTCAAGTTGGATATTCATGTATTCGTAGCTAATGCCAATGGGAATACTCAGGTCGAAGGTCTTCATGAGCGATTTCATATCGCCCTCCTCATCGTTCATTTTGTTCTTAGCACTCAACAGGAATCCAGGCTGAACGCCCACTTCGAAGGATAGTCCCGGGGCAACGAAGGCATGGAGGAGCAAGGGGATGTTCAGCATTTGGGTGCTCATGCTGATACTATATTCATCTCTAACCATTTTCCCTTCTTTATCTCGGTACTCGGAAGTATAATCTTCCCATTTAGTGCCTTGTCCGCTCTCGATAAGACCAGCGGAAAGGGCGAGACTGTTGTGGAACTGATACCATAGTTCTGCTCCGGCAGAGAGTCCCATCTTGTATTTTTCCTTTACATAATTGTCGCTGGCATCGTAATAAATCTTCTGTCCGCTGAACTTAGAAAGATTCATACCAACGCGGGGATAAACGGTAAAGGTTCCTATTTCTTTCTGTGCCAGAACGGTCATCATCGTCGTGACCATCATGGCTAATACAATAATCCTTTTCATCCTTAAAAAATTGAAGTTTTACTTCTTCTTAAACGATGATTCTTGGGGATTATTGTTTTTATGTCCAGAACTCCTTTTCTTCAGTATCAGCCATAGTTCCACCACATTGCGGACAGGTGTGGCCATCCCAAATGCGGATACGGTCAGAACCACAACGAAGGCATAGGCGTCCAACTTCGGAACGGAAAGAAGGCGCCACATCACCTATAACCCCACCCACCACAAGGTTCTGAATGGTGTGGCAATCGGGACAAGAAACGGGCGTGATATGCTGTCCGAAGAGTCCTTTCCCTTCGTACGTCTCCGCCTCATATCCGCATGCGCTGCATCTGTATTTCCGCTTCCAGGCCATGTTTCTTGGATTTTATTTTCCCGCTTTCTATTCACCCTCATTTTGGAGGGGGTAGGGGGAGGCTTCTTAATGCGCTTCTAGCCAATTCTCGCCCCAGCCAGCATCAGCAATTAGGGGAACTTTCAGTGCGAAGGCCCCTTGCATTTCCTCTAAAACCAAACGCTCCATGTGTTCTTTTTCTTCGGGGAGAACAGAGAAGTTAAGTTCGTCGTGTACCTGAAGGATCATCTTACTCTTTAATCCTTCATCCTTCATCCTTTTATAGATACGTACCATGGCCACCTTGATGATGTCGGCAGCAGAACCCTGAATAGGAGCGTTGATGGCATTTCGTTCGGCAAACCCTCTGACGGTCGCATTATGGGAATGAATATCAGGCAGATAGCGGCGGCGATGGAAGATTGTCTCAGCATAGCCTTTCTCGCGAACAATCTCCTTGGAACGTTCCATATAATCGTGTACTTGTGGGAATGTCTGGAAAAAACCGTCAATCAGTTGACGCGCCTCACTGCGGTCAATTTCCAATCGCTCCGCCAATCCGAACACAGTGATGCCATAGATGATGCCGAAATTAGCACGTTTTGACTTTGTGCGCTCATCGCGGCTGACCTCATCGATTCCTTTTTTGTAAATAGTGGCAGCAGTAGCAGCGTGTAGATCCTTTCCTTCACGGAATACCTGCATCATGTGTTCATCCTCAGAAAGGTGTGCCATTACACGGAGTTCAATCTGTGAATAGTCTGCAGAAAAAAACTGACAACCTGGTTCTGGAATAAATGCTTTTCGGATTTCCTTACCGTCTTCACCTCGGATAGGAATGTTTTGCAGATTAGGATCAGAAGATGAAAGGCGTCCTGTGGCGGTAATAGTTTGGTTGAACGAAGTATGGATATGGCCAGTTCGTGGATTAATCAGTTTGGGTAGAGCATCCACATAGGTGCCTACAAGTTTCTTCAAACCTCTGTGTTCTAATATTTTCTCTACAATTTCGTGTTTGGAACGGAGTGACTGTAGCGTTTCTTCATTGGTGACATATTGCCCAGTCTTGGTCTTTTTCGGTTTCTCGATAATCTGCAACTTACCAAATAGAATGTCGCCCACTTGTTTGGGTGAAGCAATATTAAACTCCTCACCAGCCAGTTCATAGATGCGGTGTTCTAATTCCGTTAGCCGCATTGTGAAAAGTTCTGACGTTTCTTTTAATGAGTCAGTATCTATTAATACACCATTCATCTCCATCTCTGCCAATACTCTTACGAGGGGCATTTCAATCTGATAGAACAAATCCACTACACCAGCATCCTTCAGTTTGGGTTCAAGCACGTTCTTCAATCGCAAGGTGATATCGGCATCTTCGGCTGCATATTCATAAACCTGAGTAGGGGAGAGGTCACGCATGGATTTCTGGTTCTTGCCTCTCGGGCCAATGAGCTCATCAATATGGATTGTCTGGTAGTTGAGATATACCTCGGCCATATAATCCATATTATGATGGAGCTCTGGCTGTATGAGATAGTGAGCAATCATGGTGTCCCATAGTTCACCTTTCAGTTCAATGCCATAATTCGCCAAAACCTCCAAATCATATTTAATATTCTGTCCGATTTTCAGGATTTGGGGATTTTCATAAAGCGGTTTAAAGATGTTAACAATTTGCAACGCTTCTTCACGTTTGGCTGGAATCGCAACATACCATGCCTCTTTTTCTTTCACAGCAAAGCTCAATCCGACTAATTCTGCATCAATCGCATTGGTCGAAGTGGTTTCCGTATCTAAACTTAAAAAATCATTTGTCAAAAGAAAGTCACAAAGATTTTGCGCATCTTCTTTATTTTCAATAAGTTTGTAATCATGAGGAGTTGTTTTTATAGTCTCAAAACTCGAGAATTTTGGCTCATCTGACCCCTCGGGCATGAAAAATCCAAATAAATCAGGCTGCGATTCAATCTTTTTTTGCGGTTGTTTAACTTTATTAAGAACTCGGTCAGCAAAGCTCTTAAACTCCAATTCCGTGAAAAGTTTGCGTAACTCTTCCTCGTCGGGTTCCACAACTTTCAATTCATCGAGATTGGTTTCAATGGGTACATCCGTCTTGATGGTTGCCAAGAACTTCGACATTTTGATTTCTTCGACAGCAGCCTCTACTTTTTCACGCAGTTTACCTTTGATCTCATCCGTATGGGCGAGCATGTTCTCTATTGTTCCAAACTGTTCGATAAGTTTGGCGGCAGTCTTTTCACCCACACCAGGACATCCGGGGAAATTATCTGCCGAATCACCCATTAAAGCTAGAAGGTCTATAACCTGATCGGTCGATGAAATGGCGTATTTTTCACAAACAGTTTCGGGTGACATTGTTTCATAGCCGCCACCATGACGAGGACGGAAGATAAAAACGTTATCACGAACCAACTGACCGTAGTCTTTATCAGGGGTGAGCATATAAACGGATATGTCAGACTTCTCAGAACTCTCGGAGTTACCAGAAAGTCTTAGCGCCAACGTCCCTATTACATCATCTGCCTCATAACCATCTACTTGCAGGATAGGGATGCGGTAGGCACGCAGGATATCCTTAATAATAGGTACACTGGCGCGGATGTCTTCGGGAGTTTCCTCACGTTGGGCTTTATAGGCGGGGTAAGCCTCATTTCGGAACGTAGGACCATGGGGGTCGAAAGCCACGCCGATATGTGTCGGTTTTTCCTTTTCCAACACTTCGTTTAGCGTATTGCAGAACCCCATAATGGCGGAGGTGTTAAGACCTTTTGAGTTAATTCGCGGGTTCTTGATAAAGGCATAATATGACCGGTAAATCAGCGCATATGCGTCCAAAAGAAACAGTTTATCCATTTATTTTTAATTTTTCCGCTCAAAGTTACGGATTTTTTTTCATTAATCAGAGAAAAACATTATTTTTGTAACAAATTTCAAGAATTGATGGATTACCTCTCGTTGATTAAACAACCGATAGAAACTGAATTGAACGATTTCATCGAACTCTTCAATCAGAGTCTTTCTCATTCTGACGGGCTGTTGGAAACAGCCTTGTCGCACATCCGTAATCGTGGTGGGAAAAGGATGCGTCCTATCTTGATGTTGCTCATTGCCAAAAATTATGGCGGTATTACGGAGGCTACCCAGCATGCGGCTGTAGGACTTGAACTGTTGCATACGGCATCATTGGTTCATGATGACGTGGTGGATGAGAGTGAGGAGCGCCGCGGACAGCAGTCGGTGAATGCATCATATGATAATAAGGTTGCTGTATTAGTAGGTGATTATATCCTTTCAACCTCCTTATTATATGTTAGTCTGACTCATAATGAAAATATCGTACAGCGTTTGGCTCGTCTCGGACAAACACTTTCTAATGGAGAGATTCTTCAATTGACAAACACCTCAAATGACGGGCTTTCGGAAGATATTTATTATCAAGTAATTGAAAGAAAAACAGCAGCCCTCTTTGAGGCATGTGCTGCTATTGGTGCTATTTCAGCAGGACATGATCCGTCAGACTTAGATGCTGCCGTAAAATTCGGACAAAATATAGGTCTTATCTTCCAAATCCGGGATGATATCTTCGACTATTATAATTCGAAGGAGATCGGCAAGCCTACTGGTAACGATATGGCAGAAGGCAAGTTGACTTTGCCAGCGATCTATGCGATTAATACCACACAGGATAAGTTGATGATTTCACTTGCACGTAAAGTTAAGTCACGTACGATAACCACCGATGAAATCGCCCGTTTGGTAGAATTTACGAAACAAAATGGTGGTATTGAATATGCCGAACGGCGGATGATGGATTTCCATCAAGCTGCTGAGACATTCATTAAACAGGATGTAAAAAGTCCAGAGATTGCAAAGGCACTTCAGGCTTATCTTGATTTTGTTATTCAAAGGAATAACTAAAGATAATCCTACCCTTAAGGGATTCATGTTTTTATGGACTATCATAAAAGGCAGAGTAATCTTTTGATTCTCTGCCTTATTATGTATTTATTCCGTACCTTTCAGGGAGAGGATAGGGGACAACTTAGAAGAATTTTGTCTCTTTTCCCTCAATCTCGCTCAATAACAGATTGGCAAGTCTTGATGTGCCTAAGCGGAACCACTTGTTGGTGAGCCATTTTTCACCCAACACTTCTTTTACGATGGTATAGTAAATCATTGCATCCATCACAGAATTGATGCCACCGGCAGGCTTGAAACCAATCTGAATGCCTGTCTCATCATAGTATTCCTTGATGGCTTGGCACATCACGTAAGCTGCTTCTGGTGTGGCGGAAATCTTTTCCTTACCCGTAGAAGTCTTAATATAGTCAGCACCAGAATACATCGACAGAATAGAGGCCTTTTTGATGTTTGAGGCAGTCTTTAGACAACCTGTTTCCAGGATAACTTTCATAGCGACGTTCTGACCGCAGGTTTCCTTCAGTTCACGGATGTCCTCACACATCGTCTCATAGTCACCCGAGAGGAACTTACCCACGGGCATCACGATATCAATCTCTGTAGCGCCGTCTTTCACGGCCAGTGCCGTTTCGGCTACCTTTACTTCAATAAGTGCCTGTGACGAAGGGAAAGAACCTGAAACGCATGCGATTTCCACGCCCTCCACTTCGAGTGTGTCATGAACGGTTTTGGCGAAACAGGGATAAACACATATGGTTGCGACATGGGGGAGGTCACCATATTGTTCGTCAAATTGATTTACTTTTTCTGTAAAGGCCATGACACTCTCATCGGAGTCAGTGGTCTTTAATGTGGTCAACTCAATACTTCCAAAGAGGAACTTCTTTGTTTCCAGATTATCGTTCTCAGGAACCTTCTCTGCGATAATCTTTTTTACTGCTGCTGCCACTTTTGCATCATCCACCTCACAATTATATTTGCTCAGTGCTTGTTCGTATTTACTTAAATCTGCCATAATGATTGATATTTTTAGTTAACTTATTTATTTACAAACGTTTATGATTCCTTACTATGCTTTTAGCTTTGGGTTATTCAGATGTCGAGTACTGTCACGGAAAGTCTTCTTTTCGAATGACTTACGTATCTCTTCAGTAAGATCAACACCCGTTTGGTTGGCAAGGCATACTAATACCCATAATACATCCGCCATCTCTTCTCCTATATTCGCTTTCTCACCGGCTTTAAACGACTGATCACCGTATTTCCTGGCCATCACACGAGCTAATTCGCCTACCTCCTCAGTAAGACATGCCATATTGGTGAGTTCGGAGAAGTATCTTACACCGTATTTCTTAACCCACTGATCTACAGACTCTTGCAGTTCTTTAATTGTCATATTATCAGCCATACTAAAACGATTATTCCCAATATTATTAAAAATACGAGATTACTCTTATTCTCATTTTTATAGGTCTTCCAATACATAAATTTATAAAAGATGATACCCAATATCATCCAGGCACCAATTATCATTATATCATGTAATATGGGTAGTTTCCAGATTTTACCTCCTAACCATCCAATTAGAAATAGTACTAACGCTATATTATGTATTGTCGGAATACTTTTTTTAATCCATTGATTCTCTTTCATATTTCCTTTGTTTTATTCTTTATTATGTGTATCCATACAGATGGTTACCGGCCCGTCATTGACTAAGCTTATCTGCATATTAGCGCCAAATTCACCGGTCTTGACGGTTTTACCCAGTGATCTGCTCAATGTATCACAAAACGTGTTATATAATGGTATAGATATCTCGTGAGGGGCCGCCTTAAACCAAGAGGGGCGGTTGCCTTTCTTATAACTGGCGTATAGCGTGAACTGCGATACGACCATGATTTCACCGTTTACATCCATGATAGAGCGGTTCATCACGCCATTCTCGTCGTCAAATACCCGTAGGTTAATGATCTTCTTGACTAACCATTCGATATCCTCCTGGGTATCCTCGCTGCATATTCCTAACAAGATAAGATATCCTGCGTTTATCGATGATTTCTCATGATAATCTATGCTGACGCTTGCCTGTGTCACCCTTTGTATAACTACTCTCATACTTCGTTTTCTCCTTTTCCTTCTTGATGAAAATGATTCCATATCATAGTAGCCTTAGCATTGCCTATGATATCCGTAAGTTGTTGTATATCAGCCTCTTTTATCTTCTTTACAGATTTCAGTTTCTTCAGTAATTCATCCTTTGTCTTTGGTCCAACACCCTTGATATCATCTAATTCTGAATGCAGGGCGTGCTTGCTTCTCTTATCCCGGTGATAGGTGATAGCATAACGATGCACCTCATCTTGTATACGTGTGAGGGCATGGAAGAGTTCGCTTTTTACATCTATTCCTACAGTCTGAGCAGGCCATCCGAAGAGCAGTTCATTAGTACGATGTCGGTTATCCTTGGCTAATCCTGCGATAGGAATATGCAGTCCGAGTTCATCAACGACTACTTCCCGGACTACATGCATTTGTCCTACGCCACCATCTGTTATAATAAGATCGGGTAGGGGCGTGTCTTCTTCTATCATACGTGTGTATCTGCGTCGCACAACCTCCTGCATGGAAGCATAGTCATCAGGACCAACCACAGTCTTGATATTATATTTCCGATAATCTTTTTTAGAGGGCTTCATGGCCTTGAAAACAACGCAACCCGCAACCGCATCTGTACCTGAGATGTTTGAGTTGTCGAAACACTCTATTTGATAGGGGAGTTTAGGAAGTTTTAGCGCATCCTGAAGTTCCTTCATCAATCGGGTCTGCTTCTGTTCGGGATTCAGTTTCTCTGCTTGTTTCAGACGGTCAAATTTGTACTGTTTGCCATTCATTTCAGAAAGCTCCAACAAATGGTTCTTATCACCTCTGACAGGATGCGTAATCACGACGTCTTTTAATTCTATATCTATACCATCTGGCAGGATAATTTCCTTGGCTTCACTCTGAAAACGCTCCCTCATTTCAATGATACCCAACTGCAACAGCTCTTCATCCGTTTCGTTCAGTTTCTTTTTATATTCAAACGTAAAACTTTGGTTGATCTGCCCATTCTCCACATGGATATAATTGATATAAGCGTTCTTGTCATCGCTTGTGATGGTGAAGACATCCACGTTGTTGATGGTGTAACTGACCACCTCACTTTTAGCCGCGAAATTATCCAAAGCAGAATAACGTAATTTGAGAATTTGGGCGTCCTCAAAACGCAATTCCTCGGCAGCTTTCTGCATCTCGTCGAAAAGAAGTTTCTGAACCTCGCGTGTATGTCCTTTCAGAATCTCCCGGGCTTGATTCATGTTCGCCTGATAGTCCTCGTAAGATTGTTTGCCGATACAAGGCGCTCCACAATTGTGGATGTGGTATTCCAGGCAAGGTTTGTATTTGCCCTCTTTAATACCTTCCTTCGTAATAGGGAACCGACAGGTTCGTGGCTTATACACCTTCTTGATGACGTCAAGCATGGCGTACATATTTCCGATGTGTGAATAAGGTCCGAAATATTGACCCCATTTTTTGTTGATTGTGCGCGTTTTGAAAATACGTGGCAGATACTCTTTTGTCATGCAGATAGACGGGTAGGTTTTGCCGTCTTTCAGCAGCACGTTATAGCGGGGATTGTATTTTTTGATGAGAGCGTTTTCAAGAAGCAAGGCGTCCTCTTCTGTGTTGACAACGGTATAGGATATATCCCATATTTTTGAGACAAGCACTTTCGTCTTGAACCTATCCACCTCTTTATGGAAGTAAGACGAAACGCGGGCCTTAAGGTTTTTAGCCTTGCCAACATAGATGATTGTTCCCTCATGGTCGCGGAATTGATAGCTGCCCGGTTTCTCGGGCAGGTTCAAAACTATGTTTTTAAGCTTGGCTAACCTTGCTTCGTTTTCTTCCTTTGTCATTCTTCAACTGCCTTGTCTTAAGAACTTTATCACAGAATTGTTTCACGTGAAACGTTTCCGGAGCTTTAGGTACCTTAATGGCTTTAAGGTACCTAAGGTCGTTTGTTAGATGGTCAAGAGGGTGGTCAGTTCGATGCCGTCAAACTCATCACGTCCATGTAGGCCTTCATCCGTAATCTCAATAATGAAGTTTATGTAGGTCTTCTTGGGATGGAAATGCTGTACCAGTTTGTAGGCGGCTTTGGCTGTTCCGCCGGTAGCCAGTAAATCGTCGTGGATAAGTACTATATCATTCTCGTTGATGGAATCGACGTGCATTTCAATGGTGTCTACACCATATTCTTTAGAGAATGATTCTTTAATGGTTGTGTAGGGGAGTTTTCCTGGTTTTCTTGCTAATACGACACCGCAACCCAGTTTAACGGCTAAAGCTGCTGCCATGATGAAGCCGCGGCTTTCAATTCCTACGATTTTGGTGATACCTTTATCTTTGTATAGTTCATAAAGTTCGTCTACCATAATCTTCATGCATTCGGCACTTTTGTAGAGTGTGGTTACATCGCGGAAGTTGATGCCCTTCTGTGGGAAATCGGGAATGCTGCGAAGGTTGTCAATAAGTACTTGATTGTTCTTTTCCATTGCTTTTATCGGGTTTTATGATTTGATTATAAGTTGTTTACATTTAAATTGTTTCACGTGAAACACATGGGCTTCTTAAGGTTGCAGTCGGGAGTATAATCTATAATTATCTTCCTAAAAGAACCAAAAGAACATTGATGTCGCTCGGAGAAACGCCGGGAATTCTGCTAGCCTGTGCCAGTGTTTCCGGATTAATGCGATTCAGTTTTTGTCGACATTCTATAGAGAGACTCTGCAAAGAATCGTAATCGAAGCGACCTTTAATCTTAATATTTTCCAAACGGTGCATCTTGTCAGCCACCATTCGCTCGCGTTCAATATATCCTTTGTATTTCATCTTCACCTCTGCGGCTTCAACGATTTCTTCTTGCCTCTTACGGATCGTCTCCCGTTCTTCTCCCTTTTGGTTGCGGCAGTCTTCCATTACTGCTTTTAAACCAGGAACCAGTTCGGATAGATTTTTCAAATTAATCTGCGGACGGCCAATTAAGTCAATTGCTTTACAACCAGCTCTGAGTGGCGTGGTGCCGAGTGCTTCCAAAGCCCCGTTGATTTCATTCATTTTCACTGAAGTCTCTTCGCAAAAATGGATGATTCTGGCAATGGCTGTTTTCT
>Ga0310695_10015116_pt1 | contig 10329 bp, 5 predicted proteins | sample RumenRJG_04DNA_FD_203882 | JGI IMG/M metagenome (GOLD analysis project Ga0310695, IMG submission 203882) | Bovine rumen microbial communities from Lethbridge, Alberta, Canada - RJG_04 (v2) (version 2) | ecosystem: Host-associated > Mammals > Digestive system > Stomach > Rumen | place: Canada... | reverse complement strand
TTCCGCGCTACAAGCTCATGTGCCGCAAGAACCTCTGACGGCGAAGCGGACGCGGCGTTCCGATACCTCAAGCCGAGTCATTCGGGCCTCCCGCAGCAGCGCGGGGGGATGGCAACGCATTGTCGAAAACAGCCTCGCACGCGCAAAAGGCCACTCAATATTTCAAAATCCAGGCTTGCGGCGCAACAAAGTGGAGCCGCATGCCGGGATTTTTGGAATATCTGTGAATTACCGGAATGATTTGACCCATTCCTCTTTTTTTGTTAAAATACGCTCGCATTTGTCGGGCCGGGGAGTTGTTTTGTCCGTATGATTCATCGGCGGGCTTCTCGGGCAGATGCGTGGATAAAGATAAAGGATCGCGAAAATGCATGTCAACACAACGAGAAGAGCGTTTCTGAAATCCATGGCCGGTATTGCCGCGGCCGGGGCGTCATGGAGCTTCCCGGCTTTCGCCGGCAAGGCTTTCGGCGGCGGCAAGGTGCGCCTCGCGGTCGTCGGCGTCGAGGGCAAGGGCTACATCGACTGGATGCTGATGCAGAAGACGGGGCTTGTCGAGATCGTCGCCTTCTGCGACGCCGATGCGAGCCAGCTCCCGTCCGCGCTTGCGCGGGCGAAGAAGGATTTCCCCGATCTCGACTTCTCTAAGGTGCCGTTCTACGTCGACTACCGCAAGCTCCTCGACGACGCGAAGAAACTTGGCATAGAAGCGATGACGATATCCACTCCGGACCATGTCCATGCGCCGATCGCGATAGGAGCGATGAAGCAAGGCATCCACGTCTACGTCCAGAAGCCCCTCGTCCACACTCTCGGGGAACTCGCGTATTTCGAAAAAACTGCGCGCGAGAACCGCGTCATCGTCCAGATGGCCAACCAGGGCTCTTCGTTCGATTCCATGCGCCGCTGCACGGAAGTCATCCAGAGCGGCATCCTCGGCGACGTGAAGGAAGTCCACGTGTGGACGAACCGCCCCGTCTGGCCGCAGGGCAAGCGCCTTGGCGACTACATCCACAGCCGCTCCAGCGGCGATCCGATTCCGAAGGGGCTTGACTGGAACGTCTTCCTCGCGACGGCGGCGGACCGTCCGTATCTCGGCAAGATCCCGAAAAACCTCGGCAAGTTCCACAACGCGAGAAGGGCGTCCCCGAACGTCTACCACCGCTTCAGCTGGCGCAGCTCCGTCGATTTCGGCCTCGGCGCCTTCGGCGACATGGCCTGCCACACTATGAACCTCGCATTCCGCGGCCTCGAGCTCGGCGGCGTTTCTGGGGCTGAATGCACGATGATCAAAGGTGCGAGCGATCTGGTTTATCCGGAAAAGTCGATCGTAAGGATGGACTACAAGGCCCGCGAATCGAAGATCCGCAAGGGAGTGCAGCTGCCTCCCGTCACGCTCTACTGGTACGACGGCGACGAAAAACCGAAAGCGGAAATCATGCCCAAGTGGGCCTCGGCCCACAACGGCAAGGTTCCATACACCGGCTGCTACATCATAGGCTCCAAGGGAGCCGTCCTGATGCAGGACGACTGCGGCGCAAAGTGCGCGATCGCGCTCGACGCCGACAGGGAATTCGTCGACATTTTCCAGCACGAGGCCGCAAAGGCCGTCGCCCGTTCGATTCCGTTCTGCCGCGACACGTCTGACGTTCCCGGCACGACGACGAAGAGAATGAAGGACCTCGGGATAGGCCACTACTTCGAGTTCATCGACGCCGTGAGGGGCGTCGGGCCCGTCATAGAGCAGACGCATTCGCGCTGCTTCTCCGACATAGAATACTGCGTTCCCCAGATGGAAGGCATTCTCGTCGGCTGCATCGCCCAGCGTGTTCCCGGAGTCAACCTCGCCTGGAACGCGTCCGCGCAGAAGTTCGACAACGAAAAGGCAAATGCGCTCGTCAATCCCGCCGTGCGCAAGGGATGGGAGTTCTGACCGATACGGCTGCACGGATGTTTGCGCTGTTTTAATCAAAATCAAGATGCAATGCGAATATGAAGAATTTATATGTGTGTTCTGTCGCCGTATGTCTTTCTCTGATGGCCTCCGCCGCCGGTCGCGGCGCGTCCTCCGCCAGAACCGCGCCGCTTCCGGATGCGGTCTGGGCGCAAAGCGAGTGGATTTCCGCGAAGGACGCGAAAACCCTCGAGGGTGACGCCCGCCGCGGGTGGCTCGCCGCGAAGGGCGCGTCCTACTTCCGCAAAAAGACCGCGAACTCCAAGGCCGTGAAGCGCGTCAGATGGATGACTTCGGGGCTCGGCGTTTACGACATCGCAGTGAACGGGAAACTCGTGGGCGAGGAGATATTGCGGCCCGGCTTCACGAGCGCGCGCAAGACGCGTCTTTCCTTCACATACGACGTGACGGGCCTCGTGAAGACGGCGGCGGGCGCGGAAAACGAGTTTGCGGCAACCGTGACGAGCGGATGGTGGAGCGACAAGGTCGCCGGACTCGCCGGCAGGAAGCCCGCTTTCCGCAGCGTGATTCTGTTCGATTACGCCGACGGCACGTCAGAGGCCGTCCCGACGCGCGCCGACACGTGGAGCGGATCGGCAGAAGGCCCTTTGACATTCGCCGGCATATACGACGGCGAGGGATATGATGCGCGCGTCCCCGCGCCTGTCTTTGCCGGAGACGCACCCGCCGGATGCGAGAAGAACGGCGAGTTCAAGGGCAGGACGGTGCCGTCCGCAGGCGCTGAGGTTTTCTTTCGCCGCGATCTCGCGCTCGAACCTGTAGAAGCGTATGTATGGAAGGGCGTAGAAGGCAGAAAGAAGGATGGCCGCAAGATCGCCGCCCACGGCAGGGTGAAGAAGATCAAGACGTTCGCGAAGGGCGAAAAAATAGTCGTCGAACCCGGCGAGACGCTCGTGGTGGATTTCGCGCAGAACAGCTCTGCCGTGCCTGAATTCAGATTCTCCGCCGCCGAGGGCGTGACTCTCACCTGCCTCCCGGCTGAAATACTCAACGATATGAACGGCGAAGCTTCGCGCGGCAACGACGGCCCCGCCGGGTCCGTATACCGCAGAAATCTCAGGATGTCGGACGGAATGAAGGCGGAGTATACGTTCGCCAAATCGTCCGGCTCCGTCGTCTATCTGCCGCGCTTCACCTTCTTCGGCTACAGGTATCTGTCGATTACGGCGACGGGCAGGGTTGAAATCGATTCGATCCGCTCCATCCCCGTCACGTCCGTCACGAAGGCGATGGAAACGGGTTCTATAGAAACAGGACGCGCCGACGTGAACCGCCTTGTCGCAAATACGTACTGGGGGCAGCTTTCCAACTACCTGAGCGTCCCCACAGACTGCCCGCAGCGCAACGAGCGCCTCGGCTGGACCGCCGACACGCAGGTGTTCGCCGAAACCGGCTCGTATCTCGCCGACACGCGCGCGTTCTTCGCCAAGTGGATGCGCGACATGCGCGACAGCCAGCACCGCGACGGCGCGTATCCTTCGGTTGCGCCGGCCGGCCCCTACGGCGGCAACCACCGCCGCCTCGGATGGGGCGACGCCGGGGTGATCGTCCCCTACACGGTGTGGCGGCATTTCGGCGAAAAGTCGATTATCGAGGACAACTGGGAGTCGATGTCGCGCTACATGAAGATGATCGAAGGCGCCGACAACTGGGGCGGCGGTTCGCAGTATGCCGACTGGCTCAGCTTCGAGTCGTTCGAAGCGCACCTCAGGCGCGAACCGGCCACGGAGGGCTATTGGAAATATCTCGCGGCCTGCTACTGGCTGGGCGACGCGCAGATGATGTCGGAGATGGCTGCCGCCACTGGCCGCAAGGCCGAGGCGGAGCGCTATGCGCGCACGGCGGAGAAAGTGCGCGCCGACATCAGGGCCAAATGGTTCTCGTCTCCCGACGGCATGATTTCGCCGGAATACCGCCACATGCAGGCTCCAGCGCTTTTCGCGCTCAAGTTCGGCCTCGTCGAAGGCGAAGCGCGCAGGAAGACGATCGACGCGCTCGCGGCGAATTTCAGGAGCCGCGGCAACTGCCTCAGCACCGGGTTCCTCGGCACGGCGATTCTGATGGACACGTTGACCGACGCTGGGCTTGCGGGGCTTGCGTACGACGTTCTTCTCAACCACAACTTCCCCGGCTGGCTCTATTCCGTCGACCAGGGCGCCACGACGATATGGGAGCGCTGGGACAGCTACACGAAGGAGAAGGGCTTCGGCGCCGCCGGGATGAACAGCTTCAACCACTACGCCTACGGCGCGGTGACTGCGTGGATGTTCAAAACGATGGCCGGCATCCAGGCAGGCCCGGAGCCGGGCTGGAAAAATTTCGTCCTCGCGCCGCTCCCGAGCCGCAAAATCGGCTGGTGCAAGGCGTCGTTCCGCACGCCCGAAGGCGGCGAAATCAAGAGCCATTGGCGCTATGAAGGGGACAAATGGACATGGGAGTTTACCGTCCCCGAAGGGTGCTCCGCCTCCGTCGCCGTTCCCGGCTCAAAGGACGCGCCGAAGCGCTATGCGCCGGGATCGTACAGGATTTCGTGCAAGGCCTCCGAAATACCCGAATGAGACGCTTGAAGGAACGCATTGCGATGAAAATTTCACGGACTTTGTTCGCGGCGCTCGCCGCGGTGTTTGCCGGAACGGGAGCATATACCTGCCACGGGGCGCGTATCAACTACGACAAAAACAAGATTCCCCCGTACACGCTCGAAGATCCGCTCGTGTTCGAGGACGGAACGAAGGTTCGCATCCCGCAGGACTGGGAGAAGCGCCGCGCCGAAATCCTCGAAATCTTCCAGCGCGAAATGTACGGCCGCATGCCGCCCGCGCCTGAGGCCGTCGTGGTGGAGGAAGGCAAGGAAGCCGTGGCGTTCGGCGGCTATGCGCTGCGCCGCCAGATAAAGATGTGGTTCAAGAAGGACAAGACCGGCCCGATGGTGGAATGGACGCTATGGCGTCCGCGCTACGGCAAGACGCCCGCGCCCGTCCTTCTCTTCCTCAACTACCACGGCGCATACTCCTACAGCCCGGACAAAGGCATTCCGCCGCCCCGCGGCTGGACGAGGAACAGCGCCGAGTACAAGATTTCCGGCCACAGATTCACCGAGGCGACGCGGAACATCCATTCAAACCCGGAAGACCGCTACTTCATGCCGATCCACGCCATTCTCGCGCGCGGCTACGCCATTCTTACCGCCTGCTACTGCGACGTCTCTCCCGATCCCGCCGACGCGAAAAAGCAAGACACCCTCGCCTACACCGGCGTCTTCGATCTGTGGGGCGCGCGCGATCCGGAGCGCAAAGACGATACCACCGCGCTCGGCGCGTGGGCGTGGGCGCTTTCGCGCGGCATGGACTACATCGAACGCAACGGCAAACTCGACAAAAAGCGCGTCGTCCTCACCGGTTGCTCGCGCCTCGCCAAGGCCGCGTTCATCGCGGGCGCTTTCGACACGCGCTTCCCGCTTACCGTGCCCGTGCAGACGGGCGGCGGCGGGGTTCCGCTCCAGAAGCACTTCTACGGCGAAAACGCCGCGACGATGAACGCGATGTTCCGCCACTGGTATTGCGGCAACTACAGGAAGTACGCGAACAACGAAAAGTCGCTCGGGTTCGACCAGCATCTCCTCGCCGCGGCTATCGCACCGCGCGCCCTGCTCGTATGCTCGTTCACCGAAAAATGGTTCGATCCCGAAGGCGAATATCTCGCCGTGAAGGCCGCCTCGCCCGTATGGGAGGCGTTCGGACTGCCGGGCCTTCCCTCAGGCGGAATGCCCGCCTGTTTCGATACATCCGCGATCGGCGAGCGCCTCGGCTGGGTTTGCCGCAGGGAAGCGCACGGTATTTCCGCATGCGATTTCAAGTGGATGCTCGACATGGCCGACAACCTGTGGGAGAACTGCAAATGAGAGCGGCGAGAGCCTTTGCCGCCGCGGCGGTCGCTGCGGCGATTGCGTTTTTCGCCGACGCCGCGCCGCAGTTCATATCCGTCAAAGGCCCGGTGCCGCGGAAAGGCCCGACGACGGCGGTGTTCGTGAAAAAATTCAAAAACCGCGGAGAAATCGTTTCGGCAGAATGGACCCTCACCTCGCTCGGCGTTTTTCGCGCGTTCGCGAACGGCCGCGAAGTTGGTGCGGACGATTTTCTCAAGCCGGGCTACACGCATCTTCAGAAGCGCCGTTCATCGTTTTCGTACGATATCGCCCCGCTTCTGAACCGCTCGGCAGGGGCGGAGAACGTCCTTTCGGCCGAAGTTTCGTGCGGATGGTGGCGGGATGAAATCGTATGCCGCGTCGGGAAGCGCTCGGCATTCCGCGGCAGCCTCGAGATAACTTATGCGGACGGAACGAAAGAGGCTCTTGCCACAGACGAGTCGTGGAAGGCCGCATACGCCGGGCCCGTGCGCAATGCGGAAATATGGGGAGGCGAGCGGTACGATGCGCGCATTCCCGTGCCGTGGCGCGAAAACGGGGCCGACTCGTGGGGCAACGCCGAAGTGAACCGCGAATTCAACGGGGCGATCACGCCGCTCGAAGGCCGGAGCGTCAAACTGCGCCGCGACCTCGAGCTTGGCGTCGTCTCCGCATGGGTGTGGAAGGGCGCGGAAGGCGCGACGAAAAACCGCTACGGGCGCGCAAAAATTCTCCGCCGCTATTCTGCCGGTGAAAAAATCGTCCTCAGGAAGGGCGAAAAACTTGTTGTCGATTTCGGGCAGAACTGCGCGGGCGTGCCGGAGTTTTCGGCGGCGGCGTCGTCCGGAACGGTCCTGCACGGCAAGCCGGCGGAGATGCTCAACGATTCGAACGGCGAAAAATCGCGCGGCAACGACGGCCCTGCGAAAAGCGCCTATTTTGCCAACTACCGCGTGCCGCGCTTCAACATGCACTACTTCTTCGCCGGCACGGGCGAGGAGACGTATCATCCGTCGTACACTTATTACGGCGGAAGATACTGGTCGTTTTCGGCCACGGACACTGTCGTGTTTTCGCGCATTTCGTTCATTCCTGCCATGTCTATCGCAAAAGAGGATGAAACGGGAACGCTCGAAACCGGACACGACGGTTTGAACAGGCTTATTTCGAATTGCGTCTGGGGAATGCGCTCGAATTACCTCTCGGTCCCCACCGACTGTCCTCAGCGCAACGAGCGCTGGGGGTGGTCGGGAGACACGCAGGTGTTTGCCGGCGCCGCCGTGTATGCGGCCGATGTATACGGATTTCTCTCGAAATGGATGACCGACATGCGCGACAGCCAGATGGGGCCGTCAGACAGATTCCCCGGGTCGTTCAGAGTCGTTGCGCCCGACCGCGGCGGAGGCATGCGCGGCCACAACATCGGATGGAGCGACGCCGGCGTTATCGTGCCGTGGACGCTCTGGAAGAATTACGGCGACACGTCTGTCATAGACGTCAATTGGAAGGCCATGAATCTTTTCATGGATCTGATTCGCCGCACGAAATATGTTTCTGCTCCAGATCAGAGGCAGACGGGCGACTGGCTTTCGCTTGAGAAGTATGAAGGCTGGCGGCGCGGCTGGGGTTCCAAGTTCTGCGAAAACCCGTTCTGGCCGGGCGAAACCGAGGACGACATGAAAAGATACTGGAATTTTCTCGGCGCGTGCCACCGCATATCCGATCTGCGCATGATGCGCGATATGGCGCTTGCCACCGGGCGCGCAGGCGAGGCCGCCGCATTCGAGGCCGAAGAAAAGGAGGCTGTGGAAGAATTCCGCGAAAACCATCTCGCCGCCGACGGACGGCTGCCTGAAATCTACAACGGCATGCAGACGCCTTCGCTTTTCGTTTTGCGGCTGGGGCTTTTGCCGACTCCTGCGGCGTGGAAAGCGACGGCGGACGAGCTCAAGGCGCTGCTTGAAAAAAGGTCGTTTGCTTTGAGTACCGGCTTTCTCGGCACGCCCATTCTCCTAGATACGCTTTGCGACGAACTCGATTCGCCTCAAATCGCCTACAGCGTTCTTCTCCAGCGCGATGCTCCAGGCTGGCTCTATTCCATCGACCAGGGAGCGACGACAATATGGGAGCGCTGGAACGGATACACGAAAGAAAAGGGCTTCGGGCCGGTGGCGATGAACAGTTTCAACCATTACGCGGCTGGAGCGGTGATGGGTTGGATGTACCGCACGATGGCTGGAATCAGGCCGGGCGCGAAGGGCGGCTACAAGGAGTTTGTTCTCCGTCCGCGTCCCGACAGGCGCATCGGATGGTGCAAGGCGTCGTTCCGCACGAAATACGGCGAAGTGAAGAGCGAGTGGCGATACGCGCAAGATGCTCTTGAATGGAAGTTCACGGTTCCTCCTGGAACGCAGGCGGAAGTTTTTGCGCCGGACGGAAGCGCTCCGAAAAAATACGGTCCCGGCGACTACACCGTGTCGTTTGACTCGGCGGCCGCCGGCGGCAGGGGGAAATGAAAAAATCTCTTTCCCGTTGCGTCGTCCCGGCGATTGGAAACGGCGGGAGAAAACCGCGCGTCGCCGTGGTGTGCGAGCGCGACAGGGCCTACGGGAGAAGAGTCTGCATCGGCATCGCGTCCGCCGCGGTCGATACGGGGTGGACGCTTGAATTCGTCGACCCGGGCGATTTTTCACGCCTGCGGCCGCCTGTCGGATTCGACGGCGCCATCGTGCGCGTTTCAAACCGCCGTCTCGCGTCTGCGCTTGAAAAATCAGGCATCCCTTCGGTAGACATCTACACCGATACGGAAAGAGAATGGTGTTCGTCCGTCGACAGCGACCAGACGGAAATAGGCCGTGCGGCCGCCGCGTTTTTTCTGAAGCGAAGATACGGCTCGTTCGCATTCTGCGGCTATGGCGGAATCGGATATTCCGACAAGCGGTGCGCCGCTTTCTCCGCGGCTGTGCGGGAATCGGGATTCGATGTATCGGTGTTCAACGGTTCGAAGAAGGCCGTCGACGATTTCGGCGCGTCGGTGATGTCCGGCGAGAAAGTGGCTCTTGGCGCCGATGCCGCTCTCCTTGCCAGATGGGTCCGATCGCTTCCACGGCATACGGCTGTCTTCTGCTGCCACGATGTCCGCGCATGGCAGGTCATTCATGTGTGCCGCGCTGTCGGCATCGATGTGCCCGGACATCTCGCCGTTCTCGGCGTCGACAACGACGAGTTGGTATGCTCGTTCGTGACGCCGTCGATTTCATCGATTGACAATTCCGCAGTCCGTGCAGGCGAGCGCGCGGTCGAACTTCTCGAAGAACGCATGCGAGGCCTGGCCGTGCGGCACGAGAAAATCGCGCCTGTCGGCACATTCGAGCGGGAATCGACACATGCCTACCCCGCATGCGAGCCGTGGGTCGCCGGTATCTTCGATTATATCGCGGCCAACTGCCGCAGGAGAGTCGGCGTTTCCGACGTGATTGCATTTTCCGGTCGTCCGCAATCCACCGTAGAACGTGCGGTCAAGGCGGCGGCAGGGACGACCGTCCGGGATTTTCTTCTGTCTGCGCGATTCGAGGCTGCCCGGCAGAGCCTTCTTTTCACCGATTTGCCCGTCTCGCGCGTCGCACGGCTTTCCGGTTTCGCTTCGAGCCAATATTTCTGCCGTTTTTTCAAAGCGCGCACGGGCGAGACGCCTGAATCGTTCCGCAACAGGCTGAAGTAGCGCTTTTGTCCTGTTTCCGACGGGGCGCAGGACCGTCCATATGCCCAGTCTCCGCATCCGGCCTCATGCCGCTGTTCAAAAAGTGCAATCTTTTTGACGAAAAAGTGCAATTGACTTGTATTAAATTTTCGTTTATAATTGCGGGAAAAAAGTAAGAAAAGGAGGTTCTGTTTTTTCCCATGCAATTGAAATCATGCTCGAGAATCCTGCCGGTGCTGTCAATATTTTCCGCAGCCATGTTGTTTTTTTCCGCAGAGGCTAAGTCGTCGCGGCTCGTGTTTTCAGGCTATGAGGGCGAAGAGACGCTCAAGGATTTTCCGGCTCTCGTGAAGCTCCCAGGCGGACTCGCCGGCTTCGATTACGCCGATGCCGCGCCCGGAGGTGCGGACATTGCGTTTTTCGGCGCGGACGGGAAACGCCTTGCGCACGAGATCGATTCGTGGAATCCGGACGGCGATTCTTACGTCTGGGTGAAGGTGCCTGAACTTTCGAAAACGACGGCGGTCGTCGCCAAATGGGGGGACGATAGAAAGGGAAAAGGTAAAAGTGAAGAAGGAAAAGGGAAGAGCGAATCCACTTTCGCAATGTGCGCAGCAGAGGGCGAGACAGGAAAAGCGGTTTGGTCTGACGACTATCTTGGCGTGTGGCACTTCTCGAAATTCAAGAATGGCGTGACGCTCGACTCGAAGCACGGTCTTGCAGCGAAACTGCGCGGCAAGGACACTCGCA
>Ga0310695_10015115_pt1 | contig 10330 bp, 8 predicted proteins | sample RumenRJG_04DNA_FD_203882 | JGI IMG/M metagenome (GOLD analysis project Ga0310695, IMG submission 203882) | Bovine rumen microbial communities from Lethbridge, Alberta, Canada - RJG_04 (v2) (version 2) | ecosystem: Host-associated > Mammals > Digestive system > Stomach > Rumen | place: Canada... | reverse complement strand
GACTAAATTCAACGATGTCAAAGAACTCGATTGTCCCCTCTTTCCGGGGCTATTTGATTAATATTTAACTCGTCCCAATTTTAACGGGACACTAATGATATTTTAATATAATTCTGTCGGAAAATACCGACGAAGGTAGGTTGCATCTCGGAAAAATTCAAATAAATTTGGTTTTTCGCTCGATTTGCACTACCTTTGCAGCCGCAAACATTTATTCATCAATAAATTAAGTAGAAAAAAATGAAAGCATTTGTTTTCCCTGGACAGGGAGCACAGTTCGTAGGAATGGGTAAGGACCTCTACGACAACAACGCAACAGCAAAGGAACTTTTTGAAAAGGCTAACGAGATTCTGGGCTACAGAATCACAGATATTATGTTCGAGGGTACGGACGACGACCTGAAGCAGACTAAGGTCACTCAGCCTGCCGTATTCCTTCATTCAGTTATCTCTGCTATCTGCATGGGCGACGCATTCCAGCCCGCTATGACTGCCGGTCACTCTCTGGGTGAGTTCTCAGCACTCGTTGCTGCTGGTGCCCTGAGTTTCGAAGACGGCTTGCGTCTGGTTTACGCTCGTGCTATGGCTATGCAGAAGGCTTGTGAGGCAGCTCCCTCTACGATGGCTGCTATCATCGGCTTGCCCGACGAGAAAGTTGAGGAGGTTTGTGCTGGTATCAATCGCGAGGGCAATATCGTGGTTTGTGCTAACTACAACAACCCTGGCCAGCTGGTTATCTCTGGTAATGTGGACGCTATCAACGAGGCTTGCGAGCAGTTGAAGGCTGCCGGTGCTAAGCGTGCCCTGCCCCTGAAGGTGGGTGGTGCTTTCCACAGCCCCCTGATGCAGCCCGCTAAGGACGAGCTCCAGGCTGCTATCGAGAAGACTGAGTTCCAGACTCCTAAGTGTCCTGTTTATCAGAATGTTGACGGTAAGCCCCACACTGAGCCTGCTGAGATTAAGCAGAACCTCATCGCTCAGCTCACCTCTTCTGTACGCTGGACACAGTGTGTGCAGAATATGATTGCCGACGGTGCCGACGACTTCACAGAGTGCGGTCCTGGTAAGGCTCTGCAGGGCATGATTGCCAAGATTAACAAGGAAGTAAGTGCTCATGGCATTGCATAAGATTATCATCTATCAGGTTTTCACCCGTCTTTTCGGTCATCGTGGCAATACCCCTGTGGTTAATGGTACGATAGAAGAGAACGGATGTGGAAAACTGAACGATTTCACGCCCGGCGCCCTGAAGAAAATCAGGGAGTTGGGCGTGACTCATATTTGGTACACTGGTGTCATCCGTCATGCCACGATGACTGACTACTCCCGCTATGGCATCCCTCGCCAGCATCCTGCTGTGGTGAAGGGTAGGGCAGGCTCGCCTTATGCCATCACCGACTACTACGATATCGACCCCGACCTGGCTGTGGATGTGGAGCGTCGTATGGAGGAGTTCGAACAGCTTGTCACCCGCACCCATCGTGCCGGTCTGAAGATGATTATCGACTTCGTGCCCAACCACGTGGCCCGTCAGTACAAGAGTATCTGCAAGCCTGCTGGTGTGCGCGACCTGGGCGAGGATGATAATCCCAACGAGGGCTTCAACCCTGCCCGCAATAATTTCTATTATTGTCCCGGTCAGGCCTTCATGCCTTATTTCGACCTCTATCATGGCGAGAAAGAGCCTTATCAGGAGATGCCTGCCCGTGCTACGGGTAACGATTGTTTCCACAATGCGCCGGGCATGAACGACTGGTACGAGACGGTGAAGCTCAACTATGGCGTAGATTATTATGCTGGTGGAGTGGGACATTTCGAGCCCATTCCTAATACGTGGCAGAAGATGCTCGATATCTTGCTCTTCTGGGCTGGCAAGGGTGTTGACGCCTTCCGTTGCGATATGGCCGAGATGGTGCCTGCCGATTTCTGGGCATGGGCTACAGCCAAGGTGCGCGAGCAGTATCCTGACATACGTTTCATTGGCGAGGTGTATAATCCCAATGAGTATCGCCATTACATTGCATCTGGTTTTGATTATCTCTACGACAAGGTGGGCATGTATGATGCCATGCGTGATGTTGTATGTCATCGTAGTGATACGGATGCCATCACTTGGGCTTGGCAGCAGACCGACGATATCCGTGACCACATGCTCTATTTCCTTGAGAATCATGATGAGCAGCGTGTGGCCAGCGATTTCTTTGCAGGCTCTGGCGAGAAAGCCGTACCGGCTCTGGTGGTCAATGCCTTGATGCAGCAGAATCCCTTCATGCTCTATTTCGGACAGGAGTGGGGTGAGCGTGGCATGGATGCCGAGGGTTTCAGCGGACGCGACGGACGCACCACCATCTTCGACTACTGGTCTTTGCAGCCCCGTTTCAACGAGTTGACGCAGATATATAATAAGGTGTTGAATATCGCCCGTTCTGAGAAAGCTGTTTCCGAGGGTCTGATGTTTGATGTGATGTATGCCAATCAGCAGTATCGCCAGCAGTATGCCTTCCTGCGCAAGGCTGACAAGGAGACGCTCTTTGTGGTGGCCAACTTTGCCGACGTGCCTGTTACGATAGACATCACCATCCCCAGCCACGCCTTCGACTATCTGAACCTCTTGGAGAAAGCCTACAAGGCTGTGGATCTCCTCACAGGCAATCAGGCCTCACTGGTCCTGATACGCGACCAGCAGGTATCCATTACGTTGCCTCCACGAGGTGCCGTGGTATATAAGTTCTAGGAAAAAGTCACTCGAGTGAAATCATCGATTGAGCTGGCTGAATTCATGACTTGAGCCAGCTCAATCGATGATTTCAGCTATATAGGGGTGATATTTTTTCACCAGTTCCTATGATTTCTTCTCGCCTTGTGTAGTTTTTTCATATCCCCTAAAATACCCCTAAAATTTTGAGTTAACTAAAATCATCATTTGAGTTAACTCGATTCATGATTTGAGATAACTCAAACGATTAAATTAGTTAACGGGCTTTTTCTTGTGTTCACTTTTTTTATCAAGCCATTTATTTCTTCAAAAAGGTACATTTTAAGGGAATTTGCATCCTTTAGCCTGCTCCTAGGCTGCTCCGTGAGTATGGCTAGAGTAAGGCTAGAGTATGGCAGCAGTATGGCTAAAACGAGGGAAGATGTCTGATGGCTGATGTCTGAAGTTCGATGTAAAAGGTGGCTATTCTTTAGTTTTACTTAATATTTGTCCCATATCTTAGGAAAGATGTGGGATTTTTTGTACCTTTGCATGAAAATCGGAAGATTAATGGATGAAGATAAAGATTTCATTAGACAAGACAATAACTACCGGACGTTGAAAGCATTCCAAAAGGCGGAGTGCATATATGACGTGACTTACTACTTTGCTAATACATTCCTGAAGGTGGGCGACCGTACCATCGACCAGATGGTACAGGCTGCTCGTTCGGGCAAGCAGAACTTGGCAGAAGGAAATATAGATGGCATCACCTCGCGCGAAATGGAGCTGAAATTGACAAATGTGAACAGAGCTTCGCTACATGAGCTACTGCTTGACTACGAGGATTATCTGCGTGTGAGGAATCTGGAACAATGGGCTTATGATGACCCACGATGTGTGCAGACCCGTGCGTTCTGCAAAGCTCATCTCGACTCTGCTATCTATCGCAATAAAATAAAGGAGCGCTCTGACGAGACCATCGCCAACATTGCCATCACACTTATCCATCAATGCGATGTGCTTATCCGTGGACTTATAGAGTGGAAGAAGCGCGACTTCTTGGAGAAGGGCGGTATCAAGGAGGAAATGTATAAGGCGAGAAAGGACTGGCAGAAGAAAAATGGTGCCTATGGGAAGATTCCATACGAGGGGCATGGGTATAATGGGCATAATGGGGCTAATGGGCAATATGGGCATAATGGGCAAAATGCCATGCGAGAAGCCAAGCCTATTCAGCCTATTCAACCCAATATGCCCAGCAAACCATAATTAAGGAAAAGCTAAAGTAAATTGTAATTTTGCAGTATGAACCAGAATTTACAGTTAGAGGAATTGACGCGCGGCGTCTGCGAGATAGCGAAGCAGGCGGGTGCTTATATCAGGGAGGAGAGAAGAAAATTCTCCTTGGAAAGCGTGGAGCGTAAGCATGCGCACGACTATGTGTCGTATGTGGATAAAGGGTCGGAAAAGCAGATTGTGAGTGCTTTGCGACAGCTGTTGCCAGAGGCAGGATTTATTACTGAGGAGGGAACGACGGAGATGGAAGAAGGAAGATGTAAGATGGAAGAGGATTCTGCCATCAGCCCTCAGTCTTCAGCCCTCACCTGGGTGGTAGATCCGCTGGACGGCACCACGAACTTTATCCATCAGTATGCGCCATACGCCGTGAGCATCGCCTTGCTGCAAGGCAAGGAGATACTGATTGGCGTGGTCTATGAGGTGTGTCACGATGAGTGCTACTGTGCCTGGAAAGGGGGAGGAGCGTATGTAGAGTTGAAAGGTGAAAGTTTAAAGTTGAGCGTGAGCAACCAGAAGATTCAGGATGCGCTGCTGTGCTTGCAGTTGCCTTACAATAGCGATGCATACAAGCCTGTGATAAAGCATCTGATAGATAAGCTCTATGGCAACGTGGGCAGCGTACGTATGTGCGGCTCTGCCGCAATGGCGCTCTGCTATGTGGCTTCCGGGCGATATGACGGCTATGCGGAGAAATATATTGGCCAGTGGGACTTTATGGCGGGTGCGCTGATAGTGAAGGAGGCTGGCGGCATGGTGACCAACTATGAAGGCTCTGAGGATTTTACGCAGGGCAATAATGTGGTGGCTACTAACGGGGTGATACAGCAGGACTTGCTTAACGTGATTAAAACGGCATAAAGACCATGGAGGATTATATTCTGAACGAGCATAACAAGGAGGAGTTTCCGCCTGCGCATACGGCGGAGCATCTGTTGAACCAGACGATGATAAGGCTCTTTGGATGCGGGCGCAGCTATAATGCGCACGTGGAGAGAAAGAAGAGTAAGATGAGTTTCCACCTGGATCATAAGCCCTCGCGACAAGAGGAGAAGGAGATAGAGCGCAGGATGAACGAACTGATAGCAGAGGATCTGCCCGTGAAGTTTGAGTTCGTGACGCGCGACAACATCCCCGAAGGAGTGGTGCTGGACCGATTGCCAGAGGATGCCAGCGAGACTATCCGACTGGTGCGTATAGGTGATTATGATGTGTGTCCGTGCATAGGTAAACACGTACGCTCAACGAGTCAGATAGGACGGTTTGAGATGCTGGGCACTAACTGGGACGAACAGGAACGCTCGTTCAGGGTGAGGTTCAAAATAGTATAAGGAGTTAAGGAGTTAAGGAGTTAAGGAGTTAAGACGATAGTCTAGAGGTCTTAACTCCTTGATTCCTTTAAAAGGCTATCTTCATGAATACGGGGAAGTGATCGGAATAATTGATTTCCTTGGTGTAGTAGGACTCGCCCTCTAAGCGGGGGTCGTGGAAAATATAGTCGATACGCACTTTCTTCTTACCACTATCGTAGGTGCGCATAATGCCTTCGCCACACTCTTTGAAGCCGTCGACGAGGTCGCCAAGCATGGTCTTATAGACATAGGAATAGGGCACGTCGTTGAAGTCGCCACAGACAATACAGGGATAGTCGGACGTTTGGACGAGGTCGGCTACCATATCGGCCTGACGGGCACGCACGGCCATGCCGCGGGTATAGTTGCCATAGACAAGGCGGATGAAGGCATTGTCCTCGATAGAACGGCCCTGGAGCTCGTTCTTGGCCATGTTATGGAGGGCGCTGTTGAAACCGGTGGTCTCCAGATGAACATTGAACACACGCACAATACGACTGTTGATATTGATGTCGGCCCACATGGCACTATTGTTGGTAGGACCGAAATCGATGGTCTCGTGACGCTCTACGGGATAGCGGCTATAGATAATCATATCGCCGCGACCTGTGGCGGAATAGGGGAAGTAGCCTTTGTAGCTGTCGGAGTTGAGCTTGTCGCCACTCACATTCTCATATTCCTGGATACAGAGGATATCTACATTCTGACGCTTCATCTCGGCCAGGATATCCAGCGCCTTGAAGCCTGATGTCTCTCGGCCAAACATGGCCACGTTGTATGTGGCTATCTTGACTCCGGAACGACTTGTCTCGCCATCATTGAACAGGCCTGGCTGATAGACGGTGCCAATATAGGGGATGCCGCATAGCAAGGGGATAGCGGGAATAGCCACCCATTGCCAGTGACGGCGTATCAGCCAGAATATCAGCATAATGACATTACCCCCCAACAGATATGGAAGGGCATAGACCAGCATGGCGATTGCAGTACCTGAGGCAGGGTCGGAAGAGCCTCCGAAAAGTCCAAAGAGTGTGAAAACGGCCATCAGCGTGCTGATGAGCAGCAACATGAAAGAGATGTATTTGTAAACGCCCAGTTTACCCATAATATGTATTGGTGGGGGTGAATTTATGATCCAATGAAGTGATTAATCTTCTCAATGAGGTCTTCTACATTGAACGGCTTTGCCATAAACTCATCGCAACCGGCTGCTTTTGCCTCACGGATATTCTCTGGGAAAGCATAGGCACTGAGGATGATAATGGGCACCTTGTTGTTGACCTCCTTGATGATACGGGTGGCATCGAGACCGTCCATCTCGGGCATTCTGACGTCCATCAGAATGATGTCGGGATGCTCTTCCTCGTTCATCGTCACGGCTTCAATACCATTGCGGGCATGTATCAGGTTATAGCGCTTCTGCAGCACAATACGTATCAGCTCGTAGTTGCTCTCCTCGTCCTCAACAACCAAAACGGTCTTCAGGGCTTCCTGATTGACGGGGTTGTTCACGCGTAGGGTGCGCATGTTGTTTGAACGGGTGGTAACGGTGACGCCACTGATAGAACCTGAGAATGGCAAGGTGAATGTGAAGATGGAGCCTTTGCCCAGGGTTGAGTCTACTTCAATAGTGCCACCCATCTTCTCTACAATGATACGGCAGAGGGCCAGACCAAGGCCGAAACCGCGCTGCTGCTCGGCATCTTGAGAAGCGTAGGCATCAAAGATATGTTCGATAAACTTGGGGTCGATACCGGTACCTGTGTCCTTGACGAAGAAACGGATCTCCTGCGTGTCGCTCAGCAACTCATAGCCAAAGGAGATAACACCTTTAGGTGTGTGCTTGAGGGCGTTGGAGATAAGGTTTGAGAATACCTGCGTGATACGGTTGGCATCGGTCTCCATGCTTACTGGACTTGCGGGCTTGTTCCACGTCAGGCTGACTGTCTCGGGACAACGGAATTTGAATAACTGCTTGATACTCTTCATCAGATAGTTCAAATCCGTAGGTTCTTTCTTGATGGTTATCTCACCATTCTCAACGCGTGAGAGATCAAGGATCTCGTTGACAAGACTAAGAAGACGGTTGTTATTGCTCTCAATAATCTCCATATAGTTCATGCGGTCTTCTTGAGAGTCTGTCTCTACCATGACACGGGAGAAACCTTCGATAGCGTTGAGGGGTGTGCGAATTTCATGCGACATGTTGGCAAGGAACAAGGATTTCATCTTGCTCGCTTTTTCGGCCTTTTCGGCCTTTTCTTCATATTCCTTGAGCTTGCGGTTGGCTTTGTCCAACTGCATTTTCACTAACTCTAGTTGTTCGGCTAGTTCGGAATTTTTTTGCTGAAGTGTTGTTATTTCTTCTGAATTCATCGCATGAACATTCACATTCAATGTGCAAAAGTAATCATTTTTTTCTAAACACGAAAGAAAAACACGAAATTGTTACTTATTTTTGCGTTTTTTTACCCTCTTCGTGCTTTTTCCCATGTTCCACTGTCCTTATGTGACATCAGATAGCCTATTCCAAGGAAGACGTTCAGATTCATAAAAAGGAAGTAGCAGGGTATGTAGAGCAACTTGTTTCTGCGACCTGAGACTTTCAGGATATGACCCGTGAGAGCTGACAGGTAGAAGAAGAGCTGCAGGAGGAACAATAACTGGTAGATGAGTGAACCGCTTGCGAAAAGCAACAGGAGGTTCAGGGGGAACAGGGCAAACAGGGCCAGGGGGGTGATGCTCCAGCGCAGCACGCGATGGGATACGTACTGGAAGGCTACCTTGGGGTAGGCAAAGGGATTCATCAGACTGCGCAGCCACCAGATGCTCTGCAGGCCTCCTGCTGCAATGCGGCGCTTGCGCTTGGACTCCTCGGCAGTGCTGGCAGAACCGTATTCAGTAGCATAGGCCTCGTTGGTATAGGCTATGCGATGGCCGTCCTTCAAGATGAGCATGGACATCATGAAGTCGTCGAGCAGGGCATTGCTGGGAGCAGGGAGATAATGGCTCATGCGCACGGCAAAGAGTTCGCCGGCAGCGCCCATGGCAGAATAGAGTTCGCTGTCCCAACGCTTCAGCATGCTCTCATATTTCCAGTAGACACCTTCGCCCTCGGCAGTAGCCTGACCGGCATGACGGGCTGCCACGCGCTTCTCGCCAGATACGCAACTGACGTTCTTTTTCATGAACTGGCGTACTATCTCGCGGATGGCATCGGCATTCAGCATGGTGTTGGCATCGGTGAAGATCACGTATTCGGCTTTGTTCTCCTGCAGACCGTGTTGCATGGCAGCTGCCTTTCCCTTGCGTTCGGGTGAATAAACGAGCTTGACCTCGGGATAGGCCTGCAGCAGCTCGTTGGAGTTGTCGTTGCTGCCATCGGTAACCCACATCACGCATAGCTTATCCTGGGGATAGTTGAGTGCCCGGATATTCTGCATCTTCTCCTCAATGACATCGGCCTCGTTGTAGGCGCAGATCATCAGCGTGACATCGGGCAGCAGCTGAGGGTCAAGGGGTAGGATGGGGGTTGTTTCCCTCCGGAAGAAGATGTTCTTGACTTTCAGGATGATATATAGCACGGCTCCGTAGCCCACGTAGGTGTAGACTACGAGGGCCAGGCAGAGCCAGAATATGATTTTCAACGTTATCACCATATTATATATTAGATATATACTAGAGCGCGGTTAGTGGTCTGACAGGTTAGTTGTTATTTGATGATGACTTTCCGTCCGCCAATGATGTAAAGGCCGCTACGGGTGGGCAACTGCTGTATCCGTCGTCCCTGCATGTCAAACCAGGTGTCGGCAGTCTGCTGTTTTACCTGGTGTTCCACAATGCCTGTGGGGTTGTCGGGATCAACATCTCCGAAGTAGTACAGCTGGAAGTTATCGAAGATAGCCCAGTAGCTATTATCCATCTTGGTGGTGCGGAGACCCATCTTCAACTGGCCTCCCTTGGTTGCCACGCTGGTGGTGACACGATTCTGGTAGAGACCTTTCTTGAAGTAGATGCTGGCAGCTTCCATATTGTTGGGCACGTACTTATTGCCGCCAACAGTTGACTCGTTGCCGCCCAGTTTCCTGGTCTGCATCTCTGCGCATATCTGCTTGATTTTCTTAGCCTTCGTGGCACCATATAAGAAGACGGTCACGTTGTCGTTGTCACTGTTGTAGGCGGTATAGGCATCGGCTGCAGAACCAGGACGCTGGAAGGCCTGTACGCCGACCTGATAGTTGCCGGCAGGCAGGTTTTTGACAATCTGGTTGAAGTCGAAGGTCTTCTGGTAGAACTCTGCGCAAGCGTAACTGATGGTAGCTGCAACAGACCATCCGTCGCTGTTGGAGTCGAGGGTGGCATTGATCAGCAGGTATGACAGGTCGAAGGGTTTCGACAGGTCTGTGGGTGACACACCGCTGAGGAAATTCAGCGCTGCAGCTGTTGCCTCGTCTGTGAGTGTGCCTAACTCTGTGATATTATTGCTGCTGGCAATACGGCTCTCGATGCTGCTGATGGCATCGGCAAAGGCCTGGTTGGCACCCTCAACGCGTTCGGTATGAGGCACTTCTGCCAAAGGCTTGATATGTGAGAGAACATCAGTAGTCTTCTGTTTGATGCTTTCCACCAGATTAGCCTCAATCTGCTCGGCCTCGCTGGCGGTAAGGATGAGCCAGCGCTGGGCAGTAGCCGTGTTGGCAATATTGAAGGTAGCGCTGCCAATAGCACCGTTGGCATTAGCCTGCAGACAGTTGGGCGTGAGGTTGCCCGTGGGGTGAATCAGCCAGTAGCCGCGCTTTGCCTGGCTACCGGAACCTACGTCAACGCGTCCTTTCATCAGATGGAAATTATCCGCATTGGTGATGGTCTTACGGTTCATGAGCATGAAGGCGCCGCTATAGGTGAGGTACTTGCCAGTGGCTACGTTGCGGAACTGATAGTACTGGTTATCAGGCGTAAAGGTGATATACCAGGCTGCACTGTC
>Ga0310695_10015114_pt1 | contig 10330 bp, 10 predicted proteins | sample RumenRJG_04DNA_FD_203882 | JGI IMG/M metagenome (GOLD analysis project Ga0310695, IMG submission 203882) | Bovine rumen microbial communities from Lethbridge, Alberta, Canada - RJG_04 (v2) (version 2) | ecosystem: Host-associated > Mammals > Digestive system > Stomach > Rumen | place: Canada... | reverse complement strand
CAGGACCATTCAAAGAAGCTTACCGTCAAGATTGGTGCATTGAGCAATGTTGATTCGTGGATCCGCGTTGCTCACTTCGGCGCTCGTGATTGGAAAGATGGCTCAAAGTTGACTAAGCTGACTATTGTCAAGGTTGGAGACGGCAAGTTCTCTACGTCGGTGTTCGGGTGCCCGAAATTTGTTGTCGAAGAAGGCGAGTTGACGTTCGAAGTCATAGCCGATGGTCAGTATAGTGGTGATACGTTCTTTTTTACTGGATGTAAGGAGATAAATTCGGTCGTCGTAAAGAAGGGGTCTGCGCTCAGCGGCAGCCTTCACGCCGAAATGAAAGTTGCGAGCATTGATTTCGAAGACGGTTCCTATTACCGCCTGACGAGAACGAGCGAGGCGGATACTGTCTATGACGTCAACTCGCTGACGGCGGCGAATATAGAGTTCGGAAAGAATGTCTATCTGTATCTGAATGAAGCGGACCGGGTCAAAGCGGCTGCTGGCACGGTACTTTTAGGAACCGTGACGGGTTCGCCGATGGCGACGGTGTTGAATGAGGCGAAGACGGGTATCGCGGCCTGCAACGACGAAGGCTGGTATTGGACGGCGTCAACGGAAGAGTCCGGTGTTAAGCTCGCTTCGGCGCAAGTCAACGCTACAAAGGTTGAAACAGGGGCGGAAACGCCGATCTCGATTCGTGACGCCGATCTGGCGGCATGGCTGACAGCGAAGGAGGCGGCCGATAAGGTGAATGAGGCCAACGATAACGGCGTGACGGGGATTCTGGCGTACATGCTGGGCGCAGAGTACTATACGAACGCGGCAAAGCCGACGATGGGCGCGACGGTCGCCGACGGCGTGGCGACGCTGACGTTCGACGATTCCGCGTTCCGCCGCGTGCCCGGCCTGAAGCTCGCGTACTATCTGGAATCGTGCGACAAGGCCGACTTCTCGGAGGCGGTGACGACGAGCGCTGCAAGCGACGATCCGGCGGTCGCGCTGGAACTCGCCACCGCCAAGCTCTACAACCGCCTGTGCGCGGACGTGCGCGCGAGCGAATAAACAGCGAGCGCCACCGCATGAGAGACACGCGCGCACATCCATCCTTTCAGGCGCAGAGGTTCATCCTCTCTCTCCTCTTGCGCCGCCGCGGGCGGGTTTTCCCCCGCCTCGCGGTTTTCCTTCTTCTCGTCGGCCTCGCGCTCGGCGCGGCGGCATCGTCCGCGCCCCCGGCGTCGAAGGCGCGCAACTCCGACGGCAAGGTGTTCGTCCACCCCGGCATCTTCTACACGCAAGGCGACATCGACCGCATGAAGGCGATGGTCGCGGCCGGGCGCGAGCCGTGGAAGCGCGGCTTCGAGGCGCTGCGCTTCTCGCCCTACGCCAATCCGAATGCGTGGGCGCGCCCGCGCGGCGGCGAGATCGACGCGGGCCGCTTCAACGCGACGATCGGCATCGACGGCCGGCGCGCGCACGACATCGCGCTCATGTGGAAGCTGACGGGCGACACCGCCTACGCCGACAAGGCCCGCGACTTCCTCGTGCAGAATTCGAACTGGACCGGCACGAGCTGGGCGGGGACGGGCCCGCTCGACAACGGCAAGATCTACCTGCTCGTGGAGGCGGCCGAGCTGATGCGCGACTACCTGGGCTGGCGCGCCGAGGACCAGGCGCGCTTCGGCAAGATGCTGCGCGACGTCTTCTGGCCGCACATCTGCGGCGGCGACGTGATGCGCTGGGGCAACCAGGGGCTGACGGCGTGGCACGGCGCGCTCGCCATCGCGATCTTCCTCGACGACGCGAAGATGTACGACCGCGTCTGGAACAACCTCGTGGGCCTGCCGCACCGCGAGGACGACGCGCCGTACTGTTCGGGCGGCGTCTGGAAGCCGGACTGGCCCGCGAACTACGGGCCGTTCTTCATCGAGCGCACCAAGCCGCCCGCGTTCGGCGCGGAGCCCGACTGGGGCTACGACGACCAGCTGCGCTACTACATCTACGCGAACGGCCAGTGCGAGGAGTCGTGCCGCGACCAGGCGCACTGCATGTACGGCCTCTTCCAGATGGTCGCGCTCGCCGAAATCTTCTGGAACCAGGGCGACGACCTCTACGGCCAGCTTGACGACCGCATCCTGCTGGGCCTGGAATGGTCGCTGCGGTACAACATGAGCGACTGGGAGCCGAAGGGCCATGTCGACCGCGAGGAGGAGGCGACGTTCGCGAACGAGCTCTTCTACCGCGCGCGCACGCGCAACAGCCGCTGGACGGCGCTGACGGTCTCCCCCCACGCGCGCGGCGCGGACGGCGGGCCCGCCGCGCCGAAGACGGCCGCGCTGATGCACTACGCGGTCCGCAAGGGCGTGCCGGCCGCGCGCATGGAGTGGCTGACGAAATGCGTCAAGCGCCAGCTCGCGAACGGCGGCTTCGAAAGCTGGGGCTTCGGCCCGAACTGGTACTACGAATGGGAGGGCTGGGGCACGCTCACGAAGATGCGCACGAAGTGGCAGGCGGGCGACCCCGGCACGTGGAAGGACGGCACGCGCGTCTCGCGCGCCCACGCGGTGCCGGGCGCGATCCGCGCCGTCGACTACGACTACAGCCCGCTGAACGGCACGGGCGCGCGCGGCACCGCGCGCTATCCCGGCAAGGCGCCGAAGCCGCTGTGGCCCTACCGCAGCGATCAGGTCGTGCCGATCGGGAAGGTCGAGGGCCAGCCGGGTCTCGTCGCGCTCAAGAAGGGCGAGCGCTGCGACTACACGCTCGCCGTCGCGGAGAAGGGGCGCTACAGGATCGTCGTCTACGCCCGCAACGCCGGCAAGCTCCACGTCGCCGCGCGCGTCGACGACGGCCGCCGGGTGAGCGCGCACCTGCCGAAGAAGGAGAAGGTTTCGCGGATGCTGCTCGGCACGCTCGAGCTGGAGGCGGGCGCGGGCGTGCTGCGCCTGGAGATCCTCGACGCCTCGGCCGCGAGCCTTTCCGCGATCGTCCTGGAAAAGGAGGCGGGCGCATGAAGTTCTGCAGCAGTGCCGCGCTGGCGGCGGTGATCACGAACGTGGTGGGCACGGTGACGTTCTGGTACGGCGGGATGGATTTCGCGTTCCTGTCGCTGGATGACGGGCGCGGCGTCCGCCTCGGCCTCCAGCGCGGCGAGCGGCCGGACATGAACGAGCGCATCGAGGCGACGGGCGAACTGACGTGCGTCGAACCCGACATCCGCCTGGAAAACGTCACGGTCCGCACGCTCGCGCGCGATGTCGAGCCGCCGCCGCGCACCGAGCCGCGCGTCGCCGATCTCTATGCGCTGACGCCCGAGACGGCGCACCGCTACCTGAACCGCCCCGCCGCGCTGACGGTGCATGTGCAGGACGTGAACCGCCGCCGCGCGCACGTGCAGCTGACCGTCTCCGACCTGGATGCGCACCGCCCGACGGCGATCGCGACGTTCGCGTATCCGGAGGACCGGCCGCTCGATCCCGATCTGCGGCGCGGCGCGGTGCTGCGCCTCCGGTGCGTGCCGTCGGCGCTGAGCCGGGACGGCGTCATCGAAAGCGTGGTGTTCAACATGCGCAGCGCGTACGACGTCGACATCCTGTCGCGCCCGCCGTGGTGGACGCCCGCGCGGATCCTCCTCGCGCTCGCGTTCGCGGCGCTCGTGCTGCTGGCGGCGCTCGGCTGGGGCGCGGTCGTGACGGTGCAGGTGCGGCGCGCGCGCCATGCGGCGCGGGCCGTCGCCGCCGAACGCAAGCGCATGGCGGCGGATCTGCACGACACGATCGAGCAGCACCTCGCGAGCGCCAAGCTGCTGCTGACGTGCGCGCAGAAGCCGGCGGGGCTGCCGGACGAGACGCGCAGCATGATCCGGCAGGCCGAGAACGTGCTGATCCACGCCAAGTCCGAGGTCCGCGCGACGGTGATGGCGCTGCGGTCGGACGATGTGGGACAGCCGCTCGCGGCGGCGATCCGCGCCATCGAAATCCCCGCGTCCGTGCGGCGGCACCTGCGCCTCGCGGCGCTGCCGGAACGGCTCGATCCCGGCCGGCAGGGGGACCTCTTGATGATCGTGCGCGAGGCGATCGCCAACGCGCTCGCGCACGGACGGGCGCGGTCGATCGCGCTCGCCGCCGACGCGCGCGCGGACGGATTCGTTCTGCGCATCCTGAACGACGGCGCGCCGTTCGACGCGGCGGCGGCGCCGGGGCCGGAGGCGGGGCACTTCGGCCTTGCCGGGATGCGCGACCGCGCGGCGCGCAGCGGCTTCGCGCTGTCGTTCGTGACGGAAGGCCGCTGGACGGGCGTGCAGCTGGGAGGTGCGGTATGACGAGCGTGGCGATCATCGACGACCATTCGGTCGTGCGCATGGGGCTGAAGTACATCATCGCCTCGGAGAAGGATTTCACCTTCGCCGGCGAATGCGGCAGCGGCGCCGAGGCGGCGCGCTTCACGCGCGAGACGCAGCCGGACGTCCTGCTGCTGGACGTGCGCATGCCGGGCACGGACGGCCTCGCGGCGCTCGCGGAGATTCTCGCGGCCCGCCCGGCGCAGAAGGTCATCATGCTCACGACGAGCGAGGCGGACGACGACATCTACCGGGCGCTGTCGCTCGGCGCGAAGGGGTATCTGCTGAAGGACCGCGACTCGGCGGACATCTGCGCGGCGATCCGCCGCGTCGCCGCCGGCGGCCGCTTCGTCCCGGCGTCCGTGCAGGCGCTCTACGACCGGCGGCGGATGATGCCCGACCTGACGCCGCGCGAACGCGACGTGCTGGCGCTCGCGGCGGACGGGCTGACGAACGAGGAGATCGCCGCGCGGCTCGGCATCTCGTACGAGGGTGTGAAGCTGCACATGAAGCACATGTTTGTCAAGCTCGACGTGCGCGACCGCGTCGGGCTTGTCACCTCCGCGCTCCGGCACGGATTCGTGAAGGGGGCGTGACGGGGCTGCGGCTCCGCGGTCGGTCGATGGAAAGATGGAAAGAGAAAGGCGGAACATGAAAACGGATGTGAAGATGCAGACGGTCGTCATCTGCGCCGCGGCGCTCGGCGCGGTCGGGGCGGGTGTCCCGCGCGCCGAGGCGGCGACGATGTGGACCACGACGGAAGCGGCGGCGTGGACGGCCGCGGAGGTCCGGCCGGCGGACGGGGACGGCGCGGCGCGCGCGCTCGACCTGTTCGAGACGGACGGCGCGACGGCGCGCGAAGGGTCGGTCCCGTGGCGCGCGTGGGGCACGACGTTCAACGAGCTCGATCTGGACGCGCTGCGGATGCTGAAGCCCGCCGAGCAGGAGGAGATTCTGCGCAAGCTCTTCGCGCCGGACGGGGAGCTGCGCTTCACGCGCGGCCGCCTGACGATGAACGCGAACGACTACTCGCGCGCGTGGTATGCGTGCAGCGAGGTCGCGGGCGACTTCGACCTGACGCACTTCAACATCGAGCACGACAAGACGAACCAGATCGCGCTCGTCAAGATGGCGCAGCGCTACCGGCCGGACCTGACGTTCTGGGTGAGCCCGTGGTCGCCGCCCGCGTGGATGAAACTCAACAAGGACTACTGCGTTCTGTCGAGTCCCTTCAACAGCCAGCCGAAGGAGAAGGACGCGCTGCTCTACGGCGGCGGGGCGTCGGATGCGGTCGATCCGAACGAAATGTGGCTGCAGGGCGACCGGCGCAAGCCGTTCCCGCGCCGCCTCGCCACGCAGAACTACTTCATCCAGGAGCCGCGGTATCTCCAGGCGTATGCGGAGATGTTCGTCCGGTTCATCGAGCTGTACCGGGCCGAAGGCGTGCCGATCGACCGGGTGATGTACCAGAACGAGGCGTATTCCTACACGCCGTATCCGGGCTGCCCGTGGACCGCCGAGGGGACGGTGCGCTTCAACCGCGACTACCTCGCGCCGACGCTGAAGGCGAAGGCGCCGGGCGTGCAGCTCTATCTCGGCACGTTCAACACGAACCGCAAGAGCTACATCGAGCAGATCATCGAGGCGCCGGGGCTGCTGGACGTGATCGACGGGTTCGGCTTCCAGTGGGAGGGTCGTGACGTGATGGAGACGATGACGGCGAAGTATCCGGGCAAGCACCGCATCTGCTCCGAGTCCGAGTGCGGCAACGGGCGCATGGACTGGCGGGCGGGCGAGCACACGAGCTGGCTCCTCTTCCAGAACCTCGGCCACGGGGCGGACGAGTGGTACAACTGGAACTTCATCCTGTGCGACCGGGGCCGCTCGAACTGGGGGTGGGAGCAGAACGCGCTCATCCGCGTCGATTCGAAGACGAAGACGTTCTCGTACCGTCCGGAATACTACGCCGTCCGGCATTTCGCCGCGTTCATCCGGCCCGGCGCGGTGCAGCTCGCCTATTCGCCGTGGCGCGACAGCACGGAGGCGCTCTGCTACCGCAACCCCGACGGCGGGATCGTCGTCGTCGCGACGAACTGGGCCGATGCCGCGCGGCGCGTGCGCTTCCGCATCGCCGGAACGGCCTACGCGGTCGAACTCGGGCCGCATTCGTTCAACACGGTCGTGCTCGACTGACCGGCCCGCCGGGGGCGAGGACACGCGCGTGAACGGCCGTCAAATGTGATATACTATGCGCCGTGAAATCTCTTGCAGACAGCAACGGCCCGGCGGGTGAACGGCTCCAGAATGTCCTTGCGAAGGCGGGCGTCGCCTCGCGGCGCGGCGCGGCGGCGATCATCGAATCGGGCCGCGTGACCGTGGACGGCCTCGTCGTGCGCGAACCCGGCGCGCGCGTGGACGCGGCGGCGGTGCGCCTCGCCGTGGACGGACGGCCGCTCGCGGCGGCGGCGCGGCCGCGCACGATCGTCCTCAACAAGCCCGCGGGCGTCCTTTCGTCGATGAGCGATCCGTTCGGCGGTCGGACGGTGGCGGATCTGATCCGCGGGCAGATCGCGGAGCGCCTCGTGCCGGTCGGGCGGCTCGACAAGGACAGCGAAGGGCTGCTCCTCATGAGCAACGACGGGGACTTGACGCTCAAGCTGACGCACCCGCGCTATGAACACGAAAAGACGTACGTCGTCAAGGTCGCCGGACGCTGGAGCGACGAGAAGCTGGCCGTCCTGCGTTCGGCGGTCCGGATGCCCGACGGCTACGTGATCCGTCCCGTGCCCGTGAAGGTGCTCCGCGCGAACCCCGACCATACGACCGTTCTCGAATTCAGGCTGCGCGAGGGGCGCAAGCGCCAGATCCGCTACATGTGCTCGGCGGCGCACCTCGTCGTCATCTCGCTCACGCGCGTGGCGATCGGCGCGTTCCGTCTGCCCGCCGACCTGAAGTCCGGCGACTGGCGCGACCTGACGGCCGACGAGCGCGCGCTGCTTCAAACCGAACCGGGCGGAAACAAGACATGAAAAAGATCACGATCGACTACCGCGTTCCGTACGCCGACACCGACATGATGGGTGTCGTCTACTACGGCAACTACCTGACGATGTTCGAGCGCGCGCGCAACGAGCTGATGCGCGCGTGCGGTTATACGTACAAGGAATGCGAGGCGGAGGGCTGGGGGCTTCCCGTCACGCACGCCGAATGCAACTACCGCGGCAGCGCGAAGTACGACGACCTGCTGGAGATTTCCGCGTGGGTGCAGGCGCAGAAGGGCGTGCGGCTGGAGATCGCGTGCGAGATCCGCCGCAAGGGCGAGGAGAAGGTGCTCGTGTCGGGCTACACGCGCCATGCGTTCATCGACCTCAGGACGTTCCGCCCGTGCCCGCCGCCGGAGCGCTTCCTGCAGATCATGCTGGAGGGGAAGGACGCATGACGACCGTCACGAAGACCGTCCGCTTCGACGCGGCGCACGTGCTCACGAACCACCAGGGCCTGTGCAAGAACCTGCACGGGCACACGTACCGCGTGGACGTGTCCGTCGCGCAGGCGGACGGCGACGCGCGCGACATGGTGATCGATTTCAAGGACCTGAAGCGCCTCGCGACCGACGTCATCTGCGCGCGCTTCGACCATGCGTTCATCTACAACACCGAATCGGCGGGCGAGCGCGAGATCGCGGCGGTCGTGGAGAAGAACGGCATGCGGACGGTGGCGATCCCGTTCCGCTCGACGGCGGAGAATCTCGCGAAGATGTTCTTCACCGACCTGCGCGCGCACATCCCCGGCATCGTCGCCGTGAAGGTCTGGGAGACGGCCGACAGCGCGGCGGAGTACCGCGCATGAGGGTGACGGGCGGCGAGGCGGGCGGCCGCATCCTGGCGGTGCCGAAGTCGGGCGACATCCGGCCGACGCAGGACCGCGTGCGCGCGGCGCTCTTCAACATCCTGGGCGCCGAGATCGCGGGCGCGGCGTTCCTCGATCTCTTCGCGGGCTCGGGCGCCGTCGGCATCGAGGCGCTCTCGCGCGGCGCGGCGGGCGTCACGTTCGTGGAGGCGAACCGCCGGCACGTCGCGGTCCTCGAACGGAACGTCGAGACGATTTTCAGGCGAAAGCCGACCGTCGCGTGCGCCGACGCCTACCGCTGGCTCGCGACGTACGCGGGCGACGGCTTCGACATCGGTTTCGCCGATCCGCCCTACGCGCTCGGCGAGGAGAAGGGCTACGCCTCCGTCCTCGCGACGCTCGCCACGCGCGGCGTGATCCGCCCGGGCGGCCTCTTCGTCGCGGAGATGACGGCGGTGCAGAAGGCGGAGGAGACGCCCGGCTGGGCGCTCGTGCGCGACCGCACCTACGGGAAGACGCGACTGTGCATCTGGAGAAGGGAATCATGAGAAAAGACCTCGATCAACTCGCGGCGCTCGGCAGGACCGTCGCCGCGCCGCAGGACTACGACCCCGCCGTGCTCGATGCGTTCGCGAACCGGCATCCCGCGCGCGACTACTGGGTGACGTTCACCGCGCCCGAGTTCACGACGCTCTGCCCGAAGACGGGCCAGCCCGATTTCGCGACGCTGACGATCCGCTACATCCCCGCGCAGAGGCTCGTGGAGTCGAAGTCGCTCAAGCTCTACCTCTTCGGCTTCCGCAACCACGGCGACTTCCACGAGGACGTGATCAACGTCATCTACGACGACCTCGCGCGCCTCCTGAAGCCGAAGTACCTGGAGGTCTACGGGAAGTTCGCCGCGCGCGGCGGCATCTCCATCGATCCGTTCGTCAACGGCGGCACGGGCGCGAAGTACAGGGCGCTCGCGGCGGCGCGGTTCAACGCCTGGCGCGGGGTGCGCGACTGATGCGCATCTGGGGCATCACCGGGACGAACGGCAAGACCACGACGACGTGGATCCTCGCCGCCTTCATCGACGCGGCGCCGGGACGCCGCTGCGGCTACATCACCACGGTCGAGGTCTTCGACGGGAAGGACCGGTACTACACGGGCTACACGACGCCGCCCCTCGCGCGGCTGAAGGAGATCTACGCCGCGATGGCGGCGAACGGCTGCACCGACTGCGTGATGGAGGTGTCGAGCCACGCGATCCACCAGGACCGCGTCGGCTTCGGCACGGTGACGACGTTCGCGGGCGGCGCGTTCACGAACCTGAGCGAAGACCATCTCGACTACCACAGGACGATGGCGGAATACTTCCGCGTCAAGCTGTCGTTCGCCGCGCGCATCGCCGAGGGCGCGCACGTCGCGGCGGGCGCGTCGGCGGGGCGGCGCGACTTCCCGCCGTTCGTCGTCTGCCTGGACGGCGGGTACGCCGCCGAGATGCTCGAGGCGGTGGGGCGGCTGCCGCTGAACGTGCTGCCGGTCTCGAACCGGTCGCCGCGCTTCGACCTCGCGGAACTGCCGCTCGTCGGCGACTACAACCGCTCGAACGTGCTGACGGCGGCGGCGCTCGCAGAGGCGGCCGGCGTGCCGCACGCGCTCATCCAGCGCACGATCCCGACGCTGACGCCGCGCTGGGGGCGGCTGGAGCGCGTCGCGAACCCGCGCGTGAAGGCGGAGGTGTTCGTCGATTTCGCGCACACGCCCGACGGGCTCGAGAAGGTGCTGGCGGCGGCGCGGCGGTTCTGCCGCGGCCGGCTGTGGGTCGTCTTCGGCGCGGGCGGCGACCGCGATCCGATGAAGCGGCCGCTGATGGGCGCGGCGTGCGCGCGGCTGGCGGATCGCGTCGTCGTGACGAGCGACAATCCGCGCAGCGAAGATCCGCTGAAGATCATCGGCGACATCCTGAAGGGGATGGGCGACGCGCGCGACGTGACGGTCGAGCCGGACCGGCGGCGGGCGATCGGGCGCGCGCTCGCGGACGCGGCGGCGGGCGATGTCGTGATCATCGCGGGCAAGGGCCACGAGACGACGCAGGAGATCGCGGGCGTGAAGCATCCCTTCGACGACCGCGAAGTTGCACGCGCCTTCGGGATGTGATATAATTTC
>Ga0310695_10015112_pt1 | contig 10331 bp, 11 predicted proteins | sample RumenRJG_04DNA_FD_203882 | JGI IMG/M metagenome (GOLD analysis project Ga0310695, IMG submission 203882) | Bovine rumen microbial communities from Lethbridge, Alberta, Canada - RJG_04 (v2) (version 2) | ecosystem: Host-associated > Mammals > Digestive system > Stomach > Rumen | place: Canada... | reverse complement strand
AAAAGAAGCGCCGGTATTGGCGCTTCTTCCCTATCTTTCATGCTCCCTGCGGCGGGCGATTTTTGCCCTTACTTTCCGCAGTTTCAAGAAAGACCGTATTTCTGCCTTGATCTCGGCAATTATCTTGCAGATAACCGCTGTAATCAAAGCAGAGGATACAAAAGCCGTCGCAAAAAAAAGCGCAACGAGATCCCTCTCGTTCAGGCTTGATAACATTTTTATCATCGGGCACCTCCTTTCATAAGAAAGAGAGATGCCCCGTGGTGGGACATCTCTCAATGCCCCACTGGGTCAACGGGTACGATCCCAAGGCTTACAGATGAAGCTTGCGCTCCATTATCTCCTGTGTTCTGCCCTGGTTCCAGAAATTTGTGCCAATGTACCCACAGGTTCTGCGGGCTACGTTCAGCTTGTTTTCGTCGGTGTTCCCGCAATTAGGACACCTCCAAAAAAGCTTTCCGTGATCATTGGCCGCGATCTCGATTTCTCCATCGAAACCGCATACCTGACAGTAATCGCTCTTGGTGTTCAGTTCTGCATACATGATGTGGTCATATATGTATTTCATTACTGTTAGCACCGCTTCAATATTATTCGTCAAGTTCGGGACCTCTACATAGCTTATGGCCCCGCCGGGAGACAGTTTCTGGAAATCTGCCTCGAACTCCAGTTTTTTAAATGCGCTGATCTCTTCACGAACGTTTACATGATAGCTGTTCGTTATGTAGTTATGATCAGTCACGTCCTGGATTTTGCCGAAACGCTTCTGGAGCGCTTTGGCGAACTTGTATGTAGTGGATTCCAGCAATATCGACTATATTTTCATCCGTTTTCTCAACGGAGTCCGCTCTTTCGCTTTCGCTACTCTACTCACTTCTTGCTTTCGATAGTCTGTTCACATTTACTATTTATATATCCGAAGTATGTATCATTGAATTTATGTTTGGGCTTTCCGGTATTGCATTGTTGCCCGATTGTTTTTTCATTAAAATTTGTTTCTTTTGCAGCAGAAGATTTGTTATAAAACACATTCAACAATCTATCATCGTCATAATTAAATTGCCCTATTAACTGATTTGCACATGCAGTTTCATCATCTTCATATCTGAAATAGTATTCTTTCCTGACAGGTCGATGATACTTAGCTTGTCTTGCTATTGTTGTTTTTGAAAGACCTGTTATTCGAACCGCTTCGCAAATAGAGCCGAATTTAGCAATTATTTTATTGGTGATTGTTTCATACATGACGACGGGTTTTGATTGTTCATCTTCGTTCCCTTTTTTATTTACCAATAAACCATCGTCTACTGCTTTTTGTACATTTTCCTTATTTGTAGTCCAGTAAAGATTTTCTATTCTGTTATCAGATTTGATATTGTTTCTATGTCCTACTATTGGTAAGTTGTGAGGATTGGGTAAAAACGTTTCCGCTACTATTCTATGGACTCTGCGCTGAACGCATTTGCGCTTACCATAATCATATATTCCGCAATACATATATCCATAGAGTTTGTTTTTTCCCTTTGTAATTACTTACATATGTATAAACATTTCCATCAATATCTATATAATCTTTACTGTTTGAAATTTGTTTTGCTGTTTTCGGTAGCTCCATGTTTTACCTCCTCGTATTGATAAAACACGGATATATAAATAGATTTAGCACAGGATTCTTGCATCCCCTGTTAGCACAAAACCAAGAGCCATTTCCTGCATCTCCGCACAATGCGTGTTTTGTACACCCTTGTAAAAGGTTAGGCGGTTTTTTCACCATATATTTCTATATGGGCTCCCCTGGATTGAGGAGTTCCGTAGACACTGTAGTCAATGTCTTCGGCTTCTTTCCACTTCTTACAAGCATCGTTAAGCCTCTGCATAACTGCAAGTGCAAAAGGCTTAGCTTCCGGGTCTGTATGTGACTTTCCTGTCATATACTTGCACATTTCATACAGCCCGGCGTACCCCAGGGATATTGTCGAATAGCCGCCGTAAAGCAGCTTGTCTATCTTTTCCCCTTTTGCAAGCCTTGCCAGTGCTCCGTGCTGCCACAGTATCGGGGCTACATCGGAAAGGGTTCCTTTGAGCCTTTCGTGTCTGCAGCGGAGAGCCTTATGACAAAGCTCTAACCTTTCATCCAGTATCTGCCAAAACTTGTCCATATTGCCATCGGACGAGCAGGCAACATCCACCAGATTAATGGTCACAACGCCCTGATTAACATTATTTGTTGTATGTCGCCATACAAATCAGACTAGCTCTTCATCTCGCATGCGCGAGGTTGCTACGCGCTTGGAATAGGTGACAAAATCCTATTCTACAGGGTTACACTCATCACCCTTAGTCGTTACACCTTCTTTTTATTATTTGCCACAGTTTTGATAATCAATCACTTCGTATCTCTGTTTGAACCAGTTTTTATTAAAAAACTTTTTTATGCTTCCACTTTTTGATGCGTGCCCGCAATAAGCAATGAAATCAGCCATTGGCGAAAAGGTGATTATCTTATTTGCTTGTTTGTCGTAAATGGTAATATATTTGATATTCCCTTTCCTATGTTTATTTTTAATACAATCGGAAATGTTTTGCTTTTGGGTACCCGCATATAAATTCAAATAATGGTTGTTGTTTTTATCATCATCTTTGTGATTGATCTGCTGTCCTTCGGGAATATCTCCAATCCAAGTGAGATAAACCAGCTTGTGAACTTTGATGTGTCTGGAATGTATGTCTACTCTGTGATATCCGTCGTGATCGATGTTGTGTTTGATATATTTTTGTGAGTATTTTGAATAAACTTTTCCATCGGCGGATATGTAATAGTTTTCATCATACTTCCTTAACATCTCATTGTTGACAAATATAAAATCACTCATAGTTTCCTCCAATACTCAAGTAAATATAAGTGACCATGGCACGGTATCGACTCTGTGAGTTCGTCCACCGTTAGCAGGAAATTAATCCCACACCGCTTGTCAGGCGTTCACGTAGTTTAAGGTCGGCCTATTATGGGCGATATTGGTTAACCGACCGTAATACTTGTGTTTCTGCCCTTCAGGGCTGAAACGGTCGGGGGTCAGGAAACTCCTGCACCCCATACAGGCGTAAACATCACCGTTTTTATATTCCCTCATCTTCTTTGCAGAGATGTAATCAGGAACCATACGCTTGGCTGTACACTGTGCAGCAAGGCGTGTAAGCTCCCAATAACGGGATCCTTCGGTAATGTTGTCCTCATCCAGTACGTAGATGAGCTTCGGGAATGCCGGGGTAATGTACACTCCCTTCTCGTTTTTCACACCGAGTATCCGCTGCCTCAGCGTTTCCTCAATGATAAGGGCGAGATCTTCCCTTGTCTGTCCCTCCGGTACCTCGTCCAGATACATATAAACGGTAATGAAGGGTGCCTGTCCGTTGGTGGTCATAAGAGTGGTGACCTGATACTGAATGGTCTGTACTCCATGTTCCACCTCTTTTTTAACTCTTGCCTCTGCAACCTGATTAATCTGGTTTTCGGTTGCGGCAAGCCCTGCCTTTTCGAACTCCGCTCTTACTTCCTTGCGGAATTTCTGTCTCGATACCTCTACGAAAGGTGCGAGATGGGCAAGGGTGATCGTCTGGCCCAAGACGTTGATGTGTAGGGTGGTATTCCCAAACACAACTTAGACTATTTCTTGTTCCGCTGGTATTGCGAGAACCAACATGTTTCGATAGATTGTCGCCAATCATCTACAATTAGTCGTTACAATTATTTGAAAGAAAGAATGTTATTTGATTATGATTTCGTGTTTTTCGGGTTCATCCAAGTATCTTGTTGCTTGTGTTTCCGAAATGCCAATAAACTTTGCAAAAGCACGAATGGTTTTGAACTCATATTTATTTTGATACACGATCTTGTTGAATTTCCGTCTTCTTTTTGATGGTTTTTTGTGTAGTACTCTAAAAGCGTGACGGTTGTTATCTGACTGTGACATCCATTCGAGCATTTCAGCCCGATTGTCGGTTACATCGCCTTGTTTATGATTTATAGTATTTTTTTGTGGGCTATGTCCTTCTACAAAGGCAAGTCCGACTAATCTCGCCAGATTAAAATTTTTACGTTTATTGCTTTTGCTAAGGCTTATGTACATACGACCTGATTTTGGATTGAATGAAGGAGTTATTAAATAATATGACTTGTATCGTTTTGAATAACTCCGTACTCTTCCCATATTAGATACTTGATAATCCGAATATCCTAATATATCTTTCCATACTTCACCGTCTATAGGGGTGATATCATAATTTAGACGGGATTTATTTTTGGAATTTTCAATCTTTTCCTGAGCTTTTTGATGATATCTTTTCATGTAATCATTTCTTGCCACATTTAAGATTTCATCATTCGGAATTACGGTTCTTTGTATAAAATCTCTTGATACCTGCAATTCTTTTGCTATATCGGAAATTGGTATATCATGGTCAAGCCTTGATTTAATCAACTGTCTGTTTCTGTTAATGAATTTTTGAACCGATGGAGTTACACGTTTTGTCGGTTTAGGCTCTGGCAACTCCCATTCTTTAATTTTTAACCCAAGAGTTTTCCTATTTATCTTTAACAACTTACTGATATATACTCTTGATCTTCCTTCTTTAGAAAACAGTTGATAAATTGTGTCTTTTAGTAATTCTATTTTTTCTTCCTTTGTAATATTCATGGGTTTCCACCCTTTTCTTTCAAACAATCACGAGATCAGCTTTTCCATCCTCCCTCGTTAGCCTTGCTACTTAAAGCAAAACCCTGTTTCTAACAGTTAATGCTGTTTTAGTATGGCAGCCTATTTAAACCATACTGCGAAGAAGCAATCTGAGCTATACACTGCGTTGCTATATTGCAGGCAGTATAAAAGCTCTTCGGCTTCTCAATCATGGTGTCGCTTATCACCGTTCCGTTCTGCAGCATATCCTCCAGATTCACCAGACAACAGTTGTGCATATGCTGTACGAAATAATCGGAATCGTGGAAATGAATGATGCCCTGTTTGTGAGCCTCTACTACATCTTCTGGAAGGATTATTCTCTCCGTCAGATCACGGCTCACTTCCCCGGCCATATAATCTCTCTGGACAGAGACGACCATGGGGTTTTTATTGGAGTTTTCCTCCTTCACTTCCTCGTTCTCGTACTCAACGAGGGTTAAGATCTTGTCATCTGTGGTGTTGCTTTTTCTGACAAGCTCTCTCTTATAGCGGTAAACGGTGTATTTCGTAGCTACACTGAAACCGCCTTCTTCCTGGATTGCCTGTATTACGCAATCCTGGATTTCCTCCACACCAGCGGCGTGGTGAAGGTTTTGAAGCCTTCTTCTTACTTTCTCCTCAACTACTTTTACCTGTGAGTCGAGGAGCCTTTCGGTTTCCGATACCTCGGCATTTGCCTTCGCAACTGCCGCAATTATCTTCTCGCCGTCGTACTCCACTTCCTTGCCGTTTCTTTTGATGATGTTCATGTTTTTTCTCCTTTCTTATCATCAAAAAAAAGGCCTCTTACACAAAAAGAAGGAACAGCGTATGCGCCATTCCTCTGTTTATGCAAAAAGCCTTTTAATTTAATTAGTTTTATGTATTATACACTATTATGTTTAGTAAGTAAAGGTTTATTTGATCGGTTCGGTCAATTGTGTACAGTTAGAAACTGTGCTAATAGTCTCCTGTCCCCTTTATTTGTGCAGGTGGATAATGTTATAAGTTTCGCCTTTTCGTTTATCAGGGCATCTTTATAAAGATCATAGCAGGTTGTTGTATTGGAAAAAGACTCTATGTATTTTGCCCTATCTTCTTCTGTTTCGAACCTGTTGTATTTTTCATGTATAAGTTCGTTTGATTCTTCGTAACAGGCTGCGAGCTGTCCCTTAATGACTTTGTCGGGAGTGTAAATGTATAAATTATTGCCTGAAACTTCAGATTCGGGGTCTAGCAGATCGTAAACATTCTGGAACATAGAACCGTCTTTCATGTTGTGCCCGTATATGATTGTGTCATAGACTGAAAAATCTGTTTTTCTGCCTGTCTGGATGAATATCGATCCGTGTGCTGATGAACGCTTGTTGTAATCGCGTTTCAGATAAAAATTTGCCCCTTCGTCCTCTGTTGCCGACAGAATAGGATAATCTATGTTTGTTCCGGGAAGATATATCCATCCGATGATATCGGGGTTGACTTCGTGCAGTGCTTCAAAATCTATTTCCCGTTTTGTGGGGTCCTCCCAGGTTTTATTCTGTATCTGAGCGGCACTCACAACTGTCCTGTCCAAACTGTAATTTGTTCTGTCTTTATGTCTTGAAGATATATATTTCAAGGGGGATGCGGGCTCTTCTGACGGTTCGTTTACGAATGCAGGGGGAAGGTCTGAAAAGATCCCCCCGTTCCCGCCTGTGTCTGTCTCTCCGTTCGCTATGCCACGGATTATACTTTCACTTTCTGCCTGAATCTTTCTCTGGCAGAAAGCCATTATGATAAGGATAATCCCTGCAAAGAACAGAAGATAAAGTGTGGTTGTTAAAATAAAGCTTTTTATATTTACCTTGTTATTGCTGTCTGGAAAAAGTTTCACGTCTGTTTTTCCTCTGTATAAAAGGGAGCTGGTCGGCTCCCTTATTGAATTGATAGTTGGTGTTTTTTGGGTTCTTATTCGGCTGTGCTTCTGTCTGCGGTTAAGTATGATTTAACAGTTGCAACAACAATCGCCAGCATTAATATCATGGGTCCAATCCATAAGGGAATTGTGGTATTGTCGCCTGTCTGGGGAGCCGTACCCTCTGTGTTGTTTACCCCGTTTGCCCCATTGACTCCTGACATGTTTGCCTGCCCGGGATATATCGGATTCCCATTTGCGTCGAACATCATCGTGGTCGGGCCTGTTGCTGTCGGTGCTGCAAATACTGAACTTGACGAAGATGTTGACGACGAAGAAGAGGATGAAGACGACGAGGACGAACTGCTCGGCTTCCGGATGGTATAATACAGGGATGATATTCCGCCGTAATTGCCCTTTCCTGTGATGTTAACAGTCACTTCTGAGTCTTCCGTGGCGCTACCCGTCTTATCTCCTTCATATTTTACAGAATAACTTTCTTTTTTCGTGAGCTTATGCGTCCCGTCAACTACGCTTACGGACGGCTTCTTTTCGCTACCGTCATATGTATAATCGTATTTCCCGAGAGAGGTGCTGCACTTTGCGATATCTTTCGGAAGAATCTTGAATGTTTTTTTGACAGTTCCGGTATAATTGCCTTTGCCTGAAATGTTAACGTATGCGTCTCCGATGCCGTTGTTATCAATGTATTCTGTCGAATAGTCCCTGCCTTCAACCAATACCTTGTCTTCCATTTTGATTTCAAGATCATTTATGACTGTGCCGTCAGGGTCGTACTCTATTCCTTTGCCTGTGAGTCCGCTTCCTGTTATCGAAGCTTCGGCTATGTCAGCAGACGTGATTTTGAATTCCGCTGTGCCGGAAAACCCGTTATAAGCATTGATTCCTGTTGCAATGACTTTTGCTGTACCTATGTTTTTATTCTGCGTATATTTCAAGGTATAATCAGCATCCAATATCAGGTATTTCCCTCCCGGGTTAAGGACGTTGGGCACGGGTGTTATTTCATTCCCGGTATATACATATGATTCGTCAATCCCGGCCAATGAGAATTTGTTACTTTCGAACGGTTTGATGGTATAAGATCCCTTCCAGGAATATCCTGCGATATCGGTATTTGTTCCCCCGATGGGCTTAGTGATACCACTTTTGACGGTAACAGTCACCTCGATGGTGGTTGGATTTCCTGCAGAACCTATCGGAGGATCGGGAGAATAAACAATATCACATTCGCTTTGTTTAATATCCTTAAAACCTTCATCCAGAGATTCGCATCTTATGCTTGTTACTTCTACTGCCTGCTTTTCTCCGGTGTAAGCCACTTCGCTCTGCGCGAGTTTGACCGATAGTTCACTGCCTGCATAGGCAAATGAATTAAGTCCGAATACAGTTATTACAGAGGCTGCTAAAAATGCAAACATGTGGAATGTTTTTTCTCTCATGAATAAATCTCCTTATTAAACATAAATTCCGATTGCTATTACTTTAAGTATAACACGCGAAAATCAAACTGCAAGGTTTGAACTTATTGGAATGCACCGAAAAGGAAATCGTCGTCGTCTTCATGGTCGAACCCTATTTCGTTTTCTTCTTTTTTCTTTATTTTTTTTTCATCATTGTTTTCAGGATTATTATTGTTTTCGGGCTGAGGGGTATTGTTTGTTTCCTTTTTCTGTTCTGGTTTGTTTCCATTTTCTTCTTTGTGATCTTTATCTTTCGGTTTAGGCTCTTCTCCGGAACCTATCCCCAGTTTCGCTTTTAATTCCTCTGTCTTCTTTTTTTTCTCTGCTTCCTCGTTTTCCTGTTCAGTCACCCATTGCGGTACATGTTGCGTGGTAAGCCGTTCTTTGTAACTCCCATCAGGATTGTAGCAATTTTGTTTTATAAGAGGATGGTTATAAGAAACCCACTTTTTTACCCTTGTAGGCATCGAACCTTTGCAAATAAGTAATATTTCGTCTTCCGGTTTTCTTAAAATCTGTTCAGGATTCATATATAGGCGCTTTCCATAACCTTCGTTTTTCATCTGGACAGGATGGACGTGGATTGCGTCCCCGCGTTCTTCAATAAACCTTTCCCCTTCGACTTTGATTGTCTGTGTCCCCATAAGGTTGGCAAAATATTCAGCGGTTTCAAGATCATTTGTGCCTAAAAGCATTTTTGTGGGAATTGCGTTAAGTATGGTTGTGTGCCCTTTGTCGGGATACATCCTTTCAAGCTGTCCTAAATCCTGCAGGATCAGCGTTAGTGCTATTTTTCTGGAACGGACAGTTGATATTTTCTTCTCAAACTCAGGGATCGTGCCTGTTGAATAAAACTCATCGAGCAGGAATGTCACCGGGATCTGGGCTTTCTTGTCTGTTTCATTAAGGCCGTCTGAGTATTCGCAAAGTTCAATAAACAGTTCTGCAAAAAACAGGTTCGCAATGAAGTTATATGTGCTTTCTGTGTCAGGTATGACAACATAGTATATGCACCTCTTCTTCATCGGAAGCGTCAGGTCGATTTCATCTGATGCCACCAATCCTTTTAGGTCAGGATTGGACATTAGTTCGATTCTTGTCTGGAAACCGTTAAGTATCTGTCCCTGTACTTTAGGATCGCAGTTGGCGAAAATGTTAAATGCCTGCCTTGCGGGGTCTGTTTTGCTTAATAATGCAAAATCTTCTGTTATTTCGGCAAGTGATTTTGTGGTCACATAGTCATACAGCCCTGCAAGGTTGTCTTTATGCTGTGCGATCATTTCGTCGTTATGCGTTATATACAGAATAAGTGCCTTAAAAAGGTTCAGTTCGTTTTTTGACCAGTAATCAAGGAATTCGCTGCCTTCCGTATTATGTATGACGGTTGATGCTATTGTCTGGGCTTTGGCATCGGTGTTTTTCCCTTTTTTCATTATTTTAAGGAAATCACAACCGTCGGAATTGCGGAGCTCCACGGGTTTTACATTAAGGATTTTGACCTCATACCCGAAAAACTTTTCCATTATATAAGCTGTGGCTTTATACAGATCCCCCTTCGAGTCGGTGGTTATGATGCTCACACCCCTCATGGCCATCTGTATTATGTTTGCTATTGCGTATTTTACGGTTTTACCGGAGCCTGGTTCTCCGAAGAGTATGGTGTTTTTATTGCTTTCATTTGGTTTTGGTTTGAAAGCATATAATATCTGTTCCCCGTGTTTCCCCTCTCTGTAACCTAAAATGTCTTCGTACCCGGGAATTTTTGTCGGGTCGGTTGCTTTGTTGAATATAAGGGCTTCCTCCTCTTCGCTCATGTCCCTTGTGTCCCCATAAATATCTTTATTTGCCACTGGCCTTCCGTTTTTATCGATAGTGTGATCCGTTTTTGTTCCTCGTCTAAAAACAAAAAGAGCTCTCGAACTAGCTAAAAAAACAACAGCAAAAAAAATTATGCCGGGAATGGACAACAGCGCCGACAGTGAATCCGCGACATATATTTTATCCTGCATTTTAAGGAACACTGCTATTCTCTGCCACACAATCATATGAAGGAATAAAAAAATAACCAGGGCAGAAAATATCAAACCGACAAGGTTTTTCCCTATCCAGATTCCGTGCTGTTTGCCGAACAGGTCATATTTTGTATCCTCTATCCCTTCTGTGATTCTGTTCTGTCTTTCAGGAATAGTATTTTGGTATCGTTTATCTTCATCAAGTCCTTCGAAAAATGCCATGTTC
>Ga0310695_10015109_pt1 | contig 10333 bp, 1 predicted proteins | sample RumenRJG_04DNA_FD_203882 | JGI IMG/M metagenome (GOLD analysis project Ga0310695, IMG submission 203882) | Bovine rumen microbial communities from Lethbridge, Alberta, Canada - RJG_04 (v2) (version 2) | ecosystem: Host-associated > Mammals > Digestive system > Stomach > Rumen | place: Canada... | reverse complement strand
ATGACTGCTAATAGTAAGCAAAGACTTACTACTGGAGCTGTAAGTAAACTACAAGGGATTATCCCTCATATTAATCCTACTAAACTTCCTAGCTTTATTACTAATAATAAGAAACTTGCAGGTATTGCTGCTTTAGGTAGCTTAGCTGCTGGTACTGCTGTATATAGAAATTCTGAATATGGTGAAAATGATCAGATTAAGAGAACTGTAGGGCTTAAGAAGAAATTATTTGATGGTGAACCTTATGGATTAACTGATATAACTCCTACTGAACAAGCACAAGCAGACTTTATTATGCGTAATAGAAATGGTTCTGCTGATGATGCTTATAACTTCATTATGATGGTTCGCCAGAATAATGGAGGTAAACCCTATAGAGCTGAAACTGGAAATGAGAAAGCTCGTAAATCTGCTGCTGAATGGTTGTATCGTAAAGTAGTACCTGAAAATGGTGGATTAGAAAGAACTGCGGTAAATAGTATTGCTACTATGGCAGCTCCTACATTCTTTAGTATGAAAGAATCTAGAGCTAATAGTATTCAACCTAGAAGCTTTGCCGGTGGTACTTTAAGAAATGCTGGTATTGGTGGTGTATTAAGAACTGCTGCTGATGTATACTATGGCGATATACACAGTGCTGGCGATTTAGCTAGTTCTTTAGCTTCTAATTCACTCTGGTCTTTAGGTGGTTCTATTGCATTTAATAAACTCTTCTATGATCCGATGAGAAGAAGACTTAATAATCCTAAACAGTCTTATGAAGCAATCCAAGCTAAAAAGGCTGCATTAGAAGTAAAAGAAAATAAATTAAAAGAGCTTATCGCTAAGAATCCTAACGATCCTGCTTTAAAAGAGAAACTGATGAAAGTCCAGAATGCTAAAACTGAACTTGGCTGGAAGATTAATGATAACCCGATGTATCAACAGAATGAGATACAGAGTAAGATATCTAATGTAGATCAGAAATCTGCTAAAATACAAGAGAATATTAAATCTCTAGAAGAAAAGCTTAATAGTGGTAAACTTAGCCCGAAAAATCAAGAAAGAGTTAAAGCTAAATTAGAGAGTCTCAATAGTGAAAAAGCAGCTCTCGAAACTCAAAAGACTGGTTTGACTAGTAAATTAGCTCCTGTTGCTGAAAGTAGCTTTAAAGATAAAGCATTAGCATCTCTTAAGGGTAAAGCTCCTGCTTTAGCTTTTATGGGAGCTATGGCTGCTGGAGAAGCTGCTGCTAGTGATGGGAAACCTAAATATAAAGAAGGTACTTTAATTCCTGAAGAAGGTTCTACTGGTGTTAGTGGAATGCTAAGTGGTATGTATCGTAGTTTACTTAATCCTAAACACGGCATATCTTCTTTCGTACTTGGTGATATTGCTGATAAACAAGCGCATGGTGCTGATTTAACTGCTGGAGAAATGGCTGAGGCTGCTGCACTTGGCGGAACTGGTATGGCTGCATTTAATGGCGGTATATCATTAGCTAGTTCTCTTGGATCTGAGATGTGGAAGAATAATAAAACTATTGCTGGTGCTAAAGATGCTATTAATACTCTTAGAAATGGTGGTAATATATTAGAAGCTGGTGAAGCTTATAAGAATGCTAAATCGGCTGCTAGTGGATTTAAGTGGTCTAACGTTGGTGATGATCTTCTTAATAAAGGCAAGAACTTTATGTCTGAGACATTTGGTAAGACTAAAGACTTTATTAAAGGTGATGCTGAATCTGCAGCAAAGAGAGCTCTTGAAGAGGGTGGATCTATTGCTAAGGAACAAGAAGTTCTAGCTAAATGTAAAGAAGTAGTTGAGAAAATTGTAAGAGCTGTAGATAGGTTTATTCCTAATGAAAGAATAGCTAATGCTGTAAAAGCTTTTGGTTCATTTATAATGGATCAGGTTAAAAAGCCTGCTGTTTTAAATAGAATAATTGTAGCAAGTTCTCGTTCTGCTGCTTCTACTATTCCTGGTATTGGTATTGCTTTATCTGTTGGGTTTGGTGCTTATGAAGCATATTCTGGTTGGAATAATGCTGAAGCATTACTTAAGATTCCTGCTGGTAGTGCTACTCCTGGAATGAAAGTAATGTGCGCTATGTGTTCTGCTTTAACAGCAGCGCCTTGGGTTGGTATATTAGCTGCATTAGCTGAAAACTGGTTCTTAGAACGGGCTATAGACCTTGGTGTATTCTGTGATAGAAAAGATATTGAAGAACTGAGAAAACAGGCTGATCCTAAATATAAATCTAAGCAGTATGCTGAAATGGATAAAGCTAAGACTAATTTAACTAAGACTTCTATTGATTCTGCTAAGGGTGATATGGGTAACTTTGCTAAAGCTGTAGATCAGGAAAATAAGAGTACTAATCCGACAACTACTACTAAACCTGGTGAAGATAAACCTGCACCTGCTCCTGAAAATCAGCAGAGTGCTGGTGCAAGACTATTTAATTGGGCTAAAGAAGGAGTTACTAATATTGCTAGTAAAGTTGGTAGTACGATATCTGATACTTGGGATTGGGCTAAGAAAAAGGGATCTGAATTATTTGGTTCTGGTAAGTATGGTAGAAATGCTGAATATAATGAAGATTCTGAAGATGATTCTATAATGGTAAGAAGAGCTAAAGAAGCTGCTAGAGCTCGTTCTATGGCTATTGCTGCTGGACAAGGTTTACAAGCTGCTACAAATACATCTAGTGCTCCTATGACTGTAGACAATTTAACCAATTCTCCTTATAATGAAGACTCTGAAGATGATTCTATAATGGTAAGAAGAGCTAAAGAAGCTGCTAGAGCTCGTACTATGGCTACTATGTCTGGACAAGGTTTACAGACCGATCCTGATGTAGCTGGTATGTCTATGAATATTCCTGGTGATACTGAGAAACAGACTGCTGCAGATACTGCTTGTGGTCCTATGTCTGTATATAATCTACTAGGACCTTCCTACAACCAGGATTCTCCTGATGATGATATAACTGTACGTAGAGCTAAAGAAACTGCTAGAAAGAAATCTCTTATTCAGCAATCTCTGCAGTTTAAAGCTAAAGATGATGGTATAAGACCTGAAGGATTAAAGTCTCTTATTGAACGTAATTCTGATTACTCTTCTTTCATTACTAAAGATAAATCTACTATGTTTAATAATCTTTCTATGCCTGGTTCTAAAGCCATTCTTATGGGTGGTGGGCAATCAGCATTTGGTTCTGGAAATACATCTTCTGATGGTTTAGATTACTATACTGATGAAGGACAGCACTATATTGAAGTAGAAAATATGGGTAATGGTATTGCTGCAGTAAAAGATCCACAAGATGGGTTGATGTTCGATTCTATGGATAACGTAGTAAATCGTTCTAATACTGGAGTAATGATAGAGAATGGTAAGGGTAAAGCTAATGTAGGAAGAAGTTTTGCTAAACGTCCATATGGTAATGCTCCTATGTTGAGTTATGGTATGGGTATTGCTGCTTCTTCGTCTTCTAAGATTAATAAAGCTTATGGAAAGTCTAAATCCTTTATTAAGAGACTCTTTGGTCGTAATAAGCAGGTATGTAGCTTTGAGAAAGCATGGGCACTTGCTAACTATGTAAGTTCTAAGACTAATGTAAAAGCTGAATTTATCTTTGGCCAGTGGTGTCATGAATCAGGTAACTTTGAATCTGATTTGTCACAATACTACAACTTTGGTGGTCTTACTCAGACTGAACCGAATGACTTGAAACAACCAGATGGTGGAAACTATTATATGAAATTTGATAGTCCTGAAGATTATGCTGAATACTTTGCTTGGTATTTGAATAATACTAAGGGTGTTGCTGGTACTAACTCTCCTGCACAGTATGCACAGGCTCTTAAAGCTGAAGGATACTTTGGTGCAGATGTAAATGTTTATACTAAAGCTATTGAAGACCATATTAAGAGTCATCAGGATCTTCTTTCTAAGAAACCTGATGAATCACTGATTGATACTTCTAAGTTCCATGGTAGAGATGTAGGTAAACCTGGTGCACCTGCAGCTCCTAATTCTGGTAATAAGTCTGGTTCCTCTTCTGGTGGTACTGTATCTGGTTTCTTACAGTTCTTGCAAGCTATCCATGATAAGCTTAGTCTGTTTGGTGATGGTGGTAGTTTTACTGGTGGTAATAATTCTAATAGTAACTTTAGTTCTGGTTCTTCTGATGCTGGTATTAGAGAAGCTTCTGCTTGGGCTGAATCTATGGTTGGCCAGACTGGTTATGGTAATAATGGATGTACTACATTCGTTAGAAACTATTTACTTAGGGCTAATAATAAGATTGGTAACTACATGGAAGATGGTTCTCCTATTGCAGATCAGTTGAAGAAAGCAGCTGAAACTGCTCCTGATGGACGTGGTAATGCAACTCTTATGTGGGTTCCTACTTTAGAGCAATGGGCTAAAGATCAGGGTATATTTAAACCTGCTAGTGGTGGTGGAGCTGAAGGAGATATTTGTGTATGTAATGGTTCTGGTCATGTTGTTATTGCTGATGGTAAGGGTGGATGCTGGGGTAATTCTTCTAGCAAAAACCAGATAGTACACTATAACACTATAGACGATATGTGGAGCTCTGTTGAAGGATATATAGCTACTGGTTCTGGACAGAATGTTGCTAGTAATAAGGGTGGAGAAAAGAGATCTAAAGCAGACATGATTGCTGATGCAGGATCTTCTAATGCTGGTTCTGGTAAATGGTCTAAGTTTGGTAGGGCTATTCTAGAAAAACTTGGTATGGGTGGTACTTCTGATGATTCTAAGGGAGATCCGAATTTAGGACTACCTATGGGCGCTAAAGTTCCTAAGACTACTAAGAAATATGGTTCTGGTAAGAATGATGATAATTCTATAGTAGACTTTGATATTCTGAAGGATTTTGAGAATCCTATACCGAAAGGATCTAGCCCTGCTTCTGAAATGTCGATTGGTATAACTCCACAGTTGAAACAGAATGCTAATATCTTGACTGGTAGATGTAAGACTAATAAACCTAAGTTTGGTTCTGGTAAATATGGTAGAGGTACTGAAGTAGCACAGATGATCTGGAATTACTTTGAACCTAAATATGGGCCTGTTGTAGCATCTGCTATTATGGGTAATATTTATCAAGAGTCTAGATTTAATCCTGGCGCTGATAATGGTTCTGGTGCATATGGTTTAGCTCAGTGGATGGGTGACCGTAATACTAATATGAGAAACTATGCTCAGTCTCAAAATAAGAATTGGAATGATGCTGGTGCACAGATCGAATTCTTAGATTCTGAGATTAGAGGAAACAAAGGATACTTAGATGCTATTGAAGAAATGAAGTCTATGACTCCTGAAGATGCTGCTGCTAAATGGGAGAAAGTATTCGAACGTAGTGGTGGTAGTGCTCTTGATGCTCGTATGAAAGCTGCTCGTGAAGCATTTGATAAGAAAGGTGTTATGGATGGTGCAGATGTATCTGCAGGTTCTGCTCCTAGCTCTTCTGGTGGTTCTAGTGGCGGATTATTCGGAGCTATGTTTGATACTGTTGGTAAGATGATAGATAAGATGAAAGCTCCTGTTACTGCTGGTCTAAAAGCATTTGGTGGAGCTCTTGGTACTATGCTTAGTAATACTCCTTTTGGTAAGATGGCTAGTGCTCTATTTGGAGATAATAATCCTCTTGCACAGATAGCTGGTATGTTTACTGGTTCTTCAACTTCTGGTGGATCTAGTGGAGGCGCTGGTGCTTCTGGTGGAAACTTTAATGGTGAATACTCTGAAGTTCCTAAGTCTGGTTCTGCAGCTGATGCTATGGTGAAAGCTATAGATTGTCCTGTTACTAGTGGATGGGGCTGGCGTGTACATCCTGTTCATGGTGATCGTAGATTCCATTGTGGTATGGACTTTGGTGCTCCTGAGGGAACTAAACTTCCTGCTATCGTGGATGGTAAGATTGTTAAGAACAGGTCTGAATCTCTTGGTGATGGATATGGTAATTCTGTTATCTTCCAAGATAAGAATGGTAATTATCATTTCTATGCTCATTGCTCTCAGTTGTTAGCTAAAGAAGGAGATAATGTAAAAGCTGGTGATATTATTGCTGTATCTGGTGATACTGGTGTTGGTACTGGTGCACATCTACATTATGGTATCTATGATAAGTCTTGTAATCCTGATGCTCTGTATGGGCAGCAAGGATGCCTAAACAATGCTGAATATATGATTGATGGTCTGTCTTCTGCATCTGCAGATAGTACTGCTGGTAAAGGTAAAGGTAGAAAGAAAGTAGATAAACTTCGTAAGAGACCTGCTAACACTAATTCTGGATGGTTGGATGATCCTACTGGTAAGAATGCTATTGAAACTATTGGTAATCTTGTTATGGAGTCTCAGAACTCTTCTGATTCTGTTAGTACTAAAGACGATAGTCTTAATATTGCTGCTAGAGGTAAGTATGGTAGAGGTTATGTATCTGACCTACAAGAAAAGCTCATGAAGAACAGATATGCCGATATTCTCAATAAAATCGCTAGGGGTGGTACCTTACACAGGGGTACGTCTTCTACGAACAATTCTGCATTCCCGGGCATCCCAATCATGCCTCAGGAGCCTACTTCAAAACAGAAAAATGCTAATAAAAATAAAACTATACAAAATCCTTTTGCTAATATTTTCGATAATATTAAGAAATCTACTGGAGACTTCTTTAATAATATCTTTAAGACTAATAAGAAGAAGACTGAAGAAACTCCTGTTGCTCCTGTTGTTGAAGAAACTGAAGCTAAGACTGATGATACTAAAGTCACTAATAGAACTAAGTATGATTTTGATAATATGACTCTAGATGAAATGAAAGCTGCTTATGAAACTATAGATTCTAGTGCAGTTAGCGAAAACAATATTCCTGATTGGGATAATGATGCTGTATCTGTAATTAGATCTAAGATGAAGGCTGCATTTAAGAATATTAATAATACTATTACTGCTAAAGAAGAAGATAAACCTGAAGAGAAGAAACCTGAGACTAACAACAATAGTCTTGGTATTAGTAAAGAAGCTGCTAAAGATATTAAAGATAAAGCTAATAAACTTGTTTCTGGTGTAACTGGTGTTACTAAGAAAGATGAAGATACTAAGAAGAAAGAAGAAGAAGAAAAGATTGATTATACTACTACAGAGAAAGCACCTAATGGAAAGACTTATGAAGAGAATGATATTAAGTACTTAATGAATAACGGATATACTAAAGAAGATGCTATTAAGTTCTTAGCTACACATGAGAAGTATACTAAGAAAGAAGAAAAGACTAGTACTGGAGCTGTAAGTAATAAGAGTGCTACTGAGAAGAAAGAGATTACTAATCCTTCTGATAATATTAGTATACAGATGCTAGAAGCACAGAATAGAACTAATGAGTTACTATCTGCTATTCTACAAGCTATTACTAATAATACTGATTCTACTACTACTACTACAACACAGAAGACCAATGAGTCTACTGTGAAGGCTGATAAGATTAAACACTTGAAAGAGAAGTTTAATGATGCTAAGACAACTATAGGGATGATTTTGAGCCCAAGTCAAGTTGGTCTAGGACGAGAGTTCTCTGGTGGTTCGACTAGTTCATCTGCTAGCAAAATCATACCTGCTCTTAATGCACTAACGACTATGTAAAATCTAAATTAAAGGGGACGGCTATTTTTAGCCGTCCCTGACATTTTGATAATATCTTACCTGCTTTTTATAGAAGGAGATGAATATAGAGCTATGATATGCTATGTTGTTAAAAATAAACCTGTAGCTGTTAGGAAAGAGAAAGCAGCAACAGCTCCTATAGTAAATATATTACCAGTTGGTAGTAAGTTCTTTGTAACTAAGACAGAAGCTGGATGGTTAAAATTACATAATGGATTCTATGTATTTGAAACAGATAATGTAGCTTTAGATGTATTTGATAAGAAAATAGTTGATATGGTTAAAATGAAAACTGCGAATCATGGAGGAGAGACACATGAAGACTTTAAATTAGCACTTCAGTTATTTGCTCCAGCTGCACCTGCAGCACCTCCTTATCAAACTACTGTTCAAGTCCCTACTGGTCCTATGAATACACCACAAGGATTAGGAAAAAGCGCAACAATAGAAGAAGAAGCTAATCAGTCTACAAATGACCAATCTAAAAATACAACAGAAAATCCAGAAGCAGATGCTCAGTCTTCTGGTAAGATACTGAATGATAAATATTCTGGTAAGATGTGTAGATTAGATAAAGGAGCATATGTATTTGCTACTGATGGTAATGGTAATGTAAAAAAGGATTCTAGTGGTAATCCAATAAGATGGACGTATAGTGAATTTATAGCTGCTTATCCAGATTCTAAGCTATTTGAAGAAAATTCAACTTGTGCTGTTGCCAGTATAGATAGTGAAGGTATAGCGAGAGTAACAGAGACTAGTGGTAATGTATTCATTGTAGATGCTGAGCATCTTAGTGTTAATATGAACACTAATGCAGAAACTGGACAAGAAGAACAATGGGAAAGAGTTACATTAACAGAAGAAGCATATCAAGCAAGAGCTGAAGAAGAACTTAAAAGAACTTTAGAAACTGCTCTAGGTAAAGATATATCTGGAGTAGTAGATAAAATTATGTCTATCAATAAAATAGATACCCATATGACAACTCGTATTTTTGGTTATCCTTACCAGTTCTTACCGTGGGTGGATAATAGAATTGGAAGTGAAGATCCAGATTTAAATAGGTCTAATCCTATGAATGTAGGAGCATTAGGTAGAAAGTTTTTTGAGAAGATAGTAACTAGAGCTCCTATATTTACTATACGAGCCGGTGTACCACAATTTATGAAAGGATACGGTGGAGTAGATAAAGCTAAAGTTCTACAGACTCTTTCTGGTGTTGCTGGTATATTTAGTAATAAGATGAAATCACTATCTGAGATATTAGAGAGTGATGGTAAGTATTATTCTTTCCATCCTGCTACACATTCATACTTTGTTGCAGTAAATCAAGTATTACGTTATATTGCTGTATTACTTAATATAGGAGATATAGAACTACCAGCATTCACATCCATGTCTTCAGAAGATGAAATGCGAGATGTAAATAAAGCAGCTACATATCAAAAGCTAGCAGATATGAACTGGGAGTTTATGGTACAGCATCCATTTTCCGGTGCATATGAGGGAGCTGTATATTTCTATATTAACTCAGATGCACAAGTGTCAGAATCTTTCTCTAATATGACTAGACAATCTGAGATTGCTGGTAAAGTAAACTCTATATCAGATAGAGCAGCAGAAATACAGTTCCTAGCTGGTGGTGTAATGGGAGCCGTAGGTGCTAGTGGATTAACTAGTGGTCTTGGTGAAATGGGAGAAGGAATGATCAACTCTATAAAGAATTCTGGTTTAGAGGGTAATACTTTAATACCAGGAGTTAATTCCAGTGGAGCTGGTATATTCAATTCTCTTATTAAGAACCTATCTACAATGGTTGCTGGTAGTAAGATGATATTCCCAGAAATATGGGCAGATTCTAACTTTGCTAGGGCTTATAATGTTACTATAAAACTAGTATCCCCAGATTCTGATAGATTGTCTATCTTCTTAAATATATTTGTTCCTCTTATTCATATACTAGGATTCGTACTACCTAGATCTACTGCATCTAATGCATATGCATCTCCATTCTTAGTACAATGCTGGTATAAATCGATGTTCCATATAGATATGGGAATGATAACTAGTTGTGATATAGTTAAAGGTGAAACTGGACAGTGGTCTGAGGATGGTCTTCCTACACAAGTAACTGTACAACTACAGATAAAGGATCTATACAACGTATTATCACAAGCATCTGGGTCTAATGGTAACCAGATTCTATCTAATCCTGCGCAGATGGATTATATAGCAAATCTTTGTGGTGTTAATATAGGTGCTACAGATATAGTACGTACAGTAACACTTTGGAAGACTCTTATGTTTAATGGTATTGAAGATGATATAATTAGTATTCCTACTAAAGCAGCTAGATCTGTATCTAGAGCATTCTTTAATCTCTTCCCATAATCTTATATAATTCCTCTCTCTAAATTCATTTTCATTTATATACTATAGTAATGAAGAAAGGAGAGGATGAAAAATGTTTAAGTTCCTCATTGGTTTTTTTCTTGGCGGATATGCCGCTAGTAAGCTGATTCCTTCTGTAAGTGATAGGGTTGAGCAGATAAAATCTGACTCTGCTGCTATTATAGCAAACCAAGAGTTGCTAGAAGCAGCATTGAATGAAGTCTTGCTCGACCTCTATCGGAAAGGAGAGCTTGAACAGAAA
>Ga0310695_10015108_pt1 | contig 10334 bp, 9 predicted proteins | sample RumenRJG_04DNA_FD_203882 | JGI IMG/M metagenome (GOLD analysis project Ga0310695, IMG submission 203882) | Bovine rumen microbial communities from Lethbridge, Alberta, Canada - RJG_04 (v2) (version 2) | ecosystem: Host-associated > Mammals > Digestive system > Stomach > Rumen | place: Canada... | reverse complement strand
GATTTGCAGCGAATGAAACGGGGTGCAATGATAATCGACATTAGTTGTGACAGGGCTGGTGCGATTGAGACTAGTGTGCCAACGACAATTGCAGAACCATCATATTGTGTTGATGGGGTTCGTCACTATGTTGTTGATCATACGCCAGCATTATTCTACAAATCAACATCGGAAGCGATAAGCCACGTTTTACCAAAGTATTTAGACGGCCTTATTGAGAATCGATGGTGTGGGAATCCAAAAGCTTTAATCATACAAAACGGTCAGATAGTTGACCAGACAATCAATGATTTTCAGCATAGGGTGTGATTATAATGGATTATTACCCCCAAAGGTGATGGTTGTCTGTTCTTTCAATTGATAGATGTGCCTTAAGGCTTGTTATTCATACAGTAATGAAGGTTGCTCAGATAGTCACGTCGATAGGCTATGAATCAAGTGGACCAAGTTATTCCGTTCCGGGTTTGGCGCGTGGTTTAGTAGCTGCAGGTGTGGACGCTTCTGTACACACTCTGGAACCCGAAATCCAAGATCGTCGTGTCCCAATCATATATTATCGGCGGAATAAAGTCCCATTTTTGCGACATTTGGGTATTTCTACAGATATGTGGAGAGGGTTGAAGAGAATTGCTGGAGAATATGATATATTCCATTCAAATGGTCTTTGGATGTGCCCCAATGTATATCCGGCATGGTCTTTGAGGTTGGCTAGTGTCAAGCGCTCCTGTAAACTGGTTACTGCTCCTAGGGGGGCATTAGCTGATTGGTGTCTCAGAAGATCTAGGGTTGTCAAAAAGATATTTGGCGTGGCGGTTCAATATGCGGCTATGGGTTGGACAGACATGTGGCATGCCACATGTGAGAAGGAATACATGGAAATTAGAGGCCAAGGGTACAAGCAACCTGTGGCGATTGTTCCAATTGGGATGGATTTACCAAAAATTGATAGTAAGGATATTGCAATAGGTATACGAAAGAAGAAAGATTTGCGGCGCGTCGCGTTCTTTGGACGGATTCATGACGTCAAGTGTGTTGATCGATTGGTGTTGGCTTGGAGCCGCATCTGTAAGTATTATCCTAACTGGGAACTCGCTATTGCAGGCCCTGATTGTGGCGGCATGGCTTCGGTCAATTCCATAATTCAACGCGAGAAAACTCCGAGGGTGTCTTTTTGGGGCGAGTTGCATGGAAACGATAAATATCGTTTCCTTCAAAATGCTGATGTCTATGTTCTCCCAAGTCATACTGAAAACTTTGCGATTACTGTTGCTGAGGCTTTGGCGTGCGGCATCCCGTGCATCGCCAGCAAAGGTTCTCCCTGGAGATGTATTGATGATGAAGGAGCAGGGTGGTGGGTCAGTAATGATGTCCATACCTTGTCATCTGTAATGTATGCGGCTCTTGCAAAATCGCCGGAAGAATTACAAAGGATGGGAGAGCGTGGCCGTAAGATGATTGAGCGTGACTTCTCGTGGACTGGAGTGGGCATTAAAATGAAATCGGCTTACGATTGGATTCTTGGAAACGCCGACAGACCAGATTGGGTAAAAATAGATTAGGCAAGCTGTGAAAAGAATTGGGATAATAACGTTTCAAAGAATAGGAAACTATGGGGCAGAATTGCAAGCGTATGCTCTTGGGGCGAAATTGCGTCACATGGGGTATGCAGCGGAGAATATAGACTATTTGTACTATAAGCATCCTCGGCACATTAGCAGTGCGATGGAGCGCCCTACAATTCCAGTGACATTCAAAAATCGGCTTAAGATATTACTGTTCCCGTTGGTTGCCGCATTGCGAAACAGAGAGAGTCAAAGGACAAAACGGGCTAGGATGATTCGTTTTAATGATTGGTTCACTAAGAATGTTTGCGTTGGGCGTGAGTATCGCAGTGTAATGAGCCTGTACTACGATCCTCCGAAGTATGACGTGTATATGGTTGGCAGTGATCAAATTTGGAACCCTCGCATCTGTTCTAACATTGCGCCGTATTTTCTCGACTTTGCCCCAGATGGGGCGAGGTGTGTAAGCTATGCGTCCAGTTTTGGTGTTAACGAATTAAGTGGTCCTGTTTTCTATAAATACAAGCAATGGTTGAAGCGCTTCTCGTATATTGGGCTCAGAGAAAAAAGTGGTGTTAATATCGTTAAGGGCATGGCGTTGGATGCAAAGGTTGCGCATGTGCTTGATCCAACATTGCTCCTAACAGTGGAGGATTGGTCAAGGGTAGCTATTGAGCCAAACAAGAAGCCACATGGTACATACCTTTTGCTTTATGACTTAATTGCTTCGTCGGAAACAGTAGCGTTGGCAAAACGGTGGGCAAATCAGAATGGCTGGGATGTGATAAGGATAGGAGATGGTGCGTATGGCCCTGGTGAGTTTATCTGGCTATTTTCGCACGCTGAAGCTGTTGTTACTAATTCTTTTCACGGAACCGTATTTTCTATATTGCATCATAGGCAATTCTATTCGGTCATTCCAACTGGTGTTACAAACGCAGGTAGGATAGAATCGTTGCTGCAGTCCCTATCTCTGTCGCATCGTCTTGTGAATGCATCGATGTGCGGGAGACTTGAATTTGGTCCTCGGATTGAATTTGAGAGCGTTGATGCGTTGCTTGAGAAAATGCAGGCAAAATCGATTGATTTTCTCAAGGAGAGTATAGAAGGAAGAACATCGCCTGCCCTTGGAGAACGCCCTAGATTGTGCTTTGCCTGTTGGAACAGCAATGCTAAAATTAGAGCCGCCAGCACAAGTGGGGGTGTCTTTACGCTACTATCGCAAGAAGTCCTTTCGAGTGGTGGCGTGGTGTATGGCGCGGCTTGGGATGATGATTTCAAGCAAGTACACCACAGAGCCGTTGAGACAGTGGATGAGTTATCGTTGCTACGTCAAAGTAAATATGTGTATAGTGATGCGACGAATGCGATACAAGAAGCAAGGCGGACTCTGATGGAAGGTCGCAAAGTCCTTTTTAGCGGGACACCTTGCCAATGTGCGGCAATGCGAGCGGCAGCAAAGGGGTTTGATGAGAAGTTGGTTTTGGTTGATTTTGTTTGTCACGGGACTCCTATGGCCGAAGTATGGACTTCATATGTAAATGAATTGCAAAAGCGATATAATAGTCGGCTTAAGCTATACGAGTTTAGAAACAAGGACAGAGGTTGGAATTTCCAGAATGTGGTTTATGCATTTGAGAATGGCGTTCGGCGAAGGTTTTTGCCGTGGCTTGACCCGTATTTTCATGGATTCTCAATAAACGCATTCCTTCGTGATGGTTGCTATCGATGCCCGTTTGCGCAGTTGAAGCGAATAAGCGATTTCACAATAGCAGATTGTTGGCGTGTGGCGGCAAGTAATCCAGAGTATGATGATAATAGGGGAACATCTCTTGTTCTTGTCAATTCTGATAAGGCGACAAAAATGTGGGGCCGCATTCATGATTCAAAGGATATTGCAGGCGGGGCATATGATCTTGACCTTGCGCAATGTCGAAATATGGCGTTAATGCATCCACCAACGAAGCCTCCATGCCATGATGTATTTATGAGGCGTTTCTTAGAAACGAATTCTTTTACAAAAGCGGCTGAATGTTATCTCAGTTGGAGAAAAAGTTTGAAATATGTGATGATATATTGGATTAAGCGATTGGGATGGTTTTATTTCAAGAATCATCAATAGACGGTACAAAGATATGAATGAGTTGCTAACTATTGTAGTTCCTGTTAAGAACGAAGAGAAGAACCTGCCGGCGTGCCTTGAGAATATTAAGGCGTTTCGGCATGTAGTGGTCGTAGATTCGGGCAGTACGGATTGGACGCTAAAAATCGCCTCTGAGTATGGCCGCGAGGTTGTGCAGTTCAAATGGAACGGCGAGTTCCCGAAGAAGCGCAACTGGATTCTGCGGAACTACAAGTTTAAGACACCATGGGTGATGTTTCTCGATGCGGATGAGCGGATCACGCCAGCATTCTGCGCGGAGGCGGAGAAGACGCTGGCTGAGACGAAATGCAATGCGTTCATTTGCTACTATGACAACTGGTTCATGGACCGCATGCTGCGGCATGGCGATGTGATGCAAAAGACGGCGATTTTGCGGCTCGGTACCGGTGAGTACGAGAAGATCGACGAGCATGGATGGTCCAACTTGGATATGGAGATACACGAGCATCTTCAGGTCGAGGGTGAGATCGGGGTAATCAAGGCGCGTCTCGAACATCACGACAAGCGCTCGCTTGAGAGCTACTACAAAAAGCACGAGGAATATGCCAATTGGGAGGCGAATCGGTACAAGGCGCTCAAGGGTGATTTCAGCAAGCTTACCAAGCGGCAGCAGACTAAGTATGGGCTGATCAAGAAGTGGTGGTTTGGCTTCGCGTATTTTTGTGCTTGCTACTTCTTCAAGCTTGGTATCCTCGACGGCAAGCCCGGGTTTGTTTTTGCACGAGGCAAGTGGAAATACTTTGCAAATATTAGACGCAAGATTAAAGCTAACTGTAAAATTAGATAATTATATGAAGGCACTTATCCCTGCTGCGGGACATGGAACGCGCTTTGCCCCTTGGACGAAGCTCGTCCCTAAGGAATTGCTTCCTGTTGGATCAAGGCCTGCCATTGTGCAGATTGTCGATGAGGCGGCGCAGGCGGGTGCAGACGAAGTCGTGATTGTGACGTCACCAGAGAAGCCGCTGCTGAAGAAGTGGTTCGAGATCGAGCCTGCGAAGGTGAAGATTAAGTGGGTCAATCAACTTGAGCAGCACGGACTTGGGCATGCGGTCTTGCAGGCGGCGAGTCTGTTTGAAGGAGAGAATGAGCCGGTCCTGATACTACTTGGCGATGCCCTCGTAAGCGGAGGCAATGCGTCAAAGGCCATGAAAGAGATATCGGCGGCAAATGGCGGTGCAAGCATAATCGGTTGCGAAGAGGTGCCGCGTGATAACGTTTCGCGATATGGAATCATGAAACCGGTGCAGGAACGGACAGGGGAACGATTCTTCAGGCTTGGCGACATAGTTGAAAAGCCCTCCGTGGACGAAGCCTCTAGCAATCTTGCAGTGGCAGGTCGATATCTACTTGACCCTGTTATATTCACCTATCTCAAGGATCAACAGGCAGGGGTAGGGGGCGAGGTGCAGCTTACTGATGCGATTAGGCGAATGCTTGCGGAAAAGAAAGTTTTCGGATATGTCTATTCTGGACATCGCCATGACATTGGTAATCCGAAAGGGTATCTTCAAGCGCTGGAGGTGATGAATGGAGACCGTTAAAGCTAGAAGCTTCCCGCGTGCGGGTTTTTTGGGCAATCCATCGGATGGGTATTTTGGGAAGACGATATCGTTTGCTTTCTCTGAGTACTGCGTTGACCTTACGCTTACCGAGTCGCCCAAGATGCGGTTTGTGCCAGGCGAGGTGGATGATTCGTCGTTTGATTCGCCGGAGAGTCTTGTCCGCGAGATAAGGCTATACGGATACTATGGCGGGATTCGCATGCTAAAGGCGGTCGCAAAGCTTTTCTTTGAATACTGCTTTGAACGCGGAATTGCGCTCCCCAAGAGGAACTTCACAGCGGAGTATCGCACAAACATCCCGCGTCTTGTCGGACTGTCCGGCTCTTCCGCAATCTGCTCCGCTATGCTCAAGGCGTTGATGAAGTTCTACGGCGTGAATATCCCGATTGAGGTGACGCCTACGATTTGCCTGGAAGCAGAGAAGCTTGAACTTGGAATCAACTGCGGATTTCAGGATCGGGTTATCCAAATGTACAATGGGCTGGTATTCATGGACTTCGAAAAATCCTTCGTGACGGCAAACAACCGAGGCAGATACGAACGGCTGGACCCGAAGCTGCTGCCCAATGTGTATGTTGCATTCGATCCAAACAGGGCCGAAGAAAGCGGCAAGGCGCACAAAAAGGTAAAGCGCCTTTTTGAGGAGAAGAAGCCTGATATCATGGCGGCGATGACGGAGTTTGCCGACATTGCGCAGAAGGGACGCGACGCTCTGCTCGCGGGTCGCACTGATCGTCTGCCCGCCCTAGTCAACGCAAACTTCGACCTTAGGGACAGGATTTTCAATGTAGCCGAACTAAACCGCAACATGGTTCTCGTTGCGCGTGAATCCGGTGCGTCTGCGAAGTTCGCAGGATCCGGTGGCGCGATAGTTGGCACTTACGAAGATGAAGCTCAATTTCATCTTCTTACCGAAAAGCTTGCTAAGATTGGCTGTACGACGTTCAAGCCGACGATAGCAGTTACTGACAATGATGTTTCCGGATCGACCGGCAACTGGCGAAACTCCTAATATTATGGAAATAAAACTACCTAGAAAAGCACTCGTCACCGGCGCTGCGGGATTCCTCGGCAGCCATCTGTGCAAGAGGCTCCTTGACGACGGTTACGAAGTGACCGCGCTAGACAATCTCTTTACTGGCACGAAAAGCAACATTCGCGACCTGTTCGACAACAGGCGGTTCTCGTTTGTACTACATGACGTGACTCAGCCGTTCTGGGGGCAGTTTGACGAAATTTACAATCTGGCGTGTCCGGCAAGCCCTATACACTACCAGCACAATCCTGTCGAGACAACAAAGTCTAGCGTTCTCGGCATGATGAATATGCTTGACTTGGCGCTCAAGACAAAGGCAAAGGTGCTGCATACTTCAACAAGTGAGATCTACGGCGATCCGCTGGTGCATCCGCAAGTCGAGAGCTATTGGGGCAATGTCAATACAATAGGCATCCGCAGCTGCTATGACGAGGGAAAGCGCTGCGCCGAGACGCTGGCAGCCGACTATCGGAGGGAGTACGGCGTCGATGTTCGCATGGTGCGCATCTTCAACACCTACGGACCCCACATGCACCCGAAGGATGGACGTGTCATCTCCAATTTCATCATGCAGGCCCTGAACAACGAGGACATCACGCTGTTTGGCGATGGAAAGCAGACGCGCTCGTTCCAGTATTGCGACGATCTCGTCGAGGCGATGCGCCGCTACATGGATCTTCCGCGCCGGAAGATCGATGTCTTCGTCAAGAAACACAAACTCGGCGCGCCAGTGATCAACACCGGCAATCCTGGAGAGTACACAATCAAGCAGCTCGCGGAAGAGACGCTTCGCCAGATTCCTGAGTCAAAGTCTAAGTTAATCTACAAGCCGCTTCCGTCCGACGACCCCAAGCGCCGCAAACCCGACATCTCCCTCGCAAAAGAACTCCTCGGCTGGGAGCCTAGGATATCGCTTCATGATGGGTTGGCGAAGACAATTGATTATTTTAAGGGATTTGTTGAAGCCTAGTAGTGTGGCGACATCGTTCCTTAAGGAGATGTGCTGACTGTGATTCCGCGAAAGATCCACTATTGTTGGCTCAGCGGAGAGCCGTATCCGCACCTTGTGCGGAAGTGCATGACATCCTGGGACAGAGTGCTGAAGGGCTATGAGCTCGTCCTTTGGGACATGGACAAGGCGAAGACAATCGAGTCAGCATGGGTTGATGCCGCCATCGCGCAGCGGAAGTGGGCGTTCGCTGCGGACTACATCCGCATTTGGGCGCTCCATTTGGAGGGCGGAATATACCTGGACTCTGACGTCGAGGTCGTTCGCGATTTCGGCGATCTCCTAGACGCTCCGCTGTTGCTCGGCGAGGAGGGCGGTACCGGCATGGTCGAGGCGGCCGTCATGGGTGCGGAGGCGGGTTGTGCCGTCTTGAAGAAGGCGCTGGACAGCTTCGGCACGGAGATCACGGACGAGACGCTGCCGCAGCGGCTGAGTCGCGTCATCGGGAAGGACGTGAAGCTTCTTGACGAGTCCGTGCTTAGTCCGAAGGACTGGCGCACCGGCGAGATTCGCATGACGGACGATACGCGCACGATTCACCACTTCGCTGGCGCGTGGCTCTCGCCGAAGGAGCGCTGGGCGCAGAGGCTGGGACGGATCTTCGGCGCTTGGGCGGTCCCGTGCACGAGATGGGTGTTCAACAGGTTCGGCGGATGACGCTTAGCGCAATAATCCCCGTTTACAACGTCGCGCCGTATCTGGCGAGATGCCTTGATTCGGTGCTCGCCGCAGTTGATGCGCTGGAGTTCCGCAACGACGCCGAGGTGATATGCATCGACGACGGATCGACGGACGGATCGTCCGCCATCCTTCGGGAGTATGCGGACCGGGACGCGCGAATCAAGGTCGTTCGCCAGGAGAACCAAGGCCTCAGCGCGGCGCGGAACGCCGGACTGGACATCGCGAGCGGCGAATGGATCGCCTTCATCGACAGCGACGACTGGGTGGAGAAGGACTACTTCACGGCGCTGTTCGGCGCGGTGCGGAGGACGGGCGCGTCAATCGCGGCGGTGAACTCCGCCGACTGCGATGCGGCGTCATACTGGTGCAAGCGCGGGAGCTCGCCGGCCGTGGCGTGGGGGAAGCTGTATAAGGCAGCGTTGTGGAAGACGCTGCGTTTCCCCGTTGGACGCCTCCACGAGGACGAATTTACGACGCACAAGGCGGTGTTCGAGTCCGTCCGCATCGCAGGCGTAAGGAAGATGCTTTACCGCTATACTGTCCGCAGGGATTCCATCATGCGCGACAAGAGCGAAAAGGCGTTGACGGACTGGCTGGAAGGGTGCGCGGAGCAGGCGGCGTACGTCAGGACGTACAGCGAAAGGGCGTATGGCGAGGCGCTTGCGAAGAAGATACAGGTCGTGCACTGGATGGGGAGCGTCCGCCGGGACGACGTCGCGGAATACGCAAGGGTCATGCGCGGAAGGGTCGGCAAGTACTACTGGCCGGAGCATTACAGGCATCCGTGGCTTGTGAACAGGCTTACATGGCAGATAATCAAGCTGTGCTGCTTTCTGTGATAGTTCCGAGCTTGACCGGGGAAATTCCACGGTCGATCCCGGATGACGGAAGTGTCGAGGTGGTCGCCGTAAAGGGCGTCTCCCCCGTCAGCGCGGCGCGCAACGAGGGCTTGGCTCGTGTTGCGGGGGACTATGTCGCTTGGGCGGATTCAGACGACGAAGTAAGCGAGAATTGGTTGTCAAATGTTTTGCAGGGCCTTGATGGGCGCCCGGATGTGTTGAGCTTCAATGCTCGAGTAGAGTGGGTGGATGGCAAACGTCCTTCTTATAGGGTTGGGGGGCCAGCGTATGCAGCCGATGTAATGGCGGAGAGAACTAACGGGCAGTTGTGGAATAAGGTCATAAGGCGGGAATTGTTTAATGGGCTATCATTCCATGGTGTGGCGCATGAGGATTATCGGTTGCTGTGTGAATTGTTGCCGAGAGCCAAGACTTTTCGACATATCGACAAGGATCTGTATGTGTATAGGCGAAGCGTAAACGGTTTGTCGCAACATACGGATGTCGATTCGGCACGGAACGCCATACTGGGCTTGATAGAGTTTCTTGATGCTTCGTCAGACGTGTGGAAGCCCGAGATTACAAAGGGTGTTGCCCAGCGTGTGGCGGACTTTTGCCGCAATGCGGAAAGTTCGCCCGATTTGAGAAGATTCATTCGAAGTGCGTTGCCTTTGGTCCTTCTTGATAGAAGTTTGTCTGCGCGAACCAAAGCAAAATGCCTGTTGGCAGGAATAGGAATCTGAGAATGTCGGTGGAACATGTAATCCCTGGACTTAATGACCCGACATGCGGTATCGCTGTCGCGGCAAAGCAGCTGATAGTACGTGGAGTCGGAAAGGAAGGAGAAGTATGGGTTCACTCCATGTGGTCGCCTAAGGTAATCAAGGCGAGCTTCAAGACGTTGCTTGTGGGCAAGAAGCTCGTTAGGATGCCGCATGGATGCACTGATCCGGAGAAGTTGCGCTATCACTGGTATAAGAAGCGCTGTGTTGCGCCAATTGAGCGTTGGCTCTTTCGTAGGGCTGATCGAATCATTGCAACGTGTGAAGACGAAGTAATTTGGATAAAGACGTTTGAGCCAAAGGTTAAGCGGGTAGAAGTTGTCCCATTGTCATCACCATTGAGCGGACATAACATAAGTGTTCCGGCCTCGAACAATTTGGAGGAATCAGTTAAACTTAAGTTGTTGTACGTCGGACGGCTTCATCCGTTGAAGGGTGTTGAGTTCCTTCTTGAGGCGATGCCGATTGATAGTAAACTTGTCATCATTGGCAAAGATGAGGGCGAGGGCAAGAAGCTCAAGAAGATTGCGCAACGCCGTGGTCTTGATGTTGAGTTCCGTGGTGTCGTAAGCGAAGTTGACAAAGAGAAGGCGTATCAATGGTGCGATGCCCTTGTTCTACCGACCCTGTCCGAAAATTTCGGGCTTGTCATAGCTGAATCTTTGGAACGTGGCAAGCGAGTCATCACAACAGATG
>Ga0310695_10015107_pt1 | contig 10334 bp, 6 predicted proteins | sample RumenRJG_04DNA_FD_203882 | JGI IMG/M metagenome (GOLD analysis project Ga0310695, IMG submission 203882) | Bovine rumen microbial communities from Lethbridge, Alberta, Canada - RJG_04 (v2) (version 2) | ecosystem: Host-associated > Mammals > Digestive system > Stomach > Rumen | place: Canada... | reverse complement strand
CCAGATAGCCAACCAGGCGAATGCCGACCTCTTCCTGAGCATCCACGTGAATGCCGTCGAGAAGAAACCGCTGCTCCACGGCACGGAGTCGTTCTATGCCAATACGCGCTTCATCCGCGACGCCGTGTTGCAGAGCAGCCATGCCCGCACCATCGACCGCAGCGAGCTCCTGGCCTGGCTCCTCCAGAAGAACTATCATGATGCGGGCCGTCAGGCGGGACGCGGCGCCAAGCCCGAGCGCCTCTACGTACTGAGCCACACGCTGATGCCGGCAGTGCTCACCGAAGTGGGTTTCCTCAGCAACATCGAGGACGAGGCCTACATGACCTCGAAGCGCGGACAGAAGGAGATAGCCACCTGCATCTATAAGGCACTGGCCGAGTACTACGAGACCACGCAGGCCAAGACGCACAAGAAGACGCTCACCCGCCTGCGCAACTCCAACGGCAAGACCAGCGGCCTCTCTGCTCCCAAGGTGGCACAGGCTGAGGAACCAAAGTCTAGGACCGAGGAGGCGAAGGCAAAGCCCGCGTCCGAAGGACAGAAGAAAGATGCCCCGCTCGCAGCCGGAGACACGACGGAAGAAGTGGTAAAAGAAGTGGTTGAAGAAGTGGCAGAAAAAGAGGCTCCTTCCGATTCGGTGCTCACCTCTCCTCAGGATGTGGCTGTGGGTGAGACTGTTGCTGATCAGCCAGCGCTGGCCGACGAGGAGACGCCTGCCGAGGACGTGGGCCCCATTCAGCCCTCGTCCACCATTCCTGTCTTCAGCATCCAGATAGTGGCCGTGAGCAGCGAGCTGCGCTCTGACGACGACCGCCTGCAGGGCCTCTTCCCCGTCACCTTCGTCAAGAGCGGCAATATGTACAAGGGGCTCTATGGCGGAACCACCGACTACCGCCAGGCCAAGAAGACACTGGCCGACATCCGCGAGAAGTTCCCCGACGCTTTCATCGTGGCCTATCTGGGCCAGGAACCCATCACCACAGCCCGTGCCCTGGAGTTGAGCCGACAAGGAGAGAAGTGATTGGGGATTATGAGTTAATAACGTGCCGCACGGAACTTTATCACACGCGATAAAAGAATTTATCACATGTGATAAAATAGTTTATCACGCGTGATAAACTCTACAGGTGTAGTTTAACGATTTTAGTTGACTACTTTTGTTCTTACTCACGATAAGGGTTGACCCCGTCGCGGGCTGTATATCCAGGGAGGAAAGATGCGGATGGCGTGGTAGCTCAGCGTAGAATCTTGCGCCCTTGTTTTATATAGATGCCTTGGGCTGGAATGCCCTCGAGGCGCTGGCCAGAGAGATTGTAGGCAGCTTGCGATGCAGGGCGTGGCATGGGCTGCGGAGCAGTGACGGACGAGAGGATGTCGTCCGCCGGGGCGATGGGGTAGAAGGGGGATGGCGTGGGGATGTTGCCCAGTGAAAGATAGATGGCGGGCGGTTCCGTGTTGTCCTCCTCGCGGTAGCGGGTGAAGCCCCAGCCCTCGGAGGTCTCGGAGAGGAGATAGGTGTAGGCGGGCACGGTGCCGTACATCTGTAGCTCGCGCAGGCCGTATCCGTCGCCGCCCCAGTTGGAGTCGGTGCCGATGAAGCGCACGTAGGTATAAGGGTGGTCGAGGGTCACCACTTTCGTAACGTCTTGTCGCAGGAGGACCAGGTCCTCGTCGCCGGCGAACGTGGCCTGGCGGCGGAAGGACGTGCCGTCGTCGGACGCATCGATATGCAGCGTCCCGATGTGTGTGCCATAGCCTCCCAGTTGGTCGAAGACCACATAGAGCGTCTGCTCGGCCTGCGGCAGACGGCATTGGACGTGCCACGGTGCGGTGGCGCCCCTCTGTCCGCCATAGTCATCGGGGCGGAACATGATGACATGGTCCCGCTCTCCGTCGATGAGAGGGGAGAGGTCTGCGGCATCCTTGCCCCGTGCATTGAGTCCCACGCCGTCGCCGTCGATGGTGGTGTCAATGGAGTTGGTAGATAGCTGGGTGGGCGACGTGAGCAGCGGCTGCTGGCTGCGGATGCGTCCCTCGGCAGGTAGCGGATTGGTGGCCACGCGCAGCATGTTGCCCTCCATCGTCTCGGGTTTATGGCGTTCGGCGTCGAGCAGCGGCACCTGGTAGGTGCCCGCCGTGCCGCAGAGCACCAGTGGCGTATCGGCCGGCACGCGCTCCACGGCGCTCAGGCTGACAGTCCCTCCGGCAGGCTGTTGCCGCACGATGTTGGCCTCGATGTCCCACATGTCGGTGAAGTCCAGCGCCACGGGTGCCACGTAGGGCGTGTATGGAGCCGTCAGTTCGATGGTCTGCATGCCCGTCTCGCGCGGCTCGGGCAGCATGACGTCGCTCTGGAGCGAGAAGTCGCGGAATTGTCCGACGACGTCGAACGTGCCAGGCAGCTCCCATCCGAAGTTCATGCCGTTCACCGTGAAGTCGTTCACTTCCGAGTCGGTGAAGGCGCCCCGTTCCTTCATGGCCTTGACGGCATCGCCGATGGCCTCCCGCACGTCCACCCGGGCCTCTGCCCAGCGGTGCGTGTTGAAGTTTACGCTGCCGAAGACATCCTTGTCGTCCATCGAATATATATAGGTACTCGTCCCGATGTCCCAGGAGAGGAAGCCTGCGCCTGCGCCGCCCGTGTCGCGATTATCGAACGACCCCACGCCGATCCACAGGTTCTTGCCGTAGTCCTGGCGGTCGCGGTTCGTGTTGCGTATGTGCAGGTAGGCCAGGAACTGAGCCGCATGGATGCCGGTGTTGTAGGCGTTGCCCATGCGGTTGATACAGGAAAGGACACGCATCTGGTAGGAGAAGATGAGGCTGTTGGCGCGTCCTACCTCCACGCCGTCGAACGTGGTCTCCACCAGGAAGTTTATCCACGGGTCGCTGGCCGACGTGCGGTGCTTCTCATAGACGCGGCTGGCATCTGCCCGCATGGTGAAGACACCCTCGTCGGTGCGTGCAAAGGTGAAGGCATCGTCCACGTAGGCAATGCCGTAGGTGTCGGTCTGCTCCGGATGCCGACCGGAGAGCTGCGTCTTGAAGTCCCACGAACAGAGGTTCCACATGGGGTGCTTCCGGTTGCTGTCGAATCGCAGGGTGTCGATGGGGACGCCCACTCCATTCACGGCCTTCGGGGCCAGCAGCTTCACGCCGCGCCGCATCGTCGGGTCGGGAATCAGTTCATATTCCTTGGCTGCGAGACACAGCGGGAAAAGTAGGAGGAAGAGAAAGCCTCCCACAGCCCCTCCCATGGAGGGGAGTACTTGCTTGCTCAGATACTTTTTACGCATTATTATTTGTTTCAGATGTTCCCCCCTTCTTGCGATGAGTCGGGAGAGGTCATCGCTTCGCTGAATGCTTTGATGGTGCTTACTATTTCGTTTTCGCTCTCGCTCAGGGTGAGCAGCAGGTTCTTGTATTTCTCGCGTGCCAAGAGGTCTTGCAGCAGGGGCCAGATGGGTACTTCGCGTGTCCAGAACTCCTTGCCCATGAATATCATGGGGCTGGCGTATCCGAAGCTGAGGTAGTGATTGGGCACGGCAGCCTGGAACACCTCCTGGAGCGTGCCTGCACTGCCCGGCGTGTAGATGATGCCGCCACGGGCGATGGCCAGGATGCTGTCCTCGCGGATGCTGTTCTCGAAGAACTTGGCGATGTGAGTGGCCAGCGGCGTGCTGGGTTCGTGGCCGTAGAGCCAGGTGGGGATGCCCAGGCTGTGATAGTCCTGCTGGGGGTAGCGCGAGCGGATGCGCATGGCTGTGTCTAACCAGCCCTCGTCGGTATAGGACGGTGCGGTCCTCATCGTGTGCAGGGCATCCATCACCTCCAGTTCGCCCCGCCCCGCCATCCAGGCTCCCAGATGGGTGGCCTCCATGGCACCGGGTCCTCCGCCCGTCACCATCAGGAATCCCTCCTCGGTGAGCCGCTTGCTCAGGCGGACTATCTGGGCATATGCCTGGTCGGTCCGCCGCAGGCCGTGCCCGCCCATGACGCCTACCACGTGGCGTTCGTCGTAGTCAGAGAGGAACTCGTGCATGCAGTCGCTGATGCTGTGGTCGTGCATCGTGCGGGCCAGTGTCTCCTTGATGTCCTCGGCACGCTTGCCCTTCTTCAGATAGTGGCGATACACGCGGCCGTCGAAGCATTGTTGGTATGTCTCGGGCTGCCCCACCTCGTAACCCTCGTATAGCTCGTCGGCGGTGTACAGGTGGGAACACAGGTGGAACAGTTCGCCCATGTTGGGAAAGAAGAGGCTGTCCTTTGTCCGGCGCTTGAAGCCGACAGGCAGTGAGCAGCCCAGGAAAAGACAGTCCGTGTAGGTGTGCTTCAGGGCCAGCTCGCTCTCGGCCGTCAGGTTCATGCCCAAAAAGGCATGGCGGCGGATGTCCTCCTCCTCCTGATGGAGCGCATCGGCCAGCTCCCAGTCGTCGTTTACTTTGATATATTTCTTGCTCATCTTGGGTGGTTTTCTCCGCAAATTTAGGAAAAAGTCTGCATAATGCAAGGCAATGCAGGAAGTTTTTCCTAACTTTGTGGCATGAAACGCCATATATTCCTCTTTATTGCGTGCGTTTTGGGCAGTCTGATGATGCCCCTGCACGCCCAGATGCAGTGGAAGAACCCGCTGCACGAGTCGTTCCCCACAGTACAGGGCCGTTGGTGGCACGAGGAGCTGAAGGACAGCTACCACCGTTTCCCCGACCGCTTCGAGTCCACTCTGCCCAAGGCCGTTTGGAGCCACAGCTTGCAGACCGCCGGACTGAGCATTCAGTTCCGCACGATGTCGCCCACCATTGAGGTGCGCTACACCATCGGCAGTGGCCTCCCCCAGATGCAGCACTGGGCCTTCACGGGCTGTGGCGGTGTGGATCTCTATGCCACCGACAAGCACGGACGCCAGCGCTGGTGTGCGGCCCGCATCACACGGGGCGACACCATCCGTGCCGTCTATTCCGATCTGGTATATCCCGATGCCAACCCCCGTTACGGCTACGAGTTTGAGCTGTTCCTGCCTATGTTTGTGGAGGTGACTAACCTCGAGGTGGGCGTTCCCGAGGGGCAGACGCTCACGTTCCTGCCCGTGACGCAGGAGGCCCCCATCGTCTTCTACGGCACCAGCATCGCCCATGGTGGCTGTGCCTCGCGTCCCGGTATGGCGTGGGTGAACATGATACGGCGCGAGATGCAGCACCCCGTCGTCTCGCTCGGCTTCTCGGGCAGCGGCAAGCTGGAGGCGTCGGTATTCGACGCGCTGGCCGAGATTCGGGCCAAGGTCTTCGTCATCGACTGCATGCCGAACATGAGCGGACGCACCGATATCGTTGCCCTGGTCACCGACGGTGTGAAGAAACTGCGCCGCCAGAGTGCGGCCCCCATCCTGCTCGTGGAGCATGCCGGATATACCAACGAGTCGACCAACGACAAGGTGCGTGAGACCTACGAGGCCACCAACCGCCAGCTGCGCGAGGCATACGACGGCCTGCAGGCAGCCGGTGTGCGCGACCTCTACTACCTGCCCCACTCGGAGTTCTTCCTGTCGCAGGACGAGACGGTGGACGGCACGCACCCCAACGACCTGGGTATGCGGCATCAGGCCGATGCTTACGAGAAGAAGCTGCGCGAGGTAATGCACCAGCTGCCTGCAAACCACACCATCTTCCACCCCATTCCGCAGCAGCGCGACCAGTATGACTGGCGTGCCCGCCACGAGGAGGAACTGCGCATGGGGCGCGAGGGCGACGTGGACGTGGTGATGATAGGCAATAGCATCACACACTTCTGGAGCGGTCTGCCCCAGGACAAGTGGCATCGTGGCGACGACAGCTGGACGGAGCTTTTCGGCTCGCGGCGTGTGATGAACATGGGATTCGGCTGGGATCGTATCGAGAACATCCTGTGGCGGCTCTATCACGGCGAACTGGATGGCTTCCGGGCACGGAAGATTGCGATGATGCTGGGTACCAACAATTACAAGATAAACACGCCGGAGGAAATTGTGACGGGCGTGGTACAGGTGGTCAGCGCTGTGCGCCAACGTCAGCCCGAGGCTGAGCTATACGTACAGGGCATCTATCCGCGTCGCGGTGCCGAACAGGACATGGCCGAACTGAACCGAAATCTCGAGGCACGGCTGCGCCAGACGTTTGGCGATGCCGTTCGCTTCATCAATCCAGGTGAAGTGCTTCTGGGCAAGGACGGCAAGGTGGACGAGTCGCTCTTTACGGGCGACGGCCTGCATCCCTGTGACAAGGGCTACCGCCTCTTGGGCAACCATCTGAAGCAGGACCTGGGACTTTAAGGTAATTCATAATGCTTAATTCATAGTTCATGATTCATATTATTCCTCTGTCACTTGCGGAGGGATGCTATGAACGCAATTATGAATTAGGCATTATGAATTCGTTTCGCCTTTCCCATAGTACCGTGCATACCACTCGGCAAAAGCGCGAAGGCCCTGGCGCAGGGGCGTGGAGGGACGGAAACCGAAGTCTTGCTCCAGCGGCGTGGTGTCGGCGTATGTGACGGGCACGTCGCCCGGCTGCATGGGCACCAGCTCCTTGTGGGCCTCGAAGTCATACGTGGCGGGCAGCACCTCGGCACGGATAAGCTCCTCCTGCAGGATGGTGACGAAGTCGAGCAGATTCTCCGGGCTCGAGTTACCTATATTATATACCTTGTAGGGCGGCACGGGGAGTCCGTCCTCGCCGGTCTGTTTCTCCGGCGCATGCTGCATGACGCGCAGTACGCCCTCGACGATATCGTCCACGAAGGTGAAGTCGCGCTTGCAGTTCCCATAGTTGAATATCTGGATGGTCTCGCCCCGTCGCAGCTTGTTGGTGAAGCCGAAGTAGGCCATGTCGGGACGTCCGGCAGGTCCATAGACGGTGAAGAAGCGCAGGCCGGTGGAAGGGATGTCGTAGAGTTTCGAATAGGCATGGGCCAGCAGCTCGTTCGACTTCTTGGTGGCGGCGTAGAGCGATACGGGATTGTCCACCTTGTCGTCCGTCGAGTAGGGCACCTTCTTGTTCGAACCATAGACGGACGAGGAGGAGGCGTACACCAGATGCTCCACCGACGCTGAGTGGCGGCAGGCCTCCAGGATGTTATAGAATCCGATGAGGTTGCTCTCGATATATGCCTGCGGATTTGTGATGCTGTAGCGCACTCCGGCTTGTGCCGCCAGATTGACCACCACTGCAAAGGGATACTCGGCAAAGAGGCGGTCGATGAGTGCCTTGTCGGCCAGATTGCCCTGAACGAACGTCCACGTCACGCCGCAACTCTGCATCTCCCGGGCCAGCGTCTCGATTTCCGTCAGGCGTTCCCGCTTGATGTTCACGTCATAGTAGTCGTTCATGCTGTCCAGGCCCACTACCTTCACCTCTCTCACGTCGCGTAGGATGCGTTTTACCAGATTGCTCCCGATGAAGCCTGCGGCACCCGTCACCAGGAGGGTCTTGCCGCTCAGTTGTACGTTATATTCCAACATTGTTTCGAAAGTTAAATATCGTGTGACGACGAATCACGTGGCAAAAGTATGAAAATTACGCTGAATGGCCAAACTTACGACGTGTTATTTTTCCCGACGTCGCGCGTGACCCTCTTCCATGCTGTATGCACCCCGTCCGTGAGATTCTAGATCGTACCCGAGGATGAGGCGTGCCACGTCGAGGGATGAGGCGTGTCGCGTCTGGGGGAGGAGTGCTTGACGTCGAATTACGTCGGGAAATGTTTCGCCGTTTGAGAAGAATTTGCTAACTTTGTCCTCACGAAAGGAGGGCGGGCGTTCTGCCGTGCCGGAAAAACCTACTGTATATAATGACCGAGCTATCGAAACCGAGAAAGAAACGTCGGCGACTGAAGAAGAGCGTGAGGCGCGGCTGTCTGGGCATCGTCCTGACGGTGCTGCTGTTTATCGTGTTGTCGGTGTATGATTGTCGGCGTGATACGCGGCAGGCCGGCATCCCGCTGGTGGTGCAGCCCGACTCGCTGCCCGACACCCGTGATTCCGTGCTGGCTCAGCGGCTGGCTCGTGTGGTGGCTCGCACGCCGCGCATCGACTCTGCCCACGTGGGTCTCATGGTCTATGACCTGACTCATCGCAGCGAGATATTCCATCATCACAGCAACGAGCTGATGACACCCGCTTCGTGCCAGAAACTGCTCACGGCACTCTCTGCCATCCGCCGCCTGGGCATCGGACATTCCTATGCGAGCCGTTTGCTTGTCAACGGCGAGGAGTCCGACAGCACGCTGCGCGGAACGCTGATAGTCTCGATGGACGACGATCCGCTCATCGACTCGTTTGACCGCTTTGTCGATGCGTTGTGGCGCCGGGGCATACGCCGTATCGAGGGTCACATCGTCTTCGACCTGGCTCGCCGCGACACGCTGCGTCCCCATCCCACGGCTCCCTCGTGGGATATCCCCTATGGCAAGCTGCCGATGCTCATGCGTGGCGAGACATACGTAAAGCGCCAGTTTATGGACGCACTAAGCGCTCGGGGCATACGTTTCCAGCGTAACCCGGACATCGGAGGCGAGTGGGTGAAAGCTCTCTCTCATGAACGCCCGGCACGGGAGTATGTGCTGGCGATGAACGTGGCACGGATGTGCTCGCGCGAGGTGTACAGCGTCGTCCACCCTCTGCGCGAGGTGCTGGCTCCAATGCTTATATATAGTAGTAACATCAAGGCCGAGGCCGTCTATTACCACACCGACCATTTCTTGGACCGCCGGAGCGATACGCGTGCGGGGGAGGGAAGTGCCATGCGACATTTTGTAAAACATGAGGTGAAGGGCATCGTACGTCCGGACATGGTCATCAATGACGGGAGCGGACTCTCGCCACAGAACCGCATGACGGCTGACTTCCTGATAAAACTGCTAAAGTATGCCTATGACGACCCACTGTTGCGTCAGGAGATGATGGATTGTCTGCTGGCTACGACGGCCGACGAGGAACGTCGCGGCACGTTGTATGGGCGCATGAACGACGAATGTTTCGAGGGGCGTGTCTTCTGCAAGACGGGCACGTTGGCCGCCCGGGCCGTGTCGTCGCTTGCCGGGTATCTGTTGGGTGTGGATGGCCGATGGTATGCCTTTGCCATCCTCAACGAGGAGACACCCATCTTCGAGGCCCGCGAGTTTCAGGATGCCGTGTGCCGCTCGCTCATCGAACAGTGAGGGCAACCGTCGCACTGGCACGAGGCGCAGCCGCCCGTACGTTTCTGACGTTTCACATAGCGCACCAGCACCACGCCAGCCACGGCCACAATCAGGGCCAGAAGAAGAATACTCTGCACGTTCATACCACCAGACTTACGAGAAAAGCCACTAACCAGGCCACCGTACATTGTAGGGCGACGACGAAGAGTGCCCAGCGCGAGCCCAACTCACGCCGTATGGTGGCGATGGCAGCTACGCAGGGCGTGTAGAGCAGACAGAAGGTCAGCAGGCAAAGGGCTGTGCCGGCCGTGAGTACATCGGTCAGTGCCACGTTGGCAAAGAGAGTGCTCAGGGTGCTCACCACTACCTCCTTTGCCAGGAAACCGCTGACGAGGGCTGTCACGATGCGCCAATCGCCGAAGCCCAGAGGGCGGAACAGCGGTGCCACCAGGCTGGACAGCTGGGCCAGCATGCTCTCGTGTGCTGCCTCGCGTGGCACCATTTGCATGTGAAAGTCAAACGTCTGCAGGAACCAGATGACGATGGAGGCCAGGAAGATGACGGTAAAGGCCCGCTGCAGGAAGTCGCGCGCCTTGTCCCACAGCAGGCGGAGAACATTGCGGGCCACAGGCAGACGATAGTTGGGCAGTTCCATCACGAATGGAACCGCCTCGCCGCGGAAGAGCGTCCGCTTCAGGACCAGCGCTGTGAGGATGCCCACTACGATGCCGGTGACATAGAGTCCCATCATCACCATCGTGGCGTGCTGGGGGAAGAAGGCGGCGGTGAAGAAGGCGTAGATGGGAATCTTGGCCGTGCAGCTCATGAAGGGCGTCAGGAGGATGGTCATCTTGCGGTCGCGGTCGCTGGGTAGAGTACGCGATGCCATCACACTGGGCACACTGCATCCGAAGCCGATGAGTAGGGGTACGATGGAGCGTCCCGAGAGCCCCAGGCGGCGCAGCAGCTTGTCCATGACAAAGGCGATGCGTGCCATGTAGCCACTGTCCTCAAGCAGGCTCAGGAAGAAGAACAGGCATACGATGAGCGGTAGGAAGACCAACACTGTGCCCACACCGCTGTAGATGCCGTCGATTACGAGTGATTGTACCGAGGGGGCAATGTCCCAGCGGGTGAGCGTGGCGTCGGTGAACGCT
>Ga0310695_10015103_pt1 | contig 10336 bp, 13 predicted proteins | sample RumenRJG_04DNA_FD_203882 | JGI IMG/M metagenome (GOLD analysis project Ga0310695, IMG submission 203882) | Bovine rumen microbial communities from Lethbridge, Alberta, Canada - RJG_04 (v2) (version 2) | ecosystem: Host-associated > Mammals > Digestive system > Stomach > Rumen | place: Canada... | reverse complement strand
CTCTCCCAATCGGCACATCTTTGATAGTTTCCATTCGGAAAAGCACATTCTCTGTTCCATGGCCTGTCAAACACCAGAACCTTAAGTTCCGGCAGATGTTCGAAAAAACTAAACGCCTTTGGAGAATCCTCAACTGCAAAATCAAACTTCATCCTGTAATAGTCTTCAAGTTCAAGCGTGCTATTACTGTTTTTGATAAAATGATCCCTTCCATATTTATTGAGACAGTACAGTCTGACGTTCTTAAGTCCATGCTCATCCAGCCATATACGGGATGGCTCATAAACGCCTGATGGGCGGCCGGTAATGATCGATACCTCATGCCCGCAGGAAATCCATTCGTTTATGGTCTCCGCAGCTCCCGGCGTCGCATCAAACGACAACAGTATCTCCGGCTCGTGCCCTCGAAGCATAAACCGCTCGTATTGTTCTGCATCCAGATCAAAAGACCTGTCCAGTTCAAAATAATGAATCTGGTCATAAGGAACATGCTTATTGAACATTTCCAGCGCAAGCTTTGAGAAGGCCCTTGCTGTCTCGCACAGGCAATCGTCAAAATCAACATAGATGCGCATTATTTCATGACCTCACTTTCTCAAATACCATATTCCGTCCTATCGTTCGTTAGCCTTTTTGGAAAGAAAACCGGTCAGCCGTTTCCGATCTGACAGGCCATCTTAAATCCCCATTCAAAAGGATCTATTTCCTGTAGATTTCGAGAAACTGCATCACATGTTTCCTGACCAACTCCATCACTTCGTCTTGCCGCTCCGGTTCCCGGTCGCAATGGCATTTTCTACTGCACCTCGTGATCACTATAGCACCTCATGATCTCGGCGTTTGTTCACGGTCGGATAATTCGCCACGATATGCTGATGGCAGGTGCATTCCTTGTCATGGTCGTTAATGATCCCACAAATCTGCAGGCGGGAATATAATGTAATGGCAGGATAATCAACATTGGTATACTTCATGATGACTGCAATAATAATGACATACTATTTCTGAGTCATTCCTTCATAGAACACACCTGCAATAGCAAGTGTAGTTGCCGTAAAAACCACAATGTCAATTACTCTGGTAACCTTACGTAGTTCTTCCATAGCTTACCTGCTTCCCTGTCCCTGCATCGGTGTCCCGACTTCAATCAGGTTCCCGTCCGGATCATAAAAACGGATCACCTTCTGCCCCCAGCTGTGCGTCATCAACCGGTTGACATACCGAACATCCGGATACAGTCTTTCCAGTTTCTCCGCGAATGCCTCGATATCGCGTTCCTCAAAATATAGTTCACAGGAATTGTTTTCCGGGATGATATCCCGCCCAAGAAATTCCTTCCAGATCTTTTCATCCTGCAGGACCAGTCCTTCCGTAAGGATCATGTTTCCCTCATTGTCCAGGATCATCGTGAGGCCAAACAGGTCATGGTAGAACTGTCTGGCCCTTTCGATGTCTTTTACAACGATCAGTACATTTTTCAGTTTCATGATAAATGTCCTTTGTGTTTCTCTTTCCGCTTCTTCTGCCGTTGCTCAAATTGCAGCTGTTTCCTGGCATTCCTCTGCCTGTGCTTCAGATTGTCTCTGCCAGCTTCATACATCTTACCACATCAGGAACAGTTACACCAGCTTCCCATTTTGCGTAAGCCTGGCGGGAAATACCAATCTTTTCCGAAAGTTCTTCCTGTGAAAAACCATGTACATTTCTTAACATTATAAGATTATCCTTCAGCATAGAACTCCCTTAATCTTGCAAAGAATTTATGATATTAACAAACTCATCCGGATTCTGCGTCTCATGAGGGCTTACATGATAGATATTGAACATTGGACCGGTACACTCATATCCATTTGCGCTGACCCATGAAATTACCGTCCCATATACATCCGGCATCTGGTCATATCCGCCCTTGACCATACAGCTTGCGACTTTTACCGCCGGAAGTGTTTTGAACTTCACGTGCTCTGTATCCGGATATTTGCCCTTAACTGTCTTCCAGGCAATCAGTTCCACGTCTTTTTCTTTGTATTCATCATCCAGATACTCCGCCGCAACAAGGCAGGGTTCTGCAGGAACCACGTTCAGGGGAGCGGTTTCCTCGTTCAACATTCACCTGATATCACCTTAAAGCCACATTATTCTTCCTGCTTTAGACAGATCATAGAGTTTACCTTTTTCCGGATGAAGCCGCATCTGAGGGCAGTATGCATTGAACCCGTATTTGTTTCTGCATGTGCCCATACCGGCTTCTTTCCTTGTGAAATAGCCTCCGCGCACATCTTTTGGACAAGAGCGGTAGCTATGCCTCGTCCCCGGTAATCCGGATGCACTTCCACGCCTATATCGATTTCCTCTGAACTCACAGCGGCAGAAAAAGCTGTGCCACAATACCGTTCACGGTCAAAAGCTGCATATCCGTATCCGTTTTTATGGAACTCTGTTTCTTTCCATGAGAATAAGGGTATAATCCTGCCAGTGATTGCATGAATATTATCGCTGTCTATCTTTCTGATATCAATATAGGAAGGCATAATATCAACGTTCCCGGTATGCTCATATTCGATCCTCGTGCCGATTTCCGCGCCCGTTTGACGGAAAAAGTTAATGACAAGGTCATCATCCGTAATCAGAAGCATACGTCTTCTATCTCTATAACAGACATCATCCAGTATCTCTCGAGGAATTCTTTCGGATACAGTTCCCGAAATATAAGCAAAGCCACAATAGTGCCAGAAAAGCACGGTTTCCGTATCAATTCCCTCATTCACATAGATGTCACCTGATTGGAACCCCTCTGCAATGGAGCACGGATAAACCCTGTTAGCAGTATTTGCCTTTGCCCACGGCATGTAATTCAGATATTCAGATTCACATATTTTTCTCATTACTTTTTCATTTCGGTCCTTCCATGTTTTACTAAGTGACGGTAAAATGAATTACTTCTTCAGTAGCTTCTTTGATTTCGTGCACCATTTAAGATACGCTTCATATGTATCGATTCCAAATGTAACTGTAAGGTAATAATACAAATGATCTTCTTCATCCAGCACCTTCTCGAGATTGGATTTATATATTTTCAAAACCTCAAGATCATGTCTGATATTCTCCTCAAATAATTCTATATTTCTGATCGTTACGCTTCTGTCTTCCACACCACCGAAATACAGCTTGAGTAATGTTTCATATTTCAATTCGTTACTGACTCTTTCCTCTTTCAGCCAAGCCCTCAGAGCATCCTCACCTTTTTTTGTCAGATGATAAGCTATCTTCTCTCTGCCTCCTGAATTATCGGATTTCATACGTTTTACCAGCCCCTGCTGCTCCATATCACTAAGTGCAGGATAAATACTTCCAAAGCTTCCTTTCCAGAAGAAGCTTATGCTCCCATCTATATATTTTTTTATATCATACCCGGTAAGATCCTCATGTGCCAGAAGTCCGAGTATAACCAGATCAATTTTCCTGTCTTTCGCCATCACAATTCATCTCCATATCCACTTGTAGCTCAAAACTTTCTTCGGACATTCATCCACACAGGCACCACACTGTATGCATTCCGTACATTTTGCAATCGTCCCATCCGAAACCATCTTGTTTACATCCAGTCCCATTGAACAGGCTCTGTTACATTTTCCACATGAAACACATTTATTCTTCTCAACTTCAATATGAAGCTGCGGAAAATGAAGCAGTTTGCCAATTGAACTGCCTATGACCATGAACGGCGCCATCCAGCAGATGTAATGGCACGCCGCCCTGCGTCCGTGAATCAGAGCCGGCAAAACCAGCAACATTATTACTCCATAGTATATCGCATAATTATATATGCTCGATACAGAAATGCCGTGGTCGGTCATATAAAACGGGTTGATCGTCACATCGTTTTTTCCAAGGATAAATGTCACAATCACCGCTATAATCCAGACTACCCATATCACATATTTTATTCTGTCTCTTTTCCCAAGTTTTGCAGGATTATCATTGACCCTCATGACACACTCCTGAAGTCCTCCTGCAGGGCATAAATAGCCGCACCATACTCTTCCGAAAAACAGGGAAAGCACAAACATCAGACAAAATACAATAAAACTTCCGTTCATGATATGCTCCGTCGCTGCCTGTATTATAAGATAAGGCGAGAAGTACCATATTGTAATCGGAAACAACAGAAAAGAAAAAAGCAAACATGTTTTACGAATTCTTTGTCTCATGTCCAATCACTCCGTTTTATAGTCAAATTCAAATTGTCAATAAATTGTTTTGATGTATCGTCCTGATATATATCATTTTGATATATTATGCTATGTTATGCTAATTTAGTCAAGATATTTTTTCAAATACACTTCCTGTATTAGTCAATATAGTCATTCCCTTAGATTTCGAACTTTGGAGAAAAGAAAAAAAGGACCTCTGTTACGAGATCCTCCTACATTGAATAGATCGATCAGACCCTCTTCTTGATTAACTTCCAATTTACTGTTCCAACACTTTAAGATCAGATCTCTCATATTTGTTTTGACCTTTGAGGCTCTTCTTATACTTCCAGCATCTTATAGCATCATCCAGCGAAGCACCTTTGTTATCTGCAAAGAAATCCCTGATATAGGTATTATACTCAAACTGCTTTCCAATAACGGTCTGCCCCTGCTTTGCTGTTCTCTTGATTTCATAATAAGCATCAATGGCATCACCATATGTTTTCCCAGCATTCGCTTTGAGCCATTTTTGAAATGTCACATTGAAAGAAAATGACTCCCCTATTTTGCTCTTAAAAAAGGCTCTATGAACCTCCGAACAAATAATGTTCTCTTCAATTTTACTGGTCTCTGTTATAGTGGTTATCTTTGCCTTTCTTTTAGTAGATGCTGTCCCCGATGAATCCTTGATTTTTCCCGTATCAAGATAGTATGCAATACTCTCAGTAAGCTCTTGTTTTCCGCCGGAAGCAGGCAACCCGTTATCGTGACAGAACTTTACAAGTTCTTCCTTAAGGTAATAATATTCAAGAAAATCTTGTCTCTTTAATCCCAATGTTAGAGCAGGTCTTTCAGACATACTGTCCTCCAATATCTTCTGATTTTATATTCCAACCGGTTCATCCGGACAACCAGAATTTACCGACACTAGTTTTTCTCGTAATATACAATATCCATCCGATCATTAATCTTTTCGATCTTCCCGGTCTGATGATACCCCATCTTCTCATATAGATGCAGATTTCCTTTCTCCTGCAGTATTGTATCCAGCCCCCAGTTATCTGTCCCGTATATTTGCTCTGCTTCAATCATAGCGGCCTGGGCATAGCCTTTGTTTCTATATTCCTGCATCCCCACGCTCATATAGTCTCTCCCATAAATAAGCCATCAGGCAAGACCTGCTTTCTCAAAATGCTTCTTCAGCAGCGCCCGCCCCAGCAACCCGCCAATGATACCGCGGACGAAGCAGGCAGCCAGAAGTACGGGAGCCATCCAGAGGGGCATCAGCTTACTGACAGCGTCAACGTAAGCCTGCCCGTAATCGGCACGCTGGGCAAAATAACCCTTGTAATCCGTGAAGAGTGGCAGATAGTTACCAAAGATCCACATGCTGAACAGGCCGTAGATCCCAACATTGATGAGGTCGCGGCCTTTCAGTTTGTTGTCGGTTTCATTTTTTCTGTTCTCCTTTTTTGTTATATCGTCCAGCCTGCGCTGGCAGTCTGAAGCTTTGCCATACGGCGGAACATGCTGCCTTCTTTTGATAAGAGTTCTTCCGGGCTTCCTTCTTCCGCCACTTTGCCTTCTTTCAGAACAACGATCTTGTCTGCCGCTTCCACCGTGCGCATCCGGTGGGCAATGACCAGCACGGTCTTACCCGCCAGAAGACGAGACAATGCACCCTGTACTTTCGTTTCGTTCTCCACGTCCAGCGAGGCAGTCGCCTCGTCCAAAAGGACGATCGGTGCATCCTTCAGCAAAGCACGGGCAATAGAGATCCTCTGACGTTCGCCTCCGGAGAGCCTGACTCCGTTTTCCCCGATGGGTGTATCGTAGCCCTGCGGCAGCTTCTCCACGAATTCGTCGCAGTTGGCCGCCTTCGCCGCGGCGCGGACTTCCTCATCCGTTGCGCCGTGTTTGCCAAGGCGGATGTTTTCCATGACCGTATCGTCAAAAAGCACCACATCCTGAAAGACCATGGAGTAATCTGTCAGCAGGGTTTCGGGATCAATGCCGGCAATATCCACGCCGCCAACCCGGATCACACCGCTGTCGATATCCCAGAGGCGCGCGGCAAGTCTCGCACAGGTGCTCTTGCCGGAGCCTGAGGGGCCGACCAATGCCGTGACCTCACCTTCCTTCGCAGTGAAGCTGACACCGCCCAGAACCTGTTCATCATCGTACGCAAAACCCACATTTTCGAATACAATGTCGTGACCTTTGGGTGAGAAGCTCTCGCTGCCTTCCGCCGTTTTTGCATCATGAATCTCCATGAGCCGGTTGGCGGATACCTGTGAGAGGAACATCTCGGCAATCAGTGCAAGTGCCTGGTCAAATGGAGCGTAAACGCGTGTGATGACCAGCAGGAACATGAAAAGCACCATAAAACTGATCTCTCCGGAGAGGATCATCTTTGTGCCGGCCAGGATCGTCGTTGCCACACCGAGGCGCATGATCACGCTGGCCGCGTTGACAAAGATACCGTTCGTCAGCTCCGTATGGATCATTTTCGACTCGTGATCATCTATTTTATCATTCAGCACCTTCAGGAACCGGTCTTCCTGATTGGTCGCCCGGACCTCCCGGATGTTCTCCAGCGTCTCCTGAATGCCGTCCGATACCTGTACAGCCGCAGCCTTCGTGATCTCCGAATTGCGGGCGGAGCTCTTCCTGCTTCCGAACAGCAGGATGAATGCCACAGGCACTCCCCACAGGCAGGCGAGCGCAAGCTTCCAGTTGTAAGCAAGGAGCATCACAGCGATAATGGCTGTGGAAATGTAGGAGCCGTAGAGATATCCCAGGCAATGCGACCAGACGTGCTCAAGACGGTTCACATCGCCCATGATGGTTTCTGTCAGGTCGGCCAGATCACGCTTTCCGAAGTAGCCGAGAGGAAGCTTGCGCAGACGTTCGGCCAGGGAGATGCGAACATTTTTAACCTCGCGGTAAACAAGACCATAGGTGGCCTTGTACTGCTGCAGATGCGTGAGAAACGACAGAACAAGGAAGCCAAGGACGAGTACCAGGATCCTGGCTGCGCCGGGGAGCGGTTTTCCCTCCGTCAGCGTCCTGACAAAACCGTTCATCATGAGATACAGAATGCCCATTCCGCCCATGACGATCAGGTTGACGATGACCGTCCAGAGCGTACCCATCTTCGTGTTATGAATGCCTTGTTCCGTCAATGCATATTTCCGCTGGAATTCTTTCCCGAACATCTTATCCTACCTCGCTTTCGCTTGAAATTTTCCAATTCACGGCCTTCCGGTAGTCCGCCCACATGCGGGCATAAAGCCCGCCTGCGGCCAGGAGTTCGGTATGGGTGCCCTGCTCCTCCACATGGCTGGAATTAAGAACGATGATCCGGTCCGCGCCGACGACCGTGGAGAGCCTGTGGGCAATCATAATGACCGTCCGGTTCTCCATAAGCCTTGCAAAAGCCTTCTGGATCAGGGCCTCGTTTTCGGGATCGGCAAAGGCCGTGGCCTCATCCAGCACCACGATCGGTGCATCCTTTAGGATTGCCCGCGCGAGTGCCACACGCTGCTGTTCGCCTCCGGACAGGTACGTACCTTCCGTCCCAATGATCGTGTCAATGCCGTCCGGAAGTTTTTCCAGGATATCATCACACTGCGCGGCGGAGAGCGCCGCCAGAACTTCTTCGCGGGAAGCAGCCGGCCGTGAAGCGCGCACATTTTCCAGAATGGACGCCTTGAACAGGTGGGTATTCTGGAAGACAAATGCGATGCTGTCCATCAGCACATGGGGATCGGTCTGCCGTACATCCACGCCGCCGACCTCCACCGCTCCGGAACTGACATCCCAGAAGCGGGGGATGAGGCTTGCCGCCGTGGTCTTGCCGCCGCCTGAAGGACCGACCAGAGCGACCGTCTGCCCAGGCTCGACACGGAAAGAAACATGGTTCAGAGCCGGTATGTCCGCGCCGTCGTAAGTGAAGCTCACATCGGAGAACGTCACGCTGTTGTCCTTCGGAGTCTGCGGGTTATCGGTGATCTCCATCGTCGGGGCGCTCATGACCTGGTTGATGCGGCCAAGTGCCGTACTGGCCATCATCGTACCGCTGGCAGCAAACATCACGCGGGCCAGCGCCGTAGAGATCACGGCGGAGAAGACCGCGTAGAATGCAAAGTCCGTAAGAAATCCCGCAAAATTGCCGCTTTTCAGCGCAGCGGGCGCCAGAAGCAAGGCAACAGGCACAAGGAACACAAAGGCCCCCTCCGTCGCGGTGAGGTTGACCGCCTGGGGCACCTGGCAGACATCCGCCTGGAAGTGTTCCGCCTTGGCGCTGTAGTCTTCAATGGCCTGCTTAAACGCCCGGAAAGAATACACCGTCTGCTGGAAGACCTTTACCACGGGGATCCCGCGCACATATTCCGTGCCGGCTTTGCTCATCACATCCTGTGCCGCCTGGTACTCCGCCATAAGTTTGGCGTTTTTCCCTCCCATCATCGTAAACATAGCCCCGACGGAGACGACAGCCGCCAGCAGACAGGCCGCTCCCATGCGCCAGTCGAACACGAACATCAGCACGACCGTCGCAAGGAGCATGGCAATGCTTCCGACAATATCGGCAAGGTTGTGGGCCAGCAGGGTTTCTGTCTCTCCGGCAGCTCCGTCCAGTCGGTTCCTTAAGAGGCCGGATGCATTGGAATCGAAAAAGCCAAGCGGCGCTTTCATCAGATGCGCCATTCCCGCTTTGCGGATGTTGCTCGCCGTGCGGAAGGCCGCCAGGTGCGTACACATCAGCGCCGCGAAATACACGAGGATTCCCGCAAACGCAAATGCAAATGCCATCCAGCCGTAACGGGCAATACCCGTCGCCTGCGTCCAGTTCGGGGCTGCGGCGATCAGGTCTCGTGCCACAAGCCAGATGCAGATATACGGCAGCATTCCAAGGATCATGGCCGCCGCCGAGAGACCGAGGCCCAGAAAGGTCAGCCCCTTGTAACTCCCGGCATAGCCAAGCAATACGGACAAGTCGCTTTGTTTCTTTTCTTTCATTGTCATCCCTTCCTTTTTGTTAGTGAACAAATCACGGTTAGTGTTAGCTAACCTTTATTCAAACGCATCGCCTCTCCCACACAGCAAGGGACAGGCGATGTGATTGACCGTATAAAAGTTAAAATCCCATCATGTTTTTCCATCCGGGCAGGAAAAACGCCTCTACCGTTTCCAGACAGCGCAGTGCTTCTTCCTGTGAGTAGTCATGAATGACAGGCTCGAACAGTGCGGTCGTATATGCTGTAAGCAAAAGATGCAGTTCCTTTGGGTCGATGTCCCGGACTGTATACCCTTCAGCGCGAAGCATAGGGAAAAAACCCATCAATTCCTGCTGATGCTGCTGCACCATGTCATGCAGCCAGGTTTCGTATTTCGTGCCCTGGGATTTGGACAAAAGCAGGTAATAGTCCTCCATATTCGGGTAAACGATCTCACGCATCATGTCGATCTCAGAATCCCGCCAGACAACCTGACGCTTACTGTGCACAGTGTCAACATAGCGTGCAACATGCGCTGTCAGCCATTCATCAATTCTTTGCACACAGGGCCTGACCAGCTGGTCAAAAAGATCCTCTTTATCCCTGCAGTGACGGTATATTCCTGCTGCCGTTAAACCACAGCGCTCACCAATGGACCGCATGGAGGCCTTCTCAAAGCCGTTTTCCAGGAATTCCTGACGCGCAGCGGCCATGAGCCGGATATGGTTGGCGGTTTTATCTCGCGGCATTGTCATTCCTCTTGATGTTAGATATTTCTAACTGTATGTTAACAAGATTAACTTATCCTGTCAAGGCCTTAGTTTGTATTTTGCCGACCTGGGTTTCTTTCATTTCATACAAAAACTGACAAAAGGGTTGACTTTTCAAAAAAAGCCTGCTACATTTGCAACAGTGTTGCAAATATTGAATTGTAAAATCAGAGGGACCTAATCATGGCAAACAGAATAGAAGGTGTCACGGAAAAACTGGAAAAAGCTGCCATGCATGAATTCCTTGAAAAGGGCTATAATGGAGCCTCCCTGCGCACCATCTCTGAAAATGCCGGGACAACGCCTCGTTCCATTTATACAAGATACAATGATAAAGAAGGGCTTTTTGCCGCTCTGGTCCAGGACACAG
>Ga0310695_10015102_pt1 | contig 10336 bp, 12 predicted proteins | sample RumenRJG_04DNA_FD_203882 | JGI IMG/M metagenome (GOLD analysis project Ga0310695, IMG submission 203882) | Bovine rumen microbial communities from Lethbridge, Alberta, Canada - RJG_04 (v2) (version 2) | ecosystem: Host-associated > Mammals > Digestive system > Stomach > Rumen | place: Canada... | reverse complement strand
CGGATTAACCCCGGCCACTGGTAACGCCGGGTGGCCACTGGCAACGCACCAGTGGCCACTGGGCACCGCAAAACGCATTTATTTTGAAAAGCCAGAAAACATTCAAATTAAACCGCTAAAAAAAGCCGATAAAAGAAAAGGAGCTCTTTGGAATAGGGCGTATCAGGCTGTAAAGCATGATAGAATTAAGAGCCTTAAGCAAGGTAATATAAAGAACTTGATTCATGCGCTGGGTGCATTGTATATTCTTAATTTGTATTACATTGACAAAGAAATAGATCTTGGAACAACAAATACACCCATGCAATCTTTTGATGCCAGAATGGGATCACGCATTTTCTCGGCGACAGTTGCAGATGCTACTGTGAATGTTAAAATGGGAGCCGATGAATTTGATGATGTATTTGAAAAAGATTTCATCGAAAAAAGTGAATCTGCTATATATATTTTGAGATATAAGTTAAAAAGTTGGGAGAATATTATAAATGCGATCAACTCAGATAATGATAAATTAAGGAAAGAATTAACTGAATCAGAGGCGTTCAAACAATATATTGTTGATCACCTAAATGAATTTACGGAGGACAATAAAAATGATTTGTTAAGCCTGGTTACAAGAGTTTTTGGCAATAACTATATAAGAGAACATGGTTCTTTAAATGGGTTTGCTAGAGCCCTTATGGAGGGTGAAAAAGAGGTAATTCTAAATAAGAAAGATGAAATATATCCTAAGAACAGCCGAATTGAATGTGTGATAATGGCTGGTGGGCAGGGTACTAGAATTGCTGGTTTATTTCCCGATATACCAAAGCCGCTAGTTCAGATTGAGTCTATTCCTGTATTAGAAAGAGAAATTAGTGGGCTGAGAAAACAAGGGTTTAAGGACATTATACTCACAGTTTCTCATATGCATGAAAAAATTGAAGAGTATTTTGGCGATGGTAAACGCCTTGGAGTAAATATAAAGTATTTCGTGGAGGATACGCCACTTGGTAATGCGGGAGCCTTATTTAAGCTCCGTGATAAGTTAAGTAATCCATTTTTGCTTCTTAATTCTGACGCAATGTTTGATGTGGATTTTAGTAGAATGCTGAGGTTCCATAAGAAACACAATGCGGCAGTAACTCTGTTTACTCATCCAAATTCTCATCCGTATGATTCAGGTCTTATTGTTGCGGGGTCTGATGGAAGCGTTGAGCATTGGCTTACAAAGGAGGATGCGAGACCGGAATACTTCAAGAACAGAGTTAACGCAGGTTTGCATGTCATCGATCCAAGTGTGTTAGATAAGGCGGGGATAGATCCGGACACCATCGGAACCACAGATGCGAAGACAGGGAAAATCATCAAAGTAGATCTTGATCGTCAGATTCTTAAGCCACTCTGTGGAACAGGAATAATGTTCTGCTATGATAGTCCTGAATATGTTAAGGACATGGGTACTCCTGAGAGGTATAGCCAAGTCTGTCGGGATTTTGAATCTGGTACTGTGGCTGCGAAAAATCTGTCTAAACCTCAGAAGGCTATATTCTTAGACCGTGATGGAACGATAAACAAATATGTGGGGTTCCTACGAGAGGTAGATCAGTTTGAACTGCTCCCTGATGTTGCAGAAGCAATCAAACTCATCAATTCATCTGGTTATCTCGCAATCGTAGCCACCAACCAGCCTGTCATCGCAAGAGGCGAAGTGACGACTGAACAGCTTACTGATATCCACAATAAAATGGAGACGGAGCTAGGAAAGTCAGGTGCTTATATTGACAGCCTTTATTATTGCCCACATCATCCCCACAAGGGTTATGCAGGAGAGGTTGAGGCTCTAAAGATCGACTGTGATTGTCGCAAGCCGAAGCCCGGAATGTTGCTCCAGGCGAGCAAGGATTATAACATAGACTTGAACAATAGCTGGATGATTGGCGATGGAGAAAATGATGTGAAGTGTGGTCAGAATGCTGGAACGCATACCGCTCTGATTGGCGAAGAAGACTATGGGCAGGATTTATCATGCGGTTCCTTACTGGAGGCTGTAAAGAGGATCCTCGGATTAATTGACCACCGAATACTCCGAATCCCAAACCATCTCCAAAACACTCACTAATTTCAAGATATTGCATTAAAATCCAATATCACGTATACTTTCATACCAGATCTCCTAAACCAGTAACTCGTCGTGGACTGCGCGGTTATAAAGACGGGAAGGGAAAACCATCCAACCAAGCGAGGAGCCTAGCGAGGAATCCAGCAGAACTGTATGTTAGTGTGGCCATCGGAGCCGTAAGGCTCCGCACATCTTGGTTACTGATCCAAAGCCAGCTCGTCAATGCTTGATAGCTTATGATCCACCTTGTGGTCAACAAGATCCAGATAGGGAACGAACCAAGCTTAAAAAATCCTATCTGCGGTAGTTGAAGTTATAATACTCCAGGTTCATTTCTTGGACTGATGGGGTTATCGCCCTTCGGTCGATTTCCAGTCAGCAGTTCCCTTATGATTGATCTGCGGCTCCGCATCGTGCTTCGTGCTCCGCCGATTTCCACAAGGGCTGCGGATCTCATCATCGCCTATGATGCAACGAACGAGATCGAGGATGTGGCCAACGCCTTGCTGAATGCAGATACATCCGTATCGACAACGCCTGATGGTGAATCCATTGTCGGGAGGCTCAACCGCATCTGGAATGTGATTTACAGACACAGCAGGTTTTATGGTGGAGGAGATGATCGCACAGCTGATGGACATGGAGGAGTTGCAGGTGTAGAGGCAGTAGGTGGAGCACAGGCAGCTGGTGATGAAATGGATTCACAGCTGGCCAGATTCAATGCTCTCGAAGAATACCTTGAACATCCGGAAATGGACATCGAAGAGCGAATCAAAGGCGTGTTCGGGGTGTAGAAAACCTGTGGTGGTAGATTGTTAGATTGTTAGATGATAGACACAAGAGCGTTATGAAGAGAAAAAAAGCGGTGAGGCACCAGAATACGCAGAAGCTTTTGATGCTTCGCTCAGCAAATTATCCGAATATTCGGATAATTTGCTTTATCCGACGGATTTAATTATCCGCATCTTTCTCTGGGAAGTCAATCATACTGCGGTTATCCAGAAAAAAGATGCGGATAATGGAATACTTTTTGATGAGAGAAATGAGAAAGAAACTAAAGCCAAATTTAGATTTAGAATCAATACAAAAACAACTATTAGATGAAATAGTCCATGAATATGACCATACCGGCTCTATAAATAAAGCTGCAAAGAACCTCGAACTCTCCAATATGAAAGTCCGCAAAGCTTTAATCACAGCCGGTGTCTATAGCAATGAAACGTCGGAAGAAGTCGAGCGTGACCTTGCGGCTGGAAAAAGCATCGAAGAAATATCCGCAAGGCTGGGGATCTCTGTTTCAGCGGTATATGGCTATATTCCATACAAGGTGACCGCTTACAATCTTGAAGACAGGTCTGTACCAGCGGATCGGATTGCCAGATATAGAGAAAGACAGAAAGCCTTAAAAGCACTTAAAAGAGATCTTTCTGGGCGATGCGATTGGAAAGAGACATTGTGGAGATGCGTTGTACTCTATCAATGGCAGAAGTTTAAGACCTCCGGAAGAGGCTCAGAACATAAGGGAGCCGTGGGATTTACATATTCCTTAAAGGTGTCCGGCAAAACAGGAGAGAAAACTGACGAATTGGTCTTCAGCACAAGGGAGAAGGGAAAGACCGTAACCAGAAGCTCTGTGGAACGTGCTTTTGAGACAGCGATTGAGATTCAGCAGGCTGAAGGATATGTATCCGGACCTAAAACGATAGGTGGATTTGGAGCAAGTTATCTTTATGCGATATTTTTAAAATGGGGAGTGATCAAGGAGTCATCCTTGTTTTAAGAATATTACTGGTTGAATGTAACGATTTGAATGTTACGTATTGTGGAATGAAAATATTCTTAACATGCTTATTTTCATGTACGGAGAGAGCCGGATTGGTTCTCCGTGCAATGGGTTATGTTGGTTGAATGTAACACTTTGTAATCAAGAACGTGAGTTCGAAAAAATGCAAAATAAGTCTTGCAATCTGGCTGGATTTTATATATAATCTTAAATGCAACGGAGCGTTGCATTTAAGAAAGAGAGGTGATATAATGCGCAGCAGAAGCCTTGAGACAAAGCAGCGTATTAAGAGTTTTGTGGAAAACTTCTACCTTGAGAACAGCAGGTGTCCCAGTTCCGGGGAGATAGCAGAGGAGCTGGGCATGGTGAAGAGCACGGTGTTCCGGTATCTTGTAGAGATGGACGATGAGCGGATGATCAGCTATGACCGTGGGGAAGTCCGGACAGGCAAGATTGATAAGGTGAATACGGATGTTGTCAACATGGGTATTATCGGTGCGGTATCCTGTGGGCAGCCGGAGCTTACCGAGGAATATGTGGAAGAGTACATACCACTGCCGGCGGCACTGTTTGGGAAAGGGGAGTTTTATATTCTGCGGGCGCACGGTGACTCTATGGTCGATGCCGGGATCAATGATCAGGATCTTGTGATCATCAGGAAGCAGGAAGAGGCAAATGAAGGACAGATTGTGGTCGCTCTGGTCAATAATGAGACCACGCTGAAGAGATTCTATCGTGACAGGAAGATGAATTGTGTAAGGCTGCATCCGGAGAACAAGGCGATGGAGGATATCATTGTTTCGGACTGCAAGATCCAGGGTGTCGCTGTGGATGTGATCAAAAAGCTGGAGTAGTGAGGGAAAGTCTTCTTGGGGGAAGACGATACATGTACCGGAGGAACTGTTAATGTCAAAGAGAAGTGTAGATTTCAAGATGGAGGACTCCGCGGAAGGGTGCCTGATCGAGTCCGCAGACGGGCGGTCAGATCCGGAAGTCCTCAAAAGGTATGCAAAGATCGGTGAAGTGGTCTGCGACATCGCCAATCACGGCGATGATGCAGAGGTCAGGCGTAAGGGAGACGGCAGCTATGCCATTTACGCAGTCAAAAAGAACAAGGTAACCGTGTAGCAAGCGGGCTATACGAAGGACTAAAAGGAGTCAGTATTTGTGGCAACAGCCACGATGCTGGCTCCTTTTTTGCGCGATAAGGCCGGAGAGCGTTCGCCGTGCCTGCACGAGTAGCCATTCGACGACCAACGAATATCGAGTGACTTTAGTCACGAGATACCGCATGTCTCCGGTAAAGGAGGTGATCATTCAAATAATAAAGGTTTTTGACAGACATTTTATATATTTCTATGAGGGCTAAATTGCAGTCCCTCAAAATTTAATAAATTTTTCGGAGTTAATACCTGCCCCTGAACGTTTCCAGATTTGGATAGGTAAAGGAGCAGGGAAATATGTGCAGGTACGGTAATCGGCACCTGCAACGGAGCCCTGGCTCCCGTCAAAAAAAACGGGTGCGTCACAGGGCTTATTAGTGTGTCTGCGGCCACCCGCAGCCCGATGGGCAGAAAGGTGGTCAGAATGACATACAGAGAGTTGAAGGAACTGGTTCCGCAGGCAGAGGCAGTAAGCCGTGTGCCCTCAGAGAAGATGCTTAGGGAGTCCGATGCTGTCGTGGTGGTGCAGGAGGTTATAGGAAACGCCGAGGGGATTCTCACGGTTTATGACAATGGCTTTGTGTCCTATATCACGGAAAGAAACCGTACTGTATTTCCGCTCCACAGCTGTGGCGATATCCGTTACGAGTGGGTATCCGGGCAGGATTCGGTCTGCAGCGAGAGCCTCTTTGACAACGAGCCGTGGCACATCCGTCTGATGATAGAGGGAGAGGACCGCATCGCAAAGAGCAAGCAGAACAGCGATACCGGGAGGGTGTTTTCCTACAGTGCTATAGCCGAGGACTACAAGGATATGGCAGATCCTGGGGCGGATATTTTAGAGCAGATCATCGAAAAGGAACTATATGAAGAACTGCGCCAACTGATCAGTAAGGCAACGAAGAAGCAGGCTGAGGCTATCGTCAGGCACTATCTTAAGGGACAGAGCTTTACGGAGCTGTCTGTTGAGATGGGCATCAGCCGTCAGTCCGGCACGGAACTTGTGGAGCGTGGTCTGGACAGGATTCGCAGGTTCTTGGCAAGACAGGCAAAATAACTGAATATGTTTTTTACAATCCCTGTCATGGTCATATTACGTGGCAGGGATTTTTTTTAAGAAATCTGTTATATCTCCCTGCGCTATGTGGGTGGCTGTTTGGGGTAGGTAAGAGGGCAGAGTTCCTCTTATGTACCTTGAAAACTTCATACCAGCATAGCAGCAGCTTCCATGTGGGAGGAGCGACACGCATTCCGGCGCGATGAGGTAAGAGGGATATGGATAGTACAGTTTACGGAGCGGCAAACGGAGATGCAGAACGGGCACTGTGGCGGAGCCTGATCGCCTTTGGGCATTTGCCCGATCCCCGCATGATACGAAGGCAGGATAAGAGAACGGCCTGTGATGAGCCTTAGCCGGGCAGGGCTGATATGTTCCCATGGAAACCTGGGGTGTCGAGGACAAATAAGGTTTTAACGGACTTTTGCAAATTGAAAAATGATTTTGATCACGGCGGAGTTGGTATCTTTCACTGGCTCCGCCTTTTTTATTTCTTGTCCCTTGATGAAATTTCAAAACAGCGGCATGACCGGGTATTTTGGCATTTCATCAGCGGATAAGCTGAGGCGACCAAAAATGCGAAAGGAGAGATTTGTATGGACAGTAATGGGAACCCGGTAACGGGAGAAAATGCGGAAAAGGAGCATCAGAAGATCGAGGAGATCACCCTGAAGTTCGGAAAGGGCTGCGTGGGTGACACCTTTAAGGGGAAGGACGGCAAGGAATATACCAGCATTCTGATCCCTAATTCCGATCCGGACGACCACAGACCCTGGGCGACCTTTGTGGCGAAGTCCAATGCGGTGCATGAGGACAAGTTCGGAAAGGGCATGTGGATCAAGCTGCCGGCAGACGGGCATACCACGATCCAAAGGAACGAGTGTATTGGTGAGGATGCGGAAGGCAAGAAGATCTGGGAGAAGTCAAAGACCAGGGTTGCAAACCGTGACCTGAAGGGAATGGTGGAGTTTTATAAGACCAGATCCAAGGATTCCATCAGGCAGAAGCTGGATGAGAAGAAGGCTGATGTGTCTGCATCAAAGTCCGAGCCTTCACTTAAGCCCGATAAGGCAAAGGCGGCAGGCGTGGCGCTATAGGGAGGAGGCTGAAGATGACATGAATGATACAGGGAAAATGCGCTTTGCAGAAGACCGCCCGAAGTTATGCAAGTTCTGCTACTGGTGGCAGGGATGTAACAAGGGCTGCGAGCTGGGCGGTGAAGAGCACTGCTATTACAGGCTTCCGGATGAGCCGGAGACAAAGAAGAAAAGCGAGTGCGACGGATGCCCCTATGGGCGGGTATCTCCCTGCATCGGATACTGCTTAAAGAAGATACAGGAAGGAGCGGGTGACAGATGGAAGGACAGGAAATAAGCGCACGCTCTTTCTGCTTTTTTAAAAACCTGATGCAGCCCGGATGTGCTGACTATCCCGTAGACAGTATCTGTGACGGATGCCGCTACCATGAGCCGGACTGGGAATACAGGTTCTGCCGTTTTACGGAATGTCCCGGAATACCCGGTTTTAAGACATACCGTGAGGAATACGGCGGAGAGGACAGAGACTATGGCGGTATTCAGGGTTGAAAAGAGCCGGGACTATACCACCATGAGCAACCTCCACCTCCGTGAGAAGCGGATGAGTCTGAAAGCAAAGGGTCTTTTATCTTTGATATTAAGTCTTCCGGATGACTGGAACTATAGCATCAGCGGTCTTTCTGCCATATGCAAGGAGAGCCGGGATGGCATCAGTGCGGCTCTTAAGGAACTGGAGGCTTTCGGGTATCTTGAAAGGCGGCAGATCCGTGGGGAGCGTGGGAAATTTCTGGATACGGAATACGTGATCTTCGAGCGTCCGCAGGGGCGGGATCCTGATATGCCGCTTACGGCTTCACCGGTTACGGATTTTCCGGATACGGTAAAACCGGATGCGGGTTTGCCGGATCCGGAAAAGCCTGCACAAATAAATACTAATAGACTAAATACTGAAAAACAAAATAAAGAAGGACAAAAGAGTATCCGTGGCCTCTGCGGCCTGTATGGGAACGTGGTGCTGTCGGATGAGGAGTTTTCCTCACTGCAAAGGCAGTTCCCTACGGAGTGGCCGGAGCGGATCGAGCGCTTATCCGCATATATGGCAAATACCGGGAAAGAGTATAAGAGCCATTATCTGACGATCCTTTCCTGGGCAAGGCGTGACAGGGAGAAAGCGGAGAAAAACGGGAAGAGGGCAGGATTTGAAGATTACAGCTGTAAGGAAGGTGAGAGCTATTGAACGGGATAGGGGAGATCGTTAAAAATGCCGTGCTGGATATGGCGGCGAAGACAAGGGCAGAGGAAAGTCCTGGGGATTATGTCGGTGAGAACGGGCTGCTCCGATGCGGAAAGTGCCACGGAAAGAAACAGTTCCGGGGCATTTTTCTCGAAAAGGAGTTTGTGGTGCCGGTTGCCTGCGAGTGCCGGAGGGCGGTCATGGAGGCGGAGGAACAGGAGAGGCAGCGCAGGGAGAGGATTGAAGAGGTAAAGCGCAGGAAAGCCACCTGTATTCATGACAGAGCGCTTATGAATGCTACCTTTGAAAAGGATGACGGGAGCCTGTCCCAGCTTGTATCCGCTAAAAGGTATGTTGAAACATGGAAGGAGCGGAAGAAAAATAATGACGGCTTGCTCCTCTGGGGAGATGTGGGCTGCGGCAAAACCTTTTATGCTGCCTGTATTGCAAATGCCCTGATCGAAGAGGGCGTGTCAGTCCTCATGACGAACTTCGCCAAGATCTTAAACAGCTTAAGCGGCATGTACGGCGATGATAAAAATGCCTTTATCTCGTCCATGATGAGCTATTCCCTTCTGATCATCGACGACCTTGGGATTGAGCGCAATACCGAGTATGCCCTGGAGCAGGTCTACAACATCGTGGATGAGCGGTACAAATCGAACCTTCCGCTGATCGTAACTACAAACCTGTCGCTGAATACCTTAAAAAATCCGCCGGACACAGCGCATCAGAGAATATATGACAGGGTGCTTTCCATGTGCGTCCCGGTACGGTTTACGGGACCGAGCCACAGGAAAAGTGATGCGGAAATAAAGATCCGTTCCTGCCGGGAGCTTTTTATCCCGGAGGAGCAGGGAAGGGGGTGATGCCATGAAAGATACAGTCGTATAGCTTTATGAGCGGACATATCCGCCCTGGGATGAAAATACGTGCAAGGAAAGGAGGGAGAAGAACCTATGCAGGATGAGATCAATTCAAAGACTGTTGCCCTTGCGATAAATGTAGGCAAGAAAGGCGCTCGCCTGACAGCCGATATGCTGAAAGCAGCCATGCGGAAATACCTGCGCGGCAGGGAGCAGAAAAAGATCGTGAAGCGGCAGGAGAAGCAGCATGAAAAGCTCTACGGCAGGCATGGGAAGCAGACGGTGGCGGAGCTTATGAAGCAGAACCAGGGGCTTACCAATATCGAGGTGACGGACAGCAATATCAAGTCATTTGAGAGGGTCGCAAACAAGTACAATATCGACTTTGCCTTAAAAAAGGATATCGAGTCCGAAAAGCCGAGGTACATTGTGTTTTTCAAGGCAAGGGACGTGGATGTGATGACAGCGGCCTTCAAGGAATATTCTTCAAGGGCAGTCATGAAGGGCAAAAAGCCGTCCATCAGGCAGCTGCTTAAGAAGGCACTGGAGAAATCGAGAAGCCTTGGCGCAGAGCATGATAAGAACCGGCAGAAGCAAAAGAACAGGGGGCAGGAGCGATGAGCAGCAAAGGTAAAAGGACCGGCGCTGCTTTTTCTGTTCTAAGTAAGCACCTGCCGGATTTGAAGGGGAAGGATATAAAGAAACTTCTGATCCTGAACATCCCCTATTTTGCAGTATGGTACGTGGCGGATAAGTTCGCATGGGTGTTCCGGATAGCGCCGGGTGAACAGGCGGTGGATAAAATCGCTTTTACGGTTATGAATGCCGGGGCGGCATTTAAGCATTTTCTGCCAAGCTTCCATCCGGTTGATGTGCTTATCGGCATAGCCGGGGCATTGATTCTGAAGGGGGTGATCACCTACAAAGCAAAGAACGCAAAGAAATACAGGCACGGCGTGGAGTACGGTTCTGCCAGGTGGAGTGCATAATCTTAAGTGTAAAGAACTCTACATGGACGCACAGGAGGATATGCACATGAATGATTACAACAAAATCACAGCCCTTTACTCCCGCCTTTCCGTAGGCGACGAGGAC
>Ga0310695_10015099_pt1 | contig 10337 bp, 10 predicted proteins | sample RumenRJG_04DNA_FD_203882 | JGI IMG/M metagenome (GOLD analysis project Ga0310695, IMG submission 203882) | Bovine rumen microbial communities from Lethbridge, Alberta, Canada - RJG_04 (v2) (version 2) | ecosystem: Host-associated > Mammals > Digestive system > Stomach > Rumen | place: Canada... | reverse complement strand
TGCAGTGTTAAAACCATTTGCTGAAAATCCATTTTTTCCTCCTTGATTATGTTACAAAGCGGGTTTGTTTATCCTGCCGCGATTTTTTTGCCGGGCGCACCGCCTGCTGCAAATAAAAAATCCGTCCTTGCAACAAATACTTGTTACAGGGACGGAGTATCTCCGCGGTTCCACCCTGCTTGATCACAAAAAACGTGACCCGCCTCAATGGTTATTTAGTTTCGCTCAAAGCTGCCTTCTTCCGCCTGTTGCCGGCTTGCACCAACCCGGCTCGCTATGGCGGCGGAATACTTGGTCTTGTCATCGCTACGCAATATTATATGTAGTCCGGGCGGCTTTGTCAAATGGTTTATTAATTTCCGCCCGTAATCTGCCGTATAAATGAAAGACTGTTGATTGGCTGCTCCGTCTGGTAAACCAGATACCGGTGCAAAATCTGTTCCAGTTCCATCAACGCCGCGCCTTTTACCGAAAAATGTCCCGGTTCTGAAAAGTCCAGCATACGCAGCCGCTGCCACAGTTTGCGTGTTTCCTCATGAAATGACTGGAGGTCTGGCGATTTTTCATGTCCGAAACAGCATTCTTCACAAATAAAACCACCTTGCATCTCACTAAACCAGCCATCTTTTTCAGCCAAACGGCTGCAGTTCACACACACCTCATACACAGGACCGATGCCGCAATGATCTAAAAGCCGGATCAGGTAAGCCAGCGCTGCCAGGCGCGGATTCCGTTTTACCAGCAACTGCAGCGCATTCTGAAGAAGTGAATAGATTTCTCCGGACGGTTCCCCCTGTTCCGTCAGGCGTTCTGTCATCTCGGCCATAAGAAATCCGTACGCCATCTGTTCCAGTTCCATTTGCGGCATGGGCGCCGCCAGCTGACAGGTTTTAAGCTTATCTACACGAGTTCCCGGATAAAGTTCTGCTTCCAGACAGGCGAAAGGCTGCAGCAAACGGCCTGACACGCTTTTCGGATACCTGGCTCCGTAGGCCATAAAAACAATCTTTCCGTGCTCCCGGGAATAACAAACGACTTTTTTATCCGCTGTCTGCCAGTTATTCACTTGTAAAACCAAAATTTCATCCTGATAACTTTCCATAATTTCTGACGCGTTGACAGCATAACTATTCCGCTTCTGTTTTTTCCGCCTTTACCCGTTCGATACGGAACTGATCCATTTTAAGCACTGTAAAGGTCCAGTTTTTCCATTCGACCTCGTCGCCTTCTTCCGGTTTTCTCCCCAGACGGCTGAAGATATAACCGCCCAGCGTATCGTCTTCATCTTCCTCATCAAACGGCAGATTCAGCAGCTCGCTGACATCATCCAGCGGCATTTCCCCGTCTATGTCATAACTCCCGTTTGCCAGTTGCATTATGTCAGGAAGCTCTACCGGCTCGTACTCATCTCCCATATCCCCCACGATTTCTTCCAGCAGATCTTCCAGTGTGACCAGTCCGACGGTCCCGCCATATTCATCCACAACTACCGCCAGATGGACCCGCTGTTTCTGCATAGCCTGCAAAACCCGTAAAGCGTTCATGCCCTCCGGCACCATGATGGTTTTCCGTAAGAGAGAACGGATATCAAACTTTTTGGAAAAGTCCCCATTCAGGAAATCCCTTACATGAAAAATCCCCAGAACGTGGTCCTTGTCCTCTTCACACACCGGAAAACGGGTATGGTGACTGGAACGGATCACATCCCTGATTTCCTCCAGACTGTCGTCAACATAAAGGCAGACCATGTCCTGGCGGGGAACCATCACTTCCCGCGCTACCGTATCATTAAACTCGAGCACGTTGTCAATCAGAGCACTCTCTCCGCGGTCCAGTTCCCCTTCCTTTTCACTGGCGCTGACAATCTGCCGCAATTCTTCTTCACTGCGGGAGATGTCTTCATCCGGGGAATAAGTAACGCCGAAAATTTTTGCGATTCCTTTCGCAATCCAAAACGCGACGCCAACCAACGGGCAGGTAAGCAGATACATGACACGCAACGGGGTCACCAGATGTACAATGACCTCTTCCACCTTGTCCCAGACAATGATGCGGGGCAGCAGTTCCCCGATGACAACAAGAAGTAAAAGTAAAATCAGGAACGCGCAAAGCAGACTGAGGGACGACGCGGTATCCGGCAGCCAGGGAAACACCTGGGTCTGCACTGCCTGGACTGTTGCCGTCATCCATTGCTTCACGCCGGGAAGACCCATCATCCAATCCGCCAGCAATGGTCCCCCGTACCAGCCCAGCAGCAACGATATGCAGGTGATGCCGATCTGCAGGGCACTGATATAATGATTTTTCCGGTCGAAAATATGCAGCAACGTCTCCGCGCCGGAAACGCCCTGCTCCTGCATTTCCTGGAGCTGCGCACGCCGGATCCGTGCCAGCGAAGTTTCTGCCGCTACAAATAACGCGTTTAATAAAATCAGAAACAGGATAAACATCTTATGGTTCCTTATACCCGAATTCTTTCAGCATTTTGGATTTGTTACGCCAGTCGGCCTGTACTTTTACCCACAAATCCAAAAAAACGCCGCCGCCCGTCAGGCTCTCAATATCCCGCCGGGCCTCCTGTCCAATCTTTTTCAGGAGATTCCCTTTTGCCCCGATTACGATCCCTTTCTGCGATTCCCGCTCCACAAAAATCGTGGCCCGGATAAAAACGCTCCCGTTAGAGCGTTCCTTGAATTCATTGATTTCCACTGCAATAGCATGGGGCACTTCATCATGGGTATGCCGCAGTACTTTTTCCCGGATCATTTCCGCTGCAATCAGCCGCATGGGCTGGTCGGTCAGTTCGTCTTCCGGAAACATGCTGGGGCCCTCCGGCAGATGCCTGACAATTTCTTCCTGTAATTCTTCAAAGCCATCGTGATTCAGCGCGCTGACAGGAATCACCGCAGCGAAATCCAAATCGTCCTTATAACTGTTCACAATACCGAAAAGCAGGCTCTTGTCATCCAGCTTATCTATTTTATTGATTACCAGCAGTACAGGAGTCTTTATTTTTTTCAGATGTTCAATGATAAATTTTTCCCCGGCCCCTTTTTTCTCACAGGCGTCAACCACAAACAAAACCACATCCACCTGGTTTAAAGTGCCGATGGCCGCCTGATTCATATACTCTCCCAGCTTATGCAGCGGCTTGTGGATACCGGGCGTATCCAGAAACATGATTTGGGCGTTGTCTGCAGACAGAATACCCATGATTTTATTACGGGTCGTCTGGGGACGGTCGCTCATAATAGAGATTTTTTCCCCGATCATCCCGTTCATCAATGTTGATTTGCCAACATTCGGACGTCCTACCAGCGCTGCAAAGCCTGTATAATGTTTGTTTTCCCCCATAAGTTCTCCTTACTTTTCCTACTGCCGGTACTCCAAAATAATCTGCATAAACATCCATTTTTTTCAAAATTAAATGCTTCAACAGGCATCCTCAAATACAAAAAGCATCATGTAAAATCCGCAGCTTTAAAACTGAACGGAAGCAGCTCTTCCAGGCTAACCATTTTCATATCACCGCGGACATTTGCCATTACAATTACCGGAATCTCAAATTCCGCCATTACCTGCCGGCAGGCGCCGCAGGGCGATGTCACATCTTCCGTATCAGCCGCTACCAGCAGCATGGTGATTTCCCCGGGACGGACACCGGCCGCTGCCGCGTTGAACATCGCCACACGCTCAGCGCATACCGTCAGGCCAAACGAAGAGTTCTCCACATTACAACCGGTATAAATATCTCCGGACCTGGTCAATACGGCAGCGCCCACTTTAAACTTTGAAAAAGGAACGTAGGCGTTTTCCCTGGTCTTCAGGGCTTTCTTAAATAATTTTTTAATGGTTTTGTCCGTCTCTTTAACGTCTTTACGGCCCATCGTTATTTCCCCTTCCTTAGCGTTATTATCACTTTTCTTCCCGTTCTTTACCGGTTTTATTTTTTCAGCAGAAGTAATTTTATGTTTTCCGCTTTTCACAGGTTTTTCCGTTTTCTTTTTCGATACCGCATCCACGACAGCCAGCGCAAAATGATCCGGGTCATCTTTCTCTGTGCTCCTGTCCAGATCAGCCTGACTGAGATGAATCATCTGCAATGCTTTTTCTTCCTCTTCCCTCATTACCGCTTTGTCGTCTTTATTCATATGATCGTATCCGAGAAGATGCAGCAGGCTGTGTACTCCCAGATACACCAGTTCACGGTTGAATCCGTGCCCGTACTCCCTTCCCTGCCGCACAGCAGTTTCCGCAGAGATGATGATATCCCCCAGCAGATGGGTTTCCGGGCCGCCGATTTCCTGCGGTTCTTCCGCTTCGTCCAGCGCAAAAGAAAGGACATCCGTGGGCCGGTCGATACCCCGGTAATCTTTATTCAAAACATGGATTACTTCGTCATTAACCAAAGACACGCTGACTTCGGTTTTTGCAGACAGTTTATGCAGTTTTGCTACCGCCTGCAGCCCCTGTTTCAGCAAAGTAACGGCTTCTTTCGGGACCTTTACCTCGTCCTGGTCGTCACTGAAAATAATCTTCATACCGTCACTCCGTTTCTCCGGTTTTCTTTTCTTCCGGCTTCTGTTCAAACTGTTCGTAGGCTTTGATAATGGCGCCGACAATTTCATGGCGGACCACATCTTTTTCATCAAAATAATTTATGCTGATGCCGGGAACTTCCCTTAATACTTTGGCAGCATGGATCAGCCCGCTTTTCCTGCCGGCAGGAAGATCGATCTGGGTAACATCCCCGGTAACCACCATATGGGAACCGAACCCGAACCGGGTCAGGATCATTTTCATCTGCTCGGGAGTTGTATTCTGCGCTTCATCGAGAATAATAAACGAACCGTTCAGCGTACGGCCCCGCATATAAGCCAGCGGCGCTACTTCAATCGTGCCGCGCTCCAGGTACTTCTGTGCCGTATCGCTGCCCAGCATATCAAACAGGGCGTCATATAAGGGGCGCAGGTACGGATCCACTTTTTCCTGCATGTCCCCCGGCAAAAATCCCAATTTTTCCCCGGCTTCCACCGCCGGACGGGTCAGGATGATCCGTTCTACTTCCCGCTTTTTCAGCGCCGTAACCGCCATAGCTACGGCAAGATAGGTCTTCCCCGTACCGGCCGGACCGATGCCGAAGGTTATAAAATTGTTTTTGATAGCCCTTACATAATTCCACTGGCCCAGCGTCTTTGCCTTGATCTGATGCCCCCGCCAGGTAACGATCAGCGTTTCCGCGTACATATTGTGCAGTTTTGCCACCGCACCGCCCTGCACCATGTAAATACTGTAACGCACGTCATGGCTGGTAACCGGCAGCCCCTGCCGATACAGGAACAGCAGTTCCTTAAAAAGCTGCTCCAGTTTCTGGTTTTCTTCTTCGCTGCCGCTGAAGATGATCTTATTGCCCCGGGCCATAACCGTTGCGTCAAAGCTGGCATCGATCAGACGCAGGAACTCATCGTTCCTTCCCAGGATACCGATCATCTCCTGCTGGTCATTGATTTCAATTACATGTTCGTCTGATAAAAAAGACAATATTGCTTAACCCCTTTCACTGCTTTGCTTTCCGTATTCTTAACCGTATCTTAAATATACGACATCGGAAACACTGTATCATTCATCTGCATGCTTACCGCCATTCCAGGTGATTTGCTGCATCAATGTTATCTCACTTCGCCGCTTCCCCTTCAATGATGGTCACTTTGCGGATCACAACCGGCACAACCGGCCTGTCGCCGGCATCCGTTTTGGTATGTCCTATCTTCTGCACTACATCCATTCCCTCGCTGACACGCCCAAAAACAGAATGGTGGTTATCCAGCCAGGGCGTAGCTTTTAGCGTAATGAAAAACTGGCTGCCGCCGGTATTGGGGCCAGCATTGGCCATGGACAGGATACCCGGCCCGCTGTGGCGCAGTTCCGAACTGAACTCATCTTTAATCGTATAGCCAGGCCCACCGGTTCCGGTCCCTTCGGGACAGCCTCCCTGAATCATGAAACCGTCTATCACACGGTGGAAAATCAGGTTATTATAAAAGCCTTTATTGGCCAGTTTAATGAAATTTTCTGTGGTCAGCGGCGCCAGCTTTGTTTCCAGCCGGCAGGTAAACGTACCCATGCTGGTTTCAAATACAGCCTTCGCAGGTTTGGGAAGCGGTTTCTTTTCCGTTTCTTTCCCGCAGGCACTGAAAGAAAAACAAACCACCAGACACAGACACAAAAGTAAAATTTTGCGCAAAGCAAACCCTCCTTACTTTCAACAACTCACAGACTTCTTCCGGAATCATTTTGTCACCGGCAAAATCCATATTCTCCGTCGTAAGCAGCTACAACAAACTTACGTATAATAAACTTACGACATTTCACACTTCTACATTATATATTATAAACAAAAAAGGCAGGCGTGAAAAGTGCCTGCCTGAATTATTCCATTAAGAGGAACTTCAAAAAGAAAAAGGGATTGCGTCATCCCTTTTCCTAACGTAAATCAAACACATCACTGCAAAACTCTAAAACAAAAATTGCTTTTTATGCAAAACGATTTTACAAAAACTGTTTTTTATTCCCCTGCTTTTTTATGCTGCAGGAACAGCCAGATGGTGCCCGCCAGCAGGATGGAAGTGTAGGCGCCGCTGCAGCAGCCTACCAGCATGGCAAAGGAGAAATTATGGATCGTTTCGCCGCCGAACAGGAAGATGGCCACGATGGCAAACAAGGTGGTAATCGTCGTGTAGATGGTACGGGTCAGCGTGGACTTGATGCTGTTGTCGATCATATCCGTAACGGTTTCGGTGCGGCGGTGCACTTTCAGGTTTTCACGGATACGGTCAAATATAACGATGGTGCCGTTGACAGAGTAACCTACTACCGTCAGCAGCGCTGCTACGAAGGTCGAATCAATCTCCAGCTGCAGCAGGGAGAACCAGCTCAGCGTAACGGATACGTCAACAATCAGTGCGATGATGGCTGCCAGCGCGAAATTCAACTGGAACCGGATGGTAATATACAACACCATCAGCACCCAGGACAGGAAGATGGCGATGGCCGCCTGCTGGATCAGTTCGCCGCCAATCGTAGCGCCGACATTTTCCACACGGCGGATATCAAACTTGCCCAGTGATTTTTCCATATCCTGCATAACTTTTGTACGGTCGTTGTCCGCAATGACCGGGGTACGGATCAGCACACCCTGAGACTCCGTCGCCGCGGAATCGCTGCTTTCCAGCTGGATGATGGCGCTGCCCAGATTATGTTTGCCCAGCACTTCGCGAACCTGTGCAACCTGTACTGCTTTTTCAAACTTCAGGTCCATGATGCTGCCGCCTGTAAAATCAATACCCAGATTGAACCCCCGGAAGATCATGGAACCGTAACCGATCATCAGCCCGATGATCGTTATCGCAAAGAAAATTTTCCAGTTTCTGACAATAGAGAAGTTTTTCATTTTGCCACCTCCTCTGTTTTCGGAGCGGAGATGCCAAAGGCTGTCGGTCTCTTGGTGAAGTTGGCGTCAATGAGGAACTTCAGCAAAAACTTGGTAACCGTTACCGCCGAGAACATACTTAAGATAACACCGATGGACAGCGTTACAGCAAAGCCTTTAATAGGGCCAGTGCCTAAATAGAACAGCACCGCGCAGGCCATCAGAGTCGTAATATTAGAGTCAAGAATTGTGACCAGCGCCCGGCCAAACCCGTTGTCCATTGCCTTGCGCAGGGTTTTCCCGTTGCGGATTTCTTCCTTGAACCGTTCAAAAATCAGCACGTTGGCGTCAACCGCCATACCGATGGACAGGATGATGCCCGCCATGCCCGGCAGGGTCAGCGTTGCATTCAGGTAACGCATCACCAAAAGCAGCAACATGGTATACAGCAGCAGCGCAATATCCGCCACGACACCGCTGAGACGATAGAACAGAATCATAAATACAAACACGCCTGCCACACCGATCAGGAACGCTTTCTGGCTGGCTTCCTTGGAGTCCTGCCCCAGGGTCGGGCCAACAGTCCGGTTCTCGATGATTTCCAATTTAACCGGCAGCGAACCGCTGCGCAGTAAAATGGCAAGATGCTGTGCTTCTTCCATGGAACGGTTGCCGGTAATCTGGGCACGCCCGCCGGTAATGGCTTCCTGCACCACCGGAGCGGTCAGCACTTCCCCGTCAAGAGTAATGGCAATACGCTTGCCCACATTGCGGGCCGTTACATCCGCAAACTTCTGTCCGCCTTCATCGGAAAACTCCATGGAGACCAGCGGCTGGTTGCCATTGCCAACAACTGCTTTGGCATCTTTCAGATCCGTACCGGTCAGCACCGTTTTGTTATTGGGATCCTTGAACTCCAGCATCGCAGTCTTGCCCAGCATATTGATGGCCTTTTCCGGATCCTTTACGCCCGGCAGTTCCACGATGATGCGGTCGCGGCCCTGACGCTGTACCACCGGTTCCGTCAGACCCAAGGCATTTACACGACGTTCAATGATATGCGTCGCCCTGTCCAGCGCATCGTCATTCACTTTCAACTGCGGTGTATCCACAGCCTGCAGCACTACGTGGGTACCACCCTGCAGATCCAGGCCCTGCTTGACCGAACTGGCCAGAGGCCGGATGTACATACAGAAACCACCGACAATTGCCAACGCAACGATCAGGAATTTCCCTAACTCATTCCATCTCAAAATACTTTACCCCTTTCATCTGTTACCGTCGTAACAATTTATCTCAACTGCATACCGCAAATGTAAGCGTTAAGGAAAACGGTTCGCATCTGTGAACCGGGTTCCGTTTCCAATTACACGCCTTTGCAGTAAATGAACCTGGTTTCCGTGACCAGAGCCTCAACCGGCTGGTCGTACTCATCCAAGGGAATCTCTTCCCTTAAAAGCCTGTCGCAGGTAATACCCAACCTGAACCCCCCGGCATGCGTAAGAAACCGGTCATAAAAACCAGCGCCCCGTCCCATGCGGCGACCTGTAACAGCAAAGCCTGCCCCGGGCACCAGGATCAGATCAATCGTTTCCTGTCCAACAAGCGTTACCGGTTCCGGCGCTGTCCGTATGCCATAACGGTCAAGCGGCAGATTGTCCAACGAATGCAGCAGCGCAGGCTTCATCTCTGTCTGCGATACGATCCACGGCACCGCAACGGTTTTCCCCAAGCGCAATGCTTCTTCCAATACCGCGTCAACAGAAATCTCATTACGAAAAGAAAGGTACCCGAAAATTACGGAAGCCTCCCGGAATTCGCCGCTCTGCAATACCTTTTCACAAACCGCCCGGCTGGCTTCAGACACATAGCTTTTTGAAAAAGCAGCAGCTGTTTCTTTTAACTCACGCCGTACCCGAAGCTTTTCTTCTTTCAACGTTATCCGATTCATCAGGCTTCCAGATTTTCGGGCTGGATATCCGCGCCGGCATCCTGTAAACAGCTGACCGCTGTTCTGGCAAAATCAATCTCTATGCCTTCCGCAAGCCGGATCTTAACTTTTGTCGGTCCGACTTTTGTCAGCGTGCCGTACATTCCGCCGATAGTAATTACCTTGTCGCCGCGCTTCAGCGAGTCCAGCATCTCCTTACGCTTCTTTTGCTCCTGTTTCTGGGGACGCCATAACATAAAATAGAAAATGGCCGCCATCAGTATAAAAGGCAGTATAGCATTGGCCATCACCATCATATCGGTCATCATATACCTCCCGGCTTTCAAAAAGAATATGCTGTGTTTTTCAGCTTTAGAACAACACAAAATTACATAATATTTTACCACATGCAATAGTTAGTTTCAACCATATTTTACAAAGAATGCCCCGTATGCGCCCATCCCAGATCTTTCTTTGCGATTAAGGCAGAGAATTATTGATACAGTTTTCAAAAATTCCTTGACGAAATTCAAACAAAGTGTTACTATGCAATTGTAAATTGCAAAAGGAAACAGCGCGCAAACCTTTTGTAGATTTATAAATCAACACGTACGAGACATCGGCGTCTGATTGTGAACTGCTCACAATCAGGCGCCTTTTTTCGTACCGGGAAAGGGATTGATCCGTATGAAAAAACTCTGTAAAAAAACAGCGGCAACGTTTTTTGCCGCCACATGGCTTTCCACATTACCGGTCTCCGCTTTTGCAGCGGATCCATTACCCCAGCGTTATTCTTCCGCGGACACCGTCTGGGTGCTGCTGGGAGCCGCGCTGGTATTTTTTATGCAGCCGGGCTTTGCCATGTGCGAGACAGGCCTGACCCGGGCTAAAAACGCCGGTAATATCGTCATGAAGAACGTCATGGATTTTGCATTGGGTACGCCGGCTTTCTGGATCGTCGGCTTCGGGCTCATGTTC
>Ga0310695_10015098_pt1 | contig 10338 bp, 20 predicted proteins | sample RumenRJG_04DNA_FD_203882 | JGI IMG/M metagenome (GOLD analysis project Ga0310695, IMG submission 203882) | Bovine rumen microbial communities from Lethbridge, Alberta, Canada - RJG_04 (v2) (version 2) | ecosystem: Host-associated > Mammals > Digestive system > Stomach > Rumen | place: Canada... | reverse complement strand
GGGATGCGCGGTTGGCACTCCTCTTGCTCATGAGGTGACCTCCTTCCAAGGCACAACAAACCCCTTTCTCGCCGCGACCCTGCGAGCGTGGCAAGGGGCGCTCTCGGCAGAACAGGACAACAAATGAACAGCAAAATGGTTTCAGCTCTTAGCGAGTATTCTCAGGAGACCCAGAGTGTCCTCCTTCCGTTTCTCAGGAACATCACCAGCGAGCCTGTGCGCAGGATGCCGTCGCGGAACACCAGCGTCGTGACCATCAACCATGGCGGTCACGTAAAGAGGGCGTGGCAGGTGGTTATCCGCCTTTGCGAGAAAGACGCCGACCTGCTCGCAAAGTGGGGCATCGTGAACAACGACATGCGTATCGCGGTTTGTCCCCTCTCTGACACGGGCGAGTTTTTGCTCGCTCGTGAGGGCGCTTTTCCCGGACTTCAGCCCGTCAAGGTGTCCCGCCCGAAGAACACCTCGACATCCACGGTGTCTGCGTCCCGCAACGTCAAAATCGAGCAGTTGCGCAAGGTCTACGGCTTTGATTTTGGTGGTGCAGAGGTTTACCTTGAGCCGATTTGTGACCACGGTCGCATCGTCGCGGTCATCGTAAAGCCCAACGGCGAGACCTTCTCACGAGACGGCATTAAGGAGGGCTAGACATGATTCACATCAACCTGCGCAGCGTGCTCGCCATCGCGGGCATCATGGCCGCGTGCTACGCCATGTACCTCGGCATCGTGCTCGGCTTCATGGCGCTCATGGGGTGGTGGTACTAGTGGACGAGAAGACCACCACGACCGAGACCCTCGAAATGGCCGTGCGCGGCTACCTCCACGCCATCAAGGCGCTCATGGAGCGCACCGAGGTCAAGCAGCTCACCATGCGCGTGAACCTGGGCGATAGGTACAACGCGACCCCGCGCATGGACGCGCTCGGCTGGGATGCCGAAGACGTCCTCCGCATCGACTACTACAAGGAGGACTAGGCATGAACGAAATCGAGCAGCTTGCCATCGAGCAGGCCCTGTACAACATCATCGGCGCAGACCTCAAGACGGGCAATCCCGACAACCTGCGCGGGCGCGTGAACGGGCTCTACATCGACCTCTACGAGCAGACGGGCGCCACGGGCTTCGAGGTTCGCCTGAACGGCACGAAGGTCGGCACCTACGGCTTCAACAAGACCAAGGCCGAACCTGCGAAGGTCGTGACCACCATCGAGGTGGTGGATTACGCGATGCTGCGTGCCTACGAGGACGACAACTGGCTGGACTGGCAGGGGCGCTGGGTGATGGAGCACATCGGCGAGCTGGCGCGTGAGTACGTCGAGCAGACGGGCGAGGTGTTGCCGGGCGTGGACGTGCGCGTCGAGGAGATTCCCGCGAAGCCCGCTGGCATCCGTCCCAACGGCACGCTGCGCGTCTACCCCGACAAGGTCGCGCAGGCGATGGGCAACCAGCTCGGCGAGGCCGTGCGCGGTCTGCTGGAAGGGGGAGGCCGATGATAGCAGACGAAGTCTGGAAGCCAATCCCCGGCTACGAGGGTCTGTACGAAGCATCTAGTCTTGGGCGTATTCGCTCGTTGGACAAGGTAGTTCGTTCCGCAAGGAGCAGAAGCGGCAAGCGTACAAGACGCGGGAGGATACTACAGACGCGCGTCAGCAAAAATGGCCGAGAGCGTGTAGCGCTCTGGAAAGATGGCCATGCGAAAACGGTACTCGTCCACAGGTTGGTAGCAGCTGCATTTCTCGGCCCATCGAACCTCACCGTGAACCACAAGGACGAGAACCCGCTGAACAACAATGTCGAAAACCTCGAATACATGACGGTGCCAGACAACATCAGGTACTCGGCGTGCCGTCCGGTCGAAAGCTATGACCTAATCACGGGCGAGACCGTCAAGAGCTATGCGTCAAGCGTAGATGCTCGCGCCGATGGCTTCGACACGGGGGCCATATGGCATTGCTGCCACCACACGAAGAGCTATCACCAGCACAAGGGATACGGATGGAGGTACGCATCTTGAAGAAAGGCCCGAAATTCGAGCAAGACGTCGTCAACTACCTGTGCAAAGCGTTCGACACCAACGCCATCGAGCGCCGCGTGATGGGCGGCGCGAACGACCGCGGGGACGTGGCCGGGCTGTACTGGCAGGGCCGCCCGTTCGTGGTCGAGGTCAAGAACCGCAACCGCGTCGAGCTGGCCGCGTGGATGGGCGAGCTGGAGGTCGAGTGCGGCAATGCCGACACTGACCTCGGTGCCGTGGTGTTCCACCGTCGAGGCATCGGCGCGACGCGCATGGGAGAGCAGGGCGTGTTCATGTCGCTGGAGACGTTCGTCAAGCTTTTGGGAGCGACAGAAGAAGGTGATATGGAGTGAGGTACAAGCTCACCGAGGGGCCGCAGCCGAGGGCGCAAAGGCTGCTCATCTACGGCCCAGAGGGCATCGGCAAGACCACCATGGCAAGCCAGATGCCCAACCCCGTGTTCGTGGACGTGGAAGACGGCTCAGGCCATCTCTACGTCCGCAGGATGCCCGTGCCGCCGAGCTGGGACGTGCTGATGGACGAATGCAGGAGCATCGCGGAATCGCCCGAGGACTGCATGACCATCGTCGTGGACTCCGCGGACGCAGCCGAGCGCCTGTGCTGGCAGAAGGTGTGCCAGAGGGCGAAGAAGGACAGCATCGAGGCGTGGGGCTATGGCAAGGGCTACGTCGTTGCCGCCGAGGAATACCGCAAGCTGCTGGAAGTCCTCGACACGTGCATCGCGGCAGGCGTGAACGTGGTTCTCATCGCCCACAGCCAGATGCGCAAGTTCGAGCGCCCGGACGAGGCGGGCGCGTATGACCGCTTCGAGGTCAAGCTGAACAAGCACGTCGCGGCCATGACCAAGGAGTGGGCGGATGCCGTCCTGTTCCTCGACTACGAGACGTTCGTCTCCGTGGACGAGCAGGGCAAGGGCAAGGCCACGGGCGGCAAGCGCATCATCCGCACGTCACACAATGTCTCGTGGGACGCCAAGAACCGTTGGGGCCTGCCCGATCGGCTCGAGCTCGACGATGGTGGCATCGCTCAGGTTCGTCAGTTCCTGAGCGTTGGCGATGCGCCGAAGTCTGAGCCTGTGGCCAAGCCTGAACCCAAGCCCGAGAAGCAGCCGCGCAGGCCGTCAAGCGCAAAGGGCATCCCCAAGAGGCTGCAACCCCTGTTCGCGCTGACCGAGCGCGACGGCATCAACCCCGAAGAGGTCAAGGCCGTGATGGTGGTCAAGGGCAAGCGTGACCGCGAGCAGGCGATTCTCGATTGGGAGGAACCCTTCATCGAGTGGGTCGTCAACAACTGGGCGCGAGTGACCGAGCTCGTGTCTGAGCAGCGCAAGAAGGCCGAAGAGGCCGAGAACATCGTTACCCCGTTCTAGGGGAGAAAAGGAGAATAACAATGGCAGGTTACGGTTGGGACGACGAGGTTGAGGTCTCCGAGAGCAGCTTCCATGCGTTCGAGGAGGGCGACTACGACTTCAAGGTCGTGGACTTCGAGCGTGGCCGCGTCAAGAGCGGCAAGAACGCCGGAGCCAATCAGGCCATCTACACGCTGCGCATCAGCGACGCCGCGGGCAACAGCGGCGAGGAGAAGTACTTCATCCCGCTGGTCGATAGCTTGAGGTGGAAGGCCTCCAAGTTCTTCAAGAGCATCGGTGCCATCGCCGCGGACACCAAGAGCGGCGATTCCGTCAAGTTCCCGTGGGGCGAGGTCGTGGGCATGTCTGGGCGCTGCCACGTCAAGCCCCGTCCGTGGACTGGTGACGACGGCACCGAGCACACGGGCAACGAAATCACGGCCTGCCTCGTGGGTGACGAGAAGACGCCCACGAAGGCGCAGGCACCCGCTGCCGACTACGGCGAGCTGTAATGGCTCGCCCCGACACCAAGCCGACCACCGAGAGCGCGCTCGTCGCGCCCTCTTCTTTGTCGGTACCAAAGAGCAACTACGAGAAGATCCCGTCAGTGAAGACGAAGTATAACGGCACGTGGTACAAGAGCCGGTTGGAGGCCAAGGTCGCGGAGGCCATGGATGACCTCGGCATCGAGTGGGAGTACGAGAAGTACAAGTTCGTGGACAAACGGTACCAGGGCGGGCAGTACACGCCCGACTTCAAGATTCCGCGCGACCACATCTACATCGAGGTCGTGGGCGAGATTGACATCCGCCACCGCAGGAACGCGATGCAGTTCGTCGAGCTCGAAAACTGCATAAGCCTCATGTTCGACGGAGACGGCGACGAGAAGCCGACCGAGGAACATCCCGCTTTCTGCTTCGTGCTCGGTGACGGCCTCATCGTCGATGCCCACGGCTGCGAGCTCATGCTGCTGCACTGCGAGCACTGCGACTCGTGGTCAGTCGTGAGGGCCGAGGGCGGATGGTGCTGTATGCACTGCGGCTGCTACATCGGCGATGGCGGCAAGGACGGTGACAACTACTGGAACAACTTGCTCGAAGCGGGGGCGAGGGCTGGTGGCAGACGATAACCACGAGGGGCTGCTAGAGGCGCTTGACGCCATCCCCGTCGAGTCCTGCGACTACCAGACGTGGGTGGACGTGGGCATGGCCCTCCACGCGAGCGGCTTCTCGCTTCAGGACTGGCAGAGGTGGAGCGCACAAGACCACCGAGTCACTGACAAAGGCAGGCCGTACTACAGCGAGCGCGAGACGGCGGCGAAGTGGCGCGGGTTCTCCAAGAACCGACAGGACAGGGTGACCAGCGGAACCATCATCCACCTTGCCGAGTCGTTCGGCTGGGTTCAGCCATCGAAGAGGCAGTACGGGTGGGATGACGTTGTGCGCATCGCGGACGGGCCAACGCTCGCCCCCGTGACGGCCACGCTCATCGACAGGCGCGACGTGGGCGGCGAGTCGTTCGACAGGGCGGCACCCGCTGACGCCAAGGGTGAGTTCCTGCGCTGGCTACGCGCCCTGTTCTCCCATAACGACCACGTGTGCATCGTGGCGAGGACGACGCCGGAGGGCAAGCCGAGCGGGCGAGGCCGATACGACCTGACGCGCGAGGAGCTGGAAGACCTCGTTGAGAGGCGCGGGCTTGAGGCTCTGGGCGAGGCCACGGACGGCGGCGCGTTCGCGTGCGTGAACCCGCTGGACGGCGATGGGCGCGAGGACAAGAACGTCACCAAGTTCAAGTACGCGCTGGTCGAGTCGGACAAGATGGATGCCGAGAAGCAGCTTGCGCTCATCCACGAGATGAAGCTGCCGTGCGCGGCAATCACGTGGTCTGGCAACAAGTCGGTACACGCCATCGTCCACATCGACGCGAAGGACAAGAAGGAGTACCGTGAGAGGGTGGCCGCGCTCTACGACCACCTGCGCAAGAACGGCTTCGAGCAGGACGAGCAGAACAAGAACCCCTCGCGCCTGACGCGCTGCCCGGGCTGGGCGCGTGGAAACGGGTGGCAGAGGCTCATCGAGGCAGACCAGTCCGAGTTCCTGACGTGGGACGAGTGGCAGGACTGGATAGTCTCCGAGGTGACCAAGCTGCCCGACATCGAGACGTTCAGCAACATCGGCGAGCTGCCGCCACTCGCGCCCGAGATAATCAGCGGCGTGCTGAGGCAGAAGCAGAAGATGCTCGTGGTGGGGCCGTCCAAGGCTGGCAAGTCGTTCCTCATGATCGAGCTCGCCATCGCGGTCGCCGAGGGCTGGGACTGGTTCGGCCATGACTGCATGATGGGCAAGGTGCTCATCATCAACTTCGAGATTCAGCGGGCGTCCATGATGCACCGCCTGCGCAAGGTGTACGACGCCATGGCAGAGAGGCACGAGGGCGGCATCCAGCACGAGGGGAACCTTGACGTGTGGAACCTGCGAGGCCACAGCGCCCCGCTCAACCTGCTCACGCCCAAGCTGCTGAGGCAGGCGGCGTCGCGCAAGTATGACCTGGTAATCATCGACCCCATCTACAAGGTGCTGACGGGTGACGAGAACAGCGCCTCAGACATGGCCGAGTTCTGCAACCAGTTCGACGTGATAGCCGAGAACATGGGCTGCACCGTGGTCTACTGCCACCACCACGCCAAGGGCGAGGCGGGGCGCAGGGCTGCGATGGACAGGGCGAGCGGGTCTGGCGTGTTCACGCGCGACCCAGACGCGTTCCTCGACATGTCCCCCATATCGGTGGAGGGCGAGTCAAGGTCGCTCCTGACCTACGAGGACGAGGACGGGTACCAGCGCGAGGCACTGCCGTACCGCGTCACCTACACGCTCCGAGAGTTCGCCACGCCGATGCCGACCGACGTGCTCTTCAAGTGGCCCCTGCACGTCGTGACCGAAGACCTCCATGCGTTCTCGGTCGTGGGCGAGCCGAAGACGCGGGCGGAGGCTGGCAAGGCGAGCGCCAAGGTCAGGCAGGACAAGGCCGTCGCACGGTGGGACACCATCAACGCGCTCATAGGCGAGGCCTATAAAGAGTGCCGAAAAGGAGACAGGTTTACCGTCGGATGGTGCTGGGATTGGTTGGTAGAGAATCGCGGCGAGGAATGCTTCGACATGGCGCTGTCAAAGAATGTCATTGCGAACGCAACGAAGCGCGACAAAGATGGCAAACCGAGCAACCCCATGTGCGAGTGGGTCAAGAAACCAGCCGAAAAAGGCGTTGCGGCAGAGCTTGAGAGGGTCGGTGCGTGAACACTGTTCATGTGCTGACCACCCGGGTCATGAACACCCTTATATATGTGTTCACATACCGACCTAGTTCACCACGCTGGGGTGTGAGGTGGGGGTGGCCCTAAGCCCCCACCCACACTCCACCCAGGATTGTGAACAGGCGGCAGACCAATCAACCAAGACAAATCTCTAGATCGTTTGGAGGCCCTATGGCACAGGCGATAACACACATCTTCGAGCTGCTCGGCCACACGTACAAGCTGCTCACGTTCATCGCGTGGAGGATGGCAGACTTGGACGACCGAGCGGCGCTCACCGAGGAGCGCGAGTGGTACAGCGACTTCCTGCGGCGCGTGGCGGGTGACGAGTGATGGCGGTGCAGATGACACTGGCGGACGAAAACGCGGAATATGCCGCGTTTGTCGAAAAGTTCAAGCCAAAGAAAACGACCGATGACTGCTACACGCCAGAGGTCGTGTATGAAACCGTGGCGGATTGGGTGTCGAAGGAATACGGCATCGACCGCGCTGACATGGTGCGCCCGTTCTGGCCGGGCGGCGATTACCAGCGCCACGAGTACCCCGACGGCTGCTGCGTAGTGGACAACCCGCCGTTCAGCATCCTCGCCGAAATCAAGCGGTTCTACCTTGACCACGGCGTGCACTTCTTTCTCTTCGCGCCCGAGCTGACGCTGTTTAGCGGCTTGTGGGACGAGCGACAGTGCTTCTACACCATGAACGCGCAGGTGACTTACGAGAACGGCGCGGTGGTACAGACGGCGTTCGTGACCGACCTCGATGACACGTACCTCGTGCGGACGGAGCCAGAGCTTTGCAGGCTCATAAACGAAGCGAACGAACGCAACGTGAAATCGGGGAAGGTGTCGATGCCGAAATACGTCTATCCGCTTGAAGTGCTGACGGCAGCGCGGGCAGCGTGGATGAGCGGACATAACACCGACTTTCGCGTGCGCAAGGGCGATGCGTGCCGCATCCAATCACTGGACGCGCAGAGGCCGCAAGGAAAAGCCATTTTTGGTGGCGGGCTACTTCTTTCGGAGCGTGCGGCGGCGGAGCGTGCGGCGGCGGAGCGTGCGGCGGCAGAGATGGCAGAAGCGACACGATGGCCGCTGTCTGACCGCGAGCGTGCGCTGCAGAAACTTTTGGCGGGTGAGGAGTGATGGGCAAGAAGCACAAGCGCAAGAAGAAGCTCTACATGGCCATCAAGGACGGTCAGGTGTACCGAATCGACACCATCGAGGCGATGGGGCGTGACTTCGAGTTCGGGGACATCCACGACACGTTCGGCGAGACGCTTCAGGAGCAGGACGAGCGGGCGGCAAGGCTTCGCGGTTACGGCATGGGCGTCGAGGACATCGCTGACGCGATGGGCGTGAGCGAGTACCGCGCGCAGCAGATGCTGACGCGGTTCGATTCGGGAAGGTGGGACGAGTGAACAGGCGCGGAAGGCCGCCCATGCGCAGCCTCTCGATGAAGTACTCCGATTGGGAGGTGGTCGAGATGTACTGCGCGTGGCGCAACGGCGCAACGAAGCAGGCCATCGCCCAGCGCTACAAGACGAACGAGAAGGACGTCGGGCGCATGTTCACGCGGCTTGAAAATGCGGCACGGGCTCGCGGACTGGAGGTGGCGCGAGATGGCGTGGAAGAGCGTCGACGAGTACGTAAGGTTCATGGTTCCGCGCATCGGATACAAGCCCACGGCCAAGGCGCTTTCGATGACCGAGTACGAGCTGAGAAAGCGCTGGCCGGGGCTGTCCGATAGGGCGCGGAGCTATTCGTCGCGCGTGCTCTCTGATTCCGAGGATGCCGTCAAGGCGCGTGCCGAGCGCAGGCGGCGAAAGACGGAGATGTGCGTGTGCGAGCGGTGCGGCGAGATGTACGAGCGCCGCACCAACAACGGCAAGTACTGCCCTGCGTGCCGCAAGCGTGCGCAGCGCGACCAACAGGCAGCGTGGATGCGCGAGAAGCGCGCCAAGGATGCGAAGGAGGGCAACGCATGACCGACTGGACGGCGATGCTGGCCGAGCTGGAGCAGAAGAGGCTCCGCGAGCTGTGGCGCATCGCGGAGGAGGAGGGCATCAAGCTGGGCTGCGCGAGGTACACGCGCGGCGACGCTGCTGGTGCCATCGTCATTGAGAGGCGTGCCCGCGCGGAGGGCAGGCGGAACCTGCGCCATCCGACGGAGCACTACAAGTGGAATGGGAGGCTTTAGATGACATACGAGCGTGCCTGCGTGCTGGTGGACGGCGCGTGGCTGCGCCTGTGGGTGCCCAAGGGCTTCCACGGCGCGTGGACGGCGGACGCGTGCGCGCGCTGCCTGCCTGACGGCTGGAAGGATTCGGACGGCCACGAGGTCGAGGTGCGCACGTCGTACGTCGGCGCGGTCGAGTGGTTTGGCGAGACGAAGGAGGCATAGATGTTGAAAAGTGTCGAGCGACTCTTGGAGTTCGTGGGAGACATGAACGCGACCGAAATCAACGACCACATCAAAGCCCGTCCTGACGGGTTCGTTGTTTCGTTCCGCATCGACAACGAGTGGCTGGACGGCTGGAACCGTGCCGTGCTTGCGACGGTCGAGAAGATCGAGCAGGAAGTCTCCGAGCGGTTCATGGAGCTTCCCGTCGATGCTGACGGCGTGCCGGTACACGTCGGGGAGAGGGTGCAGCTTATCGGCAACGACCCAAGCACCGTTTCACACATGAGCCTAGCTGATGATGGTTGGCGCGTGTACGTGAAGTATGACGGCGGGGTTGGGACGGGAAGCGGTGAGCCGAAGCGCATTCGCCATTACCACGAGCCTACCGTCGAGGACGTGCTGCGGGAGTTCGCTGACGAGGTTTACGCGGACACCGAAAACGAAATACGCGACCGAGACTTTCTCTGCGCAAAGTACGCAAAGCGCCTGACGCTGGCAGAAGGGGAGAACGCATGAGCGAAAAGCTAAAGCCCTGCCCGTTCTGCGATGGCGAGGCCGAGCTGCGCTATCACCCGTCAAGCATGCGCGACCCAGAGTGCAGGGCGTGGGAGGTCGGCTGCTCAATCTGCGATGCACGAGTCGGGAGCACCGTCTACGCGATAGGCAAAACGAGAGACGAGGCCATCGCCGCATGGAACAGGAGGGCCGAGTCATGACCGCGACCGAAGAGCCGAGGGCGTACAAGACCAAGGTTGTGCTCAACCTGCAAGGAACGTCGCTCACGTACTTCTCACCAGAGGATAGCGAGGCGGTCATTCGTTGGATAACTAGGGGTCACCCAGTCTTCTTGCAGACTTTTGACGGGCACTGCGTAATCGTCAATCCCGACCAGATACCAGCAATGGAGGTGTATGCCCAATGACCGCGACTGACGAGCTGCGGGAAGCGATTGAAGCGCTCTACGAGGTCACAGCCTACCTCGCGTACATCTGCGAGCGCAACGGCATGAGCAACGCCGAGGGCAAGGCCATCACGGATGCGTTCAAGCGCTATCACAAGGCTATGGGGAAGGAGTGGACGGATGACCGCGACTGACGAGCTGCGCGGGCTGCTGGACGAGCGCGGAGTGAAATGGATGCCTGTGGCGTGGAATCCTAAGCGTGAGACGTTTTACCACGCGGCAAATGGCGTTGGATTCTGTGCGGATGAATACACCGATGGAGTAAGGATTTACGCCGATG
>Ga0310695_10015094_pt1 | contig 10339 bp, 7 predicted proteins | sample RumenRJG_04DNA_FD_203882 | JGI IMG/M metagenome (GOLD analysis project Ga0310695, IMG submission 203882) | Bovine rumen microbial communities from Lethbridge, Alberta, Canada - RJG_04 (v2) (version 2) | ecosystem: Host-associated > Mammals > Digestive system > Stomach > Rumen | place: Canada... | reverse complement strand
GAAGGGATCAGTCACGATGAGAGCCTTCTTGCCAAGCGCACAGATGGAAGGGCCTGCCTTTGTCAGAGCACCTTCTCCGGTGAAAATCTGATGAGGAACCAATAATACGTTTGCCATTCTGTAAATCCTTTCCGGGGAACTGCTGCTTCCCCTAACTTCCTGTTATATCCCTTTTTGTTCAGTCCGCAGATGATCACGGATGACTCTCAACCATGATCATCTGCAGCGGACAATGAACAATATGATTATTTTTAAGATCAAAGACCTGTGTGCTCAGCGATGTACTTTCTTGCCTTCAGAGCATACTCGAAGGGATTCGCCAGAGCGGGATCCTGCTCAGCTTCTACAACAACCCAGCCCTTGTAACCGGAATCCTGGATGATCTGGAAGATGGGCTCGAAGTCAACATCGCCATCGCCGGGAACTGTGAATGTGCCCTTGCGGACGCCTTCAAGGAAGCTCCACTTGTTTGCACGAGCCTCAGCTACGACGCTGCGGCGAAGGTCCTTGAGGTGGATGTGACGTGTGCGGTCAATGTATTTGCCCAGAACCTTGACGGGGTCGATATCTGCATAAGAGCAGTGGCCGCTGTCAAAGAGAAGGAATACATAGTTGGGATCTACCATATCCATGAAGCGGTCGATCTCTTCCTCAGTCTGGACAACAGTGCCCATGTGATGATGGAAAGTAAGAGTCATATCCATTTCCTTAGCAACCTTACCCAGTTTGCTGAGGCCGGTGGTCAGAGTCTCCCACTCGTCGTCGTTCATGACATATTTGCCTTCCAGGATGGGCTGATCCTTACCCTGGATGCTGTAGCTCTGCTCGGAAGCACCGATAACGCGAGCGCCGACATAGTGCAGGAAATCACACTGTTTGACGAACTCTTTCTCAACTTCCTCATAGGGCTTTGTAAGCAGGAAGGAGGAGAACCACTGGTTGCAGATGACCATATCACGAAGGTCAAGAGCTTTCTTCAGCTCATACTTGTCTGTAGGATAGTGGCCGCCGACTTCGCTTCCCTTGAAGCCTGCAAGAGCCATCTCGCTGATGGTCTGCTGGAAGGTATTTTCCGCGCCAAGCTCGGGCATATCATCGTTTGTCCAGCCGATCGGAGCGATTCCCAGTTTTACCAGATCTTTATTCAGAGTTGCCATGCTTTATCCTTTCCGGGTCTTTAGACCCTCCCCTTAGAAAAAACGTCAAAAGACGATCTATTCAATTATAGTAAACGACAAAATGCTGTTTTTTGTCGTTTACTATAAATCATTGCTGTATACCGGATCCTGTTTGTCCAGGAATCATCCGGTACTCCGAAAGGAGATCCTTACCAGGGCTGATTCACGATCTTGGCATCGCTCAGCCACATATAGGCATCGTCCTCAAAGCGGCTGGTCTGCAGCCAGGGATCTCCGGGAAGATGACGGATCATCCAGCAGGTGTACATAAGATAGCCGGGAGCTGCCGCCTGGGGATGAAGCCTGCCGCCGGGAATCGCGGAGAAGCTGTTGTCAACACTCTTGAAGACGTCGTCGCCGACGAAGCTGGCGCCAAAGCCTTCAGGGCGGTCAAATTTGAAGTAGTAGAGCTCAGGCTGGGGATGTCTGTGAGGCAGATATCCGGACCAGTTGCCGCGGTCGTTCATGACTTCACCCAGGACCATATTGGAATCCGGATTGATGTCGATGTCAATAATGGTATTGACCTGACGATTGGCGGTATTGCCGAATTTGCCCTTGGCACCGGAATACTTCCAGGGAGCATCCTCGGGACCATACAATTTCGATGCAAAGCTCTTGTCGTTATGTGTGCACTGAACAAGGATTTCGGAATCCTTCACTGCGGTCACTTCGATCTTTACACCGCCGGAAACATGCAGTGCCCAAGGGCCTTCTTTAAAGACGCTCTCACGGGAAACGGTCTTCTCGCCATCCGGCCATTTGAAGGTGATCTCACCGGAGAACAGCAGAACTGCGATCTCCTCGCCCTCTCTGCAGAATTCTCTGACAGAGCCGGCTGCCATGCGATAAATACGGACATCCATCAGCATGTCACGATATTCGTTCTCATAGGTCGAAAGGATTTCCTCACCATTCTCATCAAATGTGGGATATCCGAACAGTTTCTTTTCTACCATATTGAGTTATTCCTCTTTCCGTTATATAAAACCGGTTTTATTGAAAATTCTGTCATTATTTGGTGATGAAGAATAAAACCGGTCAGGGGACAGCGGCAGAAGGTACCGATGACGGGTCCCGTGCCGCTGTCCTCCGATTGTTGACTTATAACTGGTTATTTAATACCTGATATAGCATTAATACTTTCTTGCCTCAGCTCTGCGGTCCAGGACTTCCTGTGCTGCATCGCGGACGCTCTCGCTGTCGGAGACCATAGCCATACCGACGTTCCACCATGAACCATAGCCGTCAGTCATTGTCTTCGGAACAACCTTGAGGTCGAACAGGCAGGCAACAGTCTGCTTTCTGGAATCGATGAGCGCATCACGCAGCTCCTCGACGCTCTTGCAGGAGTAGGTCTTCATGCCATAAGCCTGGCCGATCTTGGTGTAATCTGTAGGAACCAGATCTCCGCAAGGCTTCTTGCCGTCGGTGTAACGGAACTCTGTAGCGATGGAGCCGATACCGTGGGTCATCTCCAGATTGTTGATGCAGCCGAATCCGCAGTTGTCGAAGACCAGGATGTTGGTCTTGCGGCGCTCCTGCATGATGGTGCCCAGCTCGGAGTTGAGCATCTGGAAACCGGAGTCACCGATGCAGGTGTACTCTTCGACATCGGGCTCTGCCATCTTGACGCCGAGGGATGCGCCTACTTCGTAACCCATGCAGCTGTAGCCGTACTCTACATGGTAGCCGCCGCGCTTGTCGGTCTTCCATACACGCTGCATGCAGCTGGGAAGGGAACCGCCGGCAGTGATGACGATATCATCGGGCCCCATGCAGGCACGCAGGGTAGCGAGGGCTGCAGTCTGGGTCAGGGATGTGCCATACAGACGATAGAATTCCGGAACAGTTCTGGGATCTCTTGCCTTGATGATGGGCTCGAAGTCCTCGCCTGTGCAGACGATGCCGCCGAGGCGCTCAAGCTCAGCATCCCACTCAGCCTTGGCATCAGCAATCTCGTTGGTGTATGCGCTCTTGTAGCCCTTTGCACGAAGGATCTCAGCCAGAGCTGCAACGGTAACCTTTGCATCGCCGACAGCCTTGACAGCGTCGAACTTGTATGCATGGTAACGGCTGTTGTTGATGGATACGAAACGAACGTTTTCGTTCTGGAAGAGCCACTTGGAGCTGGTGGTGAAGTCGCTCATTCTGGTGCCGATGGCGATGATGCAGTCAGCTTCCTTAGCCAGCTTGTTGGAAGCGGATGTGCCGGTTACGCCGATACCGCCGAGGCAGTAAGGATGACTGGACTTGCAGGCGCTCTTTCCGCCCTGGGACTCGCCGAAGGGGATGCCGAACTCTTCGCAGAAGTTCTCGACCACTTCACCGGCCAGAGAGTAGCGGACGCCGCCGCCTACGATAACGAGGGGCTTCTTGGAAGCAAGAATCTCAGCTGCAACATCTTCCAGCTCTTCCTGAACAGCGCAAGGACGAGTGATGCGGTGAACTCTCTTCTTGAAGAAGCTCTCGGGATAATCATAGTACTCACCCTCAACGTCCTGAGGAAGGCCGATGGAAACTGCACCGGTCTCAGCGGGATCTGTGAGGACGCGCATAGCATTGATCATAGCGCTCATCAGCTGCTCAGGCCTCTGGATGCGGTCCCAGTATTTAACTACGGGCTTGAAAGCATCGTTTGTGGTCGTTGCAAGGCTGTTGGACTGCTCGAGCTGCTGCAGAACGGGATCGGGCTGTCTGGAAGCGAATGTATCTGCAGGGAATACCAGCAGAGGAATGTTGTTAACAGTAGCAGTTGCGCAGGCAACAACCATGTTTGCGGAGCCGGGGCCTACGGAAGCTGCGCAAGGGATGATCTTCTTGCGGTCATTCTGCTTTGCGAAAGCAGTTGCAGCGTGGCACATACCCTGCTCGTTACGGCCCTGCATGACGTGGATTCCGCCGGGATTGCGGTCAAGAGCCTCACCGAGGCCGACTGCGATGCCATGTCCGAAGATTGTGAAGAAATCTTCGACGAATTTGGTCTCTTCGCCATCCATGCAGACATACTGATTGTCAAGGAATTTGACGATCGCCTGTGCTGTTGTCAGTCTGATTGTTTTTTCCATATAATACCTCACCATACCTGAATTGATCAGCAGCCTGCCGTGCCGTCTGCACGGCAGGCTGCTGTCATAAATTAAGTGATCAGATTATCGAACCGCTTAAAATTATACGATCATGTAGCTGCGGATCAGCTGAACAAGGCTGTCATAGCCGCCCAGGAACTGCTTCATGGTTGCAAGGAATGCACCATAGTGCTGGAACTCTTCGGGCTTGAGGCCGTCGGGCTCATATGCCTGGATGAACTCAGGGATCTGCTTGAGGCAGTTGAGATAGAACTCATCAACGGGCTTGTCCATGTTGTTCTCGATCTTCATCCAATCGCAGTTAGCGAACTTTCTCTGCCAGTCGGAGGTGATGGTGAAGATGATGTCGCCGCCAAGGAAATCCATATAGTGATGATAGTTTCTGTAAGCAGCGGTCAGCAGAGTTGTGCGGAAGCCTCTCTCTTTGTAAACCTTGTAAGCGTTCTTCATAACAGCAACGCCTGCGAGATCAAGAGCCTCGGCGGGGATGCACATATCGCTTGCCTTGACAACGTTCTTGAGGTAATCATCTGTACGGCCGATCATGATGGTGCAGACGGGGTGCATCCAGGAAATATCAAGGCCTTCAGCCTCTCTTCTCTTGAGACCGCGCTCGACTGCCTCACCGACTGCAACTGCCTGTGCGCAGGTGAAGGAAACAGTAGCGTTGATGGAGATTCCGCGATAAGTCAGCTCTTCGAAAGCCTCGACACCGGCTTTGCTGGTAGGAGCCTTGATCTGGCTGTTGGGAACCAGAGCTGCCAGCTTGCAAGCCTGCTCGACCATGAGGTCTTTGTTGCAGTAGTACTTGGCATTGGTCTGGAAGGAGATGCGGCCCTTCTGACCATGAGACTCTTCAAACATAGGAAGAAGGAGCTTGGAAGCCTTTGTGCCGAGCTTGCCGATGATATCCCATGCTACATCGTCTTCTGTCCATGTCGGATTGTCAGCGATGACCTGCTTGATGGTGTCTTCCCAATCAGGAAGCTCTTTCTTCAGAACGTTACCAACGATAACAGGGTTGGTGGTTGCACCGGAACCGCCGTTCTCGATTGCATATGCCAGCTCTTTGCAGCTGCAGGAGTCATTCCAGAACTCGGTCTGCGGGAATGTTGCAACCATTTCGTTTAATTTAGACATCTTTTACCCCTCTCTTTCTTAAATAGAAAAATAATAGTGTTTATTGATCTTGTATGTTTAAGCTGTGCTTTGCACGCATGTTTTCGCGTGCGCTTGCGTGCTTAATCATTTATCTTTGTGCTTTTAGAATAGCACGCAGATTACATGCGTGCAAGCACTTTTTACCGCTTTCTCCCAGTTTCTACATTATGCACAATTTACACTATTCCTGTTTGTGCACTTTTCAAAAGAAGAAAGTCCCTTTTTCCACCTGCTGCAGCCGCAGGTTTCCGGCCGCTCCCACATCAGATTCAAAATCCCCTGAAATCCAGTGTTTATATAGCTTTCAGTACATTTATATACGGTCCGTATACACCATTTGCAATATCCTGCCCCGGGTTTTTCGAGACAATACGGTCTGTGTTCAAAGCAGCTTTACATCGCGGAAAACCGCCTCTTTTTCACTGCACGCAATCCGTGTTTCACTACCCGCGAGGCTTCCATTTTGCACGCACAATGCACGCACTTTGTAGGAACATTTCTTACAACAACACCCTCTGTTGCGAATGATATACATTCACAACAGAGGGTGATCTGTTGTTTTAGAATTAAACAGACCAGATCCTCCTGTTGTGTATAATCCTGCAAATGCCGGCGGAATATAAGGTCTTATTTATAGCTGTGTAATTATATTTGGATTCGTATAATTACAGTCTGCCGGATTAAGCCTCGATCTCGGAAAGTTTGACGGGTCTGCCTTCCTTGAGGGACTTCTTGGCTGCGATTGCGATACGGACGGGCTCAAGACCATCCTTGCCGCCTACAGGGACTTCCTTGTCGTTCAGGACAGCGTCAACAAATGCCTTCACCTCAGCGACGAATGCGTCGTTGTAACGCTCAAGGAAGAAGTATGTGGGCTTTGCGGACTCGACGGTCTCGGCAGTGCTGATGAAGGCTTCGTTCTCAAGATGGTTGTTGTCCTGGACAGCACCCTTCTCGCAGAGAACTTCGACTCTCTGGTCATAGCCGTAAGGAGCCTGACGGCAGTTGTCGATGACGCCGATTGCGCCGTTGGCAAACTTCAGAGTGACGATTGCGGTATCAACATCATCATAGTCAGCATAACCGGGATCAGTCAGGACAGCACCGGTTGCGGAGACCTCGGTTACATCACTGCCGGACAGATAACGGACCATATCAAAGTCATGGATCATCATGTCGGTGAAGATGCCGCCGGAAACTGCTACATAAGACATGGGCGGGCCAGCAGGATCGCGGGAAGTAACTTTGACAACATAGGGCGCGCCGAGCTTGCCGGAAGCAACTACGTCACGGACTGCCTTGTGGCTTCTGTCGAAGCGGCGGACGAAACCGACCTGGAGCTTGACACCAGCCTTCTCAACCTCTGCCAGAGCCTCGTTAATCTTTGCAACAGACAGATCAATGGGCTTCTCGCAGAAGATGTGCTTGCCGGCCCTGGCTGCGCTGATCATGAAATCAGCATGTGTGTTTGTGGAAGAGCAGATGAATACGGCGTCCACATCGTCAGCTGCGAAAACATCAGCGGGATCTTTTGTGCATCTGGCAATGCCGATGCTCTTTGCCCACGCTTCCATATCCTCATTCAGAAAAGGATCAGCCAGAACTACGACCTCTGCGTTCGGAATGAAATTCTGAACATTTGTGCCGTGGAGTTTACCGATGCGGCCGCCGCCAAGAAGACCGATTCTCAATTTGCTACCCATAAAATCCTCCTTAGAAACAATCATTAATAGAAACTATATAACCTGAGCAGATCCAAACAAAATAGAAAGGCACTGCCTTGGGTTCAAACAATTCCGTTACCGGTTTACCTGCTTCGGTAACGCTTCCTTCCCACTCTTTTCTATTATATGCTTTAAGGGTTTTTCGCGTCAACTATTGTCTTGTGCAATCACTATATAACATGCGAAAAAAGCGCCTGGCATACAAGCAGCAGATTTATCGGCAAAAAAACAGCCGCAATTCAAATCGTCCATTTTTGTCGATCAGAAATTGCAGCCTTTCAGTCCTTTATAATCCCCGCTGTCTCAGGTGACCCGTCTATGGTGTATCTCCGAACAGAACGGTTATATCAGCACATATGCTTTTCAAATATGCAGATATAGAACCTTGATCACATTTATTATAACCGCCTGTTCTTACGATAATTTTACTAAACCCCCCTTCTTATGTCAACCTGATGCTGTACAGATTCACAAAAACGCACGCCTGACGCGTGCGTTTTTTATATATATTCAACAATTATGCCATCTGAAGATATTCTCGTCACAGGTTGTACTTGGTACGGATAATGATGTCGGTCAGGATACGCTCCTCGTCGGGCTGCTGGTTTTTCTGCAGCAGATCAGCAAGTATAAAAGACGGACGGTATCCCTGGACATATCCGTTCTGATCGATCAGAAAGTCCACGGTATCCTCACGAAGCGCCCTTTCATTTTTTGGCGTCTGATCATAAATTACAACATGAGGCCTCTGCGTAAGTTCAAGATCATCAAAAGCTTTGCGGATGCCGGCCTGGCCGCCGGAAACAAGAAGGATTCCATCAAGATCCGGAACGTTGTGCATAGTGTTGACTACGATTTTTTCCACTTCCGCAGCATCATCAAAACTGCCCTGCACGCCGACAATCTCCAGTCCCGGACAGGATAATTTGATTTCCTCAACAAAACCTGCGACACGGGAGCTGGCAACATGGTTGGTAAAATATCCGGTGATCACCAGAATTTTCCCGGTTCCCCCGGTCATCATTTTCATCAGCCCGGCTGCCGTGCGTCCGCTCTTGATATTATCCATGCCCACAAAGCAGCAGCGCTTTGTTCCGACAATATCCGAATTGAATGTCACAACCGGTATGTTTTCATGATCGATCAGTTCGTTAATCTTCTCCCGGACGCCTTCGCAGTCCACAGGCATCAGAGCAAGCGCGTCAATCCCTTCCTTGAGGAGATCATCGATGGCATCAAGCTGTTCCTTTTCGTCTACTCCCATGCCCTCCCTCAGGAGAACTTCCACCCCCCGGTCCTGCAGTTCTGCCGCTGCTTCACGGATTCCGCGGTTGATTTCCAACATGAAAGAGGCTCCTGCCAGCTGGGTCACGATACCGATCCTGCAGGTCTTTTTCCTGTTACCCGTCTTTCTCGGTTTCTTTACATAACCCATTTCTGCTGCAGTCCGGCGAATTTTCTCTGCCACTTCCTGATCAACTCTCCCGCGATTATTTAGAGCCCGATCCACAGTACCTCTGGATACACCGGTTGCCTCTGCAATCTGCTGAACCGTAACTGCCACTGTTCTACCCCCCTCTTTTTCATAACACACTGAACAGATATGCATATTTTCAAACACAGGCCTTGCGGAAATCACCGGCACACGTCACGCCCCCTGTTGCGTTCCGTGTGTCACACGCTATTTTGCGTGCTTTTCTGTGTTTTTTGCTATTATACAGGATTTGCACGCATCGCACAAGAAGCAGCCAGCAAGCGATACCGGTAACGTACAAAAATATTTATCTTGTCCGTTACAAGGCAGAAATAAAGCAGGTATACATACAAATTAAAAAAGACTGTGCGGACAGGGAATCCACACAGTCTACTAAGAGGGTAACAATTAATTTGGTATTGTCTGATATGTTTTAATCTGTTTTTCCGTCAGATGTACAGAGGTAAAACCTTCAGCTTCAAGACTTTCTATAGTATCTTTTGAACGCCTTATGCCTCAATCTCGGAAAGTTTGACGGGTCTGCCTTCCTTGAGGGACTTCTTGGCTGCGATCGCGATGCGAACGGGCTCAAGACCATCCTTGCCGCCTACAGGAACTTCCTTGTCGTTCAGGACAGCGTCAACAAATGCCTTCTCCTCAGCGACGAATGCGTCATTGTAGCGCTCAAGGAAGAAGTATGTGGGCTTTGCGGACTCGACGGTCTCGGCAGTGCTGATGAAAGCTTCGTTCTCAAGATGGTTGTTGTCCTGGACAGCACCCTTCTCGCAGAGGACTTCGACTCTCTGGTCATAGCCGTAAGGAGCCTGACGGCAGTTGTCGATGACACCGATGGCGCCGTTCGCAAACTTCAGAGTGACGATTGCGGTATCAACATCATCATAGTCAGCATAACCGGGATCCGTCAGGACAGCACCGGTTGCAGAAACTTCTGTAACATCGCTGCCGGACAGATAACGGACCATGTCAAAGTCATGGATCATCATGTCGGTGAAGATGCCGCCGGAAACTGCTACATAAGACATGGGCGGGCCGGCGGGATCGCGGGAAGTAACTTTGACAACATAGGGCGCGCCGAGCTTGCCGGAAGCAACTACGTCACGGACTGCCTTGTGGCTTCTGTCGAAGCGGCGGACAAAACCGACCTGGAGCTTGACGCCAGCCTTGGCAACCTCTGCCAGAGCCTCGTTGATCTTTGCTACTTCTGTGTCGATGGGCTTCTCACAGAAGATATGCTTGCCGGCCTTTGCAGCACGGATCATGAACTCTGCATGTGTATTTGTGGAGGAGCAGATGAATACTGCATCCACGTCAGCTGCGGAAAAAACATCCTCGGGATCCTTGGAGCAGCGTGCGATGCCGATGCTCTTTGCCCATTCTTCCATCTTTTCATTCATGAAAGGATCCGCAACGATCACAACCTCTGCATCCGGAACAAAGTTCTGGATATTTGTGCCGTGCAGATTTCCGATACGACCTGCGCCAAGAAGGCCGATTCTAAGTTTCTTGCCCATGGTTTTCTCCTTTAATACTAATCGACTTTACAACGATTTACATGCTTCGTAATCACGAAGACTTTTTCAAAATTAAATGCCGTATACCGGCAGATGCCGAAACAAAATTATTTAAAGGCATTATAGAACGCTGCCACCTCTTCATTGTCTATATCGAAGTGATAGACGACTTTGTTCGGCC
>Ga0310695_10015092_pt1 | contig 10340 bp, 9 predicted proteins | sample RumenRJG_04DNA_FD_203882 | JGI IMG/M metagenome (GOLD analysis project Ga0310695, IMG submission 203882) | Bovine rumen microbial communities from Lethbridge, Alberta, Canada - RJG_04 (v2) (version 2) | ecosystem: Host-associated > Mammals > Digestive system > Stomach > Rumen | place: Canada... | reverse complement strand
TGTTCTTTACATAGTCAGCGTGTCCCGGGCAGTCTACGTGAGCGTAGTGTCTGTTTGGTGTCTCGTACTCAACGTGAGCTGTCGAGATCGTGATTCCTCTTTCTCTCTCTTCCGGTGCCTTGTCGATCTGATCGAATGCTACGTCAGAGCCAAGTCCGTACTTTCTGTTGAGTACTGATGTGATTGCTGCTGTAAGAGTTGTCTTACCGTGGTCAACGTGGCCGATCGTACCAATGTTGATATGCGGTTTGGTTCTCTCATACTTCTGCTTTGCCATTTAACTTCCTCCTTTTAAATAGAACGTTCTTGCCGGAGGGGCATGCCTCCGAAGTTAAAATTAGGGACAAGCGTCCCTGTCCCTAAGCGGGTTTGCGTGGAGCTGATGAGCAGACTCGAACTGCCGAAACCTCTTCCTTACCAAGGAAGTGCTCTACCTACTGAGCTACATCAGCATGCGTATTGCGCTGCGCGGGCCCTCTTTGAACCTAAAGGTATATGTGGGGCATAAGGGATCTTCCCGCTGCGCGGGCCCCTCCTTGTGCCAAATGCATAGCAAAAACGATAGTACATCATCGCACCCCTGATGTCAAGTAAAGAGAATGTTTTTGACAGCATCCAACACCTGTCTGCTGCAGGAGCCGGCAAGCTTCATTACCTCTGTCTCCAGCGTGCTTATGCGGCATCCCATGTTCTCCATCATCCTTATCGAAAGATCATTTCCGAGCTCGTCAGCCGCGCAGCAGCAGTCCTCCAGAATGACCGTCTCACAGCCCCTTTCAAGGAAGCCAGGCACGGTCTGGAGTATCTCGACATTCGTTGCCGCTCCCGCGATAAGCACCTTTCTGAGATCCATGGCGCTCACCAGCCTTTCAAGATCGGGCGAAGTCCAGATGTCGGGCTGGATGTGCCTGACTGTTTCAGCCTCTTTTGTGTATGCTTTCACGCGCGGGAGCACGGGTCCCATGTCGTAAGCCTTCGCGACTATCATCGGCATGTCCATCCTGCTCACGGCGTGCGCGAGTCTTTCAAGATCGCAGGCGAGCCTGTCCGCGTTCTTCATGCGGGCCTGCAGCTTCTCCTGCGGATCGATGATAAGCGTAAGGCAGTCCGCCTTTACCGCAAGGCCTTTGAGGCGCATCAGTGAAGCCGGGTCTGCCAGGGTAGTCGGCAGAGGCGATACAGCAACATAGCCGGCCGCGCACCAGTCGATATCATAGCGCATCTTGTCGTCCATGTAGTCCGCGCCGCCTGTCATCTGATAATTGCCGTTCTTCTTTTTCTGGAAGAAGAACCTGATGCCGTAGCCCCGCGGCGCGGCTTCCGCGATCCGCACTCCCTTTATCTCCCACGACGGTATGTCGGGTGCGTTCACGCTGAGCAGCGTTCCGGGATCGATCCGTGCAGACATCTCCATCAGCTGAGGCAGCAGGCCTACCAGATAGTCGAAGTGCTCTGCGTTCATGGAGTCCTGCCCTCCCACGGAAAGGGCTATCGACCTTATGCCGTTGATGGCTCCTTCTCTGGCGCCGGCGACTGTTCCGGAATAATACGCGGCAAGGCCCGTATTGAAACCGAGATTGATGCCGCTTATTACATAATCGAGTTCGATTTCCTCTTCATTTTTAAGATAATCTATCGCCCACATCACGCAGTCGGCCGGAGTGCCGTCAAGCACCCATGCCGCCACGGCTCCTTTCACATCCCGCTCCTGCGGAGTCACCTCGCGCAGGAAGGTGATACTGTGGCTCTTTCCGCTCTGCTGATCAGCAGGAGCCACAACATAAACGTCGGCATGCTTCGACAGCGCGTCCACGAGTATCCTCAGTCCGTGCGCGTCTATTCCGTCATCGTTTGTTACAAGCACCTTCGGCATGTTTATCTCTTTCTCGTACTTTCTCATTTTTCAGCCTCAAATCCCGCTCCGTCAGTCGTGAGCACGCTGCCGTCAGACAGCACGAATACGCCCTCGATGCCGTCCATGCTTTCTATGAGTTTCATTCCCTCTTCAGATCCTTTTATAAGGCAGGTGGTGCTGAGGGCGTCTATGTCGCCCGAGCGTCCTTTACCGGCGATGAGAGTCACCGCATCGAGGTCGGTATCGACCGGCCAGCCCGTACGGGTGTCGAGTATGTGGTGATAAGTTTTGCCGTCCACTTCGATCCTGCGTTCGTAAACACCTGAAGTTACCAGTGTCTTGTCCCTGGCGCTGATCTTTCCTATTATCTCGCTTCGGTCGCTGAACGGAGTCTCCACGCCGATGGTGAAATCGTCCTCGCCGGTCTTGCCGCCTATGCATATGACGTTGCCGCCGAGATTGATCACCGCCGAAACGACCCCGCTGTTCTCCAGCGACTCGGTCATCCTGTCTCCTATGTATCCCTTGGCGATGCCTCCGAGATCGAGCTTTGCCCCGGGATCCTTCAGCCTCACCCTGTTGCCGTCCACGTCAACATTCTCATATCCGATGTGTTTTGCTGCTTCGGCGAGCGCATCTGCGTCAGGGATCTTCTCCTCGCCCTCAGCGGCATGGAAGTCCCACTGCTCCGTGATGCCGCCGACTGTTATATCAAAATCGCCGTCGGACAGCTTCGAGTACTCGAGCCCTTTCTGTATGAGCTCTGTCGTATCATCGCTGACTTCCGTCCATTCGCCCTTAGCGGCGTTTATCCTGCTCACATCCGAATCCGCGCGGGTGCGGCTCAGCTTCGACTCGAGGTCTTTGCAGAGATCAAAGGCTTCCGTAATCGCCGCTTCTGCCTCTTCGCTCATGTCCGCCGCATCCTTTACCCCACCCTGTCCGTCAGACATGCGGTATATGGAGATGCTGCAGATGGTGTCGAGGTAGTATCCGTCTTCTGCCACCGGTTCGGAAAAAGGCCCGCCGGCCGCGCCGCATCCTGCGAGCAGAAGCAGCACCGAAGCGAGCAGAAAGATATTCAGTTTTTTAAGAGCCCGCTTCATAATGACGTGATCCTTTCGAAAATTCGGTCCGCAGCTGATTACGGAAATGCGCCCCGCTGCTGATGGTCAAAATGGAACCCGCCGCTATAGAGGCTGGGCATCGGAGTGCGTTATTTCAACTGCCTGCATCAGGGCAGGAGTTTTCTGGCCTTTTTATGCTAAAATAACTGCATGAAACAGTTCATACGGAAAGCTGACATAATACTTTTCATAGTGCTGGTCGTAACTGGGCTGGCGGCTTCGGCCGCTCTGACTCTTTCGCACGGCGAAGCCAGCGGAAGCGCGAAGGTGGTCATTGAGTCGGGCGGCGATCTTTACGCCAGGTATCCTCTCAGTGAGGATCGCACTGTTATTGTTCCGGCACCTAAACAGCACGCCGTCGACGCCCCTGAAGCGGACGCTGACGCAGAGCCTTCCGCGCAGTACGACTATTACAACGTGGTAGTCATAAACGGCGGATCTGTTGCCGTGTCCGAGGCCTCGTGCAAGAACCAGGTATGCGTGAAGCACGGCGCCATCTCGAGACCGGGTGAGAGCATAGTATGTCTGCCTAACCGGCTTGTTGTGCGCATCGATAACGGCTCGGAGGAAGGAGGCGGCTATGACTCAGTCACCTCATAAAACTCAGGGCCGCGGCTTCGGCGCGTCATTCGTCGCAAGGGTCGGGCTGCTGGCCGCGCTGGCACTCATCTTTTCGTATGTCGAGGCTATTATACCATACAACCCTGGCATTCCCGGCATCAAACTTGGCATAGCCAACGTCGTGACAGTGGTGGCTCTCTATAAATTCGGGAGCAGGGACGCGGCGGCTGTAAGTGTCATCCGCGTGGTGCTGGCAGGCCTGCTTTTCAACGGTCTCTTCGGAATGCTCTACGCCCTCGCCGGAGCCGTGGTGAGCCTCACAGGCATGATACTGCTCAAAAAAACCGGCCTCTTTTCAGTGACCGGTGTAAGCATGGCCGCGGGAGTCCTCCACAATCTGGGGCAGCTTCTTGTGGCATCCGCCCTCATCGAGGACCTCCGCATATTCTTCTATTTCCCTGTTCTGTTATTCAGCGGGATCGCCGCCGGCATACTTGTCGGCATCGCCTCCGCGCTGGCTCTGAGGGCGCTGCGCTGATCATTCGGCGCCGTCCATTTTTGTTTCTTTGTTTCTTATCTTTGCCGGTTTCCCGCTTTGCCTGAACGCTTCTGCAGCCATGAACGCGAGTATCAGCAGAGCTGCTGCGGGATATGCGATCAGCAGCCTGTTTGTAGTGCCGTAGATATCCAGCGCACCCTTCAGCAGGCTCCCGGCAGTCAGCGTCACTATGAAAGCAAGCTGAGCGCTGCCGAGATCGAGCCTTGGTTTGCGGGTCGGCTCGCCTGCATCTTCGGGCGCATCCGCCATGTCCGCGTTATGCTCCGCGTTCCCGTCATCCATGCTCAGGGCTTCTTCCTGACGCTCTGCATCCGGCCTTACCGCCGTCGCCTCAGAGCACTCATCCGCATGCACTTCTGCCGCGGCATCAGCGAGCGCATTCGCTGAGTTTAAGGCAGAGCACGCGGCTTCATCAGCAGCAATCCCCCCCAATGCCCGCTCTCCTTTCATTGCCGCCAGCAGATGCGGGACCGCACCCGCCAGCAGTGGTATCATGAAAGCATATGTCATGTAGTACGAGTAGACGCCGTGGCCGAAAAGCCCGTACACCGCTCCCGCCGCAGCGATCACGATCGAAGCCGCGAGATACTTCATTCCGGTTTTAATAGCCGATGTATACAATATCGCTCACCTTCCTTTCACTGCCGCTGCCGTTTCCGATGCCGCCTCCGGTCGGAGTGTTGACCACACTGCCGTTGAACACCATCGTTGACGACCCGCCTCCGTCGAGGTTGTAGGCAGTCTCCGCTCCCAGGTATTTCATGAACTCAGCCAGCTGCAGGAGCGAGAATCCCTCGCTTTCATCCGTCCTGCCGTCAGACACCATGAAGATATATGTTTCGTCTGCCTTGACGCCTATCGCCGTGCGCGGATTGCTCGCCATGGCGCGGCCTACTTCATCATCCGAGTCGACAGATACTTTCCCGTTCTCCACCAACGCCGGGCCGAACGACAGAGTCTGCACCGCTCCTTTCGCGAGCAGCTGCTCGGCCGTCACTTCGCTCTCGTTGATGATCTCAAATGAGCCGTCGCTGTAAATGACCAGATCTTCGCGTCCGCTTACAGCGGTGCTTCTGTAGAGCTTGCCGTTCCTGATAACGTAGCCATTCTCCTGCGCTCCGTAGTAGTCTCCGTTGATCGCCAGAATGGCGTTGACGCTTTCGGCTATGTCAGATGTAGTCGCTGTTACGTTCTTTCCATATGAGCCCTGTGCGAAAGCGGTCTTAAGATATGCCGCCGAATCCGCTTTTACCTCAGCGACGTGTATTACCGTGCCGCTTACAGTATATTCGCTCAGTTTGATGGAAAGATTGTCGTCGCTGTAGCTGTCGTCAGTGCTCATGGTGCTGATGCCGAAAGTCGCTGAAGACGAGCTGCTTTCCGTTCCTGATGAGCTGCTGTCTGATGAATTCTTGCCTGAAGAGCTCTCCGAACCGCTCTTTGACCCGCCCGGTTTTCCGCCGTGTCCTTTTCCTCCGGACGGTGGCCCGCCGTGACCGCTGCCCGGTTTGTTCCCCGGGCCGTGCGCTTCGCCGCTTTCCGAGTCTTCCGCATTGCCGCTATTGCCGCTGTCCGTCTGCCCTTCCCGGTCAGCCGTTTCATCGCTGCCGCTCTGATCATCTGCCTGCAGCGCCGCTTCTGAGCCTGCGCCTGAGGCTTCGCTGTACACCCGGCTGATTACGAAGGTATCCATCACTACATATGTTGAGAACACCGCCAGCGCCAGCATGTACGCCAGCAGCTTTTTGTGTTTTTTTATCATGCTTTGTACTTCCTTTCCGCGGAGCAGGCAGTGCGCCCGCCCTTCCTGCGCGCTGAGCTTAAGGACTGCGCTCCGCCTTTTTATCGCTCCTGTGCGCTGAGCTTAGGTGCGCCTTCCGTCTCATTGATTTCAGCGCCGCTGTCTTCTCTGAAGAAGATCACGTACTTCTGCACCGTCCAGCTGATCGCAAAGAATACCGCCTCGGTTATCAGCTTGGCCGCAAGGCTGTTTATGCCGAGCGTTCCCACCAGAGTGCTAAGCACTATCGTGTTGCCGGCCAGTATGAACGCGGCCAGCATTGCGTACTGCGCAGCTGATTTCGCGAAACCTGTTCTGCTCCTGAATACAAGCCTTTTGTTCAGCGTGTAATTCACTGTTCCGCTCACGAGCCTCGCTCCTATGTTGGAGAGGATCAGACCGTTTGCGATGCCCGCCGCTCCGGTCGCTGCCAGGAGCAGCGCGTACATGCAGTAGTCGACGGCAAAGCTCGCGAGCGATGAAGCCGAGAACTTCAGTATCTCCTTATAGACTCTGAACGAGTCACGGACCGTTCTGAAATGGGATCCGCTGTTGTTGTTTTCGTAGACCGTCTCGATCCTCTCCTCTATGACCGGCACTCCCTCAGCGGCGAGCTTCATGAGCATGTTTATCTCATATTCATAGCGGTCGCCTTCTATTTCGAGGAGCCGCGGTATAAGGCTGCGGTGGAACGCTCTGAGTCCTGTCTGCGTGTCATGCACGCGCACTCCCGTTGCAGCGCTGTAGACATGCCTTGTTACTGTGTTTCCGAACCTGCTCCTTGCGGGGATGTCTCTGCCGAGAGCCCTGCTGCCCAGCACCAGAGCGTCCCGTCTGTTGGCTGAGATCTCTGCTACCCGGAGGACGTCGTCAGGCAGATGCTGCCCGTCCGCGTCGACAGTCACGATGACTGCGTCCCTGCCCGAGACAGAAGCCGTGCCTGCTGCAGTCTTCATTGACTCGGTGTATGCCATATATTTGTTTATGTATCTGAGGCCGGTCTTGAGAGCCGCCCCCTTGCCGCGGTTCTGCGAGTGAGTGAGCACTGTCGCCTGCTGCTCCAGCTCCCCGAATATGTCCTTATATTCCGGGCCGCTGCCGTCATCGACCACGACTATATCAAAACCCTTTTCTTTAAGATCGGCAGTCAGGCCGATCAGCTTCCGCTCCGGCTCGTATGCCGGTATGAGCGCTATGTATCTGTTTCTCATTGTCCGCCTCCTTGTCTTTCAGGAAGCCAGTCACTTTTCCGGATCGCTTCCCCTACTGTCAGGCTGCTGCATTGCCGCTGAGCTGAGTAGCTCCTGTCACAGCATCAGGCATTTCGCCGCTTCCGCCGTTCATGTCACCTGAAGGTCTCTGACCCTTCATTCCGCCAGGACCGCCTTTCATCTCTCCTGAAGGTCCCTGGCCGTTCATTCCGCCGGAGGCTCCTCCTTCGAAGCCGCCGGCTCTGTTATCCTGCATCTGTCCGTTACCGTTCATCTCTCCTCGGGGACCACCTCCGCCGAAGCTCCCCTGCATGCCGCCGCTGAGTGTGCTGTAGAGATTGTCTGTCAGGGTGATGCTCTCGCTATAGCTTCCGGCTGTCAGAGAATACGTCTCGCCCTTCGTCATATCCTGGGTGCTCACATATACTACTGCGTAGTCAAGTCCAGGCGTGGTCTCAGCGATCACATCGCCGGAGCTGTTTGTGAGCTTCACGCTGCTGCCTGAAGACTGATTGCCGACATTTACAGCGATGAGACCCTGCTCAGCATTTGAGAAGTTGACCGCCATTCCGGCTCCGCCTGTTCCGATGAAGGTTCCTGCCTTTATGCTTGCCGTGCCGTTGTAGTCAAGCACCGAAGTGTCGCCGCTGGACGGACCTTCCACGACTGTGTAACCGCCGCTGATTTCTACCGATCCGTTGGAGTCGATGCCGTCTCCTCCGGCTGTAATGTGGTTAGCACCTCCGCTGATAACGATGCTGCCGTCTGTTCCGCCGTCGTTCATTCCGCCCGGAGCTCCGCCGCCCCAGTCGTCGCTGCCGAATGTCTGGCTGCCGGCTGATGAGTTGCCGCCTGCCGCGTTTAGCCCGTCATCGCTTGCTGTAACTGTTGTGCTGCCGCCGCTGATGCTGATCGAAAGTCCCTCGATTCCCTCGTAGGACTCGTTCACAACGATGGTGCCTCCCTCGATATTCACTGCCGCGTCGGCATGGATGCCGTCATCTCCCGATGTGATCGTCAGGCTGCCGTCAGCCATGTAGAAGAAGCTGTCGGATACTGTGCCTTCCTCTTCATCCGCATCATCTGATACGTGGATTCCGTCCTTTTCGCTGCCCGATGTGACAGTCACATCAGACTCAGCCATTCTTACGCTGTCGTTTGCCTGTACTCCGTGCTTAGCTGCCGTGATGGTGTATGTTCCGCCGGCAAACTTCACGTCGTCCTTACCCACTACTCCGTGGCTGGCCGGCGACTCGATAGTGAGGCTGCCGCTTCCGTTGAATGTGATGTCATCCTTTGCGAATACCGCTCCGTCAATATTTGTGTCTCCGTCCGCAGTGAAGCTTCCGCCGTTTGCGAGCGAGTTCTCTGTGCCCTCAGCGAGCGTCACGAACACTTTGTCTGCCGACTTTACGTAGATCGCCGCTGAGTCGCTGCTGGTTATCGACGCGTCCTTAAGCACGATCTGCACCTTTGCAGCGTCGTCTGCATCTACGATGATCTGACCTTCTGTCAGTGTGCCGCTTACGATGTAGACGCCTTCAGCTGAGATGGTTATCACGCTTCCGTCTATGCTTACGCCGGAGGCCGCCGAGGTCTTTGCGGAGCTGCCGCTGAGTGTGATGGTCTCAGCCTCGCTCTCGTCGTAATCGCCCGACAGATCTCTCTCAGTAAACATCTCCGACTTGCTTACGGCATTGTCCACCGTCTCTGTCGACGCCGCGTTCACGGAAGATCCCAGATCGCTAGATGCGGCTGCGCTGCCGCATGATGAAAGAGATAGAGTCAGCATCAGAGCGAGTGCCAGTGCCAGCAATGATACTTTTGCCTTTGCCGCGACGCCGTGCGCCACCCCTGCATCTTTGTGTATTTTGTCTCTGTATTCTGTATTTCTGTTCATGTCTGCATTCCTTTCCTGATGAGACGGGGTGAAAACATCTGCGTTCCTGCCCGTCCCCGCATACTGCATAAATCGGTTTCCCTTTTTAAAGTTCAGTTGCTGCCGTTGCCTGTCTCGATACATTGATCTCAAGGTTGCCGTTGCGGCAGCGGATCTTGTCTATCAGTTCCTTTTCTCTGTCCGGATCTTTCAGTGTTACGTCATATGTAAGCCTGAACATGCTTCCCATATTCGTAGTCCTTACATTGACCAGCTCATACGAGGTCGTATACTCAGCAAACAGGTCATCGAATACTCCCGAGTAGTCGAGATCTTCCGGGATCACGATCCTGAAGCTCTTGTATCTGTCCGCGTTCCTGCGGGTGCCGAAGTCGAATCTGCTTGTGATCAGTATCACCAGCGCGAGTACTGCCGTAAACGCGGCCGCGAGTCCCAGATAGCCCATGCCCGTGGCGAGGCCTGTTGCCATCGCCAGGAAGATCGCGCAGATCTCTTTTGCCGTTCCCGGCACCGAGCGGAACCTTACCAGACTGAAAGCTCCCGCGACTGCGATGCCTGCTCCGATGCTTCCATTCACCATTGCGATGATCACGCAGATGATCGCCGGCAGCATCGCGAGTGTCACCACGAAGCTCTTGGTGTAGCGGGTGTTGTACATGTACGCCGCCGCGATCAGTATTCCCAGAAGCAGCGACACCCCGAACGATGCTCCGAACTGAGCCGCGCTTACGGTCGTCGCTGCGGATGTTTCATATATGCTTGTCAATAATTCAGTCATTGCTGCAACCTCCTGTTTTCCATTTCCCTGTATTGTTTCGCGGAACGCCCGTACCTGCTGTCTGCTCGCTGTCCGCTAGCCCTGCTTTCTGCGGCGGGCCTTAGTACCTTTTCGCTTTTCGCTGTCCGCCGGCTGCCCTCTGGCGCCGCATGTTCTCTTGTTTACACCCGCATGATAGCGGACCAAGCTTAAATGAAACTAAAGCGCAGGATTTTTTCTTTTGCCTCCTTGCGGACTTCCGTCCTGGAGACTCGTTTTCGGCGTTTTGGACGGAAGTTTCTCTCCCGGCGCCCTTGCGGACTTCCGCCCGGGATCTTTTGCTTTCATCAAAGCATGAAGCAAAGCATTAAAAAAGTGCACAGATGACTTTATTGCATCAGTGCGCATATTTCCTGGATGCGGGGTTTTCTTTTTATAAAGAAAACAGTCACGCGGATGCGCAGCTGTCTTCGGTGGTGTTAGGAATTTATATTTAGAAGGTTTTGTCAAATACCCCTACTTAGGCTGACGCCTTGAAGAAGGGGCTTGCGACTGCCCTGCAGTGGTCGGCTGATGCCTCCTGCATTTAT
>Ga0310695_10015090_pt1 | contig 10341 bp, 1 predicted proteins | sample RumenRJG_04DNA_FD_203882 | JGI IMG/M metagenome (GOLD analysis project Ga0310695, IMG submission 203882) | Bovine rumen microbial communities from Lethbridge, Alberta, Canada - RJG_04 (v2) (version 2) | ecosystem: Host-associated > Mammals > Digestive system > Stomach > Rumen | place: Canada... | reverse complement strand
CCGAACTGAAAATGGGCATGACAAAGAAGGACATCGACAATCCGTCGCTGCCCATCCGCAACAGGAAGACAACGGCCTTCGACTTCGACGAGAAAATCAACCTCAGCGTCAATGGTAAGGTGGGCGACAAGGTGAACATGAACCTGAACTACAACACCGAGACCACTTTCGACTTCGACACGAAGAACCTGAAACTGAAATACGACGGCAAGGAGGACGAGATTATCAAGCTCGTCGAGGCCGGCAATGTCAGCTTCCCCTCCAACAACTCTCTGGTGCACGGCGCCGCCTCGCTCTTCGGCATCCGCACCGACATGCAGTTCGGCAAGCTGAAGCTGCAGACGGTGGTGTCGCAGAAGAAATCGACGTCGCAGAGCGTGTCAAGTAAAGGCGGCACGTCGACTACGCCTTTCGAAATTGACGTGGCCGATTATGAAGAGAACCGCCACTTCTTCCTCAGCCATTTCTTCCGCCAGCAGTACGACAGGGCTATGCAGACCCTGCCCAACCTGACAACGGGCGTAAAGATTAACCGTGTAGAGGTGTGGGTGACCAACAAGTCGGGCACTACAAGTAATTCGCGCAACATCGTGGCCTTTACCGACCTGGGTGAGAATCGATTCATCAAGAACACGATGTGGAGCCCCACGGGAATGGATGTGCCCAGCAATCTTGCCAACGACGAGTATGGCACGCTGGTGGCAAGTATCGACTCGGCCTCGCGAAGCATCGACATGGTGACGACCCGGTTAGAGGCCATGAATGGTCTGGTGGGCGGCGTCGACTACGAAAAGCTGTCGTCAGCCCGTCTGCTATCATCCTCGGAGTACACCGTGAACGAAGCATTGGGATACATCTCGCTGAAGACCGGCCTGCAGCCCGACCAGGTGCTGGCAGTAGCCTTTGAATATACATACGGCGGGCGCACCTACCAGGTGGGCGAGTTCTCCACCGACGTGACGCAGGCCAGCCGCTGCCTCTTCGTGAAATCGCTGAAGAACACCAGCGGCAACCCTTCGCAGGGCAACTGGAACCTGATGATGAAGAACGTCTATTATCTGTCTTCATCGGTGGAGAAAGAGAAGTTCCGCCTCGACATCAAATATCAGAGCGATACCACAGGCACCTATCTTACCTACCTGCCCGAAGAGGCGCTGAAGGCCACGACGCTGCTCAAGGTGATGGGCCTCGACCGCCTGGATGCCAATATGAAGCTGCACGCCAACGGACAGTTCGACTTCGTGCGGGGCTACACCGTAGACAACGGGCGTGTCTTCCTGCCCTCGGCTGAGCCTTTCGGCGACTATCTGCGCAACTATTTGAATCAGAAAGGCATGGGTCACTTGGCCGACAAATACTGCTTCGACCAGCTCTATGACTCGACGAAGACGGTGGCGAAGCAGAACGCCGAGAAAGACAAGTTTATCCTGACAGGCCAGTACAAGGGCACGGCGGCCAACGTCATCCAGCTCAATGCCAGCTACATACCGCAGGGCAGCGTGGTCGTCACTGCTGGCGGCGTCACCCTGCAGGAAGGCACCGACTACACTGTAGATTATTCTGCGGGCGAGGTGACCATTCTCAACCAGAGCATCATCGACGCAGGCACCAACGTCAACGTGTCGCTGGAGTCGAATACCGATGCCTGGCTGAACCGCAAGACGATGTTCGGCGTGAACTGGGAGTATGAATTCAACAAGAACTTCTCCCTGGGCGGCACTGTGCTGCACCTTAGCGAGCAGGCTCTCACCACAAAGGTGGCGATGGGCGAGGAACCGCTGAACAACACGCTGTGGGGACTCAATCTGAACTGGAAACAGGAGAGCCAGTGGCTGACTAACATGCTCGACAAGCTGCCGCTGCTCAGTCTGACGCAGCCCTCGCAGATCAACCTCACTGGCGAGTTTGCACAACTTATTGCAGGCAATGCTAGCGGCACGCAGGACAACGCCTCCTATATCGACGACTTCGAGAATACGAAGAACCTCTTCGATGTCAGCGACCCGAAGGCATGGGTGCTGTCGTCGGTGCCATCGATGTTCCCTGAGTCAGGCGACAAGCAGACCGTGGCATCGGGCTATGGCCGTGCCTTGCTGTCGTGGTACACCGTCGATCCGCTCTTCACACGTCGTTCATCGTCGCTGACGCCTAGTCATATCAAGGGCGATCTGGAGCAGTTGTCGAACCATTACGTGCGCGAGGTCTACGTGCGCGAGCTCTATCCCAACCGCGACCAGTCGAGCTACAACGGAGCCACGTCGACGCTGCCCGTGCTCAATCTGAGCTACTATCCGCAGGAGCGCGGTCCCTACAACCTTACGCTCGACTACAACAGCGACGGCACGCTGAAGAACCCGGCAGCGAAGTGGGGCGGTATGATGCGCCGTTTGGAGACTACTGACTTTGAGCAGGCAAATATCGAGTATGTGGAGTTCTGGCTCCTCGATCCTTATATATATACGCGTGCGCAAGGCACTGCAGCACAGCACTCGGGTGAGCTCTACATCAACCTGGGTGAAGTGTCTGAGGATGTGCTGCGCGACGGCAAGAAATTCTATGAAAGCGGCATGCCCGTCGACGGCACTTCCAGCTTTGAGGAGACGCAGTGGGGCAAGATTCCCGTGCAGGCCACGCAGACCTACGCCTTCGCCACAACCAGCGGTTCGCGTGAGAAGCAGGACGTGGGCCTCAATGGACTGACCAACGAAGAGGAGCGGCAGTTTGGTGCCTACGCCAACTGGCTCTCGCAGATTGGTGCTGTGGTGCAGAACGACTCACTGCTGCAGGCTTGGCAGCAGGATCCTGCCGGCGACGACTACCATTACTTCCGCGGCTCTGACTACGACCGCGAGCAGAAGAGCATCATAGACCGCTATCGCCGCATCAACAACCCGCAGGGCAACTCGCCGTCAAGCGACAACCAGACCGAGAGCTACGACTCTTCGTACAAGACCGGCCCCGACGTGGAGGATATCAACCAGGACTATACGCTGAACGAATATGAGCGCTACTATCAGTATCGCATCCCCATCAGTGACGACGAGCTGCAGGCCTACAACCGCGGCATGAAGAGCGACGACAGCTACATCGTTGACCACCGCGACTACAATGCCAAGCTGCGCAATGGCGACACATGCACCGTGCGCTGGTATCAGTACCGCATACCCTTGCAGGAATGGGAACAGAAGGTGGGGGCCATCAACGACTTTACCAGCATCCGCTTCATGCGTATGTTCCTCACAGGCTTCGAACAGCCCATCACGCTGCGTTTCGGCTCGCTCGACCTCGTGCGTGGTGAGTGGCGTCAGTACAAGCAAAACCTGCAGACCAGTGCCGGTGCCGAGACGGGCACATTGGAGATGAGTGCCGTCAATGTCGAGGAGAACACCGAGCGACAGCCTGTGGCATACGTGCTGCCGCCGGGCATAACGCGAGTCACCGACCCCAATCAGCAGCAGCTCACTGAGGACAACGAGCAGGCCCTGTGCCTCACGGTGAAGAACCTCTCGCAGAATGAGTCGAAGGCTGTCTACAAGAACACCAACCTCGACCTGCGCCAGTACAAGCGCATGCAGATGTTCGTACACGCCAACTACCTCGTGCCCAACAGCACACAGCTGGAAGACAACCAGCTGGCCGTGTTCATACGCTTGGGCAGCGACTACAAGAGCAACTACTACGAGTATCTTATTCCGCTGAAGCTGACGCCCGAGGGCCATTACCACTGGAATGTGTCCTCCGACCGACCGCTGGTATGGCCTGAGGAAAACATGCTCGACATCAACCTTGCTGTCTTCACCGAATTGAAGAAAGCTCGCAACAAGGCTCGTGCCGAGGGAATGGCAAGCTATACTCAGCTCTATAGCGACTACGATCCTGACAAACCCAACAACCGCGTCAGCATTGTCGGCAATCCGTCCTTGGGCGAGGTGAAAACGATGATTATCGGTGTGCGCAACCTCAGCCCGGCTCTGAAGAGCGGCGAGGTGTGGGTCAACGAGCTGCGCCTGCGCGAGGCGAACAACGAAGGCGGCTGGGCTGCCAGCGGAGCCATGAACATACAGCTGAGCGACCTCGGCTCGGTGAATATGACTGGCCGCTACATCACCGACGGCTTCGGCGGCCTAGAGCAGACCGTCATGCAGCGCAGCACCGACACAGAGTCTTCCTATTCCATCACCGCCAACGTGGAGCTGGGCAAGCTCTTCCCCGAGAAAGCACAGGTCTCGGCACCGCTCTATTATTCATACACGAAGGAGACCATCGCTCCGAAGTACAATCCGCTGGATACCGACATGGACCTGGACGACGCCTTGGAGAGTGCTGCCGACCGTCATGAGCGCGACTCGATTGAGAGCATTGCCGTGACAAAGCACATCACACGCAACTTCTCGCTCTCCAACGCTCGCGTGAACATCAAGAACAAGAAGCATCCGCTGCCCATCGACCCGGCCAATTTCTCGTTCAGCTACAGCCATTCCCACCGCAACACCTCAGGCGAGACTACCGTTTATGAGAACGAAGACCAGTGGCGCGGTTCTCTCAGCTACAGCTACTCACCCGTCTACAAGACGTGGGAACCCTTCAAGAAGTCGAAGAGCAAGTCGAAGTGGATGCAGCTGCCCAAGGCACTGGGCTTTAATTACCTGCCGCAGAGCATCTCGTTCAACATGGACATGACGCGCAACTACTACGAACTGCAGGAGCGCGACTTAGAGAACACCGAAGACCCCAACCTGCCGCTCACCTTCTCTGAGCAGTTCCTTTGGAACCGCGATTTCCAGCTGCGATGGGATTTGACGAAGAACCTGCACATGAGTTTCCAGAGTGCTACACACGCAGAAATTGAGGAGCCTTACACGCCTATCAACAAGGACCTCTACGCCGACCGCTATGACGCCTGGAAGGACAGCGTATGGCAGAGTATCAGACACTGGGGAACGCCGCTCGACTATCAGCAGACGTTTAATGCCAGCTATCAGCTGCCTTTAGACAAATTGCCAATCTTCGACTGGACAAAGCTCGATGCAAAATACGATGCCACCTACTCCTGGCTGCGCGGCACTGACCTCGACGACGGCACTTCCTTGGGCAACACCATCCAGAACAACCGCAATATAACGCTCAATGGCAACTTCAACCTGGAAACGCTCTACAACCACATTCCCTTCCTGAAGAAAGCCAACGAGCAGTCGAAGAAACAGCAGCAGAAACCGGCCAACAAGCCTAAAACCACTCCCGCCAAGCCTGGCCCTGGCGCAAAGGAGGGAGAAGGTGCCTTGAAGGCCAATGAAAAGGATGACCAGCAACTGCCGAAGAACAAGAACACCTTCCAGAAGGAAGTTACGCTGGTGCCCGACTCGGTTGTTGAGATTCAGCATGGCAAGAAGACAAAGCGCATCCTGCTTAGTGCACGCAATAAAGACGGCAAGGTGGTGGATGTGAAATGGAAGGTTGTGGACGAAAACAAGATCAAGGTATGGATCAAGTCTGACAAGAAATCTGCTGACGATGACCAGAATTCAGAGGCTTTGGAGAAAACTGACAGCCTTGGCATCGCTACTCCTGACAGCGTCAACATTGCTAAAGCCGACAGCCTGGCCATTCCTGACGTCTTAGGCAAAGGAAAGGCAACGATGGGCAGAATGCGTCCAAGGCCTCAGCCTAAGAATGATGTGGCTGGCATCACTGTCAAAATTTCCGTCACGCCAAAGGAACCGCTTGAGAACCAGTGGTGGTACAAGCCGGCACAGCAGACGGCACGCTTCCTGATGATGGTGCGCAGCGTGAACTTTTCCTATCGCAACCAGCGCTCTATGGCTCTGCCGGGCTTCATGCCGGGCATTGGCGATATGTTCGGACAGCGCACGGGCGACATCCTTTCGCCGGGTCTCGATTTCGCCTTCGGCCTTAACGGTGATGACTATGTTGACAAGGCCTTAGACCGCGGCTGGCTGCTCTGCAACGAAAGCGTGGCCACACCGTCGTCAAGTCAGACGACCGAGGACTTCCAGCTGCGTGCCACTCTGGAGCCCGTGCGCGACCTGAAGATTGACCTCTCTGCCACCCGCACGCAGAATCGTGCCAAGAGCGTGCAGTTCATGTATGCCGGAATGCCCACCACGCAGAGCGGTACGTTCACCATGACCACTATCTCACTGGGCTCTGCCCTCGAGGGCATGGGCGATGCCAACAACGGCTACCAATCGCCCACCTTCGACAAGTTCTGCGCCGCCATCCCAGAGTTCCGCGACCGTGTGCAGGCGCAGTATCCTTCTAGTCCTACTAGTCCCCAGCCCAATGCCAACCCCGTCGATCCTTACAGCGCCGACGTGCTTGTGCCTGCCTTCCTCAGCACCTATACTGCCGGTGCGGGAAAGTCGCTCGACATCTTCCCGGCCCTCTCTCGCCTGCTGCCCAACTGGACAGTGCGCTACAGCGGCCTGTCGAAGATACCGTTCTTTGCCAACACCTTCAAGAGTGTCAACCTGAACCACTCCTACAAGAGCGTCTACAGTGTAGGCTCCTACGCCAGCTTCAGTTCGTGGCTCGAGTACATGGGCGACCTGGGCTATGTACAGACGGCCGACGGCTCCTATACGCCCTCTTCACCCTTCAACATCAGCACCGTAAGCATCAACGAGGCCTTCTCGCCGCTTCTCGGACTGGATGTGACGCTGAAGAACAACATGACGCTGAAGCTGGAGTACAAGACCACGCGTGTTTTGAACTTGTCGATGACAAGCGTACAGCTGAACGAGGCGCGCTCGAAGGACTGGGTCATCGGCACGGCTTATAAGATTACCAACTTCAACATCTTCGGCTCTGGCACCAGCCACCGCAAGGTGAAAGGCAACAAGAAGGGCAACAACAAGGAGGACAACGACAAACAGAGTGGAAAGTCGCAAGCGAACAACAGCCGTGGCGGCGTGAACCACGACCTGAACCTGCGACTTGACATCTCGTTCCGCAAGCAGGCCGCCATCACACGCGACATCGCCACAGGGGTATCGTCGGCCTCCAGCGGTAATTCGGCACTGAAGATTTCATTTGCTGCCGACTACACGCTGTCGCGATTCCTCACTCTTACAGCCTACTACGACCGTCAGACCAACACTCCGCTGCTCTCGTCGTCGAGCTATCCCACGACTACGCAGGACTTTGGCCTAAGCATGAAGTTCTCACTCACGCGCTAAAAAACAAATAACTGATATGATGAAAAAGATTCTTACGTTTTTGCTTTGCACCTGGGCCATGACGACTCAGGCTGCCGATGTGCAGATTAACGGCAATATGGTGACCATCCGCCCCGACGGCGGACAGGCCAAGGTCATCCGTTTGGAAGTGATGAACGGCAACATCATCCGCGTCAGGGCGACTTCAGAGAATGAGCTGCCTGAAAAGCCTGCTTCGCTGATGATTGTGCCGCAGACAACGCCAGCCAAGAACTCCTACACCGTGAGTGAGGAGGGCGAGACGGTTGTCGTGAAAGCTGAAAATGTCAAGGCTGTGGTATCGAAGGCAACCGGCGAGGTGACATTCTTTGATGGCACCGGCAAGCAGTTGCTGAAAGAGGCCAAGGACGGTAAGCAGTTCTGGGACTTCACCGTGCCTGAGCGCGAATTGGGTGAGAAAGGAGGAAAGGCACTTACCGACGAGATGCTGCATGGCCTGCAGTGGCAGATGAAGTTCGACAGTCCCGATGATGAGGCATTCTACGGTCTGGGCCAGCACCAGAGTGAGGAGTTCAACATGAAGGGCAAGAACGAAGACCTTTTCCAGTACAATACCAAGGTGTCCATCCCCTTCGTTTTGTCGAACAAGGGCTACGGCCTACTGTGGGACAGCTACAGTTACTGTCGCTTTGGCAAACCCGACGAATATCTGCAGCTGAACCGCGCCTTCAAGCTTTATGACAAGCAGGGTAGGGAAGGCCACCTCACCGGCACTTACATCGATAAAAGCGGCCAGCGCCTGGTGCGTGACGAAGACAGCATCTACTATGAGTATGCCTATCCTGCTACCAGCGTCATCGCCAACCGCACCGACAATGGCGGGTTGAAGAACCTGCCGCAGGGTTTCAACCTGCAAGGAGCCAACGTGGTTTACGAGGGATTTCTTCAGCCGGAATGTTGCGGAAAGTGTGCAGGTAAGGAGGAGGAATATCAGTTCATTCTTTATTACGCAGGCTACATCAAAGTGTATATCGGTGGTGTGGAAGTGGTGCCCGAGCGCTGGCGCACGGCATGGAATCCCAATGCCTACAAGTTCACTGCCAAGCTGAAGAAAGGCGAGAAGAGCCAGCTGCGCATAGAATGGCAGCCCGACGGCGGCGAGAGCTATTGCGGACTACGTGTGGCATCGCCGCGCAGCCAGCAGGAGCGCGAGCAGCTGAGCATCTGGAGCGAAATGGCCCGCGACATGGACTATTACTTCATCGCAGGCGAGACGATGGACAAGGTCATCAGCGGCTACCGCACACTGACGGGTAAGGCCAGCCTCTACCCCAAGTGGGTGCTGGGCTTCTGGCAGAGTCGCGAGCGCTATAAGTCATCTGCTGAAATTGAGGAGACACTCAGCGAGTTCCGTCGTCGTCACATCCCCATCGATAACATCGTGCAGGACTGGAACTACTGGAAGCTCGACTCTTGGGGCGATCACACCTTTGAGGCCTCGCGCTATGCCAACCCGCAGGCCATGCTTGACAGCGTGCACCAGATGCACGGGCGATTCATGATCAGCGTGTGGCCGAAGTTCTACGACACCGTCGACAACTACAAGGAACTCGACAACATGGGCGCTATGTACCGTCAAGCCATCCGTGACGACATTCACGATTGGCTGGGCTTCCGTGGCTCGTTCTACGATGCCTATGATGCCGATGCCCGCAAAGTGTTCTGGCGCCAGATGGACGAGAACCTCTACACGAAATACAATCACGCCATTGATGCATGGTGGATGGACGCCTCGGAACCCAACGTTCGCGACTGCACGCCGATGTGGTATCGCAAGGCGCTCTGCGGCCCCACCGCTCTCGGCACCTCTACGGAATATTTCAACGCTTATTCTACTGTTAATGCTGACGCCATTTACAACGGTCAGCGCAGCGTTTGGAAAGGCAAGAAAGACGAGCCTCGTGTGTTCCTGCTTACTCGCAGCGGTTTTGCCGGCGAGCAGCGCTACTCCACAGCCACATGGAGCGGCGACATCGGAACCCGTTGGGAGGATATGCGGGCGCAGATGACAGCCGGTCTGAACTACTCCTTGTCGGGCATACCCTTCTGGGGCATGGACCAGGGCGGCTTTTGCGTGGAGAACCGCTACGTGGCAGCACAGCAGCTCTACGACCGCACGGGCCAGGAGAATGAAGACCTGAAAGAGTGGCGCGAGCTGCAGACACGCTGGAACCAGTTTGGTGCCTTCATCCCCCTCTTCCGCAGCCACGGCCAGTGGCCCCTGCGCGAGATATGGAACATTGCTCCCGACAGCCATCCTGCCTACAAGTCGTTTGTCTACTACGACAAGCTGCGCTATCGCCTCATGCCCTATCTCTACTCCTTGGCCGGATGGGCACATTTCAACGACTACACGCTGATGCGTGCGCTGGTGATGGACTTCAACGGCGACCGCGAAGTGGAGAACATCGGTAACCAGTGGATGCTCGGACCCGCTCTCATGGCCTGTCCTGTGGGCTATTACAAGGCTCGCAACCGCTCTGTCTATTTCCCCAAGCAGTGCGGCTGGTATAATCTCTATACTGGTGAATATACTGAGGGCGGACAGACGCTGGTGGTTGATGCACCCTATGAGCAGATTCCTGTCTTCGTGCGTGAGGGTAGCATCATTCCCTTCGGACCAGAGATGGAATGGAGCGACGAGAAACCTGCCGAGCTTATTAACCTTTATATATATAGCGGTAAGGACGGAGCGTTCCGCCTCTATGAGGACGAGGGCACGAACTACAACTATGAGAAAGGCAAGTATGCTACCATCGACATCAGGTATGACGATGTCGCTAAGTGCGTTTCGTTCTCGCAACGCAAGGGTCAGTTCCCTGGTATGCTGAAGATGCGCCGCTTCAACATCGTTCTTGTCACCAAGGACAACCCACAGCCTCTTGACCTCGAGAATCCGCAGGGTACCCTCGTTACATACGATGGTAAATCCCTTGCTATGAAATTGCCTTGTGCAGTGAAAAAATAGCAAAATCCTTGCGCGTATCAATAAGAATGTTTACCTTTGCAAACGATTTTAATTCTATCTGACGATGAAGAAAATTCTATTAGCAGTGCTGCTTGCCGCCGTGACGTGCGGCTGCAGCGACAAGAAAGGCGGCAGCGG
>Ga0310695_10015089_pt1 | contig 10341 bp, 8 predicted proteins | sample RumenRJG_04DNA_FD_203882 | JGI IMG/M metagenome (GOLD analysis project Ga0310695, IMG submission 203882) | Bovine rumen microbial communities from Lethbridge, Alberta, Canada - RJG_04 (v2) (version 2) | ecosystem: Host-associated > Mammals > Digestive system > Stomach > Rumen | place: Canada... | reverse complement strand
TTGACTTTGCCTCTGGCTTATATCTCCCTTGCCAAGGGCGATTCGCGCACTTTCATGGTTCAGGAACTGATTTACGATGTGGTGTTTGTGCTGGCTGTACTCCTTTTCTTTAAGTACGGAGGTGTTACCATGATAGGTGCTGCATTGACTGTAGCCGCTGTGCTGGACTTGTGTGTGGTGTCATTAATCACACATGTCAGATACAATATAAGATTGTCTGCCCAGTCTGTCAGGGTGTTCCTAATACAGCTGCCTGTTATTGTAGCGTCATTTGCCGCAGTCAGCTACGTGCCTGGCATTTGGAAGTGGGTGGTAGGTCTGATATTGTTGGGACTGTCATCGCTCATTTCGTTCCGATATCTTAGAAAACATACGTCGTTCATCAGGTCTGTCACTGGCAAGATTGGCAAAAAGATGGGTCTATGAGTAAAGTGACTGTTCTGGTGGCGGCATACAATGCCTGTAAATATCTGGCTGAGTGCCTGGATTCGCTTGCGGGCCAGACTCTTAAGGATATACAGATTGTCTGCATTGATGACGCATCGACCGATTCCACACTGGATATCATCAATGAGTACGCTGCTGCCGACAGCCGTTTTGTGGTGTTGCATCTGTCTGCAAACAGCGGGCAGGCTGTGGCCCGAAACAAAGGCATACAGGTAGCCGACGGGGATTATATTGCGATGGTTGATGCCGATGACAGGCTCTCGGCCGATGCTTTGGAGCAGGCGGTATCGGTTCTGGATTCCGATAAGGAGACGGGCTCGGTACTGTTTAATCTGGTAAAGTTTGATGAAAGCGGAGAGACTCCGTATCCCATGCGCACCGACAAAAACGAATGGAGCGGACAGGAGGCGTTTGAACTTAGTCTGGACTGGTCAATTCACGGCTTATACGTGTCGCGCACGGAACTGTTCAGGCGTTTTCCGTATGATGACACATGCAGGCTTTTCAGCGATGACAACACAACCAGACTGCATTATCTTAATTCCGGAAAGGTAAGGATATGCCAAGGTGTATACTATTACCGCCAACATGGTGAGAGTATGACCAATGGAATATCGGTCAGGCGGCTGGACCTGCTCGAAGCCAATACCTCAATGGCGCGTCAGTTGCGTGATGCGGGTCAGGAACGCAGGGTACTGGCCATGTTTGAGCGTGAGCGCTGGATAAACCTTACCGGTATAATAGGTTTGTGGTTGAACCACAAGGAGATATCAAATGAGAACGAGGCAATGGAGAGGTTTCGCAAAGTATGGAAGGATGTTGACAGAAGCCTGCTTCCTGCGGGATTAAAGCTTAAATTGGGTTACATACCCTGTGTCTCGTTTTGGGCATATTTCAATCAGGTCAAATTCTATTTTGTTTTGAGGCGGTTTTTAGGAAAATAATCCGTACCTTTGCTAATTATGTACAGGAACATAAACTAATTAGCAATTATATGGACGAATTATTAGGACAGGTAACTGCCAAGGCTCAGGAATGGCTGGGCGGTTCATTTGACGAGAAGACACGTGAGGAGGTGAAAGCCCTCCTGAATAAAGAGGACAAATCAGATCTTATTGATGCTTTCTACAAGGATCTGGAGTTTGGCACAGGCGGACTGCGCGGTATTATGGGTGCAGGTACCAACCGTATGAACATATACACCGTGGGTATGGCTACCCAGGGTCTGGCCAACTATCTGAACAAGAACTTCAAGGAGCGTAAGGAGATATCGGTCGTAGTAGGACATGACTGCCGTAACAACGGACGTCTGTTTGCCGAGACCGTAGCAAACATTTTCAGCGCCAACGGCATCAAGGTTTATCTGTTTGATGACCTGCGTCCCACACCTGAGGTTTCGTTCGCCATCCGTTATCTGGGCTGCCAGAGCGGTGTGAACGTGACCGCCAGCCACAACCCCCGTGAGTACAACGGCTATAAGGCTTACTGGGAGGACGGCGCACAGGTGCTGGCTCCGCACGATACAGGCATAATTGATGAGGTTGCCAAGGTTAAGGTCCAGGATGTCAAGTTTAAGGGTAATCCCGCGCTGATCCAGATAATAGGTGAGGAGGTTGACAAACCCTACCTGGATGCAATTGAGGGTATCTGTATTGATCCTGCTCTGGTTAAGCGCAACCACGACCTTTGCATAGTTTACACTCCGCTGCACGGATGCGGCCGCGTAATGATACCGCGCTCACTCAAGCAGTGGGGCTTTACCAACGTGAACTGCGTACCCGAGCAGATGATTCCGGACGGAAACTTCCCGACCGTGGTGTCACCCAACCCCGAGTATCCCGAGGCTCTGACCATGGCTCTGGCCCTGGCCCGCAAGCTGAATGCCGATGTCGTAATGGCATCGGACCCGGATGCCGACCGTCTGGGTGTGGCCTGCCGCAATGACAAGGGTGAGCTTACCCTTCTGAATGGTAACCAGACCGCAATGATTTTCCTGTACTACATCATAACACAGTACACCAAGCTGGGCAAGATGACCGGTAAGGAGTACATAGTAAAGACCATCGTGACCACCGAGGTTATAAGCCGCATTGCAGAGAAGAACAACCTTGAGATGTTTGACTGCTACACCGGATTCAAGTGGATTGCCAAGGTCATTGCCGATGAAAACGCCAAGGGCAAGCACTACATTGGTGGCGGTGAGGAGAGCTTTGGTTTCCTGGCCGAGGACTTTGTACGTGACAAGGATGCCGTATCGGCCTGCTCGCTGATGGCCGAGATAGCCGCTTGGGCCAAGGAGAACGGCAAGACTCTGTGGGACCTGCTGCTGGATGCATACCAGGAGTACGGATTCTCACAGGAGGGTGCAGTAAGCGTAGTTAAGCCCGGCAAGAGCGGCGCCGATGAGATCAAGGCCATGATGGAGCAGTTCCGCGCCAACCCGCCCAAGACATTGGCAGGTGAGAAGGTGGTCCTCATCAAGGATTTCAAGCTTCTCAAGCAGACCGATGCCCAGGGCAAGGTTACTGATCTGGTTATGCCCGAGCCGTCAAACGTGCTGCAGTACTTTACCGCCGCAGGTGACAAGATATCGGTCCGTCCTTCAGGTACCGAGCCCAAGATAAAGTTCTACATGGAGGCCAAACTGCCGATGGCGGACAAGAAGGATTACCTCAAGGTGCAGGCTCAGGCTATGAAAAAGATTGACGCTTTCAAGAAGGATCTGGGCATTTAAAAAGGACATTACATTATGAATAGACTGTTTTTTTCAACTATTTTATCACTTTCATGCTCTTTAGGTTGGGCTCAGGCGTACCGTTCCATGTCAATATGGAATGACGGTAAGAGTACCGACTATCAACTTGTTGCTGTGGATAGCCTGCAGTTTGTAGGCGACAGTAATGCAGTCAATCTGTATACTAAAAAGAATGTATCATTAAAAGCTTCCGATATTGACAGCATCACCATATCTGTACCGGATGTGACCAGTACAAACAAAAAGACTGTATCACAGCTCAAATCGGAGTTCAGTACTGTAAAGATTGATGCTACCTCGTTCAAGCCGGTCGGCTCAAACAATCCGCTTATGGGTCATAAGTTCGGAGCCGATCCATGGGGTATGGTAGTTGGTGACAGGCTATATGTTTATATGACCGATGATCATCTTTACCGTTCAACCGATGGCCGGCCCATAACCGGTTCGTTTGACTATACTGACTGCAAGAAGATTGCCATTATTTCATCGGAGGATCTTGTAAACTGGACAGACCACGGCACACAGCCTGTGGCCGGCAGTGGCGGACCAGCCTCATGGGCAAGCAACATGTGGGCACCGTGTGCTGCCCACAAGACCATAAAGGGTAAGGAAAAGTATTTCCTCTATTTTTCCAATAACTCCGGCGGAATAGGTGTTCTTTCATCAGATACGCCATACGGCCCTTGGACGGATCCTCTGGGCCATGCTCTCATAAATCACAGCACAGCCAACTGTTCCGGTTCGGTAGTTCCGTCGGTTTATGATCCGGCCGTACTGATTGATGATGACGGAAAGGCCTATCTCTATTTTGGAGGTGGAACCGACAATCTTGACCTTAAGGATCCGGGTTCGGCCCGTTGTGTTGAACTTGGTGACAATATGACCTCGCTTAACGGTGATCCGGTCGAAATAAGGCCTCCGTATCATTTTGAGGATTCCGGTATAAACAAGGTGGGTGGCAAGTACCTGTACAGTTATTGTGCCCATTTCAATACCGGTGGAGGTTCTCCTGGTAACGGCAATATAGGTTATATGAAATCCGACAATCCTCTTGGACCGTTCACCTATGTAGGCAAATGCTTTGACAATCCCGGAGGTGCATCATGGTCAGGCGGCGGCGGAAACAACCACCATGCCATTGTTGAGTTCAAGGGCAAGTATTACATGCTTTATCACAACCGTGCGTTAAAGAGTGCAATGCGCAGTTCAAATCCGGACATCAACGACAACGTGGAATTACGCAGTACCTGTATTAATGTGATAAGCGTTGATACGGTAAGGGCTACAATCAAGAATCTCTCTTCGTCCGAAATAACCCAGGCGGGAGTAAAGCAGCTTAAGAACTTTGATCCTTATGTCAAGGTGCCGGGAGCTACAATGGCTTGGGAGAACAATGTGACAACCGAATATCAGAAGGTAGGTAACAACTATATATGCACGGCCAATCTTCAGGCCGGTTCATGGATGTGCCTGTCAAATGTTGGTTTTGAGGAGGGTACCAAGGGCTTTACGGCAAGGGTCAAAGGACGCGGAATCATAAAGATATGCTCAGTCAGACCCGGTAAGACAGGAACCGATATAGCATACGTTGAGGTGGAGTCTCCAAAGATGTGGAAAAACGTGACTGTCCCGTTGGTTTCGGTTCCCAAGAATGGAGTAACTGCACGCCTCTATTTTGTTTCATCAGGAAATATTAGCATTGACTACTGGTCATTTATCAAATGAGATTGTCCCGAACAATAGAATATCTCTTGCTTTCAGCGTTGTGCATTGCCTTTACGGAATGTTCTGACAGGCACAGCGCAGTTACAATAAGGTTGATAGCCACATCCGATACGCATGGTTGCATTTTTGCCGATGACTGTCTTGACGGCAGCGAGCGTATGGGAAGCCTGGCAAAATTCTCTACTTTCATAAAAAGTGAAAGGAGCGGGAACCGTAATGTGATATACCTGGATGCGGGAGATATCCTTCAGGGATCTATTGAATTGTATCATGACAAGACCGCCCAGTTTGTAAGGGACAATCTGCCGGCCAAGGCGTTTAATCTGTTGGGTTGTGACGCTGCAGTCATGGGTAATCATGACCTTGCCGCAGGTTCACAGACCTACTCGGGTTTTATTAGGTCAATAAAATTCCCTTTACTGTGTGCCAACCTTAGGTATCCCGATTCACAATATTTCCTTCCGCCTTACACGATAATAGAAAAGCAGGGCGTAAAGATTGCAGTACTTGGTCTGATAACACCTTCGGTTGATTTTACCATTCCCGAAGATTTGATGGGTGAATTAAAAGTTTCCGATCCCGTTGAGACTGCACGTTACTGGGTCCCGGTTCTTAAGGAAAGGGAAAAGGCCGATGTGGTAGTAGGGCTTTTTCACTCAGGATATAACGGAGGCCGGGTTGCTTCCGACGGTTCTTTGGAGAATGTAGTATGCAGTATTCTGGACAAGGTTCCCGGTTTTGATGTCATTGTATACGGTCACGACCATGTTTCAAGATGTCTCAAAATGGCAGATTGTCAGGGTGATTCAGTATTGCTTGTAAATCCGGGTCCGTATGCCCAAAAAGCAGCTGCCGCAACATTGACCGTTCAGATGGGAAAAGATGGTGCGTCGGTCAGCTCCACAGGCCAGCTGGTGGATCTTACCACCCAAAAACCGGACAGTAAGTTTGTGAGTGCATTGTCGGGATGGCATAATGATGTTGTTCAATATGCCGATTCCGTTATAGGTACTTCGGCTATACCTCTTGAGGTAAACGCTGCTTTATGGCGCGATGTGTCAGTGCTGGATCTGGTACATTCAACCCAGATGAGGTTTATGGGGGCCCAGGTGTCTCTTACTGCCCCGGTTCCTACAGTCCTGACTGTCCCTGCCGGTCCTTTTAAGGTTCGTGATATGTTCAGACTGTATCAGTTTGAAAACAATATGGTATCGGTTCTTTTGACCGGCTCCCAGATCAAGGATGTCCTGGAGTATTCGGCAGGGCTGTTTTACAATACTGTTGGTAAAGGGACAGACCATCTGCTTAAACTCAAAAAGGACCCTGTGAGCGGCAAGATGGTGCCGGAAAACCCTGCCAGTTCGTTTTTAACCGCATCGGGAATAGATTATACTATAGATGTAACTAAACCTGAGGGAAACAGGGTAAGGATTGTCTCCATGTCAAACGGCGAAAAGTTTGATGCCGACAAACAATACAGGACCACGATCAATACCTATTTATACTCAGGAAACGAATCGGTACTGCTTAAAGCGACTGGTATGACCGCGAGCGAGATGAAAAAAAGGTTCCAGGCATCGGCATCTGCTGATATCAGATATTATATCCTTACCAAGTTTGCCGTGAATGCCGAGGTTGACAAAGCGGTCAAGATTGACAAATACAATAACTGGAAACTTGTCCCGGAAAGAACGGTTGACGGTTATCTTTCAAAAGATACAATTGATTTTGAGTTAATAACAATTAAATAACAATATGGTTATGAAGAAAACGGTTTATTTGCTGATTGCTGGTACTTTACTTTCACTCTCAGCGTGCAAGACAAGTGAGAATGCATACAAACAGGCTTACGAAAAGGCTGTAAGCGGTGATGAAACCAAGCCTGTTGTCCAGGAGCCCGTTGCTGTAGCTCAGGTTACCGAAGCCGAGGATGTGGCTAACGAGTCTGTCCGTGAGGAGAAGGTATCGGTTGTTACAGGCGATGAAGAGATGAAAGCCTACGGAATAGTATGCGGCAGTTTCTCGCTCAAGGCCAATGCCGATGCGTTAAGGCAGAGACTCATTAACGATGGCTACAACGCAGTGGTTGTTGTCAACGAGGCAGGTAAGACCTATCGTGTAGTATGTGCAAGCTATTCCACCAAGGAGGAGGCTGTAACCGAGCGTAACAAGTTCAAGGCAAGATACCCTGACAACCAGGATTTCCAGGGCGCCTGGATCCTTTTCAAGAAGTAAGAATATAAACTGATTCAAATTGGGCAGGATTCTGGCTATTGATTACGGTACAAAGCGCACCGGAATTGCAGTGACTGATCCACTCAGGATTATTCCTGGAGGGCTTACTACGGTAGCGACTCACGAACTTCAGGCTTTTTTGACAGGTTATTTTGCCAAAGAACCTGTCGATATGATCGTTGTAGGTCATCCTACCAATATGAACGGTCAGGAATCGGCCAGCATGCAGCAGATCCGGCCGTTTGTGGAGAAACTCCGTAAACAGTATCCTGACAAGGAGGTGGTGATGTTTGACGAGCGTTTTACATCGGTTCTGGCGCAAAAGGCAATACTTGATGCGGGAATCAAGAAAATGGCCCGACGCAACAAGGCGTTGGTCGATGAAGTGAGCGCCACAATCATTCTGGAATCATTCATGAACTCTATTCAATACAAAAAATGATATTACCTATTTATACTTACGGACAGAGCGTCCTCAAAAAAGAGTCTGAGGATATAGACAACAGTTATGAGGGCCTGGAGCAACTAATTAAGGATATGTTTGAAACGTTGCGCAAGGCCGAAGGAGTTGGCCTGGCTGCACCTCAGGTGGGCCTGCCTATCAGACTGGTTGTTGTTGACCTGGATGCCATATCGGAGGATCAGCCCGAATTCAAGGGGTATTTCCGTACATACATCAATCCTTACATAGAGGAGACATCGGGCGATGCTGTGCCTTACGAGGAGGGCTGCCTTAGTTTTCCCGGCATACATGAAAAGGTGAACCGCCCGTCAAAGGTCCGCGTTAGCTGGCTGGACGAGAATTTCAATGAGCATGACGAGTGGTTTGAGGGATTTCCCGCACGTGTACTTCAGCATGAGATTGACCATCTGGACGGCAAATGTTTTATTGACCGCATGTCACCTCTGCGCAGGCAGATGAACAAGAAGGCCCTGAGCTCCATAGCTTCGGGAAAATTCAGTTGCGACTATAAGGTCAAGGTTCCCAGAAAATGATATGAGAGTAGGGCGGATACTATTTGCATGCGTTGCAGTTTTGCCTTTCCTGTGCGCACCGTTGCATGCCCAGATCAACACTGACCGTATGATGTCGGTGGGCCGGACCGCCCTGTATTTTGATGATTATGTACTGTCAATCCAGTACTTTAACCAGGTAATCAACGCCAAGCCGTATTTGGCCGAACCCTATTTTTACAGGGCGGTTGCCAAGCTGTCGCTCGAGGATTACCGCGGTGCGGAGCAGGATTGCAACAGCTCCATTGACCGCAATCCGTTTGTAGTTAACAGCTATCAGGTCAGGGGCCTTTCAAGGGTATATCAGGACCGTTTTGAGGATGCTATTAACGATTTCAGAACCGGACTGAGACTTGATCCTGACAACAGGTCCCTCAGACATAACCTGATTCTGTGTCTGGCCCGCAGCAAAAAGTATGACGAGGCTATCTTGGCGGCCGATACCCTTTTGGCTTTCTCACCCCGTTATGCTCCGGCCATGGCCATGCGCTCGGACCTTTTGTGGGAAAAGGGCGACAGCATAGGTGCATTGGAATGGGTAAACAAGGCTCTCGAAGTTAACAGGTATGATGCCGATATGTTTCATCACAGAGGCGTGATACTGGCCCGTCTGGAACGTTATGAGGAAGCGGAGCAGGATCTGGACCGTGCAATCTATCTGGATCCGGGCGATGCAGGGGCATATATAACCCGTGCCATGATCCGCTATTTCCGTGATAATCTTAACGGTGCGCTGAATGATTACGACCTGTCCATAATGATAGATCCCGGAAACGTGAACGGTCATTATAACCGTGGAAACCTTAGGGCTCAGGTGGGCGATGACAACCGTGCCATTGAGGATTTTGACATGGTGATAGATTCTGACCCGAGCAATTTGATGGCCGTATTCTACCGTGGAATACTTAGGGACAATACAAGCGATTATGCCGGAGCAGAACAGGACCTGACCAAGGTGCTTGAGGAGTACCCCCAGTTTATTGAGGGTTATCAGATCCGTGCCGAGGTCCGTGAAAAGATGGGTAACCGTCGCGGCGCCGAACAGGATGCATTGGTGGTTATGCAGGATCAGAACCGCCGTTTTAACAATGCCATGGGTTATACCGATGATTCCGACAAGGACCAAGATGATGAAAGGGGTACCCGCCAGAGTTCGGACAAGAACGTTCGTAACTACCGCAAGATTATTGTTGACGAGAATCTGGAAAACTCCACCGGATTTTCGAGCGAATACCGCGGCAAGGTTCAGAACCGTAATGTGGAAGTGCAGTACATTGAACCTTACCGCCTTACATATTTCAAGGATAACAGTCAGGAAGTCAGTACGGTACATGGAAGCAAGGTGGTCGATGAACTCTCGGCATCGGGATGTTTCATGACCGAAGTGCTGTTGGAAAATCATGACGTACAGCTTGAACAGAGACAGATTGACCGGCTTTTTGCAGATATAGGCATACGCACTCAGAACTTATCGGACAATTCAGGCAATACGGACTGCCTCTTGTTGGCAAGGGCTCTTGATTTTGCCCTGCTTCAGGATTTTACAAATGCCGAATCGGACCTGGACAAGGCTGTTATGGTAAATCAGGATAACTGGGCGGTATGGTTCTGCCGGGCTCAGGTAAGGGCCCGTTCCATACAGGTTAAGCGTGCGGAACAGGATATGGACCTGTCGCATGGCAGTTCCGGCGTGCGTGAGAATGCCGCCGATCCGGGTTATCAGTTCGTAATCAGGGATCTGTCCCGTTCAATAGACCTGGAGCCGTCATTTGCCTTTGCATACTATAACCGTGGCACATTTTACGCTATGGCGAATGACCTTCATGCCGCCCTTATGGATTTTGACAAGGCTATAGAGCTTGATGAAACCCTTGCTGAGGCGTGGTACAACCGCGGACTGGTGCTTGTGCTCCTTAACCGTATGGATGACGCTTTCCGTGACTTGAGCCGAGCTGGCGAACTTGGCATATATTCAGCATATAATATCATGAAACGTTTCTCCAAGTCTGAATAATTTAATAATTTTGCGGACTTAAAAAGAATTACATAACGACATTATGATAAAGATTACTTTTCCCGACGGCTCCGTACGCGAATATGAGAGCGGCGTAACCGGTTATGAGATTGCTGAGAGCATCAGCCAGAGACTGGCACAGGATGTGCTG
>Ga0310695_10015087_pt1 | contig 10341 bp, 8 predicted proteins | sample RumenRJG_04DNA_FD_203882 | JGI IMG/M metagenome (GOLD analysis project Ga0310695, IMG submission 203882) | Bovine rumen microbial communities from Lethbridge, Alberta, Canada - RJG_04 (v2) (version 2) | ecosystem: Host-associated > Mammals > Digestive system > Stomach > Rumen | place: Canada... | reverse complement strand
GCTCACATATTATAATATGGGTACTGGTGTGACGGCTTTCAGTACGACACGCCAGGGAGGATGCAGCACAGGAAACTATGCTGCATTTAACATCAATGGCTATTGTGGTGACGATGAGGTGCATATTGCAGCCAACAAGGTTGCACTTTGTGGTTTGTTGGGCATTGATTGTAATCGCTTGGTGATGCCCCATCAAGTTCACGACTGTGTGGTGCGTCGCATTGACGGACCTCAGCAAGGGGTGATAGAAGGGGTGGATGCTGTGATGACGGATGTTCCCCAGCTGTGCATAGGTGTCTCTACCGCTGATTGTATTCCCGTGTTGCTCTATGATTCCACTCATCGTGCTGTCAGCGCTGTCCATGCTGGATGGCGCGGCACCGTTCTGCGTATCGTCCAGAAAGCTGTGGAAGCAATGCGTGATGCTTATGGAACAGCGCCTGCTGATTTGCAAGCGGTCATCGGTCCAGGTATCTCGCTCGATAGTTTTGAGGTGGGCGATGAGGTTTATGAGCAGTTCCATGCAGCGGGCTTCGATATGCAGCCTATCAGTCGTCATGACGCAAAATGGCACATCGACTTACCCATGTGCAATCGTCTGCAATTGATGGAGGCAGGCATCCCTGCTAATCATATCCAGATGACGAATATCTGCACATATCAGCAGTATGAACGTTATTTCTCGGCTCGCAGACTGGGCATCCAGTCGGGTCGTATCTATACAGGTATTCTTATTAAATAATTGTTTGTTATGATGAGACTTCGACATATTTCCCTGTTTTTCTCTTTGGTGATGACCTTGTCGTCATGTGCCCAGACTAAGTTTACTACGCTGGAACAACAGCAGATTAGTGTGGAAGACCCAACGCTCTTTGAGCAGTATGAGGCCTTTACGGTTGACTTTGGTGCGATGCGCGACAAAGACTACTGCTTCCCATTGCCTGTAGGTAAGGCTCAGTTGGCTAAGGACTATCTGGTGGAGATAGAGACCACAAAGGGTGATGCCGTGAAGGCTATGTTCTCTGGTACGGTTCGCTTGTCGAGGAACAATCCTTCTTTTGGTAATGTCATTGTGGTGCGTCACGACAACGGATTGGAAACGGTCTATGGAAATAATGCGGAGAATCTGGTCAAGTCCGGTGATCGTGTTAAGGCTGGACAAACCATCGCTATCGTTGGCACTAACCAAGGGCGTACCTATTGCCTCTTCTCTGTGATGGTAAATGGTAGTCGCATCAATCCAGAGACGATAGTCAGTCTGGAGAGTCATCGACTGCGCAAACAGACTTTGTTGTATGAGAAGACGACTTCGTGGAAGGTGAATGTCAGCGTGTTGAAAGGTCCGCGTTTGGAGGAGTCCACATCTGGCCAATGGTGGTGCTATCCCTTGGCAGGAGCCAAGGTTATCAGTCCTTATGGACGTCGTGGAGGTCGGGGGCACTCTGGTGTAGACTTGAAGACCAAGGCAGACGACGAGATACGTGCAGCTTTCGATGGTGAGGTGGTCTTCTCTGCCAAATATGCAGGCTACGGTAATCTCGTCCGCATCCTGCATGGCAATGGCTTGGAGACCTACTATAGTCACAACTCCAAGAATCTGGTAAAGGTGGGTGATCGAGTGAAAGCTGGCGATGTGATCGCTTTGACAGGTCGCACAGGTCGTGCCACTACAGAGCACTTACATTTCGAAACTCGCATTAATGGTCGCACCTACGACCCTTCTCGCTTCTTTGACCATCAGGCACATACCATCCGCATGAAGGCATTCCAGAAAACCAGGAATGGTTATGTGGTGAAGAAGTAAAAACAAAGAACGGGGATGCTCTTGCACCTCCGTTCTTCTTGATATAGTAGTTGTTTAGTTGAACTTCAAAATCTGGCCAGGCTTCAGCTTGGCATTCTTCTTCAGGTGGTTCATCTTCATGATGGCATTCACAGTAGTTCCACGTTTACGAGCGATAGAGAAGAGGGTTTCACCACGCTTTACCTTGTGGAAACGGTTCTCCTGCTTGTAAGATGCTTCAGGAGCTGCGATTGCCAATTCAATATCGTCGTCAATGTCAGTTCCATAACCGATGCCACCAACACCGCGCACGCGATTGGCAAGTGATGATTCATGCTGATAGGTGGACTTGCGGAACATATAGGAATCGTCAACAACGTCCTGATTGCGGAAGTCGAACAGGATGGCAGGGTTGAGGGCTACGCCACAAAGACGAGTCTCAAAATGAAGGTGCGAACCAGTGCTGCGACCTGTATTACCTCCCAGCCCGATAGGATCGCCAGCGCGAACCTCCTGATCTTCTTCTACCAATTGCTTAGACAGATGGGCATAGTATGTCTCCAAGCCATTGTCGTGACGAATCACAACATATTTGCCGTATCCGCGACCCTCGTAGCGAACAACACGTACTTTACCAGTGAAGGCTGCACGGATGGTATCACCAATATATACTTTGATGTCCAATCCTTTGTGTTGGCGCCCCCAACGGGCACCGAAGTTTGAAGTCAGCACACGACTATCGGTAGGCATGCAGAAATCTTTCAGAGATATACGGAACGAGTCGGGCAACTCAGTCACGCGGCTGTGTGCATGCATATTGTCCCAATCTTCGTAAAGATCGGCAGAGGGATTATCAAAATTGTCGAAGTCTATGAGTCTTTGCAAAGCTACGCTATCAACGGCTTTCATCTTGCGGTCTACAGGTGCCTGACGTGCCAACAAGTCTTGTCCCATCATAGGAAGAGAACTCATTGAAGTCATAGCCAGCAAAGCAAAAATTTTAATTTTCTGAATCATAAAATGTTTTGGTTGTATTACTAAAATATGGTTTAACCTTACGGTACAATACCACATCATCCAGTCCATTACGGAAATAAAACGTTGCAAAGGTAGTAATTATTTTCTGAAATAGTATGCAGTTAACACTCTTTATGTGTGTTTTAACACTTTTATTTAAGAAATAACGCCCCAATTGATGTTGGTTTTGCGTAGTTCACGCAATGTTTTCCACAATATGTAGTATCGGGGATTCTCACAAATTGGGTCGTCGTCGATAATGGTTTGAGCCTCGTCGCGAGCCATCTGAACCAATTGCCCGTCGCGTGCTATATCGGCTATTTTCAAGTCGAAAGCCATACCGCTTTGTTGAGTTCCTTCCAAATCGCCAGGTCCACGCAGTTTCAGGTCGGCTTCGGCAATGCGGAACCCATCGTTGGTTTCACACATGATATCAATTCGCTTTTTGGTATCTTCTGCTAATTTGTAGCCAGTAACTAAGATGCAGTATGACTGATCAGCTCCACGTCCCACGCGACCTCTGAGCTGGTGCAACTGACTGAGGCCGAAGCGCTGGGCTTCGAGAATCACCATGACGGAGGCGTTGGGCACATTGACTCCTACCTCAATGACCGTAGTGGCTACAAGAATCTGCGTTTCGCCATTGACAAACTTCTGCATCTCAGCCTCTTTGTCAGCAGGCTTCATTTTGCCATGTACCTTGCTTAGTCGGAACTCAGGGAATACTTGTTTCAGAACTTCATAGCCTTCTTCAAGATTTTTGAGGTCTATCTTCTCGCTTTCCTCAATGAGGGGGAATACGATGTAAACCTGTCTGCCCTGATGAATCTGGTTGCGTATGCTGTCATATAACGATGGCAACGAACGGTCAAACACATGTTGGGTTGCTACGGGCTTGCGACCAGGAGGCAGTTCGTCAATAACACTCACATCCAAATCGCCATATAGCGTCATGGCCAAAGTGCGAGGAATAGGTGTTGCCGTCATCACGAGGACATGAGGAGGGTTCTGACTCTTGCTCCAAAGTTTGGCGCGCTGAGCAACACCAAAGCGATGCTGTTCGTCAACGACTACCATACCCAAGTGAGCAAACTGTACTGTATCTTCGATGACTGCATGGGTTCCCACAAGTATCTGTACTGTGCCATCCAACAGTCCCTCCAGAATCTCCTGCCGCTTCTTGCCCTTTACAATACCTGTCAGCAAGGCTACGCGGATGTTCATGCCTTTCAGGAAAGCCATGATGGTTTGTAAATGCTGTTCAGCCAGGATTTCTGTAGGTGCCATGATGCAAGCCTGATAACCATTGTCCAATGCGATAAGCATCGACATCAAGGCAACTAAGGTCTTGCCGCTGCCTACATCACCTTGCAACAGACGATTCATCTGTCGTCCGCTACCCATGTCCTTGCGAATCTCACGGATGACTCGTTTCTGTGCTTCTGTCAAAGGGAAAGGCAGGTTGTCTTTGTAAAATCCGTTGAAATAGTCGCCCACCTTTGAGAAGACATACCCTCTGTATTTCCGTCTTTGGTCGCTGGCGTACCTTAATATATTCAGTTGGACATAGAACAATTCCTCAAACTTCAGTCGGACGCGAGCCCGCTCTAACTCCTTGGCATTCTGCGGGTAATGAATCTTACGCAGGGCTTCGTCACGCGACATCAGGTGTAACTTCTCTGTGATGAAGTCAGGTAGGGTTTCTGGCAGTTCTTCTTTCAGTACGTCAAGAAGTGTCTTGGTAAGACGCTCAACAGAACGACTGTTCAGCCCTGCCTTCTTCATCTTCTCAGAAGTGTTGTAATAAGGCTGCATGCCCATGGCTGATAGTTCCAGTTTTTCGGCAGGATCCATATCGGGATGGGTCACGTTGATGCGTCCGTTATAGACGTTTGGTCGTCCGAAGACAATGTATTCCTTGCCGATGGTATAGCTCTGCTTGGCATATTTTCCTCCATTGAACCACGTCAGGTCCATCACCCTGCCTGAGCCATCTGTAAAGTGAGCCACCACACGTTCCTTACGGGCACTCATCTTGAAAGTCTCGAAGCTAAGAATATGCCCTTTGACCTGTACAAAGGGCATATCGCCATTCAACTCTCCTATGCTGTAGAGTCGGCTACGATCCACATGCTTATAAGGATAGTATTGCAACAAGTCGCCAAAGGTATGGATACCCAACTCGTCGTTGAGCATTTTCTTCCTGTTGGGTCCTACCCCAGGCAAGTATTGTATGTCTTGTTGCAGAATTCCGTTCATCTTATCAGCACTTCTGCTATCTTCAGGTCGTAGGGGGTTGTTATCTTAATATTCTCGCGATTGCCTTCCACAAGGGTAATATCGAAGCCAAATGCCTCGACTACACTGGCATCATCCGTAAAACCTTCGTTATAGGGTTGGCGATTGGCGGCCTTTAATAGTTGAATATCAAAGGTTTGTGGAGTCTGCACCAAACGATAATCATTACGGGGTACAGTAACAGACGTGTCGCCTTTTAAATGGCGAACCGTTTCCACAACAGGAATGACAGGAATCACAGCTTTTTTTTCACGAGCTGTCTCATAGCAGTTGCGAATCACGTCAATGCTGGGGAAAGGGCGCACTCCATCGTGCACACCAACTACTCCTTGTGCATTGTCAGGAATTTTTGCCAGGCCGTTTTGTACAGAATGGAAGCGTGTTTCGCCTCCATCTGCCAATTGGTAGTCAATGTCGAAAGCATATTCCTGGCAAAGTTTCTGCCAATAGTCCTGCTGTGCCTTTGGAAGTACAAGGATAATCTGCAGGGTAGGGGAGTATTGGCGAAACCTTTCAAGGGTTCGCATCAATACAGGTTTTCCACCAATAGGCAGAAATTGTTTGGGAATATCGCTCCCCATTCGCAGGCCTTTACCTCCTGCCACTATGATGATATAATCCATCAGGCCATCAAGTGTTTGAAGCGCATGCCTTCGGCAATCTGGTCGGAAGTCTTTTTGTCTACCAACTGAGCCAGCAGTTCGTAAGCAAAGGGGAAGGCAGCTGCTGGACCTTCACCTGTAGTGACATTGCCATCAACGGTAACAAGGTCGCCCGTATATTTAGCGTCCTCCAAAGCCTGCTCGAAACCAGGATAGCATGTAGCCTTTTTCCCTTCAAGGATTCCTAATGGGGCTAATACCACAGCTGGTGAAGCACAGATAGCAGCCACCTTCTTGCCAGCCATGTGCTGGTCAACGATAGCTTTGCAAACACCTTTGTGCTCGAAAAGATTCGAAGCTCCAGGCATACCACCAGGGAGGAACAGCAGGTCGGCATCAGCGAAGTCGCCTTGCTCGAACATCATGTCTGCCTCAATGTTCACACCATGAGCTGACTGAACCAATGGGAAGTCGGTAATGCTTACTGTGGTTACGTCAACACCACCACGACGCAAAACGTCGATGGGAATCAGGGCTTCAACATCCTCGAAGCCGTCTGCTAAGAATACATATACCTTTTTCATAGTCTTTTGTTTTTTTGCAGCGGACACCAGCGGACTTTTTCGGACTGTCCGTGTTAGTCCGCTGTCGTCCGCTGCTAATAATTATTTCAATGCATTAAGATATTGCTTGATGGTCTCCTTGAGTCCCAGATAAAGCGCGTCGCAGATGAGCGCATGACCTATGGATACTTCGTCCGTCCAGGGAATCATCTGGTGATAATACTGAAGATTCTCCAACGATAGGTCGTGACCAGCATTCAAGCCCAGTCCTAAACGACGGGCCTCTTCAGCTGCTGCTACGAAGGGGGCGATAGCTGCTTCGCGATTCTGGGCATAGCCTGATGCATAAGGCTCTGTATACAGTTCCACACGATCAGCACCACAAACCTTGGCACCCTCTACCATTCGTGGGTCGGCATCCACAAAGATGCTGGTACGAATGCCTGCATCTTTAAAAGTCTTGCAGATATCCGTCAAGAACGAACGGTTCTCAATGGTGTTCCAACCATGATTCGAAGTCAGCTGGTCGTGACCGTCTGGTACGAGTGTGACCTGTGTGGGAATCACTTCCAGTACGAGTTCTGTGAATGAATTGATGGGATTTCCTTCGATATTGAACTCAGTAGTAATCTGGGGCTTCAAGTCGCGTACATCTTGATAGCGGATATGGCGTTCATCTGGTCTTGGGTGAACGGTAACTCCCTGTGCTCCAAACAGTTCTACGTCGCGAGCCACACTCAGCACATTCGGATTATTACCACCTCTGGCGTTGCGCAGCGTGGCAATCTTATTGATATTTACACTTAGATTCGTCATTTTTTGTTGATTCGTTTTAATGTGTTTCACTAAAAATCATTATCTTTGCAAGCGCAAAGATACAAAAACTTTGTGAATAAACGGCCAAATAAGCGATATTTTTTATGACTTCACGAAAACTACGTTTCGCCATCTTTGGTAATCTGTATCAGCCAAAGAAGTCGGTGTCCATTCAAAAACTGCTGGCATGCCTTGCTATCAGACAAGCTGATGTGTGCATTGAGCGCGAGTTCTATACCTTTCTTACAACAGGACAACGATTGCCTATTGAGGGTGTTCACGTCTTCGATGGAAGTAAGTTTGAAGCCGACTTCGTTATCTCGATGGGAGGTGATGGTACGTTTCTTCGTGCTGCCAGCAAAGTGGGAGGCAAGCAGGTTCCCATCTTAGGAATCAATACAGGTCGCTTAGGATTCCTTGCCGATGTGAATGCTCAGGAGATAGAGCACACCATCAATGCTTTGTATGAAGGCGACTATGCAGTAGATACTCGTTCGGTAATCCGTGTGGAGACTGAGGGGAAAGCCATACAGGGTTATAATTGTGCCCTGAACGATGTGGCTATCCTGAAACGGGATAACGCTTCGATGATCAGTATTCACGTTACTGTTAATGGCGATTATGTGACGACCTATCAAGCTGACGGACTGATAATCAGTACACCAACGGGCTCGACAGCCTATTCTCTCTCCAACGGAGGTCCCATTATTGTGCCTGGAACGCACGTCTTCTCGCTGACCGCTGTGGCTCCCCATTCCCTCAATGTGCGACCTATCGTCTTCTCTGAGGATTCTGAGATTAAGCTGACGGTGGAGAGCAGGACACATAATTTCCTGGTAGCCCTTGACGGACGTTCAGAGAATCTGCCTGATTCCACTCGCCTGACTATTCGCAAGGCACCTTATCGTGTGAGGGTTATCAAGCGAGCCGGCACCAAGTATTTCCACACCCTACGCGAGAAGATGATGTGGGGTGCCGACCAGCGTAAATAAGGCTTTCAAACCTATATCCCATACCTATATCATGAGTCCTGACTCTTGCATATAGGTATTTTTTTTCTCCTTACAATATTGGGAATTTTATATTGCAGGTCCTGCAATGTATGTTGCACGTCCTGCAATTTACATTGCAAGGCCTGCAACTTACATTGCAAAGCCTGCAACTTAAATTGCAAAGTCTGCAATATACATACCAAAGTTTGCAATTGAAAAATCTATTCGAGGAAAATAGAAATGCAATTAGGGGTTGTGAAAGAAGAATCTAATGCCCATGAATCCCCCCACAGATTCCTTTTATGTATATTTTAAATAAGGTGGAAATGTTAAATATGCGTTAAATTGAAAAATAATGCCGAGAAAATTTGGAGGGAACGAATATTTACCCTACTTTTGCAGTGTACTATTAAAGTGGTACACTATGACAGAGAATAATTCAACTAAATAAAGACGATTATGATAGAGGTAAAAAACATCAGTTTTAAGTATGCAGGTCAGAAGAACCTGGTATTCGACGATTTCAGTTTGGAACTGAAACAGGACAATATCTATGGTTTGTTGGGTAAGAACGGCACGGGTAAGTCAACGCTGCTCTACCTGATCAGTGGTTTGCTTCGCCCCAAGAAGGGTTGTGTTTGTTTCGATGCTGTTGAAACAAAGCTTCGCAAGCCAGAAACGTTGAGCGAGATCTTCATCGTACCTGAGGAGTTCGATTTGCCCGCTATGTCGCTCCAGGAGTATGTGAAGATTAATCGTCCCTTCTATCCCAGATTCAGCACAGTAGTGCTGGAAGCTTGTCTGAACGATTTTGAACTCACTATGGATGTGAAGCTGAATGCCCTCTCAATGGGTCAGAAGAAGAAGGTGTATATGGCCTTCGCTTTAGCCACCAATACGAAGGTGCTCTTGATGGACGAGCCTACCAACGGACTGGATATCCCTTCGAAGTCGCAGTTCCGTAAGGTCATTGCCCAACACATGACGGAAGACCGCACGCTTATCATCTCCACCCATCAGGTACACGATGTCGAGTCGTTGCTGGACCATATCCTCATCCTCTCGCCCCAGAAATTGTTGCTCAACGCCTCAGTAGCTGAGATTCAGGAGAAATATACCTTCGAATATCGCACGCCCGACCAGATGCAGGATGTGCTCTATGCCGAACCCTCGTTGCAGGGAAATGCCGTCGTAGCACCCCGCAAAGCTGATAGTCCTGAGACACAGGTCAACCTGGAACTGCTGTTCAACGCCGTCAACGAAGGCAAGATTTAAGACTACGAATTAAACGAATACGAATTGTTATGATTCAGTTTAATATAAAAAGATTCGGAAAACTGGCAAAGTGGACGTTGGTCAACGACAAGAAGTACCTCGTCAAGAGCTTCTTGCAGGTCTTTGCCATCCTGACGTTCCTCTTCCTGTTCTTCACATGGGTGATGAACCGCGAGTCGGTTCATAGCGACATCAATGCCTATGAGACCTGCTCCATTGCTGTTGTGATCCTGTTTGGAGTCACCTGTGTGGTGGGCTCTTCCTTTATGTTCTACAGTATGGAGGGCAAGCACGATATGCAGAACCTGATGATGCTGCCTGCCTCCAATCTCGAGAAATACCTGATGCGCTATGCTTCGTGGATACTCCTGTTGCCCCTTTATCTGGTGGCTTTGTTGGGAGCCGACGTGTTGCAGTATGTCGTCAACCTGATGGTGGGTCACGAGTACGTCACCTTCGTCACCACTACGTTGGTGGACAGCCTCAGACGTTTGTTCCAACTGGATGTACACAGCCATCTGCGCTTCGTGTTCTGGAATTCCGTGTTGTCGCTGTCTGTCTGGTTCCACTCGCTCTACGCCCTGGGAGCCACCTTCTTCCGCACCCGTAAGTTCAACTGGGTACTGACCACCCTCGTCATCATCCTGCTGACCATCTTGCAGGCTTGGGCTTTCCCTTATGAGGAACATGTGTCTGCATCGGAAACAACTACTACAGACCTGCTCATCACCGACCTCGTGGCTCTCTGTTGGACCATTCTGAACTTCTGGTTGTCTTATAGACTTTTCTGCCGTCAACAGGTCATTGGTAAATTCGTTAATTGGTAAGGATATGAATACGTTTAGTTTCAATAGATTCGGAAAGATGCTCCGCTGGGTGCTGAGTGTCAATCAGCGTCGAATACTCTATGCTATGGCAGGCTCCGTCGTGGGTGTGTTTATGGCTGAAATGATACTGCTTAGAATGAGTAGTTATGACTCTCCTTTCACCATGCT
>Ga0310695_10015085_pt1 | contig 10342 bp, 9 predicted proteins | sample RumenRJG_04DNA_FD_203882 | JGI IMG/M metagenome (GOLD analysis project Ga0310695, IMG submission 203882) | Bovine rumen microbial communities from Lethbridge, Alberta, Canada - RJG_04 (v2) (version 2) | ecosystem: Host-associated > Mammals > Digestive system > Stomach > Rumen | place: Canada... | reverse complement strand
GTTCACAAGAATGATTCGTATCAAACACCTGTAGTACTGAATCCCATGCGTACAAAGGGAAATATTGATGTGAACAATGAAGAACATCTGTCGTATCAACGCCTTTTGAGTTTATACACTATTTCAGGAGATAACGAGAAAGAACGGAAGATAAAAGAGCATGAAATAGCCGTAGGTTTTGCTTTTTATCAGGAGAAAGAGTCGAAGTTTGTTAAGAAAACGATAGAGGGGTTCTTTTCTGAACATTACAGAGATGATTATTCATGGCAGAGCGTAGATTTATTTTTTGTACCATTGACGGGTGCCAAGGATGAGTATCAAGAACAGAAGAAAGCCCTTAGTAGTCACTTTATGGACTTCTGGAGGGAGTTTGATGGACTATATAAGAGAAATAATAAACTCTTGACATTGGTAGGGAATGCGCTTGCAAAAGACTGGATGAATCGTAGCAGCGAAACTGACTTTAATAAGTATGCGACCAAGTTGACCGATCATCAGTTATATTACAAATTAAGCGACCTAAAGCCATATCAGGCAGGAATAGATAAGTTCTTGAAGAGCGAACCATTCAAGACCATGAACTATGCAGAGTTTTATCGCATGGTAAGGGTTATGAAACTATGGGATATGTTGCAGGAAAAGTGCGTAGAGATAGATTGTGACCTGAATGAAGCCATTGAGAATAGAAAACAACCGCTATATGCTGCCAAGTTGTATGTGCTGTATAAGGTGATGGAAATTATGAACACCTATACCCCCTATAGGGATCATAGCTACATTGAGGACAGGACCTTTGAAATGTTGGTAAACCCTATATCAAAGAACATTGGCTTTAATAGAATGAAGGGCGATTTGCAAGAGATACTTGAAAAAGATGACTATACAACCTTAAAGTTGAGGCAGGCACTGAACTACATCAGGAACTATCAGGAGGCGAATAAATACTATCAGGCAAGCCCTGCAAAAGAGAGCATTCCCAAGTATGAGGTGAAGGCCGAGAATACGTATTACGTCACATTCAAGGATTTGAAGAAGTTGCTGATGGAGTACAAAGGCTATGACGGCGTGAGTAAGATTATGAGTCTACTGCCACCGCCAATCTTTATCGGGGATATTATTATCAGGTATCAGGATGAGAAAGAAGAAAAATATCATGATATGGCTTCGATGAGTTCTGGAGAAAGGCAACGACTAAACTCCGTGGGCTCGTTTATCTATCATCTTCGAAATCTTGATGCGGAACAGGCTGATGACAGTAAAATCCAGTATAAGAACTTGTTTGTTGTGTTCGAAGAAGTGGAGCTTTATTTCCACCCAGAATATCAGAAAGGTTATGTCAATAGTCTGCTGAAACAGATTAGGCAGTCGAATTTGGAGAATGTGAAAAGTATATCGCTGCTGTTTGTAACACACTCGCCATTTATACTGAGCGATGTGATAAAGAGCAATATCCTGTATTTAAAAGATGGAAAAGATGCAAGAGCAAACATGAAGGTACAGACGTTTGCATCGAATATTAACGAGCTGCTTGCAGAGAGTTTTTTCTTGGATGGAGGGTTTGCAGGGGAGTTTGCCAGCGAGGTGATTAATGATTTAGTTCAATATCTCTTGAATAATTCAAGCAAACGTCAGTGGAACATGAAATCGGCAGACCAACTGATAGAATTGGTAGGTGACGATGTGGTGAAAATGCAACTACGCAAACTATATGTGCAAAAATATGGTAGAGAAAGTCAGGGCTATAAGGCTTGGTTAAAGAAAGAATATAAAAGGTTGGGACTGGACAAGGAAAACTGATGAGGAGAATACTTATTGATAGCAGAATAAAAGAGCTTGCTGCCGACTACGTGAAAGATATGTCACGCGTAGTGGGAGATATAGAGGCTCGTTTGCGGAACTTGGCAGAGGAACTAAAAAAGCAAACAACAAAGATTTTTGTCTGTACAGCTGGCAATGTGAATCGTTATAAGGGTGATGAATACCAAAGTGTGTCGCAGTATGTTGGGGAAATAGCCGTCCATTATGGTGAGATCAACAATCTATTGCCATCACAATATAATGGTGTGATGAGCGAGATAGATGGAAAGTTGGGAACAATAAAGGTAGAAGAGGTATTAGTAAAACTGAGGGGCAAGGAAAAGAAACCATTATATGAATTGATAGTAGATGTAATGGAATATAACAAGGTTAGAAAAGAAGTACTGCCCAAATATGTTAATAAACTAAATATAAAGACTTGTGTTTATTGCAACGCCCAATTTGCGATTACAACGCTCATAGAAGATGTACGTGAGAAGATAATGTTAGGTAAGCCAGGACGTCCGAAGAAAGCAATAGTTATTCCCCGTCTAGGTGGTTATTATGAGATGGACCATAATAAACCAAAGTCGAAATATCCCTATCTATGTACAAATTTCTATAATCTGCAACCATGTTGCAGTTCGTGCAATAAGCGTAAATCGGCGCAGGATTTACCATTCTCAATCTATTACGAGGAGGGAGATCCGCACCCAGCACCGCTACGTTTTGCTATCAGTCCGCAAGATGTGATAGATTTTCATACCAAGGGTAAGTGCAAGGGCGTAAAGCCTTACCTCTGTGACGAGGTAAATCCGACCAAACGTGTAGTGGCCAGAAAAGACGGTACGCTGGCAGAGCGGTTCAATTACATCTTTGATATAGACAAAATATATGCAGAGCATGATGACGAGGTGGAGGAACTGCTTTGGCGAAACAGAATCTATACACAAGGTATAGTAAGTGCTACCAGCAGCCAGTTTAAGGACTTGCAGATCAAGGGCTTTGACTTTGGAAGGTATATTCTTGGTACATATCCAAACAGGGAAGATGCCTTAAAGCGCCCTCTTACGGCGATGAAACAAGATATTTGGGAACAGGTGATAAAGGATGAGTAAATACCGTAGAACCATAGTGACACTTGATGACACGCAGACGAAAAAAGACTATATGTTGTTCTGTGTGTTTGAGAAGTTGTGGCCAGATATGGTTACACCATCACCACTGCACATGCATCCCAAAGGAAAGAATTTTAATGACGATGGAAGGTTTGATATTTGCGTGCATGTTGATGAGGTAGATATAACTGCAAACGTAGAGGATGACCCATTGCCACACGTGGTGTTGCAAGACAAAGTGGAAATGCTATGGGGAGATATACGGAGAGATCCTGATTCAGGTAATCATGGATTCATGCTGAAAAAAGGAAACTTTGACATAGATTCTGTGACCGACATGCTGCCAGAGTCGCAATCTTTGCAACAGACATGGGCTTGGTTTGATTTGCAGAGACAGATGTACAATTTCTTGGGAACGCACAATATCAACCTTAACAAGATAGGCTCTTTTACAAAGAAACATCTTGGTATCAACCTTGCTGACAATCCTCTACATATAGGTTGCATCTATGTGGTACATTATAGCCCTATTAAAGCTGTGCATGTAGAGACGGTGCCAATGATGCCTGCAGTGAGGTGTGAAATAGACTGGCGGGTAGAGGCGACTAAAGAAGATGTAAATGTGAAAGTGACGGAAAAGGTGACTGATAAGCAAAGTACCCCCAATGTTTTTACCCAGCAAGTGAAAAAAGGACAGACGTTTGCCTTAGTCCAAATGGGGAGTAGGCCAAGAAGGATAGACCTTGATGTGGAAAATGGAGCAGGTGAGGTATACTTCTTCCTGAGGAGTATAGTATTCTTTGGTTCTACTATGTCGTTTTATTCAAACCAACGCCAAAAGAAACTGCCATCGTCGGTACCAGTCAAGACCGTGGGATTGGAACACTATCTGAGAGCGGCAATACTAGAAAAAGAGGCAAAGATAAAACGGTCGAGGATGGAGTTCGTGTATTTTGACGGAGATCCAACCAAGAAGGCTGAAAACCAGAAAGAAGCCAAAGACTGTGTGAAAAAGATGCTGGGAAGGGCAAAGAAGCATCTGATGATAGCAGACCCATACTTTGCAACAGACCAGTTTAATGAATATATCATGCCATTGGCAACCGAAAAAGGCCTTGAGATAACTATCGTGAACTGTAAAGAGCAATTGGAGATTGTAGCTCATGGTCTACAAAAACAGTTTCAAGATATAGAGAATGAACTGAAGGCTTTGGTTGCGAGTTTCAACGCAAATGTGAACGGGAATAAGGTCACCATTTATTGTATCACAGGAAAAGGACGGCTGCACGACAGATTTGTGCTGACCGAAGGAGAAGGATGGCAGATAGGTTCCTCGCTAAGTGAGTTCGGAAAGAGAGCTTGTTGCATCATTAAACTCTTTGATAGTGCCTGCATGGAATTAGATAATTTACTATGTGGGTGGTGTAATGACGGAAATGTTTCATACAAAATGGAGTAAACGGAATGGAAAGGAAAGATTTGTTTATCAATAATGACCTCTCCATGATGTTGTCGAGAGAGTTGGCTTCTGCACAAGAAAAAGATGTAGAATGGGAAAAAGAGCGGGAGAGGATACGTAAAGATGCGGAAAAAGTTGTTGAAAATCCCGCAGAAACTATCGATGCCAAAGCGATAATGGTCAGAGGCATTCGCTATGCTGGGACAGACGAATACTATTTAAAGCTATTTACGGAGGGAAGTGATGAGGAGCAACTGACGGAGTTGAGAAATTTAGAGTATGTTGCATCGCTGACACTACTGCCTGATGCCATTTTTGTTGCTGGCTATAATCTGATAAAGAAAGCAGACTATGCCAAATGGACGGAGATACTGTTTAACCTGCATTACGTACCTTTGCAGAAGGCTTTTTGTTATTGCTTAAAAAGGGTCACCTGCATAACCGCGTGTGAGCGTACACTAAAACCGTGATGTTTTTCGTTCTTGTAAGAAACGAAATATCACAATGAATCCACAATACGAAATACTTGCCAAATGTTTGTTGCCAACACATATGTTGGAATGGTTTGAGCTGACCAATGTTGAGGTGAAGCCCAAGGAGAATGCCGCCACACAGGACACACAGTCAGAGGTGAGTCCTGTGAACATTATCCATCTGTATCTTGACGAGAATAATCTGACGCCAGACAATCGTGAAGATTTGCGTCCAAACGGGTTTACTCCCGCCAAGACCTTCCATGACTTTCCTATACGCGGTCAGGAGGTTCTGTTGCATGTGCGTCGCCGTCGCTGGCTTGACACAGAAAACCACAATGTCATGTCTGAGTTTGACTTCATGCAGGAATCCACCCGCTGTTCAAAGGAACTGGCGGATTTTTTAAAAGAAGCGTTTGGAGACGCTCCCTATAACGGCCCGTTCGTTTGAGAAAGACTATCACATCAATGGCGATAATTTCGAGCGTTCATACAAGGAGACCATCAGTGGTTTCAAGACCTGGGAAGATGCAGAACATGCAGAGGACTGGGTAATAATCCCGAAGAATATGGGCACTCATCTGAGCATAGACGAGACGTGTCTGTCTACTGGTGAGGTCTATACCATCCTGTCCAACAAGGAGGCTCATGGGCGAAAGGGATGCCTCGTGGCCATTGTGAAGGGAACCAAGGCAAAGGAGGTTACAAGCGTCCTGAAGAAGATACCTGAAGCCGTCCGCCTGTTGGTTGAGGAAGTGACGCTTGATTTCTCCGACAGCATGCACCAAATTGCCAGTGGCTGCTTCCCCAAGGCGATGATTACCCTCGACCGTTTCCATCACCAGCAGTTCTGTCTGGAGGCGCTTCAGGAGCTACGCATTGGGCATCGCCGTGAGGTAATGACGGAGGTTGCTAATGCCAGAGATGACTTCAGGGCAATGATCAAAGACCTGATCAAGAGTGGAAAGCCGCTTGTAGACGCAGAAGGCAATCCCATCCGGAGCAATGCCGCATACCATCCTGAGAGGCTGAAGAACAACGAGACGAAGGCCGAGTTGCTCATGCGCAGTAAGTACCTGCTGATGGTGTCACCCGAGAAGTGGACTCCAAGCCAAAGGGAACGTGCGGAGATACTCTTTGAACTGTACCCTGACATAGAGACGGCGTACAGCCTGACACACTCTCTGAGGATGATCTTTGCCCAGAAGTGCGACAAGGAAGCCGGACGTAGGAGCATCAAGAAATGGTACGCCAAAGTGGGCGAGTTTGATAACAAAGCCTTCAATGACATAGCCGCAGCCATGTATGACAGGGAGGACGAGATACTCAACTACTTTGTCAACAGGTCGACCAATGCATCGGCAGAATCGCTCAATGCAAAAATCAAGGACTTCAGGGCTCAGCTAAGAGGTGTTATTGACAAGAAATTCTTCATCTTCAGACTGGTCAAGATTTTCGGTTAATCCACGCGGTTATACAGGTGACCCGCTAAAGGATGATGGTTGTCGGGACTATCTGCATGAGGTGATGCTGGAGAATATACTGAGCATTGTGGCATTGTTGACGGTATTTTCGGAATGTAGTATGACGTTGGCTGATAATATTGTAAAATGGTTACTGCAGAGGATAGAAATAGAGTGGCCATCGGCAAAGATGCTGATGGAAGTAAGAGGACAGCGGATGTTGGAGGAGAGAATAGAGAATCTGATTGGGCAGTTGAAGAAGGGAGGAGAGAAATAATTATGAAAAAATGTTTGGATTACTATTTAGAACAGCGAATGAACTCTACTGATGGCGATAAGATAAAAGAAACTTTAGAAGCAATCAGTTTAGAGGAGAAAAATTGTCTTGAACTGTTCAAAATACAGATAAGGCATTGCCTGCAACAATTAGCATTGATTGGTGAGAGAATTGCTGCTGGGTGGCACACTCATGAACTTATGACCCAAAAACGTGCCTTTGAGGAACAAGAGTTCGTACTAAATGTTGCAGCGCAAATCCAGCAGTGTTCGTATGAGACTAAAGGAATTCAGAAGTTGCTGTATTTTGAAAATAATGAAAGTAGTAGGGAAAGGATTGCTGTTGATGCTTCTGTGATGATGTATGAATGGTGTGAAGATTTGAATGAACTTACAGGAAAGAAGTATCAAGATATAGCCCAAAGGTTGTTGTCGGAGGCTGCGTTGGCCAAGACCAGAATTGCCAGGAAGAAACTAGCTGATTTCTTTAAACAGGAGGAACCTGTGCTTTCTGAGATACGGCATAACGCAGGGGCACATCGAGAACATGATTTCATGAAGCAAATGGAAGTGTTGGAAGGAGTTGGCTGGTCAGACACGATTGAACGACTGCATAGATTTGAGGAGGTGACATTGGAATTAGGAAAGACGATGAAACCTCTGATGGAAGCTGGGCTGAAGAAAATTGAGGAGGCTTTTGGGAAATAATATTATGCATTTGAATAAAACAAAGGTTAAATACGTTAATTTTGCCTCCTTATTTCTGACATTGTCCAACCCTCAATCCACCTCTCTACCGTTTAATGTATAAGTTGTTGATTATCAATGCTTAATATATTCTGTCGTTGCAGCGGCTTGACGAGCATCACCATTCCCAACTCCGTAACCAGCATCGGTGTTTCTGCGTTCTATGCTTGTAGCAGCTTGACGAGCGTCACCATCCCAAACTCTGTGACCAGCATCGGTGTTTCTGCGTTCTATGCTTGTAGCAGCTTGACGAGCGTCACCATCGGCAACTCCGTGACTAGCATCGGAGATGGTGCGTTTCTGAATTGTAGCGGCCTGACGAGTGTCACCATCCCCAACTCCGTGACCAGCATCGGTGAGCAGGCGTTCTCTGGCTGTAGAAGCTTGACAAGTGTCACCATCCCCAACTCCGTGACCAGCATCAAGAATTATGCGTTCTACAATTGTAGCAGTCTGACAAGCGTCACCATCCCCAACTCCGTAACAAGCATCGGGAGTTATGCGTTCCGTTACTGTAGCAGCCTGACCAGCATTACTATCCCAAACTCCGTGACCAACATTGGGCAAAGTGCGTTCTCTGACTGTAGCGATCTGACAAGCATTACCATCCCCAACTCCGTAACCAGCATCGGTAGTTCCGCGTTCTCCGGATGTAACAGCCTGACGAGCGTCACCATCCCCAGCTCCGTGACCAGCATCGGTAACTCTGCGTTCGAGTATTGTAGCGGCCTGACGAACATCACCATTGGCAACTCCGTAGCCAGCATCGGGGATTATGCTTTCCGTGATTGTAGCAGCCTAACAAGCATTACCTTACCCAACTCCGTGACCAGCATCGGTGAGCAGGCGTTCCAAAACTGTACCCAACTCACGGATGTTTATTGCTATGCAGAAACGGTTCCTAATACAGGCACCAGCGCTTTTAACGGTTCCTACATCAACTATGCAACACTTCATGTGCCTGAGTCGGCCCTTGAGACTTACAAAGCGAAGGCTCCGTGGAGCGATTTCCAAAAGATTGTGAGCATTGAAAGCGGTGGGCAGCTCTTCGATATGACCGTCAAAGTAGACAACGCCTTTGGTAAGGTGACATACGGAACAACTAACATTACTAATGGTCAGCAAACGTTCAATGTGAAAGAAGGTTCGAATGTCGTATTGACGTTAACCCCCACGGCGGGCTTTAAAGTTAGTAAGGTGACGGTGAACGGTCAAGACAAGACGGCAGATGTAGTAAACGGACAACTGACGCTGAGCAACATAACTGCGAATATGACGGTGACGGTCACGTTTGGTTCGGCAGCCGACTATGCTACGGTGACGGTCGGCAGTCAGGGTGTCGTCACGTTCAGCCCTGTTAGCGATGTGGACTTCACTTCGGTCAGCGGAGTAAAAGCTTACATCGGCAGTGGCTTTAACCGAAAGACTAGCGTGCTGACCATGACAAGAGTATATGATGTACCCGCTGGCGAAGGACTGCTGCTGAAAGGCGCGTCAGGTACGTACCAAATTCCCTACCAACAGTCGTACAGCATTTACAGCAACCTGCTAAAAGGCGTATCTTCTGAAACGAACTTATCAGCCACTACTGGCGACTACGTGAACTACGTCTTAGGCATCGGTAGCAGCGGCACGGGCTTCTATCGGGTTCCGGCTTCAGGCACAACGTTGGCAGCATGCCATGCTTACCTACAGATACCCGCAGAGACGGCAGCAGGCAGCCGCGCACTCACAATCAGCTTCGACGATGAGAACGAGGCAACGGCCATCAGTGACGTGGAGCTTCAGGACGGTGAGTCTGCCGTCTACGACCTGCAAGGCCGTCGGGTGGAGCAGCCACGGAGCGGCCTCTACATCCGTAATGGTAAGAAGGTGATCATTAAGTAGTGTCATCGACGTCATTGAGAATAGCGATGACCCCATGCACGTCATATTGGGACTCTAACAACAGAAAAAGTGCACAGTGGTACCACCCTTCTGTGCACTTTTTCTTTGAAATACGCCCCTCTGTTTTAGGGTTCAACAGTTACTTCTTATATTTCTTGCCGAATAGATCTGAATGTGTTCCCGTGTTGAGCATCACCAGGATTAGTTCCAGGTCGCGCTGCTCCCAGACTAACAGCCAATCGGGCTGGATGTGACATTCCCACTGGCCCTTGCGGTCGCCGTGCAACTGATGGGGTAAGTATTTCTCGTCAAGTTTCTCACCGCGCAATAGCTTGGCAACGACGTCCCATAGCTCCTGCATGGGCAAGCCGCGTTTCTTGCAGAGTTTCAGGTTCTGCTTGCACTCACCGGTGATGCGCAGTTCATACTTTGTCTGGCTCATCCTTCAATCTCCTTTATCAGGTCGTCTAAACTGTCGTACTTAAAGACTCGGCCCTCATCAAGGTCGCGAAGCGAACGCTCGTAGGACGAGAGACGACGGCGGGGGGTGATGATTTTGCCCACACCTTTAAGCATGCTGATGGCACGTTTGATGTCCTTCAGTTTTGACATATCCTCAATGTTTACCAGGATCTGGCCTTCTGATGGCATTGTTGCAACTTGCATAATCTATATGGTTTTCAATTCGTCCGCAAATATACGAACTATTTCGGAAACCGCCAAATTATTCTGACGGTTTGTTCGTAAAGTACACAAAAAGCGCTCGGCCCGCAGGGACGCTTCGCTCTGCGAAGAACCGTCCCTTTTGCGTACTTTTCTTTGAAAATATTTGCAAAAATATTTGGTGGTTTCAGATTTTATTTGTACCTTTGTAAGCAGAAAAAGAGCTCTTAAAAGGCGGGAGGCGGCGACCCGATGAAGTTCGTCGCAACGAGTTTCTGATACCATGAAAAAACACAACGAAAATGGCAAGAAATGAGATTACTTTCCTCGTTAACCTGAGGAAGAACCTGATGACCACGTCGAAGTCGTACGGCGCGTACTTCGGCGAGGCCGAGAAGAAGGAACCGCTGAACCTGAAGGGTTTCGCACGTCACATGACCGAGCACGGCAAGCTGGCCG
>Ga0310695_10015084_pt1 | contig 10343 bp, 9 predicted proteins | sample RumenRJG_04DNA_FD_203882 | JGI IMG/M metagenome (GOLD analysis project Ga0310695, IMG submission 203882) | Bovine rumen microbial communities from Lethbridge, Alberta, Canada - RJG_04 (v2) (version 2) | ecosystem: Host-associated > Mammals > Digestive system > Stomach > Rumen | place: Canada... | reverse complement strand
ACGGCCGACTGAGTCATCTCCACAGCCTGAGCCAGATCGTTCACGCAGATTTCCGATTTTGCCAGCTCGCTCAATATGCGGATTCTGGAAATATCCCCGAACGAACGGAAGAACTCTGTCAGTGCCGTCAGTTCCTCCATTCCCATACTTTCAATCTCCGGAGCACCGGCTGCGTCTTCAATAAAATGTTCATCTTTCATTTCTTATACTCTCGTTTCTACACGCCGCTACACATTTTTCACAAACAATGCGCGGATGGCGTTCAGCACTGCCGCCATCATCACGCCCACGTCCGAGATAACGGCCATCCACATATTGGCGATCCCAAAAGCGCCCAGGATCAGGCAGATCACCTTGACCGTCAGCGCAAACACGATATTCTGGTGCACTATCCGGATACATTTCCTGGAAATCCGGATCGCCTTGGCTATCTTAAGAGGATCATCATCCATCAGAACAACGTCTGCCGCCTCGATCGCAGCGTCTGAGCCCAGGGCGCCCATGGCAATACCGATATCCGCCCTCGAAAGGACGGGAGCGTCGTTGATGCCGTCTCCGACGAAGGCCAGTCTGGATTTTTTATCCTGCTGCTGCAGAAGCTTTTCCACCCATTCCACCTTGTCCGCGGGCAGAAGCTCTGCATGCACTTCGTCTACTGAAAGCTCCCGTGCTACAGCCCGGGCTGTCTTTTCGCCGTCGCCTGTCAGCATCACGATCTTTCTGACGCCGGCTTTCTTCAGCTGCTCAACAGTCTGGGCAGAAGCGGGTTTTATCGCATCGGAAATCACGATATGCCCGGCATAGGCACCGTCCACGGCCATATGAATAATTGTTCCCGCATGACGGCAATCCTGATATAGTATGCCCAGTTTTGTCATCAGTCTGGCGTTGCCTGCGGCGACTTCTTTTCCGTCTACTCTTCCGGTAATGCCATAGCCGCCGACCTCCTGAATCTCTGTCACCCTGGAAGCGTCCAGCGGCTTCCCGAATGCGTTCTTCAGACTCTGACTGATAGGATGTCTGGAGCTGCATTCAATCAGCGCAGCCAGCTCCAGCAGTTCTTCATCTGCCATGGGACTGTGATGAACAGCAGTCACCTCGAAGTTTCCTTTGGTAAGGGTCCCGGTCTTGTCAAACACGACGGTCCTGACATTCGCAAGAGTCTCCAGGAAGTTGGATCCTTTGATCAGGATTCCCTGGCTGCCCGCACCGCCCAGGCCGGCAAAAAAACTCAGGGGAATGCTGATGACCACGGCACAGGGGCAGCTGATCACAAGGAAGGTGCATGCGCGGTAAATCCATTCCGCAGGCATCGGATTTCTTCCCAGAACTGCCAGCACCAGAGGAGGCACGACCGCCAGCGCCAGGGCTGATATGCATACAGCAGGGGTATACCATCGTGCAAATCTGGAGATAAAATTTTCGGATTTCGATTTTCTGGAAGCAGCGTTCTCCACCAAATCCAGTATCTTTGAGGCTGTGGATTCTTCGAATTCCGTGGTGGTACGGATCTTCAGCACGCCTGTCTGGTTGATGCAGCCGCTCAGCACCTCGCTTCCCACGTCTGCATCCCTGGGAGCGCTTTCTCCTGTCAGCGCAGCGGTATTGATCGAAGACCTTCCCTCCACCACCACTCCGTCCAGAGGGATCTTCTCTCCCGGCTGTACGACAATGACGGTCCCGATCTCCACATCTTCAGGATCGACCTGTACAAGTGTACCGTTCTCTTCTATGTTGGCTGTATCCGGCCGGATATCCATCAGTTCTGAAATATTCTTCCTGGATTTTCCGACCGCAATGCTCTGGAAAAGCTCCCCCACCTGGTACAGCAGCATGACGGCTACTGCCTCCAGGTAGTCTTCATCTCCGCCGTGAAGGCCATTATAGATACCGACGCCGATGGCTCCCAGCGTAGCCACCGTCATGAGGAAGTTTTCATCAAAGAGCTGTCTGTTGCGTATGCCGTGCCAGGCTTTCCTGAGTATGTCGTGCCCCACGATCAGGTACGGGACCATATACATCGCCAGCCTCAGGTACCATGCAGGAATCCTGCCGCTGATGAGCTTTGCCAGGATCACACACAGCACAGCTGTGATGATCCTGATCAGAAGGTTTTTCTGTTTTTTATTCATCGTCTTTTCTGCCTTTGCCTTTATGCGTTATTACATAATCCGGGTAGATCATAAACCAGGCAGCCGGCTCAGTCCAGGAATACCTCACAGTCTGCCTCAACCTTCCTGCAGTTAGCCCGAACCTTTGGCATAACCACCGCCGGATCTGCACCTTCCTCAAATTCCACTTTCATCTTGAGCGTCATGAAGCTGACAACCGCATCCTTCACGCCTTCTGTTTTCTTTGCCGCCTCCTGCATCTTCTCCGCACAGGCCGCACAGTCCACATCGATCTTATATGTTTTTTTCATGGCTTTCTCTCTCCTGTTGAATTTGGGAATCATTTTTAAATTTGCATATATGAACATTTGTTAATATGTTCATGATCAGTATAGCACAATCTCTGCCCGTGTCAAGTGTTCTTTTTCATCTATAAAACGCGATAAGCTTTTCAAATGCGATCAAATGCGATATGGCAATATAAACGGCTCAAAAAGAAATTTTAGAACCGGAAGATATGGCGTGTGCTAAGAAGATATATGACAAGTTTTACGGTATAAATAACTGATCGAAAAGAGGCGGTGTTGATGCCATGTATTCTCAGTTTTGAAGCAAATGATGTAAGATATGGCAATATATACACCGGGGTAAGGCTGATTTTCCGTCTTACCCCGGTTTTGCTTTATAACATTGGCTTTACGAATAATAGCAAATCAACAGTTCAGCTGCATGAAATTTCCGTTATGCTTAAACCCGTATGCTTCGTATAACTTAACTCCCATATTTGAAGCAGTGATATAGATTGTTCCACAGCCATAGGCTTTTGCTTCCTTAACTACTCTGTTAAGGAGCTCCGTAGCGATTCCCCGCCTCCGGTAATCAGGATCAGTATACATACTTGACAGGATCCCCAATTTTCCCGAAGGGCAGGTAAAGTAGGGCGGCTTTTCCGCAAACGACATTCCACTTGTTCCGACTATTTTATCTCCATCAAGCGCGATCCACGAAACATAAGTACCGGCGGCCATATTCCTTTTATAAAAATCCATCAGAGCTGTTTCAAGATCTACTTCTTCCGGTACAGTTCTACCCTCTGATGTGTATTCCTCCACCAGCTGGTCTATTCTCATTTTTATAATCGTACTTAATTCATTCTCTGACAGCCTTTTATAAACGATATCCATTTTTGTCTTCACCTTCATGTAATAAGAACCAGCCTGTCTCTCCGCCATTTATTATTTCGGGATGAATTATTTCTGTTTCTTCCATACACTCTTACTGATTTCATAAACCCCATCGTGATATGCACCCGTTCCGGTAAAGAATGTCTGAAAATCGCATTTCTCCAATACACGTCCGGATGCGGCATTTTCCAGGAGGCGGATACCATACACTTCAGTAATGCCAACTCTCTTTGTTATCTCAGGAAGAAAACCCTTCACCGCTTCCGTCGCATAGCCTTTCCCCGTGAATGCTTTTGCAACATGATATCCGATTTCCCATTTCCCCTCACCGATGGGAACCAACTGGACATAACCGATATTTCTGTAACCATCTTTCGTAATCAACGCATAGACTAATGGACCTTCCGCAGATCCATACTGAGATATCAAAAACTCAAGAGTTTCCTCTGCATCTTTCAATGTCTCAAAAACCTCATCCGGCACAAATCTTCTTGTGTCTTCATCCAGAGAGTTTTCGTGGACATCCGTTGCCATGTCCATCGTCATTTCAGTAATAATCAATCTATCTGTTTCTGTCAATATATTCATGCTTTTACTTCCACATAGCGTATTTGTTCAAATGTCACGACACTGTTGCTCCATTTTTAAACGATCTCAGATCTCCTGAAAAGCCTCATTTTTTCAAGTCATATTCCCAGATCAGCTCTTCAAGTGTTTGATACAGACGCTCAGGTTCCACGGGTTTAGACAGATGAGCGTCCATTCCCACCTGCAGCGAACGCTGAACATCCTCATCAAAGGCATTGGCGGTCAAAGCAATGATGGGTATCGATTTCGCATCTGGTCTGTCCAGTTTCCGAATAGCTGCTGCCGCTTCCAGTCCGTCCATTTCCGGCATACGCACATCCATCAGGATCGCATCATAGTGGCCGACTGAACTCTTTTCGAACATCTCCAGTACAATTTTTCCATTTTCTGCATGATCGATCTCCGCTTCCCGCATGAGAATAACCTGCTTCATGATTTCCGCATTGATAAAGACATCCTCCGCCATGAGAATATTCCTGCCTTTAAGATTCGCCCGCCTCTTCTCTTTAAAAAGACTCATGCTGTTTTTTCGTGCGATCCGTTCGAATTCATCAAGTACGTTGGACGCGAACAGAGGCTTTGCCAGAAAACTGTCTACGCCGCTGTGTATCGCCTCTTCCATAATCTCATCCCAATTGAAAGAAGTCAGGATGATCACTGTTGTTTCCTTGTCGTATCGCTTCCGTATCGCCTTTGCCACTGCAATACCGTCCATTTCGGGCATCTTCCAGTCAAGCAGCACCAGATTGTAAGGCTCATGTTTGGCATGCTGTACCTCAAGCATATGCATGGCAGTCTCGCCATCATAACAGGTATCTGCTTTGATGCCCGCTTCATCCAGCACAATTCTTGCATGCTCTGCCGCGATTTCTTCGTCATCCACCACCAGAATCCTCATATCATTCGGATTGATAAAGTACGTCGCAGGCCCTTGATGATTACTGGTATTCAGTGTGATGGTAACGGTAAACTCTGTCCCGACACCTTTTTCTGATGCAACAGAGATCGTGCCGTTCATCAACTCAACGATATTCTTTGTAATGGCCATGCCCAAACCCGTACTGCCGTACTTGTTGTTCCGGCTGCTGTCTTCCTGTGTGAACGCATCAAAGATTTTCGGGATGAATTCCTGATCCATGCCGATTCCTGTATCACTGATACAGAATTTGATGGTTGAATGATCCCCGAAAACAGCTGTGCGCTCAACAGTCAGTGTGACTCTCCCCGGTGCATCTGTAAACTTGATTGCGTTCGACAGAATGTTGATAAGCACCTGCTTGAGTTTCATATCATCACCGATATAATAATCACTTACCCCGCCGATGATTCTGCATTCATAATGCAGGCCCTTTTCCTCGCATTGAGAAGTCACCATAGTGTTGATCTGCTCCAGCATATTGCGGAACGAGAAATCTTCCTTTCGAATCACCAGCCGCCCGGATTCAATCCGGCTCATATCCAGGATATCATTGATGAGGCCCAGAAGATGATGCGCACTTTCGCCAATCTTCAACAGGTATTCCCGTGTTTCGGCAGGAAGCGTTTCGTTGCGCAATGCAAGACTGTCCAGCCCAATGATGGCGTTCATCGGTGTTCTGATCTCATGGCTCATGTTGGACAAAAAGGCTGTCTTCGCTTTGTTGGCTTCTTCCGCAGCAGCGAGAGCTTCGCTAAGGGCGCGGTTTGTTGCCAGAGCATCCCTCATTTCGGCGTCAATGTCAGTAAATCCCAGGCCTATGGCATGAACGATATGATCATCACGGTCCTTTGGATGACGAACACCTGCCATACGCAGCATTTCATAATACTCTGTTCCGTTTCTCTTTACCAGGTAACGATAGGCAATGATATCCCTGGCAGCCAATGCATTACGTATATTATCCGGATCAGCAAACTTTTGGAATCCTTCTCTGTATTCCTCATCCACGTAGAGAGAACAGTATTCCCTGATCCATGCGTGATATGGAAAATGCACGCCCTCCGGAATTTGCGTTGAATCATTTGGATCCGCACGATAACAGACCGCCTCATCGGCATCAATATCCACGTGATATACGCTGCGGTAATCAGACGCCATAGCCGTTATCATGCTGTCCAGGTTTTTCTGGTGTTTTTCCTGAGAAAGAATTTTATCTGTAATATCTGAGATGAAAACCACGTATATGCCGCCATACGCTTTTGATTCCGTATAATGACCATAGTCATCCACCCAGCGAACGGCACCGTCCTTGCGAATAATGCGGTATTCAGTAAAATCCATCCGGTTCTTGCTGTCGTTTATCTGCTTGACGATGGATTCGCAGATCTTCTGATAGTCATCCGGGTGAGTCATGCCCTTGAATGTAAATCCCGTGTATTCCCTGAAATCCTCCAGATCCTCACAACCATAGATATCAAACACAGCTTTGTTGGCATAAATCAGTTCTTCAGGTGCTTTTGCCTGATAAATAAAGAATCCGCCAGGCATATGACTGCCGATCTCTTCAATAACGGAGAGTGTCTGCTCATTCAATTCAAATCTGTTTCCTGTCATGCCTCGTGGCCTCCTGAACTATTTTAAAAAATACCGCTTTCTCGTTTCACGCAGGTCAACTCGACTTCATATACCAAATATGTTATAAACTGAGCAACGGTTTATGTAAGGTAAAGAAGTGCCGATCTCTTCCGCAATCTTAGACTGGGTCTGGCTTTTTTCGATTACAAAGTTCTACGTTGTTTCTGAGCATAAAATTTTACCCGTAACAGCTGTTCTCATGATTAACAAATCGGATAATATATGATAACCTATTGTTTTTTTATTTTCCATACCCTCCACGTAAAAAAGGTAAAAAAACGTCTCTCCTTTTTGGGGTCAGGCACCCACACAATTCAGGAACAATTGCAGCATTAGTCGCAATTACTATCAAATTGCTCTGGAATTGTGTGGGGGCCTGACCCCCTTTAGAAATGCTTTAGAATTTCTTTAGAAATCCTTTATTGGACTTTTTCTTTTTTTGGGGTATAATGCCTTCATCGGAGTTCTTCCGATTGCTTCACACCGGTTCCGGTGTGAGTTTTCCTTTCTTTATAAAAATCAATAATCGTCTTCTATGAGCGATAAAAGGTGTTTCAAATACCTGGAGGTTTACATGTGGCTGATGTCATACGCTGACCTTCTGCTTCTGATTTCCTTTGGTTCTGTGTGTATGGATGTCAGGGACGGTAAGGTTCAAAACCCCTGGCTCGCCCTGTGTGCTCTCTGCGGGCTGGGCCTCAGATACCGGCTGGCCGGCTCCCGCGCCTTTTTAGCTGGTATGACAGCGATGTTCATTCCTTTTCTTCTGCTCGGATGGCTTTTTATCTTCCGGATGATCGGTGCGGGAGATATCAAGCTACTCTGCGCGCTTGGCAGCTTTCTGGATCCTTTAAGAAGTTTTTATCTGGTCTTCGGATCTCTGTTCTTTGGCGCAATCCTTTCTCTCCTGGTCATGCTCAGGCGCGGAGCAGCCCGGGCCAGGCTTCAGTACCTTATAACCTACATTCGCAGTACAGCCGCATCGGGAAAAGTCGCCCCCTATATCAAAAATGGAGTAAACAGAGAGGAAAATATCCCGTTCACCATCCCTGTCCTGTTCAGTACAGCAGCACTTTGCCTGGGAGGTATCATACAGTGAAAAAAAACATATTTGCCGTCTGTGATCTGGAGCCAGGTTACGCATGCAGTTTTACAGAGTATCTCAGTCACAGAAAAAATCTTCCCTTTGAGATACACGCCTTCACCAGTGCGGAGAGCTTTCTGGCTTTTGAGAAGGAGCACGAAGTCGAGCTTCTTCTGATTTCCGCCAGAGCCCTGAACAGCGCAGTGAAGGAACGGCCTATCGGAAAAATCGTCGTCCTGTCCGAGGGAAATGACTGCAGGCAGAGTGCCTACAGCTGTGTGTATAAGTACCAGTCTTCAGCTCAGGTCCTCAGGGAAACGCTCACGGCTTACAGCGATGCGGCCAGAGCGCCGGTCATCTTTCCTGTTATGAAAAAGACCACGAAGATTTTCGGCATCTACTCCCCGGCTGGCGGTTCGGGCAAGACCTCGTTCTCCCTCGCCTTTGCGCAGGAACTTGGCAGGCACATGCCCGTCCTGTATCTGAACCTCGAGGGCTGCAGCGGTCTGGAGGAAATCCTGGGGAACTGCAGTGCACACAGTCTGAGCGACCTGCTCTATTACGCAAGACAGCAGGACGGCAGGATCATCCATCGTATCAACAGTATCGTTCAGTCCTTCGGCCAGATGGACTACATACCCCCTGTGCGTCTGGCTGAAGATATTCATCAGGCAAAATGGGAGGATCTTCAGTTTCTGATCCGCCAGCTTATAACTCAGAGCGCTTACGAGGCACTTGTACTGGAGCCCGGTCATGAGACTGAATACCTGCTTCCTCTTCTGGAACTCTGCGACTGTATTTATATGCCTGTCCGCCATGACGCCCTCTCTGCCTGCAAAACCGGACAGTTTGAGACCATGCTGCGGTTGACAGGCAGCGAAAAACTGGCAGAAAGAATCGAAAAAATCCATGTCCCGAAGATAAAGGAGGTTCTCCCCGCCGATCAGTATGCAGCTCATTTGCTCTGGGGAGAGGTGGGAGATCTGGCAAGAAAGCTTCTGGAGGACAAAAACCATGACTGAATTCCAGAAATTCCGTTCACTGCTGATGCAGCGGCTTGATCCGACCAGAGAACTCTCCGACGGGGAGATCCTGGAGGTGATTGATGAAATGATCCTCAGCCGCAGTCAGGACCGGGAACTTTCTCTGTCCAGAAAGCTTTCTCTCCGGCAGGAGCTTTTCAATTCCGTCCGTAAGCTGGATGTCCTGCAGGAGCTGATCGAAGATAATTCCGTTACGGAGATCATGGTCAATGGTCCGGATCATATTTTTATCGAGCGTGACGGCCGGATCAGTGCATGGGAGAAAACCTTCTCCTCACCTGAAAAACTGGAGGATGTGATCCAGCAGATCGTCGGGCGGTGCAACCGCGTCGTCAATGAATCCTCCCCGATCGTGGACGCGAGGCTGGAGGGCGGCGCCAGAGTAAATGTCGTCATCCCTCCTGTAGCCCTGAACGGGCCCGTTATGACCATCCGCCGGTTCCCGGATCAGCCGATCACAATGGAAAAGCTTCTCGCCATCGGCAGTATTACGAAGGAATGCGCAGACTTTCTGAAGATTCTGGTCGAAGCCCGCTACAGTATTGTGATCGGCGGTGGAACGGGTTCCGGGAAGACCACTTTTCTGGGAGCACTCTCAGAATATATTCCCAAAGACGAGAGAGTGATCTCGATCGAAGACAATGCGGAGCTCACATTAAACGGCATAAGCAATCTGGTACGTCTGGAAGCCAAAAATGCCAATATTCCCGGCGCAGCCTCCGTAACGATCCGTGACCTGATCCGCTCTGCGCTTCGTATGCGTCCAGACAGGATCATCGTAGGTGAGTGCCGCGGCGGCGAAGCCGTGGACATGTTACAGGCATATACGACCGGACATGACGGAAGTCTCACAACAGCACATGCGAACAGCAGCAGGGATATGCTCTCCAGAATCGAGACGATGACGCTCATGGGCAACATAGACCTGCCTCTGGAAGCCATACGAAGGCTCGTAGCATCCGGTATAGACATATTGATCCATCTCGGCAGACTCAGAGATAAATCCAGGAAGCTGCTGGAGGTTTCGGAGATTCTCGGCTTCGAAAACGGCGAAGTCCGGATCCATCCGCTGTTTGTGTGGGAAGAGGAAAAAGGCCTGGTGCGCAAGGAGGCGCTTGTCCGCACCAGGAAGCTCATCCATGCCGGTTTCCCTGCAGAGGCAGGAACGATAGTTCAGGATTCCTGAGCCTGCCGACAATAAGATGATACATCCGAAAACAGTGCATCAACGTACAAAACGCCATTCATGGAGGAGGAATGCATGAAGAAACAGGACCAGAGTTCCCGCTTTCTTAAACGCAGGAATTATGACAGTTATGATTTTTCCACCGGAGAGTATGCCGTTCTTGCCGCTCAGAGCGCGGGAATCTGTGCCGCCGTGGATTATCTGTTTTACAGAAGCCTGTGGCTGCTGCTGCTGTCGGTCCCGTTTTTCATTTTCTGGGTCCGGTTTCAGCGCAGGCAGAAAATCTTACTGAGAAGAAAAACGCTCAATGAACAGTTCCGCGATGCACTTGTATCTCTGAACGTGGCGGTTCAGGCAGGCTACTCCATCGAGAATGCCGTAAATTCCTGCCTGAAAGATTTAAGACAGCTTTACCCTGATACAAGCGACATCGTTGAAGAGTTTCAGTATATCGCGCATCAGCTTCTGCTGAGCATACCTGTCGAGGAGCTGTTTCTGGATATGGGAAGGCGGACTGCGATCGAAGATATTGAAAATTTTGCCGCTGTCTTTTTTACATCTAAGCGTACCGGCGGTGATATGAGCCGGATTAT
>Ga0310695_10015083_pt1 | contig 10343 bp, 5 predicted proteins | sample RumenRJG_04DNA_FD_203882 | JGI IMG/M metagenome (GOLD analysis project Ga0310695, IMG submission 203882) | Bovine rumen microbial communities from Lethbridge, Alberta, Canada - RJG_04 (v2) (version 2) | ecosystem: Host-associated > Mammals > Digestive system > Stomach > Rumen | place: Canada... | reverse complement strand
CGAAGGCTGCTCCGCTGACGTCGATGTCGTCCGTTACGGTATATCCCACATAGCGCTGGGTGTCGGCCATGGCTGTGACAGTGGCCACAGCCATGGCGATGAGAATCAGTAGCTTTTTCATCTGATGACCTTTCTTGTTTGATTGTTCTGTCGAATGATATAGATGCCCTTGTTGAGCGACGAGGGGCTGTCGGCCATGACACGGCCCTGGAGGTCGTAGACCTGATGTTGAAGCGGCTGAGCCGCATCACACTGAACCTTGGGGAGGGCTGTCGGGTCGACTGTGATGACGTATTCGCCGATGGTCGACGAGCCGTTCTGGTAGACAGCCTGAATGCCGATGGTGTGCGTGCCCGATGTGAGTGGCGGCAGGGTGAAGACAGCCTCTGTGGCCTCACCCACCTTCTCGCCGTCGACGAAGATGTCGAAGCGCACGACGTTGCCATAGTCGATGACGGCCTCCGAACCCTCGGCCGGACCTACGGTAAAGTCGTCAATCTGCGTAAAGAAGGCATCGTACGACGTGTAGTGCAGTCCGATGCGCACCTGCTGTCCCTCATAGTCGGAGAGGTCGGTGGTGTAGAGCGCCCACTCGCCGGCTGCAAGCGGACTGGCCTCAGAGAGTACGGTGAAGTCGCCCGGAGCAGTGCTCCCGTCGGAGATGCAGAACTCCATCGACTCGGGATATTCGGCAGCGTAGCCCTTTGCCTTGACAGTCAGCTCATAGCCCTTGTTGATGGTGAGCAGGGGCGAGATGAGCCACTTGTCGGCCATGCCCATCTGCGGCGAGAAGAAGATGACGGTCTTGTCGCCTGTCGGCGCTGCCACGGCCTGGTCGGTGGGTAGCATGGCTGGCTGGGTGCTCCAGGGGTTGAACACCATAGGCGGGATGGCCATGGGGTTGGTGGGTGACCCAGAGCCGGGGAAGCTGATGATCTGTCCGTTGAGACTGATGGGATAGACGGGCAGCTGGTCGACGTCCATCGTCTTCCACTCGCCAAACTGGCCGGAGGCGAAGTCGTCGTAGTCTTCGAAGCTCTCCACGAAGGCCAGGTCTTGGTTCCAGCGCATGGTGTAGCGTCCATCCTCGTCGGCTGTCGCCGTGATGTTGTACGGCTCAATCTTGTTGTCTTCCAGCACGATGTCGAACGAAGCATCCTCCGTGACATCGACTGTCTGCTGATAGGCCTCGAAGGCCCCTTCCTCCATGCTGACAAGATACTGTCCGTTGGGGAGCGACACGATTTCGGCCTTGCCTTCGCTGACGACGAGGTCGTTTTGCGAGCCGTCGGCAAGACTGAGTACCCGCAGTGTCTGACCGTCGGGCGAGAGGATGCTGTTGGCCGTGACGTTGAAGACCACATGCGAGAGATTCGACTTCTCGATGGTCACCTCCATCGTCACCATCTCGCTCAGGGCAGCCTTGTAAGAGGCTTGAATGCCCACGATATGCGTTCCGACGGGAACGTCCTCGATGGTATAGGTGTAGTTCTCCGTAGTGCCCACCTCCTCGCCGTCGAGATAGATGTGGAAGAGCTCGTTGGGGTTGGCGGGAGAGTGCTTCGGACGTACGGAGGTACGGGGGTACGGAGGTACGAGATTACCTTCACGACCCACTCTTTCCGATTGACTGCTATTCTCGCACCTACGTATCTTCGCGCCCACGTACCCTCGATTCTCAAGAGGCTTCTGCCCCACATAGACATCGTCGACCATGAGCATGAACGAGCCATAGCGGTTGTAGTCGCTGATGTAGCGGATGGCGAGCTTCACCTGCTGGCCGGCATAGGCCGAGAGGTCGTAGCTGCAACGACGCCAACCCGTGTAGTCGGCCGTCTCGTAGTTGCCCTGGTCCAGACGGACGAAGTCCTGCTGTGTGGGGTTGTCCGTCTTCGTGGTGACGTAGACCATGAAGCGCTCCGGCCATCGGTCGGCCGCCTTCGCCATGAAGGCAAACTCATTGTCGGTACCGACGGTGATGACGGGCGTGATGAGCCAGTCATCATTGGCGTTGCCCGAGCTGGTTCGCGTGAAGCCCACATACTGTTGTCCGCCGTAGGGACGGAGGATAGGATAGTCGTACCACCAGGTGGGTACGACGGTCAGGGGATTGATAATCTGAGCATACTGCATGACGCCGCGGTTGGGATAGCTACCCACCAGGGGGGCAGCCGCTTCGAGGTCGGCATCGATGCCGGTCCAGTCGCCGAACTGTACGGCCCATCCGTCGTAGCTCTCGAAGTCGTCGAAGAAGGCAGGTGCCTCCTGATTCCAGGCGAGTTCGATATTGTCCTTGCCCGTCAGGGCATCGTGCACGACATTGGCCGTCAGGGCGTAGGGTGTGCGTGTCTGTTCTGTCAGGGTGACGCCGACGGTCTTCTCCGTCTCTTCTTCACCGACGTTGAAGTCGTAGGAGAGCGGTTCGAAGCCCGGGCGTTCGATACTGAGGTTGTGGTTGCCTGCATACACCTTGACGGTGCAGACGCCTTCGCTGTTCAGCTTCAGTGCGCCGTAGCCTGTCTGGAAGTCGGTGTATGTCAGCGTGATGGGCTGTCCGTCGAGGTTGTCACCTTCTACTGAACTGACCTCGATGCTGAGCTGGCAGTTGCGTTTCTGCGCCTGCATGCCGAGAGCGACCAACAGGAGAAGGAATATCAGGGGTATTGTCTTGTTTCTCATGAGCAGTTGATTTTTTTGCGATTATTTTATGTTTCGAGGAGCGGGGAGCAGGGAGTGAGGAGCGAGATTACTATCGAGTCGATGTGATATCAGTATTCTCACTCCCCGCTCCTCGCTCCCCGCTCCTCGGAAAGAGTTTAGCGTGCGTTAGCGATGCGGAGCGTCTTCAGCTCGTCGCCGTCCTTCACCTTGACGATGAAGAGGCCCTTACCGGCGCGCTGTACGGTGGCCATGCCGCGACCTGTAGCCAGAAGCTGTCCGTCGGCACTGTACACCTCAACCTCGGCATTGCTGCCAATGGCGGCCGATGTGATGGCTGTCGGAATCTCCGGCTGAACAAGACCCGTGAAGGTGAAGTCGTCGAAGAAGGCCAACCAGTTGGCGCTAACCGTCGTATGGCGTACTGCCACATAGATTTCCTTACCAGCGTAGGGAGCGAGGTCTACGGAGTAGTGGTTCCATTCGTTCTCACCGAGATAAGGCATCTGTGTGTCGAACATCACAGCCTTGAAGTCGCTGGTCTTGGTGTTGCCGTTTTCGCTGACGTAAACACCGACGCTGTGATAGTCGTTGTCGCCATTGAAGACGGAGTTCTCCGTGCCGAGGTTGCGGGCATAGAAGTCGAAGATCGATGTCTCCGACGGGCAAATCTGCTTAGAGATGAGCCAGTCGTCGGCAGCCGAGTTGTTGTCCGGAGCCGCAGCCACGAGGGTATAAGCGCCTGTGTGGGCAGTCAGGTTCTCATTGCTGTGCTTAGCCTGTGTGAAGGCGTAGCGTCCGCCATCATTCTCGATTTCTGTGAGATAGTAGTTCGACTTGTAGTTCACTGCACCGTCTACGTCGATCATCGTGAAGTCATCTTTCCAGACATAGTCGAGCGGGTTGGCCTCGAAGCCGTAGTAGAGCACATCCTGAGCCAGACCCTCACCCTTGACGGGGAAGGTGGCCTTGGCTCCGCTCTCAAACTCAATGGTCATCTCATCTTCCACGGCATCCTCGATGTCCTTGGCATTGAACTGCAGATTGAATGCGACGCCCTCGTTCACGGCAATCTCGTCGCCCGGCTGGATAGAGCACTCGAAGTTGTCTGTGTTGAACAGTACATCCTTCACCTGCAACTTCTTCGAGCCATCGTTGATCAGCGAGAACTGATCACCCGAGTTAACGGCCTTCATATAGTTTACCTTACCGGCATCCCAGCCTTCCTTGTTGAACCTTGCGGCATCGCCTACGAAGCCGTCCATGTAGATATTGTCGAGACCAGCACCACGATGGCGTCCACCGTAGCTATTGTTGGTCCAGCGGAACTGGATGGTCTTACCGGCAAACTCTGTCAGGTCAATCTTCTCGTAGCGCCAGTATTTGGTCTCACCATCTTCGTTGTAATCCTCGGAGAGATAAGCAGCCTGCTTCCATTCGCCGTCGCTGTAGATTTCAAATACTACGTCGCTGTAGCCATTGCCACCTTCTACGTTCTGCTTCTTCAACAGACCAGACTCGTCGACAATCAAATCTACGGGATGGTTGTCGCCCCATACAAATGAGATGTACATATCCTTGCCAGCCGGCATCTTGAATTGTGGCGATGTAAGCGTAGAGCTCTTGCCTGCATTCAGCCACATGGTGTACATAGAAGCGCCAGTACCACCGTATGCCTTAGCTGTATTGAGCGGCTCCCAACGACGGTTCTCCCATTCAGCTGTGGTTGTTGACAACCAACCTGTGGGGAACGGGTTGTCCTTGTCGCACTCGTCGAAGTTCTCAGAATAGGGGAATTCTACCACCGAAGCATCGGGCTGTGTGGTGAACTTCCAAGTAGAGGCAGTCTGTGAGTTGCCCACCTCGTTATAGCCCACTACCTTCCAGCGGTAAGTGGTCTCGTAGTCGCACTCGGGGATGGTATAGGTGTAGACATTGCCCAGGTCGAGACCGTCGATGAGGTCGTTGGCCTCAGCATTGGTGCCCACATAGAGCTTATAGCCTTCGGCAAACTGAGCCGGTCCCCATTCCAGTACGATGTCGCGCGGATAAACACCCTCAGCACCGTTGGCGGGCTTTACCAATGAGGCATTGAGAGGCACGCCGTCGGCACCGAAGACGTTGGGCAGCAGCACGCGGTCGAGCGTGAAGTTAGAGTAGTCGTAGGCACCCTCGTCGTCCACCTCCACGGCGGGGTAGTACCAGCGGATGTAGCTCTCGTCGCTGCCCACGCCCAGGTCGACGGTTTCAGTCAGCAGTTGGTTGAGGCCATTCTGATAGTCGCTGACCCACTTTGTGGTCCAGTTGTCGCCACCATCGTAGGACACCTGCAACTCGATATCATATTCAGGAGCATACTCTCCATCATACTGATTATAATAGGTGAACGTCACCTGTCCGCCGTCGCTCAGGTCAAGACGCGGTGAGCGCAGCGTGCAATTGTTGAAAATGTCACTGGCATAGGCGCTCTGGTCGCCTTCGAAGGCCTGGTTGGTAGCACGCCAGCCGTTGTTGCGCCATCCTGCTGGCGGGAACGGACCTTCGAACGATTCGAGCAGATAGCCGTCGGGAACAAACTGCTTCGTGGCCTGCAGACCTACCTTGGCATCGCCACCGGTGGTGTGAAGGATGACATCGCACTGAGCCGGAGAGGTCATCGAGGCGGTGTAGCTCAGCTGGAAGTCGACACTCTCGTACTTGGCCAGGTTGACGCCGGCGAAGTCGGTATTGCAGCTGACGCCCTCGGGCAGGTCCATACCCGTCACCTCGAGTCCGTTCTTACCCGTGTTGGTCATGCGGATGACCTCGGTGTACATCTTCTCGCCGATGTACATCTCGCCGAAGTTGTAGCGGTCGAGCGAGAGGCTGGGCACTGGTGTTACGTCGGGTGTCCACTGCTTCACGGTGATGTCGTCGAGCCAGACGACGTTGCCAATAGGCATCAGCATCTTATAGACGAAGGCTAATTTTACCTTCTCGCCCTTCCAGTCGCTCAGGTCGATCTTAGAGATATGCACGCCCCAGGTGTCGATGGGGAATTCCATGACGCCGCTCTCGCGCAGCATCTGCTGGTTCTGGATGCTGAAGACCGTCTCGGCACCGTCAAGGTCGTCGTCGGTGACGACACGCACCTGCAGGTCGTACTTCGAGTTGTCATGATGGTTCATCGGGCTGACAATCCACGAGAACTGCAGCATGTAGGTGTCGTTGAGGTCGAGCTCCGGCGAGAGCAGGATCTCCTCACGCGGTCCGGCACCGTCGGTGCCAGAGATGGGGCCGTCGCAGGCAGCGCAGCCAGCGCCGCTGATGGTGGGTCCCGACTGACTGCTCGGGTCGCGATATTCATTGAACCAGTTGTAGCGGATTTTGTCGCCGCTATACGAATTGACGGTTGTCCAGCCTTCGCCACGCGTCAGCGGTGACGACTGAGAAACCGTTGCTCCTGTCTCGAAATCCTCCTCGAGGATAGTCTGCGCCTGCATGGGCTGTGCCATGTAGGCCAGGAATGCGATTAAGGAAAGATAAATGTACCTCATAAGCTTTTGTTAATATGTTTAGATTATTAGGCGCAAAGATACACATAATTATTGAATATCAGGCACTCGTTTAACAAAAATGTTTTGTTTTTCACGTTAATTTATCAGAATACCATTCTATAAAGAAAGAATATGTCAAGAAAGGGGAAAAAGAATCGCCTCGGCGGTTTGTTACAACGACCGAGGCGACACTAATTATAGATGGGGATTATTTCACCACAAACTTTCTCTGCACGAGCATGTTCTTCGGGTCGAGGGCGTTGTCGAGCTCTTCCTTCGACATCAGACCCTTCTCAAGGACGATGTCGTAGACCGAGCGGTTCTCCTCGAGAGCCTGCTTAGCCACCTTCGTGCTGTTCTTGTAGCCGATGATGGGGTTCAGGGCGGTGACGATACCGATAGAGTTCTTCACCATCTCCATGAGGTGGTCGCGGTTGATGGTGATGCCGTTGATGCACTCGCGTACGAGCGTGTCCATAGCATTCTTCAGCCATGTCTGACTCTCGATGATGCTCTCGGTGATGACGGGCTCCATGACGTTGAGCTGCAGCTGACCGGCCTCGGCGGCGAAGCTCACGGTGGTGTCGTTACCGATCACCTTGAAGCAAACCTGGTTGACCACTTCGGGGATGACGGGGTTCACCTTACCCGGCATGATCGAAGATCCGGGAGCCTTCGGCGGGAGGTTGATCTCGTGCAGGCCGCAGCGCGGACCGGAAGCCATCAGTCGGAGGTCGTTACAGATCTTCGAGAGCTTCACGGCCAGACGCTTCAGAGCACCCGAGTAGCTCACGTAGGCACCCGTGTCGGGTGTTGCCTCGACGAGGTCCTCAGCCACGGTGAAGGGCTCGCCAGTCTCTTCAGCCAGCTTCTTCGTGCAGAGCTCGGTGAAGCCGGGAAAAGCGTTCAGACCCGTACCGATGGCCGTGCCGCCCATGTTGATCTCATAGAGCAGGTTGACGTTGCGCTCCAGGTTAGCCACCTCTTCCTCAAGGTTGTTGGCGAAGGCGTGGAACTCCTGTCCGCTGGTCATCGGCACAGCGTCCTGCAGCTGGGTGCGACCCATCTTGATGACATCCTTGAACTCGTCGCCCTTGGCGCGCAGAGCAGCGATGAGGCCCTGCAGGCTCTCCACCACCTTCTTGTTCAGGCGGATGAAGGTCAGACGGATGGTCGTGGGATAGACGTCGTTGGTCGACTGTCCGCAGTTGAGGTGGTCGTTAGGCCAGCAGTGCTGGTAGTCGCCACGCTCGTAGCCCATGATCTCGAGGGCGCGGTTGGCGAGCACCTCGTTGGCGTTCATGTTAACCGATGTGCCGGCACCGCCCTGCATCATGTCGAGGGGGAAGTTCTCGTGCCACTTGCCGTCGATCACCTCGCGGCATGCCTGAGCGACGGCCTTCGTCACTTCGTCGTTGATGACGCCGAGCTCGTTGTTGGCCAGGATGGCAGCCAGCTTGACGTATGCGATAGAGATGACATAGTCGGGGAAGTCGCACATGTGGTTGCTGGAGATCTTGTAGTTGTTGATACCACGCTGTGTCTGCACGCCATAGAGTGCCTCGGCGGGAACCTGGAGCTCACCCAAGAGGTCGCTCTCAATTCTGAATTTCTTTTCTTCCATGTTTTTTCTATAGAGTTAATACGATTAGAAAATTATTGAATGATTCTTTATCTACGGAGCAGAGGAGTAAAGGAGAATAGGATGGCTCTTTTAAGTCTGCTTGCAACCCTTGTCATAATGATTTACGCGTATGGATTGATGACAGGGTGAATACCATCTTTCAACAGTTCCACATTGAAATTGACCACATATCCAAGATGGCAGTTAGTGAGCCGCAAATAGGTATAAAGTTGTTTCTCAAATACTTTATGATATTCAGTCACAGACTTTAATTCCAAGATTACGGCATTGTCAACCTTCAAGTCGAGACGCAGGTCATCTTTTAGGAGTTCACCTTTATAATATACGGGGACAGGCACTTGACGTTCAACGAGAAATCCATGCATTGTCAGTTCTTTGTAGACTGCTTCCTCATAAATGCTTTCCAGCAGTCCGGGCCCCAATACATTGTGAACTTCGTAGAGGCAACCTAACAATTCGTATGTATAACTCTTGTCTATTTCTGAGTTTACGCCAATCATGACAGCCTTTTCTCCTTTACTCCGGATCTGAGTTTAAGCCATTTGTTACAACCCTTTCTCCTATACTCCTTTACTCCGTAGAATAAATAATACTCAGCAGAGTTAATAGCACTTGATGCGGTACATGAAGCCAAGCTCGATGCGGTTGGTGTTGTAGTCTTTCAGACCGCACTCCTTCGAGAAGTCGTACTTATGGCCTACGTAGGCGAGGAAGACGCGGAAGTCCTGGCTCTTGTCGGGATAGTACTCCACCGATCCGAGGTAGCCAATCGACTTGCGGTAGTCCTTGAAGGCCTCGATGTTCTTCACCGATGCCGTCTCGTAGGTTCCCTTGAGCATCAGGTTCCACTGCGGGGCGAACTGCCAGTTGAGCTTGGTGATGAACGAGTTGTAGTGCACCTTTCCGAAACGGACGTTGGTGGCTTCCGGAAGATAGACGTTGACCATACTGTAGGCATCTCCGAGATCACTCGTGGCGATGCCAAGGCGGTCCATATCGTCGAACTCACCCATGTAGTCGACATACCACTGCAGCTTCGGCAGGTTCAGGCGCTGTCCGAGGATGAGCATGCGCGAATAGGTTCCGCGGGCCTGCGTCTGCAGTCCCCACGACCAGCGTGTCTGCAGCACGTCGCCGAAGAAGTTACCGTTCCAGTTGACGATGTAGGTCAGTGGGTTCTTGGCTTGGCGCAGGTGCTTCACGCGGTTGCCGTCGACGAGCGTGGGGTTGGCACCATAGTCTTCCTCCAGCTTGCCGTTGTTGGCATCAGAGACCTCGAGGGCTATCTCCTGCGAAGGAACGGGCTTCAGCGAGAGTGTCACACCGCCAATGAAGTTGTCCATGTTCTCCACCATGTCCGAATACTCATAGATGTACATCGGGTTCTCGTCGAACTCGAAGCCGCCCCATATCTGGCACATCTTACCGCCCATGAGCGACACCTTGTCCGAGAAGTTGTAGCCCACCATCATGATGTCCGTTGCCTTGGCAAAGTTGTCCTCACCCTTGGCAGCGTTCGACTTGTTCAGACGGTGGCGCAGACGGTAGAACAGCTTGTCCGTCAGGTTACCCTTGATCTCCAGACGCAGCTGCTTGTTGGCGATGCGGCTGGTCCATTCGCCGTCGTTCTCCTTCGCCTGTGCCGAAGCGGCGAAGTTGAAGTAGACGTTGAACATGTCGTTCTTCTTCTCCAGTTTTGCCACACGCTCGGCAATCGACTGGTAGTCGCCGTCTTCGCCGCCCATGCGTGTGTTGTTGCCCTGTGCCGAGGCTGTCAGTCCGGCGCAGAGCATCAGTCCAGCAAATAATATCTTTTTCATACCTAATTATTTTTATTGTAGTTCAGGAGTTCAGGAGTTCAGACATTTGCTCTGTGACTAAATCTTCAGAGTTTTGCAGATTCCTCAGAGTTTTGCAGATTCCTCAGGGTTTTGGAGACTCAAACAGTATTGTCTGAACTCCTGAAACTCCTGAACTCCTCTACTCCTTTACTCCTTTACTCCTTAAATTAATACTTCTTGAAATACTCCTGAATCTCCTGCCAGTCGTGGGTCTTTGTCAGGGCGAGCATGAGCAGCACGCGAGCCTTCTGTGGGTTGAGCGTCAGGGCAGCCACGAAGTGGTATTTGTCGTCGTCCACTTCACCATTCAGACAGGTGGGACCTGTCGGGCAGCGGCTTGAGCGCACGATGTTGATACCCTTCTCGCGAGCCTTCAGGGCCACGTCGAAGACATCCTTGTAGAAGTTGCCGTCGCCGACACCGGCCAGCACGATACCATCGTAGTTAGCGTCAACGAAAGCCTGCATGGGCAGGGGCGACGCATTGGCATAGCCGTAGACGATGCCCACCTTGGGCAGACGGTCCAGATTGTCGACGTTGAACTCGCTCTTCGTGGTGTGCAGGTTGTCGATGTTGCGGTTGTAGATAGCCTCGCCGTTGTAGACATAGCCCACCTTGCCGTAGTTGGCACTCTGGAAGGTAGCCACGTCGGTGGTGTGCATC
>Ga0310695_10015082_pt1 | contig 10343 bp, 8 predicted proteins | sample RumenRJG_04DNA_FD_203882 | JGI IMG/M metagenome (GOLD analysis project Ga0310695, IMG submission 203882) | Bovine rumen microbial communities from Lethbridge, Alberta, Canada - RJG_04 (v2) (version 2) | ecosystem: Host-associated > Mammals > Digestive system > Stomach > Rumen | place: Canada... | reverse complement strand
CTCGTCGGGAATTCCTTCCATCTTACGATAGAGAATAGCACGCTCGTTCATCCAAGAACGGAACACAGCGCAGATAGCACCCCACAACTGCTCGATAGGATCGTTGGGGAAGTCCTTACCAGTGCGAGCCTTGATAGCCTCCTTGAACAGCTGAACCAGCTTCTTCAGCTCGTCGACGTTCAGGTCCTTGTCCAGCTTCACGCCACGCTCAGCCTTCACCTTCTCGATGATTTCCTCGAATGGGTCGATGTCGGTCTTGTTGACGGGCTTCATCTCCAGCACGACGTCACCGTACATCTGTACGAAACGACGGTATGAGTCGTATACGAAGTGAGGATTGTTGGTCTTCTTCACCATACCCTCAGCTACCTCGTCGTTCAGACCAAGGTTCAGGATGGTGTCCATCATACCAGGCATAGAAGCACGGGCACCAGAACGTACAGAAACGAGCAGGGGGTTCTCCTTGTCGCCGAACTTTGAGTTCATCAGCACCTGATAGTACTCGTTACAGCAATCGGTTGTGATTGTGAAACCTGGAGGAACGGGAACACCAAGCAGGTTCATCTCGGCAAGGTTAGCACCCTTACCACCGAGTTCCTCACGCATCTTTGCATTACCTTCGGCCTTACCATTACCGAAGAGGTAAACTCTCTTTTGACTCATACGATTAAAAAATTACGTTTATTATTACTTTAAGCTATATATTTCTCAATTTTGCAAAGTTACAAGTTTTTCTGCACATACACAAGAAAATTGAGCAAAATCTATCATCGAGAGGCGATATTTTTATTTTTTTGGCACGGATTGCACAGATTAACACGGTTTTTAATAATTATTTCGTACCTTTGTGGCAAAATTCAGCAATATGGCAAGAAACAAGAAACCGTTACCGCTCCTTGAGGGCGTCAAAATAGAGGCTGTGGCAGCCGAGGGCAAGTGTCTGTTCCATTGGCAGGACTTGGTGGTCTTCGTACCCTTCTGTGTGCCTGGCGACATTTGCGACGTACAGATTCGCCGTAAGAAACACTCCTTTGCCGAGGGCGAGGTGGTGCGTTTTATAGAATATAGTAATGTACGCGCGACTCCCTTTTGTCAGCACTTTGGCGTCTGCGGTGGTTGTAAGTGGCAGAATCTGCCCTACGAGGAGCAATTGAAATTTAAACAGCAACAGGTGTTCGACCAGTTGACACGCATTGGAAAGATAGAGCTGCCTGAATTTAATCCAATCTTAGGCAGCGTGAAGACTCAGGAGTATCGCAACAAGCTGGACTTCGGGTGTGCGAACAAACGATATCTGACCAAAGAGGAGATAGAAGAAGATAGAAGTAGATATGAGGAGATAGAGGATAATAGTCAGAGTCTGAAGAACAAGCCGGCCATCGGCTTCCACATTACTGGGGCCTTCGACAAGATACTGCCCATTGAGAAGTGCTGGCTGATGGACGACCTGCACAACCAGATTCGCAACGAGGTGCGCGACTATGCGATGGAGCACGGTCTGAGTTTCTTCGATTTACGACAGCAGGTTGGTTTGCTGCGCGATGTCATTATCCGTAACAGTGCCAGTGGCGAGTGGATGGTAATCGTACAAGTACACATTGACCATTTACCATTGACCATTGACCATTCCGAAGAGCAAGAAAAACAAATGGTCAATCATCAATGGTCAATGGTCAATGGTCTGCTGCAGCATATTGCTGACAAGTTCCCACAGATTACCTCCCTACTCTATTTGGACAACCAGAAGTGCAACGATACCATTGGTGACCAAGACATTCTGGTATTCAAGGGCAAAGACCACATCTACGAACTGATGGAGGACCTGAAGTTCAAGGTGGGTCCCAAGTCATTCTATCAGACAAACACGGAGCAGGCGTATCATCTGTATAGCGTCGCAAGAGCGTTTGCCCTTGCTCCAATTGAGAATGGAGAATTGAGAATGGAGAATTATGATTACCAAACAAGCGAAAAAAATTCTCCACTAATCTACGACCTCTATACAGGCACAGGTACTATTGCCAACTTCGTGGCCAAGAAAGCCAAACAGGTTATTGGCATTGAGTACGTGCCTGAGGCTATTGAGGATGCCAAAATCAACTCTGAAATCAACGGCATCACCAACACGCTGTTCTATGCTGGTGATATGAAGGACATTCTGACAGACGACTTCATTCAGGAGCACGGACGTCCTGATGTCATCATTACCGACCCACCACGCGCTGGCATGCACCCTGACGTGGTGAAGACCATTCTGAATGCTGCCCCAGAGCGCATTGTCTATGTCAGTTGTAACCCAGCCACACAGGCTCGCGACTTGCAGTTGATGGATGTAGGCTACCGTGTGGTTGCCGTACAGCCTGTAGACATGTTCCCACATACGCCACACGTTGAAAATGTGGTATTATTGGAACATCGGAAATGATAATTCTAAAAAAAGTTTGGAAGTAAAAGATATTTTTCGTATCTTTGCCCCATAGTACTAATCTTTAATAAAACAAGTATGAGAAGACTAACATTACTCATGGCGCTACTCGCTACAACAGCCATCAGCGTCAGCGCAGAAGAACTGGAATCGCAGGAGACCAATGCCGAAAAGGCAACCATCGAAGTGCCTGCCTGGGTGAAGAACATCAAATTCAGCGGCTACGGCATGCTGCAATATCAGGGACAGGACCAAGAAGGTGCTGAATCGAACACCTTTAATCTTCGTCTGGCCCGTTTCATTCTGGATGGTAAGATTGGTGACTTTGACTGGCGTGCCCAGATTCAGGGAACCAACGTGAAGGGTCCTGGTGAACCCACCGTACAGTTGGTAGACCTCTATGCAGAATGGCGCAAGTATCCAGAGTTCAAGATTCGTGCAGGTCAGTTCAAGCGTGCCTTCACTTACGAGAACCCCACCCACCCCATTACGCAGGGCTGGCGTGGCTATGCCGACGTCATCAACAACTTGTCAGGCTTTGGCGACCGTACTGGCGAGAAGAGCTCTGGTGGTCGTGACATCGGTATCCAGTTGTCTGGTGACCTGTTCCCCAATGCTGACGGACGTCGTCTGCTGCACTATCAGGTAGGTGTGTACAATGGTGAAGGTATCAACGAGAAAGACAAGGACAATCGCAAGGATATCATCGGTGGTATCTGGGTGATGCCCATCAAGGGCCTGCGCATTGGTGCCTTCGGATGGACAGGTAGCCGTGGTGGTATGACCGATCCGCTGACTAACGAGGTCCGCAGCGTTGAGAAGAACCGCTATGCTTTCTCTGCCGAGTACTCTCAGGACGAATACATGTTCCGCGCTGAGTATCTGCACTCACAAGGCTGGGGTGCTGCCAAAGCAGGCAATAACGTCCGCACAATAGACTACTCGAAGGGCGACAAGGCAGACGGTTGGTATGCTTTTGGTATCGTACCAGTTATCAAAGGTAAGCTCCACGCCAAAGCCCGTTACCAGTGCTACCGTGCCCAGAAAGAATGGGGAACGGCCAAGACATCATACGAAGCTGGTCTGAACTACTTCTTCACGAAGAATCTGGAAATGCACCTTGAGTATGCCCGCATCAACGACCGTTCGCTGACGAAACACGACTACAATCTGGTAGACGTGGAGCTTGACTTCAGATTCTAAACTGACTTCTTGAACTTCCGCATCAGTGCCTCCCAAAGGTGAGTCTTCTGATGCAGGATATACATCGAATAAGCCGTGCTGACAAGTGTTAGTGCGGCTTCTATTATCCAATATGTCCAACCATCAGTCCATAGCGTTACGCCATAGGCCAAAGCACCTATCGTCATCTGCACAAGTGCATAACTGCCTACGCGCCACGTAGAACGGTAGCTATACTGCCAATAGGCAAAGATATTGACCGTCAGATACTCTACCACATGAGCAACCACAATGGCCACACCTGTTCCCCAGATGCCCCAATAACGATAGCCCACTACAATAGCGACGACCAATACGACGAAATAGGACGACTCCAACAACAGGTAGGCCAACGAACGGCTACGCGCCAACGTGATATAGGCTACTGGCAGAGTCAGCACCTTGAAATACATAGCCAGTACGGCCACCTGAGCCATAGCCACCACAGGCAGGAAGTCGCGACTGAACAACATCGGAATGAGTACAGGCAGCAGCATTATCAATGCCACCAGCATGGGCGACAATAACAACAGCGACACCTCCGTCTGCTTGTTGACCGTCTCATTGGTAGCCTCGATATCCTTGTTAACTGCCGACAAACGGGGGAAATAGTCGCTCTCCATTGCTGAGAACACCATTCCGGCATAGGTAATGGTAATCATGAAGGCTGCATTATAGAAACCCACATCGTCCATGCCACCTTCCACATTGATGAAAGCACGGATGGCCATCTCTGCACCACTACCGATAGCAGCAGCCAATACAAACGACAAGCCTAATCGTATCATGCTATAGCCGTCGCGCAAATGCTGCTTGCGGAACCGCATCTTTAACGGATAGCAACGATAGGAGTGTACTACTGTCAACAAGGTGTTTAATGCCGCTATCAGCACAATGGCTGGTATGACACCCGATTGCCCCCAATAATAGTAAAGAGGAACCGAGAGCACCACAGCACCAACAGCACCATATATCTGAACCCTGGCCAATGAGCCCATTTGTCGCGTAGCCTTCAGAATGGCCGTCTCGCCACCAGCTATAGCCAGCATGGCCACCGATATGCCCAACATGGCATAGTGAAGGGTATGGTCACCCCACGTAAACGTCATGTTATCAGCCAGTCCGCTTGCCACTACGCAGAACAGCAAACCCAGCACCGCTGCTATCAGGCTCCACAAGCGGATGACCTGCACATAGTCATTCAGTTGTGAGTGGTTTTCCTGCTCGTAAACCTCAGACAGCTTGGGCACAGCTCCGAACGACAATCCCAGATTAGTAAACTGCGCAGCAAACGTCTGCACAGACATCATCAGGGCGTTGAAACCCATACCGCCTGCCCCTAACAGCACAGCCATAGCCTTGTTGCGTACAAGGCCAATCAAGATGATCAGACCCTGTACACCACCAAACAAGCCTGTATATTTCAAGACATGCTGATAACTGTCTTCGCCGTTTTTCTTCATACTTTTTCAGAAAACCAGCTGCAAAGGTACGAAATAATTCATAATTCATAATGCATAATTCACAATTATTTCGTAATTTTGCAAACGATATGAAGAATGAAAAGCCTCTGGTCAGTTTCATACTGACATATTACAACCAGCCAATACAGTTGCTATGCGAGTGTATCGACAGTATTCTGGTATTGTCGTTACGCCCATTTGAGCGAGAAATCATCATTGTGGACGATGGCTCAAGGGTTAGTCCGATGAATGGTCTGATGCAGTATGGCGACGAGATTATCTATGTGCGTCAGAAGAACAGCGGATTGAGCGTGGCCCGTAACAAGGGTATCGAAATGGCACAGGGCATTTTCTTGCAGTTTGTGGATGCTGACGACCATCTGATTCAGACACCTTACGAACATTGTCTTGAACTGATTCGTCTGAATAGCGACATTGATATGGTAATGTTCGACTTTACAAGTAGCGACACAACAGAAAAGGATTATAACGACTCAGAAGTGATGACTGGTTCGACATACATGCTCAAGAACAACATTCATGCCAGTGGTTGTGGCTACTTGTTTAAGCGCAAGACCTTGAGCGAACTGCGCTTCACACCCGGCATCTGGCACGAGGACGAAGAGTTCACGCCACAGTTGCTCATCAGGGCTGAACATGTGTGTGCTACCGATGCCAAGGCCTACTATTACTATAAGCACAAAGGCAGCATTACCACGCACGACGACGAGGAAAGCAAGGCCAAGCGGTTTGATGATATCCGTGGCGTATTAGACAGGCTGCATTATCTGTGTGACCGTGTGCCCCAGATAGACCGTGTAGCCCTGCAACGACGCGTAGCCCAGCTGACCATGGACTATATCTATCAAGTCATTGTGCAACAACGTTCCCAGAAAGCACTTAATGCGTGCATCGACGAACTGAGCAGCAAAGGACTGTTCCCCCTGCCCGATCGCGACTACTCACAAAAGTATAAATGGTTCCGTAAGATGACGAACACCCGACTGGGACGTGCCATCCTGCTGAACACACTACCCTACTTGAAACGCGAAAGATAATGGAGAACCTGATATCTGTTGTTGTTTGTACTTATAACCAAGAGGATACCATTGCCCGCACCTTGGACTCTATCCTCATGCAACAATGTCACGTTCCATACGAAATCATCATTGGCGAAGACTGTTCCACCGACCAGACACTATCCGTCTGCGAGGCTTATGCCAGCAAGTTTCCTGACAAGATTCGGCTTATAGCCAACAAGCCAAACAAAGGCATCATCGACAACTATTTCGATTGTATTCTGGCCAGCAACGGACAGTATATTGCCGACTGTGCAGGCGACGACTTCTGGACAGACCCGCTGAAACTGGAAAAAGAGGTTACGATTCTGGAACAGCACCCTGACGTGACATTGGTACACACAGATTGGCATATTTACCATGAGACAACAGGCACCAGCACACCTTCAGCGCAGAAACCATTTACGGCTCCTGTCACTCCTGGCAAGCAGATGCTGGAAGCCATCATCACCCAAACAAGGGTTCCCGTCATCCACCTCTGCACGTCACTCTACAGGGCTTCCGTCATCCGACAGGCACTCAACGACGATGCTTTTATGTTTCGCAACAAGGAGTTCGGTTGTGAAGACATACAAGTGGCTTTTGTGATGGCCCGACAAGGCAATATCGCCTATTTGCCCGATGTCACACTCAACTACAGCCAAGGTCAAGAAACAATATCGTTCTCGCCAAACTACCACAAGCAATTTACTTTTGCAAGACGCGTTGGTGACCTCAGCCATTATATCGCCACCAAGCACGGTATTACGAGTGAGCATACGGAACGATACTTTAATGCACGCGCTTTTGAATTGGGAATGTATGCTTTCAGGGCTTACGACCAACAGCTGTTTCAAGAGGCAGAAGCACACGCCAGCAAATGGGTTCGCAAACCTTCGGCATCACTCCAATGGCTGTTTTTCGTTATGCGCCACCCTGGGCTTTGGCGCTTAGGATTGCAGGCTCGCAAGGTATTTGTCAATGCGAAACAATTGCTTCGCCGAAAATAGTCTGCAAACACATGCCAACAACCTGAGGGGAAGCCAATGCCTTGACTTGTTCCGACAACTTCTCGCCATCCACCTCAGGCCCAGTCATCACTTGTGCCATAGCTTGCGACAAGGCCGCAGCATCGTCAACAGGCACAATGCTACATCCGCCTTCTATGCGTAAACATTGTGGAATACAATCTGTCGCAATCACAGGAATACCTGTCGACATGGCCTCTAACAACACCAAGGGCTGCACCTCGCTACGACTGGCCAATACCAGCGCATCACACTCGTACAACAATTGTCGCACACCAGCCTTGTCCAGCAAACCATGCGCCTTCATGCCCGACGACAGCTGAGCACGAAAAGCCTTCGTATCAGTATCTCTGCCAGCCAAATGCAGTTCTGCATCCGAATGCTGTTCATGCAACATCTGGAAAGCCTTTATCAGCACATCATAGCCTTTCAAGGGCCAGAAATTAGCCAAACAGCAGAAACGGAAGGTACGCCCCTCACGAGGAGCACGTGGCCGATAACAAAAATACTGGGTATCTATCGTGTTAGATATCGCCATCCATCGATAATCCTTGCCAAAGTAGCACGCAATATTGTCTACCAGTTCCTCAGCAACGGGCATCACCATCTTTGCCTCGTGATAGCACGCCTTTAACATAGGAATCTGCCAAGCATCGCTAGGGGCTGGTCCGAATTCCTTCTCAAACAGCAGTTTGGATAGATGTTCTGAGATGACGTATGGAATACCATACTTCTCACTGATCTTCATCGCCGCATAGCCAGCCCACTTGGCACAATGGGCATGCAACACATCGGGCTTGCCATACTTCTTGACATAGTCGTCAAACATGGAACAGACAATGTTTACCCATCGGTTGACATTATAACGAATCACGCAAGGAAGGCCTCGCTGGTATGACTGATAGACGGTAATGCCATCCATCACGTGTTCGTAACGAAGATAGGGTCGCACGACATAATCGCGCAACCCTATCGTAGCACCTAATTGTACATTACTTAAGATACGGACCTCATGTCCCAAAGCTTTTAAAGCCTTAGCCTGATCCAGACAGAACAGACCACCACAAGGGGGGAAAAAAGATGGTATCTCGAGAATGTGCATTAACTCAACTGTTATGCTTCAGCGGGAGCCTCAGCAGCCTCCTCAGCGGGAGCCTCTGCAGCAGCGGCGGCAGCTTCAGCCTCAGCCTTTGCAGCAGCCTCAGCAGCCTTCTTCTCAGCTACTTTCTTAGCCTGCTCTTCGTTCTGAGCTTTCTCAGCCTTCAACTGAGCAGCAGCAGCATCCTTCTTAGCCTTAGCCTCGTCAGCAGCTACCTTCTCAAGACCCTTCTGCTTGTCAGCTTTCCAAGCATCGAACTTCTTCTGAGCTGTAGCCTCATCGAAAGCGCCCTTCTTAACGCCACCCTTCAGGTGCTTCATCAGGTAAACGCCCTCGCGGCTGAGGATGTTACGAACTGTGTCAGTAGGCTGTGCACCACACTCGACCCAATAAAGTGCACGCTCGAAATTAAGATCTACTGTGGCAGGATTGGTGTTTGGGTTGTAAGTACCAATCTTCTCAGTAAAACGACCATCACGTGGTGCACGAGCGTCAGCGATAACGATGCGGTAGAAAGCATAGCTCTTACGTCCGCCGCGCTGCAATCTGATTTTTGTTGCCATTGTCTAAATGTTTGTTTTTTAATTGTTTAACTATAATTTCATGCTACTATCTCGTAATAGCGGCTGCAAAGGTACTCATTAAAAATGAGAAATGAGACATGAGGCATGAGAAATGCGTCATTCTTAGTCTTTTTTAACTTTTCACAAAATTAAATGACGAAAAAGATGCTTATCTAATTTTTTTTCGCTATTTTTGCACACGGATGAAGGATATATCGATACTGATACCTACTTATAATCACGTGTGCGTGGAACTGGTCAGCACGCTACAACAGCAGGCCAGTCAACTGCCCATCAGCTACGAAATCATCGTGGCTGACGATGGCTCTACCCTAGCCCCAACTATCGAGGGCAACAAGGCTATCAACGAATATACCAATAGTCGATATATTGAGCTGCCTGAGAATATAGGTCGTGCTGCTATCCGTAATTTTTTAGTTAAGAAGGCCTCGCAACCTTGGCTGCTGTTTATTGATAGCGACATGGTGGTACGACATCCTGACTTTCTGCGCCGTTATGTGGAAACCCCTAACGAAGAGGCTGTGTGGGACGGTGGTATCAACGTGGGAGGCGATGCCAAGTTGCTCAGCCACAATCTGCGCTATCAGTACGAACGGGCCAATGAGCATCTGCATACAGCAGACCGTCGCCAACAAGAGCCTTATCGCGATTTCCACACAGCTAACTTTATGGTTTCCAGACAGTTGATGACGAAATGTCCTTTTGATCTGCGTTTCCGTCATTATGGTTATGAGGACGTGCTGTTTGGCATGCAATTGGAAAAGCGCCACATTCCCATTAATCATATCGACAACCCGTTAAGTTTCGAGGTGTTTGAGGAGAACGAACAGTTTCTTAGCAAGACAGAAGAAGGCTTGCGAACACTGTATACCTTCCGTCAGGAGTTGAAAGCTGGTTCGCGTCTGCTTCAGCGTGTGGAACACTTAGGATGGCTCATGCCCCTATTGCGCCTGTACCACCAGACAACAAACAAACTGGAGCGACGCTTCTTATTGCGTCACCCCAGCCTATTCCTTTTCTCACTCTATCGTCTGGGTTACTATGCCACCCTCAACGACAAGTAGGAACAATAATGATATTTCAGAATTAATTTCTTATTCCTCGATACCCTCGGGCTTCATATTCGTGTAAACGGTCTGAACGTCGTCGAAGTCCTCGAGCTTCTCAATCATCTTGTCGATGGTCTCACGCTCCTCAGGCGTCACGTCCTTCAGGTCGTTAGGAATGCGGGTGAACTCTGCACCAGTAACCTCGAAACCGTTCTCCTCCAAGTGTTTCTGGATGGCACCAAAGCTTGAGGGGTCACCATAGATAGTGATTGAGTTCTCTTCCTCGTCCTCGTCGTACTCATCCTCTACGCCGTAGTCAATCAGGTCGAGAATCATCTCGTCCATATCCAGACCGTCGGTCTTCTTGAAAGTGAACACGCACTTGTGGTCGAACAGGAACGACAGCGAGCCCTGAGTAC
>Ga0310695_10015077_pt1 | contig 10347 bp, 2 predicted proteins | sample RumenRJG_04DNA_FD_203882 | JGI IMG/M metagenome (GOLD analysis project Ga0310695, IMG submission 203882) | Bovine rumen microbial communities from Lethbridge, Alberta, Canada - RJG_04 (v2) (version 2) | ecosystem: Host-associated > Mammals > Digestive system > Stomach > Rumen | place: Canada... | reverse complement strand
CTCGGGGGGTGTGGGCCCTCGCCCCCCCCCCCCACCCCCCAACCCCCCACCCCCAAATCCCCAATCCCCAATCCCCAATCCCCATTAGAAAAAAATTAAACTTTGTTTCAAATATATTAATTTTTAAATAATATAATTTTTAAAAAAATAATAAAATATCAATAATTATTATTTTATATCTTAGGCTAACTTCCCACTTAAAATTTTTAAATTTTTTAAAGTATATATAAATCAGAAAAAAAATAATCATTAATGTCTTGCAACAAAATTTCTTTCACTTTTTCAATCATTTTATTTATCTCTCTGCTAGATTTGACATATTCAGCCGATTGGATGAATAATGTTGCTTTCGACTTTTTCAATGCAAGTGAGACGGAATGTATTAATAATCAAATAAGAGTTAAATATAAGGAACAAGTTACATATATTTTAAACGACCATGAATTTAAATTATATGATGGTCGGGAATATATATGGAAAGCAGGTAAAGGAACTGATATATTTTACAACAAAAAAATTTATGACGGACCAACGGGGATAGATGCTCCAAGATTTAGCGGTGACATCGTAATTTCTCTTATAAATAAAGTTAAAACCCTTGAAAATTTTTTTAATACTGATAATGATACGTATTGTGATAAAATTGAAGAAATAGATTTTTATTGGTTTGATTATTCTGAAGTAACAAGTTTTCAAAATGCATTTAAAGGATTGACAAATTTAAAGTCAATTACATTTAAAAACAACTGGAAAAGATGTGATGCTGAAATTTCTCCAAAAAATAGACCTAGACCAACAAATATAGCCAATATGCTTCAAGGCTGTACAAGCTTAGAATCTGTTGATTTATCTATTTTTGATACTAGTTTAGTTGAGGATATGTCTTCTTTATTAAATGGCTGTACGGAATTGAAAACCTTAGATATATCATATTTCTATTTCAAAAGCCAAAATGTCGCTAAAGATATATTGACAGGTGTTCAGAATTTGAAATATATTGGTTTATATGATATAGATGGAATTACTGACGAAATCACTTCTCTTGAAAGTTTAATCAATAATGAAAATTTAATTGTTTGTCAAAATAAACAATTGATTCAATCTAATAATGAATTATGCTGCCAAAATGAAGTAGTGAATGGAGAAATTAATTGCCTACCTTCTTCAAATTTTATTGTATTAAATTATAGTCAAAATTGTAATTATGAAAAAGGATTTCAAAGAGAATCAAGTTATAGAAGTGGCAAATATTTAATATTTTACAAGAATACATTAATAAAAAAATATGATCCTCTAAACATACAAGATAACGACGGAGGTTTATCAATTATAATATACTTTTATTATCCTCAAAAGAGTTTAGAAAAATTTTTTGATATAAATGAAGATCCAAATATGCAATTTTTGGTGTCTATAGATTTATCTAACTTTGATATTACAGAAACAGTTACTATGAGCTCAATGTTTTATGGATGTAGTTCCTTAAAATCATTAGATTTATCAGCTTTTGAGACTTCTCCAGTAACAAATATGAGTTCAATGTTTTATGGTTGTAGTTCAATATTATCTATAGATTTAAGAAATTTAAATACTACAAATGTTGTAGATATGTCAAATATGTTTTATAACTGTACTAATTTGGAAGTCCTTCATATAAGTGAATTTAAAATATCAAAAAATACAGTTACTGAAAACATGTTCTATAATGTTAATAATTTAGAATATTTAGGTATTGATCATGTTGAAGATGCTAAGAAAATTATTACAAATACACCTCTTAATTCAATAAATGATTTAATTATCTGCCAATCTGAAAAATTAATAGAAAATCCAGCAGCAAGAAATATATGTTGTACATATGATATGGAAAAAAAAATATGTATATCTGATAATTATATAATAGTAAATTTTAATGAATCTTCTGATTTTACTTATGAATCTGGGTTTAAAATAGGAAGTGAATTTAGAAAAATAATAAGTTTTATAATGGAAGACAACGCTATGTTTGGACCTGAAGAAAAATTAGAAATAAAATCAAATTCGAAAATTAAAATATATATTTTTAATTATATAACAAGTTTAGAAAAATTATTTAGTAAAGAAATTGATGATAAAGTAGAATATATAAAATGGATAGATTTTTCAAATTATAAGACTTCATTAATAACAAATATGAATTCAATGTTTTATGGATGTAGTTCATTAAAATTTTTATCATTATCTAATTTCAAGACTCCTTTAGTAAATGATATGGGCTCAATGTTTCATGGATGTAGTTCTTTAGTATCATTAGATTTATCAGCTTTTGATACTTCATCAGTAGTTAATATGAGCTCATTGTTTTACGGATATAGTTCTTTAAAAATATTAGATTTATCTATGTTTAAAACTTCAAAAGTAACAAATATGAATTCAATGTTTTATGGATGTAGTTCATTAAAATTATTAGATTTAGCTAATTTTAATCTTTCATCATTAACAAATATGAATTCAATGTTTTATGGATGTAGTTCTTTAGAATTATTAGATTTATCTAATTTTAACACTTCTTCTAAAGTAACAAATATGAATTCAATGTTTTATGAATGTAGTTCTTTAAAAATATTAGATTTATCATTTCTTAATACTTCATTAGTAAATGACATGGGTTCAATGTTTTATAATTGTAGTTCATTAGAAGCATTAGATTTGTATTGCCTCGATTTATCAAGAGTTACTTCGGCAGATAAAATCTTTGATGGTCTTAATCATTTACAAATTATAAACTTATACAATATTAAAAAGCCAGAAAAAGATTTTATCAAAGAAAGCTATCTGAATAAATTTGATAATCCATCTTTAAAAGTTTGTCAAACCGAAGATTTCTTACAGAAAGGAACAAATTTATGCAACAAAAATGAAAGTCAAAACAACGGATCAAATTATATTATAGTATATTTTTATGGATCTTCTTCTGATCCTAAGATTGAATACAATAAAGGTTATTTAAATGAATATAGAAAAGGAATAGATAAAATTATTGTTGATGGAGAGGTAAAAAAACCTTCAGAAAGTTTCATAACACAGAACAGTGAAAGTAATAGATATAAAATTGAAATATATTTTTCTTTTCCTTTAATGAGTTTAGAAAACTTTTTTAATGATAACCAACGCATAAATATAATATCAATAGATCTATCACATCTAGATTTTTCATTCATAGTAAATATGAATTCTGCATTTAGAGGTTTAAATTGGATGGAAACTATTGATTTTCCTAATATTAAAATAAATAGATTAGTTAATATGAATTCAATGTTTTTTGGATGTGAACTATTAAAATCATTAGATTTATCAGTTTTTAATACTTCATCAGTAATAGATATGAATTCAATGTTTAGTGGGTGTGTAGCATTATCATCATTAGATTTATCAGGTTTTGATACTTCATCAGTAATAGATATGAATTCAATGTTTTTTGCATGTAGGGAATTAAAATCATTAAATTTATCAGTTTTTAATACTTCATCAGTAATAGATATGAATTCAATGTTTAGTGGGTGTGAAGGATTAAAATCATTAGATTTATCAGGTTTTAATACTTCATCAGTAATAAATATGAATTTGATGTTTAATGGGACTGCAGCATTAACATTATTAGATTTATCAGGTTTTGATACTTCATCAGTAATAAATATGAATTCAATGTTTAGTGGATGTAAAAAATTAGAATCAATTGATTTATCAGGTTTTGATACTTCATCAGTAATAGATATGAATTCAATGTTTAGTGGGTGTGCAGCATTAAAATCATTAGATTTATCAGTTTTTAATACTTCATCAGTAATAGATATGAATTCAATGTTTTTTGGATCTGCAGTATTAACATCATTAGATTTATCAGGTTTTGATACTTCATCACTAATAAATATGAATTCAACGTTTAGTGGGTGTAAAAAATTAGAATCAATTGATTTATCCTATTTTAAAACTTCATTAGTGAATGATATGACAAGTATGTTTTCTAATTGCCAAGCATTGGAAGTCCTTGATATTTCTAATTTTAATACGGAGAATGTTATTAAATCAGGTTCTATGTTTTCTGGTGTAAATCAATTAAAATATATTAATATATATAACTTGATAGATCCTAAAAATATTATTTTACAAAGAGATTTAAAAAATATAGCTGATTGAATTATTTGCAGCCCAGCAAACATTTCTAAATGTTGCTACTTTGATTATAAAGGCGAAAAACAATGCATATCAACAAATTATATAATTGTTTATTATGAAAATGGGGTAGAATATCCAAATGGTTTCCAAAATAATTTTAGAAATGATATATTCTTTATAATAAATAGGGATCTAGGTGATAAAATGAATAATTCAGAGCAATTTAATATATATAGAGGTAATAAAATAGCCATATACTTTAATTCTTCAATAAAAACTTTAGAAAGCTTTTTCGATATAAATTATGAGCCAAATGTTGAAAATATATCATCTATAGATTTTACTTTCTTTGATTTTTCAGAAATAACAGATATGAATAATCTGTTTACAGGTTGCAGTTCATTAGAATCAATTATTTTCCCAGATATTACCTCTTCTAAAATCAGCAATATGAGTCATATATTTTTCGGATGTAGTCAATTATTATCAGTGAATTTATCTCTTTTTAACTTTGGAGAAGTTTCTGATATGAGTTATATGTTTTGTAATTGTAACTCATTAAAATCTTTAAATTTCTCTGATTTTAACACTTCAAAAGTGACAAAGATGAATAGTATGTTTGAGGGATGCAATTCTTTAGAAAAAGTTGATTTATCACATTGTGAAACTCCTTTACTGACTAATTTGGAAAAATTGTTTTATAAATGCCAAAACTTAAAGGATATTAATTTAGCCAATTTCACAACTTCATCAGTAATTTCTATGGATGAAATGTTTTATGATTGTAGTTCTTTAACTTATCTTGATATATCTAATTTCGATATGAATAATTGCAATTCTTATTCAAATATGTTCTTTAATATTAGTAACTTAAGATTTATAAACTTGAAAAATTTTAAGAATGATAAAGCAGTAGGAGCAGCATTTAATAAGGCAAAGAATTTATTTGTTTGCCAGGAAGAAAAAATAATAACAAATCGTAAGGCATATTATTGTTGTGATTATAATTTTGAAATAGATGAATGTGACAATATGCCAACTACTATTGTTACAACCATTCCTGATATCTTTCAAGAAACATCTAATATCAATGTCCAAATGAGTGATTCAGAAGATATTTATCCTTCAACACAAAATACAGATGAAAAAGAAACTTATCCTAATGATTCAACTGAAGAACCTAATATTTTGGATAGTACTGAATATTTTACTGATGATAATATTCAAGCTAGTGATACAACATTTAAGACTAATTCTATAAATATAGTTGATACAATAACTAATACTTCGATTATTGAACAATCTTCATATAAGGAAGAAAATAGTGAAACTATGGACTCGACTGATGAAAATGAAGGTGTATATTCGACTTCAACAAATGAAAAAATAATTATAATTGATTCAAGTGAGTATGATACTTCTATAATTGATGAAACACATATGACCACTTCAACATTTGATTTACAGAATCCTACGACTTCCGAAGCTGAAACTCAAGAACCTTCTACTCCTAAAATAGATACTGAAGAACCTACTACTCCTAAAATAGAAACTGAAGCACCTACTACTCCTAAAATAATTACTGAAGAACCTTTTACTCCTAAAATAGATACTGAAGAACCTACTACTCCTAAAATAGATACTGAAGCACCTACTACTCCTAAAATAATTACTGAAGAACCTACTACTCCTAAAATAGATACTGAAGAACCTACTACTCCTAAAATAGATACTGAAGAACCTACTACTCCTAAAATAGATACTGAAGAACCTACTACTCCTAAAATAGATACTAAAGAGCCCACAACATCAAAAGAAGAAACCCAACAACCAACTGAATCTATAACTTCAAAAGTTGAAACAAAAGAGCCTATTAGCTCTGAAATTGAAAATACCAGAAGCCTTCTTCTCAAAATGAATACTATACAGAAAATACTTCATCTCCTGAGGCTGAAAAAACAGAATATATATCACCTAAGACTTCAATTGTAGATAATAAAGAACAAACAACAAATATTCCTCTTATTAAGGATAGTACTGAACAACCCACAAATCCTCAAATTGAAGAAAGTACTGCTGAAACAACTTCATATGCCACTACTGAAAATATAGATCAAACCACAAAACCTTCTGAAGTTGAAAAAACTTCTATTGTTGTTGATACCGAAAAGACAAATACTCAAGCTCCTACCAAAGAAAATACTGAAAAAGTTATTATTACTTCCTCTCTACCAGAACAAATAACTAACAAACCTTCTACTTACAAAGAACCTGAGACTACTGCTACTCCTACAGAAAGAGAGGAAATCAAACAAACAACTTCTTCTCCTGAAGAGGAAATTCCAACCACAAATAAGGATGATAATAAAGAAGTAGTTAATACGACTATTCCTACATCATTGAATCTTACTTCTTTTTCAACGAATCTAGTTGATTATCCTAAGACTACAATTATCGTTCAAAACACGGAAGAAATAATTATTCAAGAAAAAACTGACTTTGTGTTAGTTGGAGTAAGTCATTTCAATGTTGCGGAAAGAATAATTAAGTTCATTATTTATTTCAGTCTTAGTCAAATATTCGCAGGTTCAAAAAGAGTAAAATTCCCTGTTGAGATTACTACCAGAAGAGTATTAAGAGTATTACAAACACAAGATGCAGAATGTGAATTAATTGATGAAAGAAAAGGTGATTTGTATGCCTATTCATGTGAGGTTCAAAAAACAACGAGTCAAACAATAAAAAGTCTCAAAATAATTAATAAGTATGAATTCTCTTCAGTAAATTATTCTGTTAGTGGTGGTGTTTCTACTTTAATAGAAGGATATTTGGATAATATTCAAGAAATAGGAAATAAATTAGATTACTTATTAAATTCGACTTTATATACTTTAGAAAATTCTAAAATTAAACTTGGAGAAGAACAACTTTTCAATATTTCTGGTGTAATAAATGGTACTAAACCAAAATTTGAAAAGGTTGATTTAAATTTGTCTGTTTCCGCAAAATATGAAAATAAAATTGAAGAAAAACAATTAGAATGTAGCATTATTGATATAATTGGAAATAATTATACCTTAAATTGTATCGGAATTAAAAATACTAATATTAGTTTGCAAAATGCAATGTCTGTTGTCGAAAAAGAAACTTTGATTATTCGTTTTGCTGAAAATGAAAATAGTGAAATATTATACTATACTAATGAAACTAAAAATAGATATTCGATAAGATTCTTTAATAATAAAGGTGGAAGCTTAGGAGCTGGAGCTATTGTTGCTATTATTCTCTCTTGTCTTGTTGCTGTTGCTGCTATAATAATTTCTTATTACTTCATTAAAAAAGGAAACAAGACACATAATTATTACCAGGATTCAACATTAAGAAATTTAAAAATTTAAATATTTTATTATTATTATCCAGTATGAGATTAGTTAAAAAGAACATCTATTATTTACCAACTTAAGTAAATGTAATAAATCTAGGATTGGGGATATTTTATTTTTTCGGATTTAGTATTATTACTAATTCCTTCTTCTTCAACCATTTTTTTTAATTTTTTATTTTAATTATTTAAATTTTTTCAATATTTTATTTACCAATTTTTTTCTCCGAGTGAATTTTTATTTAAGCAATTTTATTTTTTATACGAATGAATACCACTTCGTGTGAATAAAATAAATTTTTATTCTGAATTCTGGAATAAATATACCTTCTTTTTTAAAAGCCAAAGAAGGATTATATAAAACTAGTGTTAAAACTGTGCCGAAAATTAAATTTGATCTCCAATTTTTGTTCCTATTATAATCGCGATTTTTTTATTTTGATTTTTTTTAATTGCGACATTATTCATAGTAACCAAAGAAATCGCTTTGTTTTTTATAATTTTTTGGCTTTTATATATTTTGTTTAAATACGATTTCTTACTCAAATTCTATCGACCGCCTCAGAAAAATAAAGTTTTACTGCCTCGCGAGTGTTCTTTCTTTTAAACTTCGAGCCAAAAAACAAAGAAGTGAAAGATTACTCCAAATTACCCAAGGATTTATTTTTTTAATTAAATAATATTTTTTTGACTTTCGATAATTATCCGGCCAAGATATAAAAAATATTTTTTGGTGGCGAATTTCTTCTTTATGATTAAATTAAAAGGCGGATATATCAAGGCTGTTGATGCTTTAAATAAAAGAGGAGATTTATAAAATGAAATGATAAAAAACCAAAAATTTATTATAAGGAAATTTATATTATAAAATATATTAAATTATAAAATTACTATTATAAAATAATTATATTATATTTCAAATAAAATTATTTGACCTATAAGTCCTTAAAAAAGGATTTTACCCCCAGCATTTTCACCCAAACAATTAGCATTATTTTGTTTCACAGTTTCTTCTGCTGTATCAAGAATCGGGCCCCCAAACGGATTTTGAAATTTGGCACCTCCCACCACAAGTATCTCACGCTCCAAGTTTTAGGTAAAAGTTGGTAATTTGTATAAGGAAAAATCCGATGGTGCAAATTTAGCAATATGGTAAAAGGTTGATATTGGTGACTCTGTTGGAATTATAGCAGCTAGGCTTCATTTATATAACTTTTGAGAATATAAAACTCAAATTGCATGATTTTGGTACCATAAATGATACTCATGTCGAATTTTAAGGAGATCTCTTCCATTTAATTTTATACAAATAAAACACCCTTTTCAAGTTATATCTCCATTTTTCTCCTTCCGATGATTCCCCTTGTTGTGAGTCTGTACCTGGTTTTGAGTTTCTCCATCATTCGTTTTGACACTAAGGATAGTTATTTTTTTGATAATTTTTTGGATAACTCAGGTCCGAAACAGTTACCGTTCTATCATGAAGAATTGCAATAGCAAAAGTTATAACATAAGGTCATCGAAATTACTCATTTGAAGTCGATTCAGTTTCATGCCCATAAATTTTCCAACAACTTCAAGAACTATTCAATCGGAGCTCGTAGACTGATTTCCCAAGAGTTTCCCTAAAGGAATGCCAAACTTGCACTTATTGGGAATGAGTTTGATATATTAGTGAAAAAGGGCTGAATCTCAGTGTATCGTGGGAGCAAGGCCACTCTGCCACTTACAATACCTCTTCGCATATTTAAGTCATCTGAAAAGAATTCTACCTGTCGCTGGGTAGGAATTACAATTCTTGTTTCACACCTCCATGTTTAGCCGAGTGAAACCAACATACGACCAGAGACCTTGACATGGCCAAGACATCAAGCCAAATAGACTGAGTCAACCAATCTCGGTCGAATCATTTAATCATTCCCTCCACAGTTTTCACTGATTTTTAAGATTTAAGACTATATTAGTATTTTTTTGGAAAAATGGTGGGAATTTTGGACTAAAAGTTTTGGCGCTTGCATCATCTAGGAAGGTTTATTCTTAATAAAAATTACAGAGCTAGTTAACCAGTATATCGGGTAATTCCTTCATAATGTCTAGTAATCGAGTTAATATAGTTTTTCTCCACTGGAAATAAAAATATTCTTGAAGAACTGCTGTTTCTCAAAGTTGCCGAAAATTTTTGTCAATCCGAAAATGAGAGCCACATTTTCGAAATTTTAAGCCAAACAGAGCATAATAAAGAATCATGTACTTTAGGAAATAAATTAACCGGCTCATGATTCATAATCATTCTTGAAATCGTTTAAAGTCAATTAATTGGTGAAATCCTAATTCAGAATCAGGAAAAACATTTGCTTCTCAATAAGAAATCTCAGATAAGAAATCTAATTTTGAATATTAGCTTTAATATGGTCTATTGCTTGCTAAATAGTATTTAGATGATGTTATCGAGAGCATAATAAGGAGCAATCTATCTATGGGTATAAAACTTTGCTTGCTATGAAAAATCTCCGCGCCATTGATGTTATCTGATTTGAGGGTTTTACACAAGGTTTGCCCTTTGATGGTGAAATTATATAGTTATTTTTTTATTTGGAAATTTATTTAACCTTGAATAATATTAAACTATAAAAATTCTTATTAGAAATGCTTTGATGTAAGTTTATTATTTCCTATCATTTTGTTTTTATTTATTTTATATTAATAAAATTAGATATTAAAATTAATTATTTTTTTTAATTATATTTTTTAATTTAAATATAATTAACTAAATTTTTTGTGTTATTTTTGGGGATTGGGGATTGGGGGTT
>Ga0310695_10015076_pt1 | contig 10348 bp, 8 predicted proteins | sample RumenRJG_04DNA_FD_203882 | JGI IMG/M metagenome (GOLD analysis project Ga0310695, IMG submission 203882) | Bovine rumen microbial communities from Lethbridge, Alberta, Canada - RJG_04 (v2) (version 2) | ecosystem: Host-associated > Mammals > Digestive system > Stomach > Rumen | place: Canada... | reverse complement strand
CTTGATGAACTGCTGGACGATGATGACGAACTAGAGGAGCTAGAACTTGATGAACTGGATGATGAAGACGAAGAACTAGATGAACTAGAACTTGACGAACTGGATGACGACGATGAGGACGAAGAACTAGATGAACTAGACCCCCCAGATGATGATCCAGATGAACTTCCCCCCGAAGATCCTGACCCACCTGAAGAACCAGACGATCCAGATCCCCCTGAAGATCCTGAACCCGATGACCCAGAGCCACCACCAGAGGAAGCCCCAGAACTACTGGACGAGCCACCTGAACTACCGGAACCACCCGATGACCCACCTGAGCTACCGGAAGATGAAGAAGGGGGAGGGCTATCCATACAGTACGGATTCCCGAAGCCATCCGTACTACAAGTATCAGCAGGGCAACAAAGATGTGCTTTTTCCCCACACTGGAACAAAATAATTTCATCACAAACTTCACAACCACACATCAGATCCGCCTTACCATGATTTTCATCACAAAATTGTTCTTTTTCATCTGAGTGACATTGACATGAACACGTATCCATATCCCAATATGAAAATAGTTTCCTAAAAAAACCATTTGTGTGCGTTTCGGTCCCGTACTTACTGTGTTTACAATAGTCAGGATCATCTAAGTAGTGTTGGTAATCTGTTTGATTCTTACACACGCCGTTATCACAATGTTGACATTGCTCCGTACAATCCGAATCGCTGTGGCAACAACTTTCTAAGGTTTGGTCAAGAACACACCCATGATTATTATTACATTTTTCACATTGACCACAAGAAATAGCAACACATTGACCTGCAACACATTTTTCACAAGAATCGCAATCTATATCGGCACTACATTCCATCTCAGGACAACTACAATCGGCATTAAGGGGCACCCCAGCTACCTCGGTCCAACCACTTCCACACCCTTCACTAGATTCAATTTGATAGGCCCCTGTGGTATTATTTTGACAACACACCCTTTTATTGGCACCTTCCTTTTTTTTGTATCCCCCCTTATCCCCGCAACAGGCATATGTTTCCTTGGCCCCTTCAGAACAAACACACGTTCCATATGTAAAACCTCCCCCAGTAGGGGTTGACCAGTTTTCTTCAAGACGGCACAATTCATATTTATCATCGTGTTCACAACAATCATCTGTCACTTCTTCCCCTATCGTTCCCCCGGCCCGACATTTATGTTCATTCTCCGCAACCGAAACACATTGCTTATTTTCGTTATTTCCCTTCCACCCTTGCCAATAACACAAATCATTATTCATATTGATTGAAGGACAATCAATACAACTACCATCTTGTATAGCATAGCTTCCTAAATCACAATAACAGTATCCTCCACTCTGGTTATACGTACTTTTTCCAGGGCAAGTACAAGTACAGGCAGCATCATTCCAACTCCCCGGAACAGCCCCCCCTATACCAGTTGGGTTTACACAGGTATTTTTCTTAGAATTACTACATCCACCGGATGAACTAGAGGAACTATATGAACCACTACCAGAGCTTGACCCCCCAGCTGCCCATGCGGAAAAGGGCATGCTTCCTAAAATCAATCCAATGAAAAGAAGTAAAATACGTATCATAATCTCCCCTATAAGGCACAGGATATACTCTTTCCCCGAAAAAACAAGATAAAAAATAAACCATAAGAAAAAAACAATTAAAAAAATAAGGGGGACAGAAAAGGGATATTTTTTTAAAAATATTTTTTAAGGGAAAGGGCTTGTAAAAACTCATGTTGCGCATTTGTCTATTTTATGGGGGAAAAAAAGGGGCTTTTCAAGATAAAAAAATCCCGTATACTGACCCCGAATTTTGATGGTGGTCATAAAACAAGGAGGGACAAAATGACAGACATCGTGTTAAAAGACGAAGAACGGCAACCTTGCGAAGTGTGGACCCGGGTTATGGGCTATTTCCGCCCTTATAACCATTTCAATGTAGGTAAAAAACAAGAATTTGATGATAGAAAATGGTTCGTAGAATCTAAATGTGGGTGCGTCCAAACCGAACATCAGGATGAAGCGCTCAGTGCTTAAAGCGGCGCCCTTAAAATCTGTTGAACTTTATACAGACGGTGCATGCTCAGGAAACCCCGGTGCGGGCGGCTGGGCATGCATTTTAGTCTATGGAAAAATTGAAAAAGAACTTTCCGGTGGCGCCCCACAAACCACAAACAACAAGATGGAGCTCACCGCCGTAATAGAAGGGCTAAAAGCCTTAAAAGGTCCGTGCGCTATCACCATTTATACCGACAGCAAATACGTTATGGATGGCGTGCAAAAATGGGCCCCGGCTTGGATCCAAAATAATTGGAAAACAGCGGCGAAAAAAACCGTTTTAAATCAAGAATTATGGAAGGAATTATTGGCCCAACTTGCCCCACATCAGGTTAAATGGGAATGGGTGAAGGGCCACGCCGGTCATCCCTATAACGAACGTGCCGACGCTTTGGCTTGTCAAGCCCGGGATGAGGTAAAGCCCGTTTAAAGAACTATTTAGTTTTTTTGTTTTTCTTATTTAAAATAATCAAGGTAAGAATTGCCCCGGCAAAAAATAATGAAATCGCATTAAATAAGATCACTTGGACAGATTTTAGATAAATTCCATATAAAATCCAAGACGCAATCCCAATGCAATAAATAATATAGGTCGGTAAGGACAATCCTTTCACATCCCGACTTTTTAAAATACGTAATGTTTGGGGCAAAAATGAAAAAGCGATACATGTTCCCCCAATATAGCCCAAGGCCTCTGCAATAATATTCATTTTTTATCCTTTCCCACTATTTTTTTAAAAATCCATACTTGTAAACATTAGGCACGATTTTATCGGCTAATTCTTGCATAGCCTTTTTTAAAGCATCATCTAAGGCCTGAAATTTTTCATCGTCTGATTTGGGACGCAAACGCCCTGCCTCTGTTCTGCCCCGGTGATATTCCCGAATTTCATAAAGGGAGGCATTTACATTTAAATCTGGATTATCATCTTTTTGATAATAGGTCCATAAATCTCGTCCCGCACTTAAAACAGCTTTGGCTTGCTTTGAAAACACTCTATTTTTTAGAAACTCAGACATAAAATTGGATTCAAAATCATCCTTGGCCCACACTTCAGTGGGCGTAAAAGGAATCCAATGATTGATACCATCCACAGATTTAATGTGATTTTGGGGATGAAAAATAGTATAAACAAGGCAATCGTTTTGAAATTCTGTATCTTTTTCCCAACCATCATTGGGGTATAAAAATTGATCTCTATCATTAATCCACGTCGCTGGTATACAATGACGAACGGCTAGATATATACAAGAATGAATAAGATTGTTTTGGGTAATTGCCAAACATTTACTCCCTAAAGTCATATTACTTTTTTTATACGCAATAAAAACCATTTTAGAATTTTGGAAATCATTGACCTTACAATTTAAGAAACCAATAATGTTTGAAAAATCATCATATTTACCAACCCAATCATTAATAAATTTTTGATCAGGATTAGGGATACAAAAAGTTTTTTGCCCATTCTTTGTTAAATTATTTTCAACCACATCACAAACAATATCAGAAATTTTCACCTCTTGCGATAAATCCCAAATTGTAAAACCTATTGGGAAATTTCCCTTAACATTATCAAAAGTATCTGCATGAACAATAAAGCCTTTATAAAACCTTCCTTTAAAATTTTCTCTAAATTTTTCAAAATTAGGAGCCGTCACCATTTTTAGTTTTGAAAATAATGCCAATTTTGAATCTGGGATTTCTGTTTCAATTCGCATTAGGAAAAGTGCGAACAACTCTCTTAACGAACGCCCTAAATGAGAAAATTTTTCATATGTAGCATTTGTATTTGAAATTCCCGCTTTATTTTTACTTTCTCCCGATTTTGCCCGACCACATTCTCCGTATGGTGGATTAATATAAATAACTAGTTTCTTGCGTTTTTCAGGATCATCAATGATTTCTTTTAATTTCTTGGGAAGTTTATCAAAATCATCATTTAAAAAATCAAATTGAAACACGTGGGATGGCATTAACCGTTTATTCTCTTTCATCACCCGTACATCCGAATCATCCAGCGTAGAACACCAAATTCGTTCGGGATTAGATAAGCCATTTTCTAAATTACCTGTCCCAGCACAACAATCCCAAACATAATACTCTTCTTGCCAATTTTCCCCTAAAGCATCTGCCAGATATTGCTGACTAAGTTCTACCCATTTTTGAGGAGTAAAAAATGCCCCTTTTATTTCCCGAATTCCACTGGGAACCAGTAAATCTTGTCGTTCTAACATATATTTGCGGTATTCTTTTTTGGGTGGTCGTTCATACGCCTTCCAAAATTTCTGATGTGCTATACCACCATCTTTAAACCGGATCTTATTAAAAAGATCATGATTCAATTGGACTTCATAATTATCCCCATTTAAAAGGATTTTTAACTTTTGAGAAATAGTCTTATTGTTGACAGATAATAAATCCGCCAAATAAAAATCTCGTGGCATAATGCCCTGTTTTTTTAATTCTTCCGGGATAGCAATAAAAGGTAAAACATCACGGCTCCACCTATCAAACACTTGAACGAAATTATTTTTAGTAATTTGCAAGAAACCCTCTACACCACCGAGGCCAAACAAATCACATGCAATAAAATTTTTCTTAATAAATTCCTGAATGGCGTTTTTATCCTCTCGCCAGCGAAACGTAAATTCTTTTCCATCTAAAATATGTTTAACTTTTGCAGTGGTTTTTGGGGATACGGAACTTGGACGTTCTTTCCAATTAAAATCGTTCGTTTTAAAAACTTCTTGCGCATGATGAAATTCAATAAACGTTATATCTCTAGCATCAAAACACCCGATAAAAGGTGGTGGAATTTCAGCATGATCAATACGTGGTTTTATAGTTAGAAGTAATTGTGCTATCATAGCCCATTTATCATAAATACCCTTTTTAGATTCTGCCCAAAATAAATAGCTGTTATCTTTATTCAATACCGCAAAATCCAATCGGTTCTTTTCAATACGATAATGTGATTTCGGAAAATACAAATTTGCAATTTCCGTTTGAACATCTAATTCACTTTCAGAAATATGATTTTCTCCCATGCAACACTCCTAAATATATTTTTAATCAAAAATAGGGTTATTTGCAAGAATTTTAGTTAAAATACATAAAATTCCGCAAAAAAAGAACATCCCCCTAAAAGGGGGATATTCTACACACAAACAATAGGAGATATGAACAAAATAAAATACGAAACATGTAAATTGAAAAAGCCAATGTGTAGGAAAGATCTGGCAATGACCTACTCTTCCGCAGCTTAAGCTGAAGTACCATCGGCGTGCGTCGATTTCACGGCCGAGTTCGAAATGGGATCGGGTGGTTCTCAACGGCTGTTGTCACCAGATCATTTCTACACATTAAACGAGTGATGTAAGATTATACATACGCATAAGAATAAAGTCAATTAGGTTATTAGTATCAGTTAGCTTCATGCATTACTGCACTTCCACACCTGACCTATCAACGTGGTGGTCTACCACGACCTTAATGGGGATACCTTGTTTTGTGGCGAGCTTCCCGCTTAGATGCATTCAGCGGTTATCTCTTCCGCACATAGCTACCCAGCGATGCTCTTGGCAGAACAACTGGTACACCAGCGGTGCGTTCATCCTGGTCCTCTCGTACTAGGGACAAGTCCACTCAAGTATCCAACACCCACGGCAGATAGGAACCAAACTGTCTCACGACGTTCTGAACCCAACTCACGTACCACTTTAATCGGCGAACAGCCGAACCCTTGGGACCTGCTTCAGCCCCAGGATGTGATGAGTCGACATCGAGGTGCCAATCACTTCCGTCGCTGTGGACGCTTGGGAAGTATCAGCCTGTTATCCCCAGAGTACCTTTTATCCGTTGAGCGATGGCCCTTCCATACGGTGCCACCGGATCACTATGACCGACTTTCGTCTCTGCTCGAAATGTCTCTCTCGCAGTCAGGCTGGCTTTTGCCATTACACTCTAAATCTGATTTCCGACCAGATTGAGCCAACCATTGCGCGCCTCCGTTACTCTTTGGGAGGCGACCGCCCCAGTCAAACTACCCGCCACGCAGGGTCCCCATACTTGATTCAAAGCACAGGTTAGATGTCACAAATGCAAAGGGCAGTATTTCACATTGCGGCTCCACAAAAACTAGCGTCCTTGCTTCAAAGCCTACTGCCTATTCTACACATCGAATTCATAACACCACTACGAAGTTGTAGTAAAGGTTCACGGGGTCTTTCCGTCTAACCGCGGGTACTGGGCATTTTCACCCAGAGTTCAATTTCACTGAGTCTATGTTGGAGACAGCGGAGAAGTCGTTACGCCATTCGTGCAGGTCGGAACTTACCCGACAAGGAATTTCGCTACCTTAGGACAATTATAGTTATTGCCGCCGTTTACTGGGGCTTCAATTCGAAGCTTTCACCTCTCCTCTTAACCTTCCAGCACCGGGCAGGCGTCAGTCCCTATACGTCGATTCTACATCTTCGCAGAGACCTGTGTTTTTGGTAAACAGTCGCTACTCCCTCTTATGTGCCCCCCACCTACAGTTGCCTGTAAATGGGGCATGCTTATTCCGAAGTTACGCATGTAATTTGCCTAGTTCCTTCAACATAGTTCTCTCAAGCGCCGTTGGTATACTCTACCTATCCACCTGTGTCGGTTTAGGGTACGGTCAATATGTCAGGGCTATTTCCTGGACCTTCTGAACAGCCTGTTCAATCCAATAAGAACAAACTATCTTTGAAAGCCGTCACTTCCTGACTGGCTGAGGAATATTAACCTCATTCCCATCCACTACGCCTTTCAGCCTCGCGTTAGGGACCGGCTCACCCTGCGCAGATTACCTTTACGCAGGAACCCTTGGATTTTCGGCGACAGGGATTTACACCCTGTTTGTCGTTACTCATGTCAGCATTCTCACTTCTGATATCTCCAGGCAACCTCACGATTACCCTTCACAGATCTACAGAACGCTCCGCTACCACTCACTAGAAATCCCTTTCTAATGAATCCGCAATTTCGGTGTATGGTTTTAGCCCCGATACATTGTCGGCGCAAGACGTCTTAATTAGACCAGTGAGCTGTTACGCTTTCTTTAAAGGATGGCTGCTTCTAAGCCAACCTCCTGGCTGTTTTGGACACCTCACATCCTTGTCCACTTAACCATAACTTTGGGACCTTAATTGGCGGTCTGGACTCTTTTCCTCTCGACGGCAGACCTTAGCACCTGTCGTCTGTCTGCTGCACTTTGCACTATCCGTATTCGGAGTTTAGTTGGTGTTGGCAAGGATCGCTCCCCCCTAGACCATCCAGTGCTCTACCCCGGATAGCTATATGCAACGCACTACCTAAATAGTTTTCGCGGAGAACCAGCTATTGCTAGGTTTGATTAGCCTTTCACCCCTAGTCACAAGTCATCGCCCACTATTGCAACAGTGGTGCGTTCGGCCCTCCCGTGCGTGTTACCGCACTTTCAGCCTGCTCATAACTAGATCACCTAGTTTCGGGTCTAATGCATCTAACTAAGACGCTCTATTCAAACTCGCTTTCGCTTCGCCTACACCTAACGGCTTAAGCTTGCTAGATACATTAAGTCGCTGACCCATTATGCAAAAGGTACGCCATCAGAACACGAAGTTCCTCTGACTGATTGTAAGCATCCGGTTTCAGGTTCTATTTCATTCCCTTTTCAGGGTTCTTTTCACCTTTCCTTCACAGTACTGGTGCACTATCGGTCAACTAGGAGTACTTAGCCTTGGAGGATGGTCCCCCCATCTTCAAGCAGGATTCCTCGTGTCCCGCTCTACTCAAAAATAAAATGTCTTTCTACCCGTACCAGACTATCACTGTCTATGGTCAACCTTTCCAGATTGTTCCGGTTCTTAACACTTCATCGTTCGGCTGGTCCAATTTCGCTCGCCACTACTTTCGGAGTCTCGTTTGATTTCCTTTCCTCTGGATACTAAGATGTTTCAATTCTCCAGGTTCGCTTTTTTAACCTATGTATTCAGTTAAAAATACTGTAAAACAGTGGGTTGCCCCATTCGGAGATATACGGATCAAAGGGTGCTCTCACCTCCCCGTATCTTTTCGCAGAGTGCCACGTCCTTCATCGCCTCTAGTTGCCAAGGCATCCACCAGATGCCCTTTGGTTCTTTATTCACTATGCGCATGTAAAATCTTACATGCATTGAACTCTATTGGTATATCCAATACTCGCTTTGTTTTCACAAATCAAATACTTGATTATCCAAAGACCTCATGTCATCATATTTCTATGACAACACTCGTTACACTTTTTCATATTCACAACGTTTCAACAACACCTGCCATCTTTCAATGGAGGAACTTTTTTCTGTTAATGCTACAAGCCGCATGGTGGAGGTAAGCGGGATCGAACCGCTGACCTACGCGTTGCAAACGCGTCGCTCTCCCAGCTGAGCTATACCCCCTTACTCATGTGAAAAAGATAAAGCTCCCACAAATGGTGGGCCTGGGAAGACTTGAACTTCCGACCTCACGCTTATCAGGCGTGCGCTCTAACCACCTGAGCTACAAGCCCGTAGCAGTAGACAAGATACTTGAAAAGCATCTTGTAAGAAACAGATACATGGATGGTCATCTACACAAAACCTGTCTCCAGGTTTCGCCTTTTTCTTTGAAAGGAGGTGATCCAGCCGCACCTTCCGATACGGCTACCTTGTTACGACTTAACCCCAGTCACTGACCCTACCGTGGCCACCTGCCTCCTTTGACGGTTAGCACAGCGTCTTCAGGTAGAACCAACTCCCATGGTTTGACGGGCGGTGTGTACAAGGCCCGGGAACGTATTCACCGCGACCTGCTGATTCGCGATTACTAGCAATTCCGACTTCATGTTCTCGAGTTGCAGAGAACAATCTGAACTGAGGCGATTTTTTGGGATTCGCTTACCCTCGCGGGTTCGCTGCCCTCTGTCATCGCCATTGTAGTACGTGTGTAGCCCACCCCGTAAGGGCCATGAGGACTTGACGTCATCCCCACCTTCCTCCGGCTTACACCGGCAGTTCTCTTAGAGTGCCCAGCCGAACTGATGGCAACTAAGAGTGAGGGTTGCGCTCGTTGCGGGACTTAACCCAACATCTCACGACACGAGCTGACGACAGCCATGCAACACCTGTGTGGTACCCAACTAAATGAAAGACCTAATCTCTTAAGTCCCGAATACCCATGTCAAGGGGTGGTAAGGTTCTGCGCGGATCGTCGAATTAAACCACATACTCCACTGCTTGTGCGGGCCCCCGTCAATTCCTTTGAGTTTTAATCTTGCGACCGTACTCCCCAGGCGGAATGCTTAATGCGTTGGCTGCGATACCGAAAAGTGAACTTTCCGACATCTAGCATTCATCGTTTACGGCGTGGACTACCAGGGTATCTAATCCTGTTCGCTCCCCACGCTTTCGCGCCTCAGTGTCAGTTACGACCCAGACAATCGCCTTCGCCACTGGTGTTCTATCCAATATCTACGAATTTAACCTCTACACTGGATATTCCATTGTCCCCTGTCGCACTCTAGATGCACCGTATCAAAAGCAATTCCGAGGTTGAGCCCCGGGATTTCACTCCTGACTAATACATCCACCTACACGCCCTTTACGCCCAGTAATTCCGAACAACGCTTGCACCCTTCGTATTACCGCGGCTGCTGGCACGAAGTTAGCCGGTGCTTATTCTTACGGTACCGTCATCATCTTCCCGTACAAAAGAGCTTTACAATCCGAAGACCTTCTTCACTCACGCGGCATGGCTGGATCAGGGTTTCCCCCATTGTCCAATATTCCTGGCTGCTGCCTCCCGTAGGAGTTTGGGCCGTGTCTCAGTCCCAATGTGGCTGATCATCCTCTCAAACCAGCTACAGATCGTAGCCTTGGTAAGCCATTACCTCACCAACAAGCTAATCTGGCATGGGCCGATCCTCTCGCGAATTACTCCTTTCCCCCGTAGGGCTTATGCGGTATTACCTTTCGTTTCCAAAAGCTATTCCCCACAAGAGGGTACGTTCCCATGTATTACTCACCCGTCCGCTACTATCTAAAGTAGAGCAAGCTCCACCTTAGACCGTTCAACTTGCATATCTAAGGCCTGCCGCCAGCGTTCGTTCTGAGCCAGGATCAAACTCTCAAATTTTAAAAAAATCTATTCAGAGCCAATCCTGTGCATCACTAAAAATTACTCTATAAAGTCTTAACTACTAGAGCCCTACAAAACAGACCTTACAAATTATAACCTTGTATTTCCG
>Ga0310695_10015075_pt1 | contig 10348 bp, 8 predicted proteins | sample RumenRJG_04DNA_FD_203882 | JGI IMG/M metagenome (GOLD analysis project Ga0310695, IMG submission 203882) | Bovine rumen microbial communities from Lethbridge, Alberta, Canada - RJG_04 (v2) (version 2) | ecosystem: Host-associated > Mammals > Digestive system > Stomach > Rumen | place: Canada... | reverse complement strand
CCCGCATGCGGATCATCGAGATGCACCGTCACGTCGCCTACGTTCCATTCATGCGGGAAGGAGGAAGTTTGAAAGTCTGCATATACGAAGGTTTGAAAGTCTTGCGGTGTCACGGTACGGCGAACCAGCACGGAAGCCAGTTCCCCATCCGAGAGCGAGAACGGCGCCTGCGCTCCGCAGTCAATGGCGTATAGCAGATCCGAACAGCAGTCCGCCATCACGGGCACAATGCCGACCTCGACGCACACAGGCCACCTGCCGCCCTGCAAGGCGACATTGAGCCTGACGAGGCGGCGGTTCGGATCGGACGCCCGCTGCATCACCCATGCGAGATAGCCGCCCGCAGACATGATCTCCGCTGCGTGGTTTAGGAACGCCGCAGCCGCCCACGCATCACTCTGATTCCACACGGGTGCGCCTAGCGGCGTCTCCGGCTCTGGATCAATCATGTTGGGCAGTCCGTCGAAGTCGAGGTCAAACGGATGCACACGCGAGTAGGCAACCGTGCGGTCATCGTAGCGGTACTCGAAACTGCCGTCCACGAAAAACTCCGCCTGGAAGTTGGTGATGCTGTTCACGTCTTGGTTTACTGGCGAGTTCTCCCAAGTCACCACCAGCGAGTTGGACGGCGAGACCGCGTGCCAGAAGACATTTGAGACACCACCCGGCAGAAGGTTCCAGTTGAAGGACGGCACGACCGCAAGCGGCTCTTCGAACGGCTGCGGAAAATAGCGCGTGTGGATGTTTGGCCGCAACTCGCCTCTTGAGAACACCGTGATTCCGTCTAGGATTCCGTCACGCCACGGGAACGACCAGCCGTAGGGTACAATCCGCGTCTTGTCCTTATAGCCACCTCGCGCAAGCCACAGCGCATGTATCTGCGGAGCGTCAAAGGCATCGCGCCCGACGATTTCGCAGCCCTCTCGCGTCTCGGCCATGCGCCAGCCGTCGGCAATGTTCTCGTCGGTGATCTGGCTTGACGTCCCCATGCGCAAAGGCACCATGCGCGGAACGGCGACCTGCTGCATCTGATTAGTAGGCGGATCCTTCACTGAGGCGATGATGGCGGTCACCGCCAAACCGCCCATCAGCACGGCGAAGAGCGCGCCATGTGCCCTCACAAGCAACGAGACCAACTTCGCCCGGTTGCGGATGAACTTTGTACCCGCGAGAAGCGCGCAGACACCCAGCAGCGCCCCAAGCGTTGCGGTGACGATTCGCCCGTATAGATGCACAAACCCCACCATGTCACCTCATGTAGAACACGGTTCCCGCAACGGACACCTTCACCGGCGCGACCGAACCTTCCACGCCCGCGCCTCGCACGACTACACGCGCCATGTTCCACGAAGTGTCGTATAGCCATCGAGGCGGATTGTCTGAGAGATCGGAAAACACTGCCGTGTTGTCCACCGATGCGACAAGGCGCGAAGGCACGCCGCCACGCATCGTGGTCAAACGCCACGAGAACACCTTCGCCGTGCCATCGGCGGTTGCAGTGTAGGCATACTCGTCTTCGGCGTTCTCGCCCTTGCGCACGAACCATCTGCCACAGTCCCAGCCAATCGTCAAGCGCTCCTCTTCGGCGGACAGCACACCATTGCCGTCTGTGTCCATGCCGAGCGCAATCTCCACGTTGTTCGTGGGCGACGGCACAAACTCAAGCGAGAACGCCACCGCGCCTAGCAGTGTTGATGCCGCGAAGACGATGTTGGTGCTTGCGCCCGCGTCGGCGAAGCCTGACCGAGGGAGAGCGTCTGAAAATCCATCAAGAACTCCGAACCCGAACACCACACAGATTATGCCAACATAAACTATTCTCATCGCACATATAATTTTCATGACACACGTCTCCTGGATCGATTAAATGCTGACACCACCGCCTTTGCAATACTGTTGGCAAATGGTGGAGGGACGGAATTGCCGATCTGCCTGAACTTCTCGCACTGTGAACCGCAGAATGAGAAATCATCAGGGAAACCTTGTAACGCGGCTGCTTCACTGACTGTCAATCTGCGCATAAACGAAGGTACTTTCATCTTTGAAATATTCTTCCCTGCCATCGCAAGCCTGTGCAACGACACCAGCCAATCATCTGCTTCTGGATCGGCAAGCAGACGAGTGTCAATGATGGGTGCGTTGCAGACATGGTGGGAAACATCAGAAGTCCAGGTTCATCGCGCTGAGCGCGTTCTCCTCGATGAACTTGCGGCGTGGCTCCACCTCGTCTCCCATGAGAAGCGAGAATATCTGGTCGGCCTTGACGGCGTCGGAGAGCTGCACGCGCTTCATATGGCGCTTCTTCGGGTCCATTGTGGTGTCGAAGAGCTCCTTCGCGTCCATTTCGCCGAGGCCCTTGAAGCGCATGATGTTCATGCCCTTGCGTCCGCGAGCGCGCACGGCCTCGAGGAGGTCGGGAAGGCTCGCCACGTCCTGCGCCGTGCCGTCCTCCTCGAGAGCGGCCACCTTGCCCGTCTCGCCGAGATAGTCGGCCACCGTGAAGCCCATTCCCGCGAGCGACTCCATCTGCTTGCGCAGAAGCGAGGCGCGGTAGATCTCGAGCCAGCGGAACTCCATCTGGTCGGTGGGATGGTATGTCTCGACCTGCGAGGCGACGACGTCGATCGTCGTCTGCATCTCCTGCTGCAGTTCGGCGACACGCGCCCTGAACGCCGCCTCGTCGGCCGCGTACTCGACCTGCGCCGCGTCGCCCGCGCCGCGTATCATAACGTAGCGCGGCACCACGCCTGCGGCGTCGCGGTGCTCAAGGAGAGGCTTGACCGCGAGGCCGCGCCGCTCGATTGTCTTAATGGTAGACTCTATCTCCGCGAGCAGCTCGAGGAGCGACCTCGCGGCCGCTGCGTCAAGCGCCTCGCCGTTCGCGCGCTTCACGGTCATGTCGTCCAGGCCGAGGAACAGGAGCTTCTGCGTCATCTCGCCGTCGGTGAGCACGTACTCTGTCTTCTTCTTGCGCTCCACCTTGTAGAGCGGCGGCTGGGCGAGGTACACGTAGCCCTTCTCGATTAGCTCGGGCATCTTGCGGTAGAAGAACGTTAGAAGGAGCGTGCGGATGTGGGCGCCGTCGACATCGGCATCTGTCATGATCACGATCTTGTGGTAGCGGGCCTTCGAGATGTCCCACTCCTCGGCGAAGCCGCATCCGATGGCGGTGATGAGGGTGCGGATCTCGTTGTTGGCGAGCATGCGGTCCATACGGGCCTTCTCCACGTTCAGCACTTTGCCGCGCAGGGGGAGGATGGCCTGTATGCTGCGGTCGCGTCCGCTCTGGGCGGAGCCTCCTGCGGAGTCGCCCTCCACGAGGAAGAGCTCCGTCTTCGAGGCGTCGCGCGACGAGCAGTCGCGCAGCTTGCCGGGGAGGGAGAGGCCGTCCATCACTCCCTTTCGCACCGTCTCGCGCGCCTTGCGCGCGGCCTCGCGGGCGCGAAACGCCATCATGATCTTGTTCACCACCGTCTCGGCGACGGCGGGATTCTCCTCGAAGAACGTCATGAGCTTCTCGCTCACGATGGAATCGACGATGCCCTGCACTTCGCCGTTGCCGAGCTTCGTCTTCGTCTGTCCCTCGAACTGCGGCTGCGGCACCTTCACCGACACGATCACGGTGAGGCCCTCGCGCATGTCGTCGCCGGTGACGTTGTCCTTCTCCTTGATGCCGTTCTTCATCGCGCGGCCGTACTTGTTCACGGTGCGCGTGAGAGCCGCGCGGAAGCCTGAGAGGTGCGTTCCGCCCTCGATGGTGTGGATGTTGTTGCAGTACGTCTGCTCGATGGTGGAATACGTGTCGGTGTACTGCATCGATATCTCGGCCTGCACCATGCCGGTCACGCCCTGCGCCTCGCCCTCGAAGTGGATGACCGGGGTGAGGGCCTTCTTGTTGGTGTTGAGGTAGGCGGTGAACTCGTCGATGCCGCCCTCGTAGTGGAACGTCTCCTCGTGGTGGCCCTCACCCTCGTTGTCCTTGAAGTGGATCTTCACGCCCTTGTTGAGAAAGGCGAGCTCGCGCAGGCGGTTGCAGAGGATCTCCCACTTGAAGGCGTGGCAGCTGAAGATCGAGTGGTCGGGGAAGAACGTCACCTTGGTGCCGGTCTCGTCGCCGCATTCGCCCACGACCTCGAGCGGCTTCGTGACGTGGCCGCGCGAGAACTCGATGTGGTGGATCTTGCCGCCGCGCTTCACCTCCACCTTCATCCAGTCGGAGAGCGCGTTCACGCAGGATACGCCCACGCCGTGGAGACCGCCCGAGACCTTGTAGTTGGAGCCGTCGAACTTGCCGCCGGCGTGGAGGATCGTTAGCACCACCTCAATCGCGGGGCGGTGCTGCGTGGGATGCATGTCCACGGGAATGCCGCGCCCGTTGTCCGTCACCGAAAGAGACCCGTCGGGATTGATCTGCACGTCAACGAGCGTGCAGTAGCCCGCGAGCGCCTCGTCGATCGAGTTGTCCACCACCTCGTACACCAGATGGTGGTATCCGCGCTCGCCCGTGTCGCCGATGTACATGGCTGGACGCTTCCGCACGGCCTCCATGCCCTCCAGCACCTGGATGTTGGAGGCGTCGTAGTTGCCCGTCTGCGGGGTTTCGCTGTCGTTCGTTGTCGGCATTTCTTCAGACATTTTCTTCCTCGTTGTATGGTGGAAGTATTATATCATAGTTCGCGCGCGCGCGCGAGGAAAATGACGGGAAATTGAAAAGAAAGCATGTTTCTCATACGCCGCAGCGGTGGATGATTGCGCGGCGCAGGGTGAGAGGATCGGAGTACGCGACGCCCGAGTCGGCGGGGAGCCCGAAGGCCAGGCGCGTCACCCTCACGGGCGCGGACGCGCTGGGGAACTCCCGCAGGAATTCGCCAAGATATCCCGCCGTCGCATCGCCCTCCATGTCGGTGGAAAGCGCCAGCAGCACCTCCGAGAAGCGCTCCTCGGCGATACGCGCACGCAGCTCGGCGATGCGCAGCGTGTCAGGCCCCATCCGCCGCGCGGGCGAAAGCTTTCCTCCCAGCACGTGGTAGCGCCCGCGGAACGCGCCCGACCCTTCTATCGTGACGATGTCAGCCGGCTCCTCCACCACGCACACGGAATCGCCCTCGCGCGCCGGATCCGTGCATAACGAGCACGGATCCTCGCCGCGGACGGTGAACGCCCCGCAGCGCGAGCAGCAGCACACGTTCTCGCGGGCGTCCGCAAGCGCAAGCGCAAGGGGATCCAGCAGACGCTCCCGATCCCGAAGCAGCGCCAGCGCCGCGCGCGAGGCGCTTCGGTGGCCGAGCCCCGGCAGACGCGCCAGCGCGCGCTCAAGCGTCTCGATTGGCCGGAGCATGAGCGAGTGACGTCATTGGCGGTTGATCAGCGCCCGAAGAGACCAGCCATTCCGCCGTTCTCCTTCATGAGCGCCATCATCTGCTCTTGAGTCGTCTTCTTGACCTGCTTGAGAGCGCCGTTGACGACGTTGAAGAGCATCGTCTCGAAGCGCTCGGGCTTGCCGCCGGAGGCCTCCGCCCATGCCTCGGGCGAGATCTTGATCGCGCTGATGGTGAAGTCGCCGCGCGCCGTCACAGATATGCCGCCGTTGGCATACTCCACCTGTATCTTCTCGATCTCGCTCTGCATGCGCTTTGCTTCGCTGCGCATCTGCATCGCCTGCTTAACCTGGTCGAAGATTCCCATTTTCTACTTTCCTTCCTTTTTCGTTTTCGTTGTTGTTCTGTTGTTCTTTCTGAAGTTCATCTTGAGCCCGTACTTGCGGGCCTTGTACGCGACCACCCTCGCCGTGGTGCCGAGCGCGCGCGCCGCCGCGGTGCCGTTTCCGCCGTTGGCCGCAAGCGCCTGGCTGAGGATCGTCCGCTCGAAGCCCTCTGTGAGGGAGCGCCAGCTCTCGCCCTTCCAGACCCATCCGGACACCGGACCCTCCGCGCGCCGCCGCAGCCACTTGCGCACCGCGATCGGCAGATCGTCCACCTCCACGCGCTCGCCGAAGGCCACAAGCTCCGCCTCCGCGCGGGCCCTTTCCCTCTCCTGCGCGCTGCGCCAGGGATACGCCTCGAACGCGGACGACGCCGCATCAGACCAGCTTCTTTCCACTAAGCTCCTCGTAGGCCTTCACGTAGATCTCGCGCGTGCGGGCCACCACGTCGTCCGGCAGCACCGGCCCGGGCGGCTGGTGGTTGAAGTGGATGGAGTCGAGCCAGTCGCGCACGAACTGCTTGTCGAGCGAAGGCGGGTTCGCGCCCACCGCGTAGGAGCTCTCCGGCCAGAAGCGCGAGCTGTCCGGCGTGAGCACCTCGTCGGCGAGGATGAGCGAGCCGTCGTCGTCCTGCCCGAACTCGAACTTCGTGTCGGCGATGATGATGCCATGGCCGCGCGCGTAGTCGGCCGCCTTCGTGTAGAGGCCCACAGTCGCGTCGCGGAGCGCCGCGGCAAGACCGGCACCAACGAGCTTCTCGGTCTCCGCGAAGCTGATCGCCTCGTCATGGTCGCCGATTGCGGCCTTGGTGGTGGGCGTGAAGAGCACTTCGTCGAGCTTGGACGCGTTCTGGTACCCTTCGCGCAGCTTCTGCCCGTTCACCGTTCCGCTCTTCTGGTACTCCTTCCAGCCGCTACCCGTGAGGTACCCGCGCGCGATGCACTCCACCTCGACCATCTTCACCTTGCGCACGAGCATGGACCTGCCCCGCAGATCTTCCTTCACGCACTGCAGCTCGGCCGGATACTCGTCGACATCCGCCGTGACGAGATGGTTCTTCATGCCGAGGAACTCCATCCAGAAAAGCGAGAGCTGGTTTAGGACGCGTCCCTTGTCGGGCACGCCGCACGGCAGAATCACGTCAAACGCGCTAATGCGGTCCGTCACCACCATCAGCAGCCTGTCGCCGAGGTCGAAAACATCGCGCACCTTGCCGCTCTTCGGCGGCGGCAACCCCGGAATGGCCGTGGCCAGCAGGGCGCTGTTCTTGTCATACTTCATCTCGTCTGTCCTTCTATAGTGAAATCGCTTTATATTATATCATAAACCAACTAGGGGCGGAGAGGAAAAACGACAATTGCCACAAATGTTCACAAATCACAAATAGCAGAAATTTGCACTCTGCCTGCGTTATGCACTTGGCTTTGCGAGCTCACGGGCGCGGGGTTTTGAAGACCGCTGGCCCTGCGGCCCACAACTCACGCTTCTCGCGGTTGTAACGAAGCACAAGCGGCTTGCGGTACGGGATGTCGCCTGTGATCGCGCGCCATGTGCGCCCACCGTCAAGCGATTCGAATACGCCGCCCTCCGCATCGCCGTTCCATGTGGTAACAGAACACCATAGCCGCGACTCGTTGTCGGGATCGACCGCAATGCCAATCACCGTTCCGGAAGGCAGTTTCCCCATTGCGCGAAAATGCCTTCCAGAATCGTCGCTGCGCCACAGGCACGAACCGCCCGCATAGATCGTTCCGGACGGAGCGACTTCGACATTGAAGATCCAGTCGTTCAGACCTTGCGTCTTCCGCCAGGATTCTCCGCCGTCCTCTGAAATGTAAACGCCGGCGTTCTCCCCGCAGGCGCCCCATACGATCCGCCGGGAATCGGTTGGATCAACCGCAAGGCCGTAGAACATCCGCAGGGATTTCGGCTGATTTGCCAGCCGGACAAACGTCCTGCCGCCATCGACGGATTTGAAGATCCCGCCTCCGGCCTTTCCATTCTCCGGATCGCCGTCTATTCCGAGATACATTGTGTCGGGGCGCTTCGGGTCAGCAGCCAACGCCCGCCCGTGCCCCTCGCCCCACATGGTATTCGCATGCGTACGGTATTCCGGCAGGCCGGCGGACTCAGTGAAGGTCTTGCCTCCATCCTCCGAAACGATCACCTTCACAGGGAAATCATGCCCGTGCGCCCAGGGCGACACAGTGCAGACGATCCGCGTGGCGCCGTTCTTCAGCCGCTGCGGAAGAACACGCCAATGGTGTCCGCTCAATCCTGCCTGCCATCTGACGGGAAAGAGCACCTGCCACTTCTTCCCGCCATCCTCCGAGGCCAAGGTGCCCTCGTCCATCGCCGCCGCATAGACCTTGCCGTCCAGAAAGCGGACATCGTTGAAACAGGTGATGTCGGCACCCCTGCAACGCTCCTGCCACGTCTTGCCGCCGTCGGTCGAAAAGCATGGATTCCAGTTGCCGGGCAGATGCAGCCGATCGGGATCGGCCGGGCTGATAGTGAGATTCGCAAGTCCGGACATGGTTCCCGTGCCGCCGTTTCCCGGGAGCGTTGGATTCGCGGGGCGTTCCGCCGTGAAGCGAGTGCGCTTCTCCCACGTCTTTCCGTTGTCGCGCGTTGTGGCGACGTATCCGTTAAAACCTTCGGAGACGATCACATGGACGGTTCCAGGGCTCTTGGGATTAGGCGCCACATCGCGCGCCCCCAGCCGTCCGTCAAGTTCTAGGCCGAGGGAACGCCACGTCACGCCGTCATCTTCCGATACGAACACGCCGCTCCTGCCGAACGCGCCGTACCAGCGTTTCGGAGCAAGCGGACCCGCCCACGCGACGCAGGTCGCCCCCTTAGGCGCCTCGCGCACATGACGCCAGCTTCGTCCCGCATCGGTGGATCGGAAGAGCCCGTACTTCTCCTGGCAGATCAGCACGATTCTCGGATCGGCGCCGGAAATGGCAATAGTGCGGATTGGTCCGTCCGCAGTGGGGATCCTCGGCTGGCGCGACGCGGCAAAGGATCGCGTGATCGATTTCGTATTCGCGTCGGGGCTTACAATCCACCCCTCGGCATCCGGACCGTTCCACTCTCCGATCGTCCGCTCTCCGCCGGAACCAGACGCGACAAGATGATCTACGGCAATCTCCCCCTTGTAACCCTTGCCGTTGGTCCGCACGACTAGATGTATCATGTTGACCTGTTTTGGGTTGTGGTACGTGGACATCGGGAAGGAAAGCTCCGTCCACGCGCCAGGCTCAAGCGGCACCATGCCCCCTTCCTTCCAAACCCATCCGCCGCTTTGCAGGACGATTGTGGCCGCAAGCCCCTTTGGAGCGGATGCGGGAATGAAAAGACAAGCCGAGACGGTTGCGAAGCGGCTCCAGTCCTCACCTTCCTGCGAAAGGAACTTCTGGATGCGGATGTAGTTGGACCAGTCCATTTCATTCGCGGCGACCGTGACGACCCCGTATCCCGCACCAGAGAATGGATCGGGACGTTCTCCCGGTTCCGGCAGGCGGCTGGAAATGTAGTCAAGTATCTTCCAGGTCGCTCCGCCGTCCTGCGATTTCGCCACGCGTCCATTGCCCCCGCCGGCATAGACGGTCCGGTCGTCCTTGGGATCGACGGCGATCGCGTGCACCGATCCACCGCGCTTGGCGCAGACATTATAGGCCGAACGCACCGTTTCGCGGCAGACATTCCATGAGGCAGCTCCGTTGAACGAAGCGCATACGCCGTTCTCAGTCAGGGCATAGACAGTCTGCGGACGCGACGGGGCGACGGCAAGGGAATAGACGACGTAGTTTCCGAGTCCTTTATTGACGAACGACCAGCTTTTCCCCGCATCGACCGTTTTCCAGATTCCGTTGACGTCCCCGCCCATGTAGAACACGTCGGGGTTGACGGGATCAGCAGCGGAACTCCAGAACCACCCTCCTCCGCCCCAGCCGCACCACGTCCAGTGGACGGCGACGATTGTGACGTCTTTGGCGAAGGCCGTGAAAGCGGCCGCAGCCACGAAAATTGCAAGTTTCTTCATTTCTATAAGTTGGGTGGTGGGGTGGTTGGGTAGTTGGGTGGTTGGCGGATTGGCATTGGAATTGGATACTGGCAACATTGGCAACATTCACAACGACTCTGCGGGCGCGGCGATGTCAATGCGCGCCTTGATGAACCGGCCGGCCGACACATATACGACAAAACCGTAACCGGTCCCGGACGTTCTTCTGTGGTTTATGGTATGGCCGTTCAGGTCGAGCACGGAGGTCTTGCCTACGTTGACGGTCAGATAGTCGTCCTTCTGCACATCCTGCATGAGCTTGACCTGGCTGCCCGAGTTGAGCGCTGCGGCCAGATCCGCCCATGTGCTGACTTCCGTCCATTCTTCTGCGTTCGCGCCAGGCGTTTGGTCAGTCATATTACCTTTTCCCTCACTACCATCCCATTGATGTGACGGCATGACGAAATGTTGCCAGAGGACGTCCGGGGATTTTACGGCAGAGGGTTGCCATCGGCGGCGGTTTCCTGTAGACTACAGGAATCATGAAAAAACTTATGTTCCCGCCACCAGTGGCAACGAAGACAGTATACACAATCTGGAAGCAGATAGTCAAGCTGATCCCCCCGCAAATCGTACTC
>Ga0310695_10015071_pt1 | contig 10352 bp, 8 predicted proteins | sample RumenRJG_04DNA_FD_203882 | JGI IMG/M metagenome (GOLD analysis project Ga0310695, IMG submission 203882) | Bovine rumen microbial communities from Lethbridge, Alberta, Canada - RJG_04 (v2) (version 2) | ecosystem: Host-associated > Mammals > Digestive system > Stomach > Rumen | place: Canada... | reverse complement strand
AGAGCTGTAAACCTATTCAGTGATAAAACCGCCGAACTGTCAACCCGGCTTAGGCGAACCATAAAATTAGTGTAAACCAACTTAGTTAATCGCTCTCAAATCTGTCAAGTAATTCTAGGGAAAGACAAGCATAAAAAGCACAATTAACAAAAAATAAATCAACAGTGCCAAGATTTGACACCCCTATGTGTTTATTTTGCAAGAAATAAGGTGTCAATAACTTTATTTGGGATTAATGGCGCAAACAACTAACTTTGCGTTATCAAATAGTGAATGATGCCTAATAATTACAAATACAATGAAAAGTATAGAAGTTATCATATCACACATCAAAGGGTCAACCGGGAATTGGTCGATTCAATCCAATGAGGATCATCAGCGAGGTGTCGCTGAGTTGGCTTCAAGATTTGCCGATGCCTTTGGAATGGGCGAGTGGGGCAGGGTGCTTGGTCTATTGCATGATATCGGAAAAGAGCGACAGTCATTCCAACAGCATATCAAGAAAGAGAGTGGTTATTGTCCAGATGTGAAGGTTGAGGGCGATTTCAGTCATGCCTATGTGGGAGGTCTTGTTGCTCATCGGCTTTTTAGGCCAGCAACACCAATACTGTCAAATATCATTATGGGGCATCATCGTGGTCTCTATGACGATGGCGAATGGATAGAGTTGTTGAAACAAGACATCCCTGCCGAGGTGACAATCCCCTCAATAACCGAACAACTGAAAGCCCCTTCAACGCCGCTTTCCAAAGAGGATATGCATCACTTGGTGAGGATGCTCTTTAGCTGCCTTGTGGATGCCGATTATTTAGATACTGAGGCGTTCATGATGCCTGAGCAGAATCGTCTGCGCGGCACAAAAACGAGTATGAAGGAGTTGTGCCAAAGGCTTGAAACGCATCTTGATAAACTGAATGAGAGCGCCCCTGACACCGAGGTCAACCGCATCAGGCGATATGTCCAGCAGTGCTGTAAGGAGCAAAGCAACGGTGATATTGATTACTACAGCCTCACGGTTCCCACGGGTGGCGGCAAAACGCTGTCCTCGCTGTTGTGGGCATTGCGCCATGCGGTGAAGAATGACCTGCAACGCATCATTATCGCAATCCCCTATACCAGTATCATCGTCCAAACCGCAGCGACGCTGAAAGCGATTTTTGGAGAAGAAAATGTGTTGGAGCACCACTCCAATGTTGAATATGATGACGAGGGAAATAAAGAAATCACCAAGCAACTTCAACTTGCAACCGAAAACTGGGATTACCCCATCGTGGTGACTACCAATGTGCGCTTCTTTGAATCCTTGTTCAGCAACAGGCCGTCACAGTGCCGCAAATTGCACAATATCGCCAAAAGTGTGGTGATTCTTGATGAGGTGCAGACGTTGCCACTGGAATTCTTGCAACCCATCATCAACACGTTCAAGTCGTTGAAGAATGTCTTTGGCACATCATTCCTGTTCACAACAGCAAGCCAACCCATTCTTGATGGCACTATAAGGGGCACAAACAGATTAAACCAATTTAAAGCGTTGCCACATGTCCATGAAATCATACCGGCCGATGCCCGCTTGCATGACAAGTTGCGACGGGTGGAACTTGATATCAACAACGCTCCTCAAACCTATGATGAAGTTGCACGGCAAATCGCTCAGCATGATCGGGTGTTGTGTATTGTGAACACCCGCAGGGATGCTAAAGAACTGTTTGAACGCTTGCCCCAGGAAGGCTTGACCCTGCACTTGTCTCGCATGATGTATCCCGCTCATGTGCGTGAGACCATCGAGACAATTAAGGCAGCACTTAAGGACGATAATCAACCGATTATCCGTGTGGTGGCTACACAACTGATTGAGGCGGGTGTGGATATTGATTTTCCTGTCGTTTATCGTCAAGAGGCCGGGCTTGATTCCGTCTTGCAAGCGGCTGGTCGTTGCAACCGCGAGGGCAGACGAGGCATTTGCACCACTCATGTTTTTAGTCTGCGCGGAGAACATCGATTGCCACCAGGCTATATCTCTCAAGCCAATAATGCTCGACTCAATATGGTGGGGCTATACGATTGGTTCGCGCCTGGGACGATGCGTGACTACTTTGCCCAACTGTTTTCAAGGACTGAGAGTTTTGACAAGAATCAAATCGGACAATTGCTTTATAAACCAACTGAAATGCAATTCCAGGAAGCTGCCGCCCAATTCCACTTGATTGATGATGATACCACAAGCATTTTCATTCAGCGTGAAGGCGGTAGAGCACTTGTTGAAGAACTCAAGCGCAGCGAACTATCCTATCCTCTTTTGAAGAAATTGTCACAATATGCAGTCAGTGTGCGGCAGCAGGATTTCCAGACACTGAACGACGCTGGAGCATTAGAAGAAATAAATGGCATCTGGGTGCTCTCTCGAGAGTCATTATACGATGACAAGGTCGGCTTAATCACCGACAACAAATGGTTAGAAGAAACATTAATCATATAATAACGATATGGAACATTTTGATAAAGAATTTTGCTTGGAGGTATGGGGGCCAATCGCCTGCTTTACCCGACCAGAACTCAAGGTGGAGCGTGTGAGTTACGATGTCATCACGCCATCGGCTGCACGAGCCATCTTTGAGGCCATCTTTTGGAAACCAGCCATCAGGTGGCAGGTGACCAAAATTGAAGTGCTCAATCCCATCAAGTGGACATCAATTCGTCGCAACGAGGTGGGTGCTGTCGCATCCAAGCCTGTTTTCATTGAGGAGAAAAGACAGCAGAAGAACACCTTGATGTTGCAGGATGTGCGCTACCGCATTTGGGCTAAACTTGAATTTATCCCTGTCAGCAAGCGTGCCGAGAGCAAGAATCCGTTGATTGACAAGGAGGAAAAAGATTTCCTGCGCAAGGATGAGAACCCTGGCAAGTACAATGCGATGTTTGAGCGCAGGGCAAGTAAAGGGCAATGCTTTAACCAGCCTTATCTCGGCACCCGGGAGTGCTCGGCGTCATTCCGCCTTATAAATCCCGAACAAGAGGAATTGAGCGCACCCTACAACGACAGTCGTGATTTGGGCTTGATGCTTTACGATATGGACTTTGATGGGAATGTGAATAAGCCCGATGCCATGTTCTATCATGCCGTCATGGAAAATGGAGTGATCGTAGTTCCACCAAGAGACAGTAAGGAGGTGTTGAAATGATACTCAAAGCACTATATGATTACTACGAGAGATGCAAGGACAATTTGCCTCCAATGCATAATGCACTTGTTGAATTTTTCTATGCCATAGTTATAGATGAAAATGGTACGTTCAAACGCTTAGAGCCGCTGGATGGTATGTCACTATTAATTTATAGGCCAGAAGAACGTACCTCAGCTCCGATTCCCCATAGTATGGGCGATAATGGGAGCTACGTTTTAGGTCTGAAAGGTCTGAAATCAGATTCAGATGATAAGAGTATCCTTTCAGAACTGAAAAAGAATGAAAAGAATCACACGTCTTTTAAAAATGATGTGAAGAACATTTTTGAGTCACTCCCGAACAACAGATATGCAAGAGCAGTTTTTCTCTTTTATGAAAAATATAATATTGAAATCATAAGACAAATGAAAAGAGATGGGAATTGGGCTGACTTTTGCAAATCTCTTAACAGGAATATGACATTTCGCATCGACGGTGATATAGTCCTAGCCGCATGTGATTCTCAAATCATAGATTATAAGATAAGTAGTACAGTAAATGAGAATAACGAAGCCATTTGTCTCGTCACTGGCGCTAAAGAAAAACCAGTGAGTACGACATACAGTACGTTTGTTCGTGGTAGCAAGAGCAATGCAAAGTTGGTGTCATTCCAAATCACCTCTGGATATGATTCCTATGGAAAGGAAAAAGGATTGAATGCTCCTATATCAGAGGATGCAGAATTCAAGTACACTACTGCTTTGCTTACGTTGCTTTCTAAAAACTCTCGAAATAAGTTTGTTATTGGGTCTCGTACATTCCTCTTTTGGTCTTCAGCTGATAACGTTGTTGGTCATAAAGCAGAGGAGAGCCTTTTTGACTTATTTGGTTTCTCTGATGCTGAAGACGATGACCCTAATGCCAAAATTGAGCAGGTAAGGAAAGTGTTCAAGGCCATTTACTCAGGAGAGTTGAATACCTCACTTGATGACAAGTTCTATATCCTGGGGTTGGCACCTAATGCCGCGCGAATCGCCGTTGTTTATTGGGCAGAAATCCCATTGAAGGAATTTGCCGAGCGCATCAATCGCCATTTTGAAGATATGGAGATTACGGGAGCAAACAAACCATACATGGCATTACGCTCTATCTTGGGCGCTGTCACTTTGGGCGGCAAGGCTTCTGATGCGACTCCCAATTTGCCCGATGCATTAGTCAAGAGCATTTTTCAAGGTATTCCTTATCCTTATACTTTGTTTGCCGAATGCATCAGACGCATTAGGGCGGAACAAAGCATCTATACGACCCGTGCTGCGATTATCAAGGCATATTTAAATAGACTCAACAATATTAATGAACAAAATATAAAAGTTATGTTAGACAAGAACAACACCAATCCAGGTTATCTGTGTGGCCGCTTGTTTGCCGTGCTTGACAAGATTCAAGAGGACGCAAACAATCAGCACACCATTCGTGAACGGTACATGAATTCAGCAAGTGCGACTCCCTCTGCCGTGTTTGCCACAATTCTTAATCTCTCGTCTCATCATTCCGAGAAACTGAATGAGGGAAGAAATGTCTTTTTTGAGAAGCTCAAGCAGGAAATAATTGATAAACTTGACGCTGATGGTTTCCCCGCCCATCTCGACCTTCAAGATCAGGGCCGCTTTTTCGTCGGTTTCTATCACCAACGTCAGGCGTTTTTCACCAAGAATGAGAAAGAAGAAAACAACAATAACCAATAATACTTTACAACTATGTCAGAATTAAAGAACAGAATCGATTTTGTGTACATCTTTGATGTGCAGGATGGTAATCCCAATGGCGACCCCGATGCAGGAAACCTGCCCCGCGTGGATGCCGAAACCGGTATGGGTCTTGTAACCGACGTTTGCCTCAAGCGCAAGGTTCGCAACTATGTGCAGGTTGCCAAGCAACTTGCTCCTGGCTATGACATCTTCATCAAGGAGAAAGCCGTGCTCAACACTTTGATTGATGCTGCTCACGACGATGATAGCGTGAAGAAAGCCGATGACAAAGACAAGGCAAATGCCGCACGCGATATCATGTGCAAGAGCTACTATGATATTCGCACCTTTGGCGCTGTGATGTCAACTGGTAAAAATGCGGGACAAGTTCGTGGTCCTATCCAGATGACGTTTGCACGTTCTGTTGACCCGATTACCGCTTTGGAGCACTCCATTACTCGCATGGCCGTAGCCACCGAAAAGGAAGCAGAAAAGCAGAAGGGTGATAACCGCACCATGGGCCGTAAGGCAACTGTTCCTTATGGTCTCTACGTTTGCCATGGCTTTATTTCTGCCAACTTGGCGCAGCAGACGGGTTTCAGTGAGGAAGACCTTGAACTCTTCTTTGACGCATTGAAGAACATGTTTGATGTTGACCGTTCAGCAGCACGTGGCATGATGAGTGCCCAGCGCTTGATTGCCTTCAAGCATGACTCGGTATTGGGCAACGCCCCTGCCAACAAACTCTTTGACCTCGTCAAGGTAGAACGCAAGGACAACTCAGTCCCCGCCCGCTCATTTGCCGATTACGCCGTGACCATCGACAAAGAACATCTACCCGCTGGCGTGACTATCATGGAAATCATTTGATAGGATTCTGTCGCACCCCTCGCGGGTGCGTGGATTGAAACCAAATATACTGGTAAGCACGGAAGGGCAGCGACTGTCGCACCCCTCGCGGGTGCGTGGATTGAAACAAGCGCATGAAGTGGTTCCTCGACCATGACGTGCGTCGCACCCCTCGCGGGTGCGTGGATTGAAACAACCCCATCACGGGCGAGAACTCCGTCGGCGAGCGGTCGCACCCCTCGCGGGTGCGTGGATTGAAACTTCTTTGTGCCGAATCGACTGATATGGAATGCAGTCGCACCCCTCGCGGGTGCGTGGATTGAAACTTGCACCGGGCGGCATACATGGCAGCGAGCACGCGTCGCACCCCTCGCGGGTGCGTGGATTGAAACGATTATGAGTTGATCGCATGGAGCGAGTTTGACCGTCGCACCCCTCGCGGGTGCGTGGATTGAAACGGCTATGACTGGATTCGCCTTGGCGAGAAGATGCGCGTCGCACCCCTCGCGGGTGCGTGGATTGAAACATGCCCTCATAGTGGACGTGAACATTGCCATGGCGGGTCGCACCCCTCGCGGGTGCGTGGATTGAAACATGATAAGCTGGGAGAGCGCCGTGGCCGACATCTGTCGCACCCCTCGCGGGTGCGTGGATTGAAACAACTGCCGCGCTGAGGTCTTTATGCGTGCGATGGTCGCACCCCTCGCGGGTGCGTGGATTGAAACAAGTCCTCCTTGAACTCGTCGATGCTGCCGGTGGTCGCACCCCTCGCGGGTGCGTGGATTGAAACACGAGGCCTGCGACCGTTATCGGTCGCTGGTATGGCGGGCTCATTTGGATGGAAATGAGGACGGGTGCGGATGCCATCAGAAAAATCAGATTGATCTGTTGTTTTTTTTATTGTTAGGGTTGTTTGTTGAAGATAATCGCTGGATTTTGCATTTTGTTGTTGACCGGGGTCTGTGGTTGTGGTAACTTTGCCCGTGGAGTGTGGCCAAAGAGCCGTTAATCACTTTTAACATTCCCCCCGCACCTTTCATGAAAAGGCGATGTGAAAGGGTGATGTTCACAGTCAGCAGGTTAGCACGATAACTTGGCGAACGGTCAAGTTGCATTTTGACCTATAAGAAGCACGTTTGCCCAATGGCAAAGAGGCGGGCAGCGGCGAAGGTAGGCTGCGCCTTAACAAAACAAATAAATTTGTATAATTTTGGCTGCGCCTCAGCCATTGAAAACAAGCTTTCATGGCTTTCGGCTTGCACAAAATTTGCTTTTGTGTTCGGCTTGCACTACCGTTCCCTCCCGTTGGTCGGGCAAGGTAGGCTGCGCCTCAGGATAAAAAAAGAATGAATTCTTTTTATTCTCCGCTCGGCTTGCACTACCTTTGCAGCATGATTGATTTTTAAATGTGAGAGATATGAAACAGATGAGATTATGGATGATGGCCGCCATCCTGTTTTGCGGCGTTGGTTGCTTGACTTCCTGCAATGGGAATGCTAATGCCGACAAGGTTGCTGAGGATACTGTGGCTGCCGAGACTGCCCAGGAGGGTGACGTTATCATCAATGCGATAAACAACTATCTGGTTGATTCGATTGGGGCACAATACGCCCCGGGCGAGATGTGCATTCCCGTGATAGCGATGACGTGTTCTGATGGGATGAAGGCCGATAGCGTGTTCATGTGGGGCGACTATTGGGTGTTCAACTACAAGGTGGCTGGTGATACCCTGAAGTGTGTCTCGGGCGGTAACCATCCCGGCAAGATGTTGATCAAGAAGAATGACAACGGTGAATACCAGGTCGTTTCGTTTGAGCAGGTTGAGGACGGACATGGCAATCTGGAGAGTGCTAAACGCATCTTTGGCGAATACTATGACGCCTTCCATGCCGCTAACAGCGATGAGAACTACCGCGAGAAAGCCCGCGCCGCTTCAATCGCCGACTACGTGAAGGCCAACAAACTGCCCGTCAAGTTCTATCAGGACTACGGCTGGCCCGCAAAGGAAATAAAATAAGTGAACAGTTAATAGTGAACAGTTAATAGTGAACAGTGAATAGTTAGGAATTAGAAGTGGGCGGATGCCAACTAAGGACTAGGGACTAAGGACTAGAAACTAGGTATTAGGCTTTAGAGCGCGGATGCCAACTAAGGACTAAGGACTAAGGACTAGAAACTAAAATGGACTAAAAACTAAAATAAACTAAGGACTAAAATGAAATACAGCATTATTGCCATCGGCGATGAGTTACTCATCGGACAGGTCACAGACACTAATTCGGGCTGGATAGCGCGGCACATGACACCGCGCGGCTGGGACGTGAACACCGTCCAGGTTGTGCCCGACGATGCCTGTCAGATTGAGCTGGCCATCGACCGCGCTTTTGCCCAAACCGACGTCGTGCTGATGACGGGCGGCCTGGGCCCCACCAAGGACGACATCACCAAGCCCACCCTGTGCCGCTACTTCGGCGGTGAGATGGTGCTCGACAAGGAGGTGGAGCGCAACGTGCGCGAGGTGATGGAACGCCGCCACCTCAAGCTCAACGAGTACACCCGCCTGCAGGCGATGGTGCCCTCGTCGTGCCGCGTCATCCAGAACGAGGTGGGAACGGCGCCACTCATGTGGTTTGAGCGCGACGGCAAGGTGCTGGTGAGCATGCCTGGCGTGCCGTTCGAGTTGCAGGGCATGATGGAACGTGCCGTCATTCCGCAGCTGTTGGCCCGCTTCAACGACGGTGAGGACATCGAGTTCCGCACCTTTGTCGTCACAGGCATCATCGAGTCGGCGTTGGCGATGCAACTCGACGAGTTTGAGCGCCAGCTGCCTCACGGCATCCACTTGGCCTATCTGCCCGAGGGCGGCATCATCCGCCTGCGCCTGACGGGCTCCTCGACCGACGCCCGCCAGATCAATGACGACATGGAGCGCCTGTCGCGGCAGCTGCATGAGTTGTTAGGCGGTCACATCATTGCCGACGGCGACAAGCGGCTGCCCGAAATCCTGGGCGAACGCCTGCGTGAACGCGGCCTCACCCTCGCCACCGCCGAGAGTTGCACCGGCGGCAACATCGCCCACCAGATCACGAGCATCGCCGGCAGCAGCGACTATTTCAAGGGCGCTGTGGTGAGCTATGCCAACGAGGTGAAAATCTCCCTGTTGGGCGTCAACGGGCAAGACATCATCGACCACGGCGTGGTGAGCGAACCCGTCGTGAGGCAGATGGCAGAGGGCGCCTGCCGTGCCCTGGGCACCGACTGCGCCATCGCCACGAGCGGTATCGCCGGCCCTGGCGGCGGCACGCCCACCAAGCCCGTCGGCACCGTGTGGATGGCTGCCAAGTGCGGCGACACGCTCGTCTCCCAGGTCAAGCAATTGCCCGGTGACCGTGATCGCGTCATCACCCGTGCCACCCTCGAGGCACAGCTGTTGTTGCTCTCCCTGCTGTAAACGGCGATAGTCCTGAACAATGGCTATAGCCACTATAGTTTCTATGGCTACTATGAAACAGATGAGATTAACGAGAATCATATTGCTGCTGCTCATCGCCCTGCTTGCCGCTCCCGTCGGGATGGCGAGCACGACGCGTGACGATGACGACAAGGACCCCAGCATGCAGCGGGGCATACGACGCCTGCACCCCGAACGCGAACGCCTCAAGGCGATAAAAAAGCTCCAGGAGCAGATGTCGCGCAAGGCCGAGGAAAAGGCCGACCCGTGGGACACCAGCGACGAGCTGTGGGGCACCGTTGACTTGCCCCCCGCCGCAGTGATGGACAGCCTGGCCGTCGAGGGACGTCGCCTGAAGACTTCCAAGACGCCCGAGGAGCAGGCGGCGCTCGACGCCCTGCTCGCGACAGACTACAGCATCAAGGAATACGGCTACAGGCGCATGACCTGGCGCGACCTGCCAGTCACCGCCACCCTCGACCAGCTGATGCCCGGTTTCACCGTCGATGAGACGGGCGACTGCTTTTCCAAGTACGTCTCCCGCGACACCTTGAGCAACGAGGTCTATTTCACGTTCTCCATCAGTGAGGACAGCCTGTCGGGCCCCCTACGCCTCAGGGTGCAGTATTATGCTGACGATCCTTTGGACTTTGACCAGCTGGTGTTCACCATCGACGGCTATGACTACCCGTTCTATCCCACCAATCATTCCAGCGGCAGCAGGGATGACCAACTCTTCTGGGAGATGAGCGACGACGTCTTGCAGCCCGCCTATCGCGATTTGGTCTATGCCCTGGCCCACAGCAACTGGATAGCGCTCAAACTGATGAGCCGACGCGGCATCAACCACGTCAAGATGCTCACCGACGGGCAGCGCACCGACTTTGCCAACGCCCTCGACCTCTACCGCCTCTTGGGCGGCACCCTGTAGTGCCCCGATGGCAGGTGCATCTGAACGCGAACACCAGATATCAAATTGCTCAATATGCAACGGATTGCATGACCTTTTTGGGGCATTTTTGTGACTTTTTGCATGATTTTTCCTGTTTTCCGCAACGGGACACGCCAAATCAGGATTTTGCGATTTCGACGAGCAACCGCTGGTCGCTTGACATCTTCAACACGGTCGTCTGTTCCCGCTTT
>Ga0310695_10015070_pt1 | contig 10352 bp, 18 predicted proteins | sample RumenRJG_04DNA_FD_203882 | JGI IMG/M metagenome (GOLD analysis project Ga0310695, IMG submission 203882) | Bovine rumen microbial communities from Lethbridge, Alberta, Canada - RJG_04 (v2) (version 2) | ecosystem: Host-associated > Mammals > Digestive system > Stomach > Rumen | place: Canada... | reverse complement strand
ATACAATAGTCAGAACAGCGACTGAAGATGTTGTTTGCTATAAAATACTCATTAAGACTAATGAGAATACCTATTTCACACCCTACCAAGGAATGAAAGTGAAATTGGGTGAGAGATATGATGTGGAAGAAGGGGATGTAGGAGGTAAAGATATTTTCGCTTTACAACTAAACCATACAGACATGACAGTACATGGTGGTGCGTTTCATTCCTATAAATATAAGAACGCGGCTTTCTTTAACCTTATGGAATCTCCTGATTTGTGTAATCGTAACTGTTCTTTGGTCTTAGTTGAGGCCATTATACCAAAAGATACCAAATATATGGTTAATGACTCTGAATATGTGTCCAAGTCTATTGTTTATACCGATAACATTTTGCTTGTGAAACCACCACTGAAAAAAGAATGTGAAATTTAAAAATATTATTTATTATGTGTTTTAAAGTAAAAAATAACGAGGTTAAAATAGCGGATAAAGATATTACCTGCTATAAAGTGCTCACCAAACTCAATACGGATATCTATGCGACACCTTTCCAAAATATGTCCGTGAAATTGGGTGAGAGATATGATATTGTAAATGATGATGATTTCCGTGTTGTTGAGTCTTCTTGTAATGACGGTATTGAATTAGAAGTGTCAGAAGGTTGTTTCCACACATTAAAAAACATTAAAAACGCGGAGAGTCTTCTTGAAAATGTTTTATTCAATAGCTACCTTTCGACATTTGCCTTGGTTAAAGCCATTATACCGAAAGACACCAAATACATGGTTAACGAAACTGAGTATGTGTCCAAGTCCATTATATATACACAGGAACTACAAGAAAAAAAACCAGAAGATAACGAAAGCCATGCCTCTTTTGAAACATGCAAACTCCTTAAGGAAAAAGGTTTTGACTGGCCTTGTATGTTTTATTACAGGGGTGATAATCCCTATGATATCAATAAGACCTATTATAAACAAAACTATAATGACACCACTCACTTTTTAAGTAGACCAACCCTGTCTGCGGCAAGAAAATACCTCTTGGAAAAATTTGACTTGTTCCTCACGATAGGTATCGTGCCATATTCCAAAGAACAAAGTTACTATTTCTATAGGGTATATAAAAATAGAGTACCGTTGATAAACCACTACCCAACGGATTACTATAATACACCTGAGGAGGCGGAAAACGCCGCCATAGTATATTGTCTGACTAATTTGGTTTAATTATGACACAAGAAGAAAAACAACTGTTACTAAAAGACCTTTGTACAAGGTTGCCTTATGGCGTAGTTATTCATACTTACTACAACAAACCAATGGACATAAAGTGTACGGGGTGTGATTTGTTTGCAAATACTGTTAATATAGACATTCCAAATGATGATGAAGCAAAAGTATATGTGCAAAACATTAGGCCATATCTCCGACCAATGTCAAGTATGACAGAGGAAGAAGAAAAAGAAATCCGTATGCTTCATCATTGTTTTTACAGAGAAGGAAACGGTTGGATAACAGCAGGTGTATTTGGTACTAATGATTGTGGGTGTACCGTTTTTGAAATGGCGGATATATTAAACTATCTAAATGCCCATCACTTTGACTATCGTGGTTTGATTGAGAAAGGATTGGCATTAGAAGCACCTGATGGGATGTATAACAAAGAAGAGTCCGAAAAAGAGAGTGAGATTCCAATTCCAAAAACTGTTAATGAAGCCGTAAAAACCTTGGCTAAGATTCTTTCAAAAGAAGACAGGGATTACCTTCTCGAAAATGGCGCAATTTCTATGCACGATTCTCTTGGAAGATGGATTAGGAATGAATGGGGATTATTGACTGGTTCTGAACTTAAAGACGAACTGATGAATATGAATAAAGGTCTTAATCATCCTGATGACATGTCGAATTATATTATAGAAGAATTTATTAAATATTGGAACAATAAGTTATGATTACCGAAGATTATGTAAGTTTTGAGACTGCCAATCTCATGAAAGAGAAGGGGTTTAATTGGAACACCGATAAACAATTTAATTTAGATAAAATTGTTGGTGATTATAACATAACTGATAGGTCAAGACATCCTGAAAGATACCTTGATGCCCCAACACTCCAAATGGCTATGAAGTGGCTGAGAGAAAAACATAATTTAGGTGTTTTTCCCTCTTGGTCACAAGTATTTGGCCTTTATGGATGCCGTATGTACTACCTTAAAAAGGGTAGTCAGGAATTTTATAGTGTTGGTGTTAGGTATAATACTTATGAAGAAGCCTGTGAAGCAGCGATAAAGTATTGTTTAGAAAATTTGATTTAATTATGACACAAGAAGAAAAACAATTGTTATTGAAAGACCTTTGTGCAAGGTTGCCATATGGAGTAAAATGTAGGTTTGAAATAGATATTGATAAATACAAAACAATGGAGTTCAGTAGGGAAGAAACTAATGGGCTTCTTGTAGATTTTGATGAGATATACTGTTATTGGCTTAATGAGGGATTCATACTTCCATATCTCCGTCCAATGTCCTCCATGACTGAGGAAGAAGCTAAAGATTTCGCCACACTTCAAACCGATTTCTATAGTGATGGGTGGCTCTATCCTATTGCGGCTGTAAACATGGTGAATTGGCTGAATTCCCATCATTTTGATTTTCGTGGATTGATTCCAATGGGTTTGGCTCTTGAAGCCCCTGAAAATATGTATAAAATGTCTTAAAATATAAAATTATGCCAACAGGATTAACTTATAAAATTTATGACGGTGACAATATGTCATTAAAAGATTTCGCACTTGCCTGTGCTAAACATCTTGTCAATTGTGATGACTTGCCACATGATAACCCACCTATATTTGAAGTTCCTGACTATTACAAAAGTGAAATTATAATTCTTTTGGATGAACTGAAAAAATGGTTGGAAGCACTCCAACATCCACAGGACTTCCAAAAACAATTGGATGACGAATACCAAAAACATATGGAAGAAAATAAAGCATATGAGAAACTAAGAACCGAACGCAAAAACAGATACCTCATTATGCTTAATAAAACCAATTCATGGAACCCTCCCACTGACTTGCTTCCATTAAAGGAATTTATGATTAAACAACTTAATGAGTCTATGGACTTTGACTGCTCCCCCTGCGAACTCTACACAACAAAAAAATTGACACCTTTGGAATGGATTCAAGATAAAATTGAAATTGCTCTGGATAGCTTGCGTTTCTACACCAGAAACTATAAAAACAAAATAGAAAAGACAACAGAAACCAATGCCTACCTAAAAAACTTGTATGAGTCACTGAGTGATGTTGATTAACCTCCTCTGGCACGATTTTTGTAATATATAATATGAATAAAAAATAAAAATAAAAACATTATGACAATTGAGGAAAAAGCAATGGCCTACGATGAGGCTCTGAAGGATATGAGAGTAATCTATCCTAATTTGTCTGGCGATACAAAATTAGCCATAGAAAACGCATTCCCCCAACTTAAGGAAAGTGAGGATGAAAGGATAAGAAAACACATTATTGACATTATTAAAGATAATGCTAAATCAAAATGTATTCCTTGTGATGCTGAGATTGCCTACCTTGAAAAGCAGAAAGACCTCGACAAAATGATTGTGGTTTCTCCTGAAGTGTGGGATAAAGCTATTTCTGATGCTTTTGAGAATGGGAAAAAAGAGGGCAAAAAGCAGAAAGAGCAAAAGCCAGACTCTTTAATTTATGATAAGGATTTAGATAAAGCCGCAAGAGAGTTTTACTTATCAGGTGGTGCTGATAGTCCCACTGATTCCACAGGATTGGTACCTATTGTGCGAATAGCTGAATTTGGGGCTACTTGGATGAAAGAGAGAATGGAGAAAGAGCAAAAGCCCGCAGAGAAACAAGACTACTCTGGCCTTAACGACCTTGAAAAAGCCATCCATCGTGGATTCCTTGCTGCTGGAGTTGATAATGTGCCTGTTGAGATAATCAAGGAAACAGCTAAGGAGTGCCTTACACAGGTGAAACCAGCAGAGTGGGCCGAACTCCAATCAGAATTCAAAAACATCAACGAAGCATTTGAAAGTGGGAAGAAGGAAGTACTTGCTCATCCTGAAAGGTATGGCTTATGTGAGCAGAAGCCAGTAGATTACGATGCTGAATTAAAGAAATGCAAGGATAATCCACTTTATTTCTTCGATAAGTATGTAACCATCAAGCAGAAACCAATGGAGTGGAGTGAGGAGGATAAATTACATTATGCTAATATTTTAGAAGCGTTAGAATACGTAAAGGGATGCAAATCCGACTATGATAAGATAGAAGCTATAAAATCCGATATTGTTTGGTTCCAATCCTTTCGTCTCCAATCAAAACAAGAATGGAGCGAAGAGGATAAAGAAAAGTTGAAAGCAATCTGTACTTATCTACGAGATTATTCAAGATTAGCAAAACTCGGCGACAAATTAAGATTCAATGAGTATTGTGATTTCCTCGAATCCCTCCGTCCTCAAGGTAGTAAAGATTCCTTACAACCTCATTGGAAACCAAGCGAGGAGCAGATGAAGGCATTCAAGAAATATATAGAAGAGTTCCAAGCAAGAGCGGAGGCAGCAGTAGGTGGATGGAATAACTTTGATGTAATGATTCAACTCTATGAACAACTCAAGAAGTTATAAATATGTGTAACATCGAATTTCCGCACTTTGGGGCATCGTATCCCGATGCCCATTGCATAAATGGTTATTTGTACGATATGGACTCCTACGAAGATGGAGTATACACCATCGGAGGCGATGACCCTTGCCCGTTCTGCAATACGGAAGAGTGGTTGAAGGATGTCCTTGACGATGAAATTTTTAAAACACGTGAGGAAGCCCTTGAATGGGTTGAAAAAATGAGAAAGAAATATGAAATACATTGACGCGGAAAAGTTATTGTCCGAGATAGAAAGGCTTAACTCACTTGTGCCTTACGGAAGTAAAGATAGGCACGATGATGGACTTCACGATGCATATAAAGCGGTTAAGAATATTATCGACTCTCTCCAGCAAGAACAAACCGATATGGGTGAGGTTTCTGACGGGTATCATACTTTCAATGAACTTTACTATTATCGAATGCTCTATAATGCGGCGTTCTTTAATCTTCTACCAAAAGAGTGGGTTCACAAATCAAAGAGACATCATACCGGTGAAGAATGCTTTGGGGGAGGTTGGTTCATTGTAATGGCTAATCTTCCTACTGGACAAATTAGTAATCATTATAAACTTAAAGATTGGGATTTGTTTCACGTTCCTGAAAAAGAGTTTGCCGATGAGTGGGATGGACATACTCCTCAAGAAGCAGCTGAAAGATTGCATAAATATCTTCAGCAGGAACAACATGAAGTAAATATTGAGAAAATCATCAATGACTACTTTAAAGATTGGAAATTTGATGATGAACTTGATATTATGGTTAAGCCGAATAATTATTCAGCCTCGTTTACTGATTTAAAGGATATTGTTAAATATTTCTTTGAACTTGGCTTAAAAACAAGAATGGAGGGATAAATATGAAATACAATAAAGAAGTTAAACTTAATAACTACGAAATATTCTTCTTTAGAAGAGTATTTAGTACTAACTTAAAAAGACTTATGGCTTTTCGTAAAGCAGTTATGAAGAGACAAAATTATCATGGTGATTCATACACTTGTGAACATTTTTCTGTGAAAGGGGGAAAATGGTTAAAAATATACATAAGTAAAAAGAAAATTGATGCTTATATAAAATTAATTAAAAACAATAACAATGCAAGAAAAGAAAAATAAATATGAAATACGTTGACACAGATAAACTGGTTAAATCAATAAACAATTATCAAGAAGGAGCAAAAGCAGCATTAAACCCAACAGATGGCGATGCCGATTATTACAAGGGTAAGATTGACACTTGTAAAGATATACAAGAGTTCATCACCTCTTTACAGCAAGAGCAGACGGAATCATCAAATAATTTGGTAGATGTTGACGCAGTAAGAGAAGATTTTATAACGAAAGTCTATCATATACTTGATGCTGACCCTACAAACGATAGGGCGAATGCGATAATTGACGCATTTGATTCTTTGCCGACAGTCACTCAGGAGCAGTCAGATTTGGATTTGGAGAAAGAGATTGAGGAACATGTAGAAGGTATGCCTATGAGTGAATTTACACATGAAAGTGAGGTAGATATTCATTATGATTGGGCAAGAAAAGAGTTCCGATATTTCTATGAACTTGGTCAACGAGAAATGCGGCACAGAATAATGAATCCAGAATATAACGCAAAAGTAATAGAGCGACTTAAATCAGAATATCCGACAGTAAAAATAAAGGAGGAATAATATGAAAGCACCAGATAAGATTTATATTGATGACTTGGCTGTTGTCAACGATTGTGTTACGAAAATATCATTAGAACAACTTCCAAACTTTTCGGAATACATCCGCAAGGACGCTCTGATGGAGTGGTTTAATGATAATATAAAACCATTAAATGTTCTGTTTGGTGAAATATTTGTTGCAAGAATAAAAGATAAATTAAATTCAATGTAATATGGAAAAAGAAGAAGCAATAAAGATTCTTAATGATTATATGGGTGGGAAAATAGACCCTGAGAGCACAGAACTTTATCACGCGATAGAATTGGTCGTTGATATATTTGAATCTCAGCCTTCCCTTCCAACAGATAATCTTGATGAGGCGGCAGTTAATTGTACTTATTGTGAACACGCCTATGCAAGAGAATCCTTTAAGGAAGGCGCGGAGTGGATGGCTAAACAAGGCTATACACAAGAAGAGATAGTCGAAGATAAAAGCCTTGGACTTGGCTATGGTGTCTTACCAGGAGTAACACCTATTATCAATCTGCCTGACTCATTTAAACCAGGTGACAAGGTAATCGTCCAAGTCAGAAAAAAATGCTAATTCATGTGGTTTTTAATATTGTGTGGTTTTTAGATGACAAATAATTTTTTCGTCACAATAATAGCAAAATAACGAAAAGAAACTGTGTCTTCCGTTAATTTTTCCAAAATTTTTTCCAGAAAATTTCAGGTTACTCATATGGGGTCATAGTCAATTAAGTAGTTTTTAAGTACAATTTTTTGCCAACAATTTTTTTATGTTCCAAAATATTTTATTATAGTTCAAAACATTGTTAATCAAAAAGATAAGTTAAAAAACATGTAATGGTGGGGGATATAAATATATACCTCATAGATACAAAAAAATCATGGCATTAGATGTCATGATTTTTTTTATGGTAAATTATGTTTTCGATATTATAGGTTAATCTTGCATAAAGACATCATCGTCATCAACTGTAGGTTGTTCGTTCATTTCTTCTTCCTCTTCTTCTTCAGCAGTTGGTTCTTGTTGATATTTATTATGATGGTATTCATCATCATCGTCATAATGGTTATGGTGGTTATTATTTTTAGGGTTTTTATTGGGGTTATATTGTCCTATATTATTTAGTTTATCGGTATTGTCAAGTGCTTGGAAGAAGACGTAAAGTGCAAGCATAGAGATAATCACTGATGGGAAGAAATGGAGGTTTAATGTAACCACAGCGTAGCCAAGGCAGAAAGTGATTACATAGAGTAGGAATGTTTTGAATTTAAATACAGCGTTTTGTAGGTTTTTATTCATAGTATTGATATTAAAAACTGTTATTGTATACTAATATAAATAGTGGGCACATATAAAAAATAGTACTCAAATGAGTACTATTGTTGTTTTGTAGGCATGTTATTTTAGTTTTTTTCCCTAAGTTGTTTAGCTTTATTAAGATACCATTTTTCTTTATCAAGGTCTTGTTGTATAGGGTTATCAGGTTTAGTACCCATTCTCATTCTATATTTAAAGGCGTTCATTTCGCAGAAGGTAATGAGGTTCTGTGTACCCCAAATTTTTTCCATCATATCAATAACTTCCTGTGAGTAGTTATTATAGTGTGTAGGGTGGTCTACGTGTTCATAGTCATCATCATTATTTTTAAGAGTGTTATTATTTGATGACACGACAGTGGTATAGTCATTAAGGTTAATAGGTTTAATGACATTATCAGGTGAGTTATGGTTAGTACTCAAATGAGTACCATTGTTATTATTTTTATTATTATTCATAGACATTTATTTTGATTTCGTTATTAAATTTTTTTGTGAAGATATCACGTATTTTGATATAATTTTCTTGGTTAAAGAAGACATGATAGCCGAAGGAGACATCAGTGAGGAGAGTATTAAAGATATTGACAATTGGTTTTGGTATGTCAGTTATATTATTATCTGAGAACCATGTCATATAGTAGAGGTTGCTATAGTGGCAGAAATTAATTGTAAGCATATTAGAATGTGTTATAATCAGTGATATCTTCTATTAGTTTCTTTTTTTCGCATATACATTTTTTGGTTATGCCGATACCGTTAGGGGTAAATACGATACTATGTAGTCCGTCTTTAAGATGTTTTTTCTTAAACTCATCATACCTATATGACTCAACCGCATTCAATTTAAATGTATATGGTTTGATGTTTTTCTCCGTGTTTTTAGGCATGGAGTCATTATATACTGTAGTATACAACACTGAAGGTACAATAGTGGTGTCTTTTTTCTTAAAGAGATTTTTAAAGAAGTCAAGCATAATGTTATATATTAAATAGTTTATTTATTTGTATATACAAATATACAAAAATCATACCGTTATAACAAAAATAGATAAAGAAATTAATGTTTTGTATTAATTTTTTTATGGATATAATGTACAGAGTTATAGGTACAATGGAAACTATACTTCAGGGTTAATTTTAAAAAATGCTCTCTGCTTGGATTGATGGTATATCAATCGGTAAAATATGTCAATTACATTATTACAAGAATCATGCCGAAAACAGTGGAATTTCGACCTTTTGACAATAGTTTTAAAAAAATCCCTATGGGAAATTTTCAGAAATGGGAAAAAATTTCGACCTTTTGATATAAAAAAAAATATCCCATATCTATAACCGATATGAGATATTTTGATGGTAGCGGTGGTGAGATTCGAACTCACACGGGCACTGCTGCCCAAGGGATTTTAAGCGTTATAAATGGTTTATAACTCGACTATCTCTTTACCATGACAAATAATGTTTTAGGTATCGGACGCTAAATATGGTTATTAAGAAGACTGAACTTCTCCATTAGTCTGTACGCCTTCCAAGAATGTATTCTTGGCTTGGTTCGCCCTCAGGTTTATTCCCTCAGCCGAATTCATCCGATGTTTATCCAAGTGTTTCCACTTGGAGGGGACTGACCGTCAATCGGTTTTCCCTCATGTCTACCCTTTCATCACACCGCCGTGTTATCAAAGAAAAAATAAACGGAAAACCAATAAATAAAAAAACCACATTTTTTAATAAAAAGAAGGTTGCTGTATGTTTTCCTAATTATTTTAAAATAAAACATTCAAAAAATCCTACATGAGAGGAACAAAAAGAATGTTATAACGGTAGCCATCCAAATTTTTGTTTCATCAGAATCACCGTCTTGACTACGGTCTCGTTTTTTCACACTTAACAAGTGGCTAACAGTAAGTGGTGTTGGACTAAAAACGAGAAGAGAAAAACCAACAACTTTTATTCTGATGATATATTTGCCAATTAACATCACAGCAAATATATAAATAAATATATTAAAAACAAAAAAATAGTGTTAAATTATTTGGTCTTTAACGATAAATCTATACATAGAATATTCTTTATTATCAAAGAAAGAGGTTGTTCTAATACCATAGAGGATATGGTTATCATGCCAGTATGGGACGATAAGAAGTGGTTTATGTTTACTATATTCACCGAATTCATATGTTGAGGTGACATTTTCAAGGACTTTTTGTCCTTCGACATTTGACTTAAGTCTATTGACTGCGGCCATATAAGTTGAAAATACATCAACATAGTTAAAATCATTTGTTGTGGTAATAAGTTTATAACAATCCATAATAATGTTTTTATATTTTTTTTTACAATTATATAAAACTATTTTTTTAAAACAAAATAACATTTTTGAGTAGGGAAGGTGGGATTTGAACCCACGTGCAACCAGCTACGGTTTCGACACTTTATAAGAGTGAGCCGATACTTCCCTATGGTGGTTCTGTTTCTCTAACCAACTGAGCTAAGGGACCAATTTTTTTACATTTTATATACTTACAAGAATCATGCCAAATCAAACTTTTTTTTTTCAAATAGTACTCAAATGAGTACTATTTGTTTTTTAAATCATCCATGACCTTTTTAATCCTGTCAGTTATGGTTTCCTCATTAACATCATTCACTGTTATCGGAAAGACAAGTCTTTTA